>Ga0164294_10000102_pt1 | contig 78138 bp, 68 predicted proteins | sample GEODES005metaG_FD_111479 | JGI IMG/M metagenome (GOLD analysis project Ga0164294, IMG submission 111479) | Oligotrophic lake water microbial communities from Sparkling Lake, Wisconsin, USA - GEODES005 metaG | ecosystem: Environmental > Aquatic > Freshwater > Lake | place: USA: Sparkling Lake... | reverse complement strand
CACGCCAAGACCCGAACATAGATTTCCTGGATTAAAAGCTGGTGACGGCTGGTGTTTGTGCGCGCTACGTTGGAAAGAGGCTTATGAAGCTGGAGTTGCTCCACAAATCAAGGCTGAATCAACACATGAAAAAGCACTGAACTATATTTCAAAAAGCACATTAGAAAAATTTAGAGCCAATTAAATGCAAACACTTGAAAGAAATTTTCAAACAAGAAAAGAGCTGATTGAATATGTAAAAATAATTGCTCCTTGGGCCAATGGCAAAGCCTCACCAATCATTGGTGGAAATGATGAAGCAAAAAATAAAATGCAAAAAATTGATCCTGTTAATTATGGAAAAACTAGAAACTTTGCAGACGGAAAAATTACAAAACTCTCTCCTTACATACATCATGGCGTTGTAAGCTTAAACGAAGTTAGAAACTGCGCTTTAACAAGATGCTTAGAAAAATACCCAGAAGCAAAAAATATTGAAAAATTTATTCAAGAATTGGCTTGGCGTGATTTTTGGCAACGCATTGCAAAAATCCATCCTGAATGGATTTGGAGCGATGTCGAAAAATATAAAACTGGCCACGGTGCTCAAGATTATTCACCAATAATGCCTGAAGATATTTTAAATGCCAAAACCGGCTCTAGCTTTATTAACGCTTGTATTAACGACCTTGTGCAAACTGGCTATCTTCATAATCATGTCAGAATGTATTTGGCTAGTTATGTCGTTCATTTTAGGAAAATTAAATGGCAAGCCGGCGCGCATTGGTTTTTAGAGCATCTTCTTGATGGCGATGAAGCGAGTAATAATTTTTCTTGGCAATGGGTTGCAAGCACATTTAGCAACAAGCCCTACATCTTTAATCTTGAAAATGCTGATAAATATTTTGGCAAGTTTTTTGATACATCTTCTAAAAATAATATTGAGCTAGATGCCAGCTACGAAGAATTAACCAAGCGTTTATTTCCAAATATTGGAGATGTTCATGACTAAACGAATAATTTGGCTTCATGATAAAGCATTAAGCCAAAACCACCCAGTTTTTGATAATATGAATGAAGGCGCGAAAGCGATTTATATTTGGGATGAAGAATTTTTTAAGAAGCGCTCTTACTCATTCAAAAGGCTAGTTTTTATCTACGAAACTCTTTGCCAGCTTCAAATTGAAATTATCAAAGGCGACACACTAGAAGTTTTAAAATCTTTTAAGCCTGAAAAAATCATCATTCCTTTCACGACCGATACTCAAATCAACAATCTTGCTGAGCAGTTGTCAGAAGTTTTTTTGGTTGAAATTGTTGAAGAGAAACCCTTCGTAAATATTGGTTCTGGCTATGAATTTAATCGTTTTTTCAAATACTGGAACAAAGCAAAAAACACCGCTTTTCTGATAAATGCGAACATAGAAAGTAAATAAGAATCAGATAATTAGAAAAATTACGGCGCAAAAAATATTACGATTTTAGACAATCTGATTTGCTGGATGCGTTCTAATCAAGCAGAAGAAACTTGCGCAGCCTGGATATTCGGGTGCAAGCTGTGCTTTTTGGTCAAAAAAAGTCAGAGAAATGGCCGCTTGGCACGATCTTTATTCTGCTCTTGGTGTATCCAGCCAATCCTAGCATAGGCTTAATACGGAATTCTGATTCATCTTTTAGCTTCTTCTAATTTTTTTGTTGCCTCAGCATGCTTCTCTAATACCAGCTTGTGCTAGCTTAATTTCTCAAGCTCTATTTCTTGATTGTAAGATTGTTCACCAGTTTTGTTGAGTATCTTAGGCTAATCATTTTGTGAAGTTGATAATGCGAACAATTTGTAGAGTGATTTTTTAAAATTTCTTTTAGTTCGAAATTTTAAATCGCCTACCAATTCATTTTTCGAACTAACCAACTCTTGATCTTATTACTCCCCAAATGGGGCTGGTTAAATACCAGTTGAAAATAAACCAAGTTCAAAACTTCTAACCGCTAGGCAGTCACCAAAGTTCTATAATTTTTTGATGTATTCAATGTTTTAGAGGGTTGCCAGAAAACCACTTAGCCAAGTGGGGGCGAAGAGAAGGAGGAAATTTCTACTAAAATGGAGATCGGAAAACCAAGCGGTAAGAAAAGATTAATCTTGCGAAAGATCTCTAGCAATCGGTCTGGAAGCCTAATGATGAATTTGAAGACAAGCCCAATTTTTTCGAGTTCGAAAAAATTGAGTGGCTCCCTGGGAAGGATTCGAACCTCCGACCAAGTGATTAACAGTCACTTGCTCTACCACTGAGCTACCAGGGAATATGAAAAAACTTGAAGGGCGTGCAACCTATGAAGTGATTCTAGTAAATCAACCCCAGACAGAATAGACAAAAAAATAGAGCTGAAAGTTTAACTTCAGCTCTATTTTCTGATTTGAAAAATATTATTTTCTGTCGCCGAATAGTTGCAACAACATGATGAACAAGTTGATGAAGTCCATGTAGAGGTTTAATGCGCCCATTACTGCGGCCTTGCCAACCATTTCGCTATTACCGGCGAATTGGTAGTAGGTTTGTTTGATGCGTTGGGTGTCGTAAGCGGTTAGTCCAATGAAGAGAAAAGTTCCGATTACTGAAAGAGCGAATTGCATTGCTGAGCTCTTTAAGAAGATGTTCACCAAGGAAGCAATGATTAAACCAATCAATCCCATCATTAGGAATGATCCCATGCCGGTTAAATCTTTTTTAGTGGTGTAGCCGTAAAGACTCATCGAGCCAAAAACCGAGGCAGTGATGAAGAAGATACGAGCAACGCTAGTTCCAGTGTAAGCCACGAAAATGGTAGAGAGAGACAAGCCCATCAAGCCAGAATAAATCCAGAGATATGTTTGTGCTTTTGCAACTGAAATTTTGTTCAACCTGTGAGCAAAAAATATTACAAAACCAAGTGGAGCAAGCATTACAACGAAAGCCAAAGGCGATCCGAAGAATAATTGCATCAAAGCTGGTGAGCTCGAGACTAAAAATGCAGTGACGCCAGAAAGGCCCAAAGCAATGGCCATAAAGTTGTAAACTTTTACCATGTAAGCACGCAATGAAGCGTCATAAGTTGAAGTTCTTCCTGCTGCAGAAGCAAAAGAAGTTTTACTGTTGAAATCCATTGAGACCTCTTGAAATTGTTAATTAGGAAGACCGGCGATCTAAGTCGGCTAAAATCTTTTTCAAGAAGTTGTGAGAAAAATAATTGCGATAGTTGGATTAATGGGAGTTGGCAAGACAACCGTTGGCACAAAATTGTCAAAAAAACTCGGTCATTATTTTATCGATTCAGATCATGAAATAGAAGATCGCGAGCGCAAAACCATTCCAGAAATTTTTGCACAAAATGGCGAAGAATATTTTCGCTCACTTGAAGAAAAAATTATTAAGGAAATTGCATTACGCGACGAAGAAATCGTTTTATCCATCGGTGGCGGAGGCTTCATGAGCGAAAAAACGCGTGAAATTTTGAAAGAAAAAGCGATCACAATTTGGTTGGATGCGCCAATTCAAGAAATTTTACGTCGCGTCGGTAATAAAAATAACCGCCCTCTTTTGCAGAATAAAAATAAAAGATTGGTGTTAGAAGAATTGGCCAAGAAGCGTTACCCCATATACGCAAAAGCAGATTTGAAATTTGAAACTGCAAACTCAAATCGCGAAGTTTTAATCAATAAAATCATCAGCAAAATTAAGGAATTACAGAAATGAAGAAAATTAAAGTTGAGCTTGGCGACAGAAGTTACGACATCGTCATCGCGCAAAATTCTCTTGAAAATCTTACGCAGTTTTTAGCACAAAAAAGTTACAGCAAAATTTTTGTCATCACTGATGAGAACGTTGCCAAGTTACATTTGGCAAGGCTGCAAACTACATTGCCAAAATCAGAAGCGATCATAGTTCCCGCTGGTGAAAACACGAAATCATTTTTATTTTTTGAAAAAATCTGCGAAGAAATTTTAACCAAAGGCATTGATCGCAAATCGCTAATTGTCGCTTTCGGCGGCGGTGTAGTTGGCGATTTAGCCGGATTTGTTGCGTCAATTTTATTGCGCGGAATCGATTTCATTCAAATTCCCACAACGCTTCTTGCCGTGGTAGATAGCTCGGTTGGTGGCAAAACGGCAATTAATTCAAAGGCTGGAAAAAATTTAATCGGCAGCTTTTACCAGCCAAAATTAGTACTCTGTGATTTAGAGTTTTTGAAAACTTTGCCCAAACGCGAACTAAGATCTGGCTACGCTGAAGTATTAAAATACGGACTAATTCGTGATGAAAATTTCTTCACATTTTTAGAAAAAAATTATCCAAAAATTTTTACTCACGACGCGGAATTTTTAGAAAAAATTATTACCCGCTCTTGCGAGTTAAAGGCTGAAATAGTTGGGCGCGACGAGTATGAGTCGGGCGAAAGAATGTTGTTAAATTTCGGCCACACTTTTGGTCACGTCTTTGAAACCGAAACTGGATATTCCAACGAAATATTGCACGGCGAAGCGGTGGCAATGGGCATGAAAATGGCTGCGAAAATGTCGCAAAATTTTGGATTAATTTCTAAAGATGATTTTGAGAGAATCGCACAACACCTAGAAAAATGTGGCTTTGCAACGGATCCAAAAGAAATCCGTAAAAATTGGAATGAAGAAAATCTTATCTCTCATCTCGCCAAAGACAAAAAAAATGAGAACAAAAATCTTACTTTTATCTTACTAAAAAAAATCGGTGACGCCTTTATTCAGAAGGATGTGAAGCTGGAAGAGTTCAAAAAAATTTTAAATAACTAGCTAAAAACTCTTTGAGCTCTCTCAACATAAATACTTAAGCAGCAAGAATCGCTATTTTGGTTGGCTAATTCTAAGGATTTTTAGTTGGCGCAAATATCTAACTTTTTACTGATGGCGCCTGAGGCTGATCTTTAACTACTAATTCACACGCCGCTTTCACCAAGCTTCGAATTTGGCCAATGTAAGAGGTGCGCTCAGTAACCGAAACTGCTCCGCGTGCGTCGAGTAAATTTAAGATGTGACTAGCTTTGAGTGCTTGCTCGTAGGCCGGGATGGGCAGATTCTTTTCTGCTAAAATTTGCGACAGCTCTTTGCTTTCGGTAAAATTTTTAAACAAAGCCGCGATGTTTGAATGCTCTAAAATGAAAGCAGAGTTTTCTATTTCGCTTTGTTTGAAAACATCGCCGTAAGTAATTTTTTCTTCTCCTGTTTTGCCGTTCCAGTTAATGTCAAAAATGCTGTCGACCTCCTGAACATGCATGGCGATTCGCTCTAAGCCGTAAGTAATTTCGCCGGGAATTATTTCGCATTCAATGCCGCCGACTTGTTGCATGTAAGTGAATTGTGAGATTTCCATTCCGTTAAACCAAACTTCCCAACCTAGCCCTGACGCGCCGACAGAGGGATTTTCCCAATCATCTTCAACAAAACGAATGTCATTATTTTTAGTGTTAAGACCAATTAAATTAAGGCTCTGCAGGTAAAGATCTTTAATATTTTTTGGTGCTGGTTTTAGCAAAACTTGAAATTGGTAATAGTGACTAAGTCGATTCGGATTTTGCGCATATCTTGCGTCTGTAGGTCTGCGACTTGGTTGCGCATAAGCAACTTTCCACGGTTTTTTGCCAAGTGCGCGTAAAACTGTTGCTGGATGAAGCGTGCCAGCACCAACTTCAATATCAACGGGCTGTAAGATTGCACAACCTTGCTCCGCCCAGAAATTTTGCAGATCGAGAATAATTTTTTGGAAAGACATTTTAAACTGAGAATGAAGAGCCGCAACCGCAACTGGCTTTGGCGTTGGGATTATTAACTTTGAAATAAGATGCACCTAACTCCTTGACGAAGTCAATTTCTGCGCCATTTAAAAAGGGCAGGGAGGTTTCGTCGGTTACGGCAATATTTTTTTCAATTTCTAAATCATCTTCGCGCCTTTTATCGTCTAGCTCGAAGATGTATTGAAAGCCGCTACATCCGCCGCCAGAAATAGAAACACGCAAAAATTTTTCGTGATTATTTTCTTTCGATTGAATCTCGCTGATGCGCTCTAGCGCTGAATTACTAAGGGTTACTGAATTCATTATTAAAAATTAAGAATTGGATGATTGCGAAAATAAGAGCTAATTCCTAGTTTGCGCGCCCTTTTTTAACTTTAATTTTCTACAGAAAATGGCTACCGAAATGACATTGTCGATCCTTAAACCAGATGCGACCCAAAGAAACCTTACCGGAAAAATTAACACAAAATTTGAAGACGCTGGATTAAAAATTGTTGCTCAAAAAAGAGTTCAGCTTTCTGAAAAAAATGCTGGTGAATTTTACGCCGTACACCGTGAACGCCCATTCTACGCTGATCTATTGAAGTCGATAACTTCTGGCCCAGTTGTAGTTCAAGTTCTAAAGGGTGAAAACGCCGTTGCCAAAAACCGCGAAATCATGGGCGCAACAAACCCTGCAAATGCTGATGCTGGAACGATCCGCAAAGAGTTCGCTCTTTCAATCGAAGCTAACTCAGTTCACGGTTCTGACAGTTTAGAAAATGCTAAGAATGAGATCGCTTTCTTCTTCGCTGCTTCTGAAATCATAGAGTAATTTCACTCTGGATTTTGCCTGCGGGGGGGCGAGGTTAGTAATTAAATTACTTACAGCGTCATCCCCGCGAAGGCGGGTATCAAATCCAAGGTATCGCGCAATCTTTCTCAAGTTAACCACTTGTCATTTAGATAACCTCTCTCTAAGTTGCGCCACCTCTTGATGCAGATCTTTAAGTTTCACTTTTCTTGGCGCGGGGTAGAGCAGCACGGTAGCTTGTCAGGCTCATAACCTGAAGGTCGGAGGTTCAAATCCTTCCCCCGCAACCAAGACACACAAGGTTTCAGCCTTATTTTCATTTCTTCATATTTTTCTCGGGGATACTCTGGGGATACTTTTCACAGAGTCGCATCGTGAGCTCTTTGTTGTCTTGCCAACCCTTATCCAAGCTCATTTAAAAGCCTTTTACTCATTTTTAAGAAATCCGCAGCATCTCTTTTGAACTTGAGGCTTTCTTTTGTGTAAAGTCCGTGCTTAAGATTTGTTCTTTCAATTTTTTGGATACCAGTCTTAGTCCTTGCCCCCGTTGATTTTCCACCATGCATTCTACATCTTCCATTTTTCATCGCTGGTGATTTGCAGGAAGTTTTAGCTCTAGTTTTAGCTCCGCATTTTTTGGTGTCTTTGATGTTAAATTTTTGTTTGCATGGGGTGATGTTTCTACTTTTCATTTGTCCCCACCCCTCCGTTTATCAAATCCTCTAGACCATTATTGATCTGAGTATTCGCTGTTCCAATGAAAGCCTTTCCGCCGTCATTAACGTTGATGTGCTCAACGGTAATTTTCTGGTCACCCTTGCTGCGATATTTTTTTAAAGCATCCATCTGAGACACGTAAGTTCTGCTAAATTTGGTAGCTCTACTAATGTTTTGTTCAACTCCGTAGGTGGTTTGATCCTTTAAGCCAGCTCTATAAAACGATCTCATCGTCATATTATGCACAGCGAGCATCTGGATTATTAGCATGCTTTCCAAGACATCTTTTGGCTTTAATTCTTTGATAAATTTGACCACGAAATTCAAATTATCATCGGTGTAGTCGTCGCCATATATGCGCATAACACAAGACATTATTTCATTAAAAACACTCTGACTTGAAGTGCCTAAGCTGCGGCACAGTTCTTGAATAATTTTAGCTTTTGGATCAATTGGCTGAGGATCGGTTTGAGTTATATTGATGGAGTTATTTTCTGCTTTCTTAAAGCTAAAACTCGCCTCATTCAAGTTATAAACAGCGCCATCTTTGAATGGTTTTTGATTGATGCTTTGAGTAATTGTGGCCTTTGTTTTTTTGCTATTTTTTGTCATAAAATTAATGTATGGTTAGTTGAGTGATTAGGTGATTTAAGGCCTCGTCTAAAGCCAGCTCTTCGCTGTCAGAAATTCCGAGCCTTTCAAAAAATAAATACTCGGCTGCTTCCTTGATTTCTTTTTTCGATTCCACTCCACCAAGAATATCAGTAATATCAGGAATATTGAAATTTTGACCATCTCGATATCCTTGATTTTCCTTATTTTCTTGGTGAGTGGCTGATGGATTTTTAAGTATTTCTCTCCAATTCATTTCCGACCTCCAATCGCAGGATTAACGGTGTAGCGGATGGTCTTCTTGCCTTCCTTGATCGGGCTGCTGACGATGTTTCTTTGTGAAAGGATGTTGAGCAGCTTGTCTATTCTTTCGGCATTCATGCTGGCTCTGTTTTGCATGCGCTTGGTCAATTCAGCTTTGATGAAAGACTTGAGATCATTATCGCAAATCCAGCGCAGAATTTCTTTGGCGTCTCTTATGTCAGGATCAACTTCCATTGTGCTAAATGCTGAGATGGCATGAAAGGTCAACAACGAGCATAGTTCTAATGCCTTACCAACGGTGCTCTTGTCAATTTTTGATGCTAAGTTTCCGTATTGAGCAACATGCAAAAGCCCCGCGATTCTTAAAACATGTCCGCATATTTTTCCGCCCCAACCCTGACAAATTGCCAACCTTCCGTCAGCCCTAAGATCAACTTCGATGGTATTCTGAAACTCCCGCCATTCCTGATAAGCCTCGTCATTTAGCGTCAAAATTGTTGGATCTTCTTGGTAAGGAATATTGAGCAATTCCCTAATTTTGTGATTGTAATTATTTCTTGTTTGTAGCGATACAGGAGCCTTGTCGTTGGTTCTGTAGCCAAGCTTGCTTTTTGGTAAGCAGTACAAAAACCTTTCCAACAACCCTTTGCCGGAATAGGCTTTCTTACTCCCAAGATTTTGAATGATGATTGGTTGGACGTTGAGATTAATGGTAAGTAGTGGATTGATTTCCAATTCCCGATCTTTGCGCTTCTGCCTCAAATAGCCGCCATCCCAACCCTTTAGAAGAATATCAATGTTGGAGTTACCACCACTGTAAAGACCAGACATGGTTTCAACAATGCCGCCCTCATCAGAAAAAACTGACATTTTGTTTTTTTGCTCAGCAACCATGCTGGCTAAGCTTTCCGGCGTGATGTCATTTACAAATAAACGCGGAAGACTTTCCGGTGTTTTTAATTCCGCTTCTTTGTTTGCTATTTCCTCGATTAAAGCGCTGCTGTCGCCATTTGATTTTAGCTTCTTCCTCATGTCATCAATCAGCTTTTTTTCTGACTCATGGCGTGATTTCTGCCTTTTTATTTCTGGCTCCAAAACTTCTCTTTGTTCTTTTTCCCACTCTGCCAATGGCGCAATACAAGTATTTAGAACAGCACTTTTACGATTTGCTGGCGGCAAGGTTGTAAGCGTGTAAAGATTTACAGTTTCTTTGTATCCGGCGCCTTCTTGCGCCTTCACTTCAAACTTACCTTGCAGTGTCGTTGCCAATACTGAAAGAATCGCCATTACAGCCATCCCTTCTGGCGTTTCTGTTGAATTGGCTAACTCTTGAGCAAATTCCTTTAGCGGCGACGGCAGAATGTTGGCAGGAATTTCTGGTGTTTCGTGATCATCAAACAGAATTGGGGGCTCCCACTCAACTAACTCACTTTTTGAGATTGGCTTAGTCAGCTGCTTTTTGACCTCTTCAATTCCTTCAGCGCAGTGCAAATCATTAAAGTCAGACGGTTTTGTTGAGGCATCTTTAAAGTTTGGAAGAATCACTTCTAAACCAAACTCTTTAGCAACTTCTTCAGCTTTTTCTTTGCCAATATTATGAGGTTTTGCGAGGTCGTTATCACCAGCGATGATAATTTTTTTGTTCGGATATTTTGCTAAAATGTTTTTTGTTACTGGCTTTAGATTACCGCAATCATAAGCGATAACAACCGATGAATCAGGCTTCGCTAAAAGAATCGAAAGACCGGTTGCAACGCCCTCACAAACATAAACCAAATTACTGTCGGCATTTCCAAACTCAGTATAACAGCCGGATTTTTTACCTCCTTTTAAGAAGCTCTTAAAGCCATCATTGTAAATCTTTTGCAGCGTTGAAATCTTGCCGCCCTCATCAATCAAAGCCGTGGCAATAAAACTCCCCTTCTCTTCGCTACCAAACCTCACGCCATCAACGGGCAACAGTTTTTTTCTTTCCAAATAAACTGAATTGCCATTCAAAGAAAGACCTTGCCATATTTTATCCGCCTCTAAACCAGCTTCTTTACTTTGGATCTTCGACTCTTCCTCTCTTTGTTTTCTTTCCGTTTCAATTTGCTCTTTTACCTGACTTCTCTCTTCAAAACTAAGATCTTTTTTCGTCGAGTCAGAAAACCAAAAAATATCCTCAATTTCGCCAGACCAATCTTTGAAATATCCAAAATCACCGTCGTAGCGAACGGAATATTTTTTATCCTTGCCAAATCTTTGAAACTTGTTTGGCTTTATTCCAATTACTGGAACAGCATCAACACCAGCAACAAGAAGCTTCTGTACAAAATCTTCATGAGCAATATTGCCAAAATAGTTCATTTTATTTTGCCCACCCAAAGAGTCCGAGACATTAAACATCCCCACCCCCTTTTCTGCCTTCCTGAATAAATTCTTCGAGGTCAGAAATTTTGTATTTGACCAAGCGGCCGATTTTATAAAATGGTAAGTCGTATCTCTTGTTTGTTCTCCAAACTGCTAACGTGTTGGGTCTGCAGTCCAAAATTTTACACGCCTCTTTTTCAGAAACTAATTTTTGAATTACGTTGGTCATAAAAAGTAAACTTTGCGGTTGTTAAGAAATGTTGAGTAAATCAACGACCGCACATATCACTTTTCATAAACTAAAACACAGCGCGAGGAAAAGGTGTGGATTTGAGATGAGTTGAGGGGTTTTCCTTGGGGTTTAGCTTCGGAAGGCTTGAATCTAGTGGATCCGCAATAGATTTTTACGCAAGAATCATCGACCCACTTCGAAAGTATGAATCAGAATTTAGAGTAAAAGTCTTCCTTAATGAAGTGCGCCCCAAATTTTTGACACTTTCTCCAGTCCACTTGGTCTTCCTCGACTTCCGCCTGCCATTTCTTGGCTATAAGAGATCATCACTCTCGCTGAGATCTAATCCGTCTTCGAGAATGAACCGCTCCAGCAGGTTAGCTGCTTTGATATTCACCCTAAAGTCCTGGAGCGTTTGTCTTTCGAGCGCTTCAAAGTAGGCTTTGGCTTTCTGCTTGTCGATCGTTGCCTTGAGGTCATCGAAACGGCCATATTCATTCAGATTGGCTTCGGTGACATGGGTGTTCATGAGGGCAATGAGCTTCGCTTTATCCACCCCGAGGAGAGCCACAAGGGCGGCGATTTTCTGATTCTTTGCCTTGTCCTGATAGTCGGCGAGGTAATCGCGGAAGGTGCGGTGGGTGTCGATCTGGACGTCGCCGCGCTGAATATCGTGGAGGAAAATCTCGGCGATTCTTTGCTCTTCTTGGGAGAGCGATGAAAAGGAACGGTGCAGCTCGGCCAAGGTCGCTTCTTTAGCCTGCTCGTCGCCGCTTTGCAGGACTCTGAGATATTTCTCAAAGCGAGAATTCATGTAGTCGGCGTCGATCTTGCCGGTGTCGATTTCGGTGATGTGGCTGTCGATCTCGAAGGGAATGCTCTCGCCGCCACCGCCGCCACCGCCCAGACCCAATTCTTTGTAGCGTTGGAGGAGCGTCAGATATTGATGGTGACTAATGGCGAGCTGGATTTGTGTCTTGGGATCTTCGCCGAACTCATAAACCGATTTCTCCCACGTAAAGCCTTGGATCTTCGCGGCCTCCAGGATGGCGCTGAATTGATTGAACTGCTTGGCAAAGGCCGCGCGCGCCGTGAGGTCGTCCGGCAGCTTCATGAAATCTGGGATACCCGCTGTGCAGAAAATGGCGGTGATTTCGGCAAAACTTGCGTTCATCCGCTCCAAGTTAATCGGCAACTGATCAGCAAAAAGGCCGATGGGTTTGTCGCCGGAATAGAGCTTTACGGCGGCAGCGACGTTACGCGTCATCGTGTGCGGTTTGCGATAGTAACGGATGGTGCCAAAGGGCTTGTCCGGCCCGAACAGGCGGTTGGTGCGAGAGAACGCCTGAATGATGTTTTCATACTCCAACAGCTTGTCGAGGTAGAGCGTGTTCACCCATTTCGAGTCGAAGCCGGTCAGCATCTGATTCACCACGATCAGCAGATCGAGCTGTTTGTTTGGTTCAGCCTCAATGCGGATGTATTGCTCTTTATGAGCAAGGCGCAGCGCGAGATCCTTCTTGAAATTCGCGTGACTGCCAAGGTCGAATTTCTGCCCGTAGCTTGCGTTGTAGTCGTTCAGGATTTCAACGAGGCCTTCCGTTTTGAAGGCCGGATCAGCGCCGCCGTCATCATCGCTGATATGCGGATCGAAAAGCGCGGTGATTTTCAACTCCGGGCAGTGCGCCTTTATCAGGCGGTAGTAGATGATGGCTTCCTGGATGCTGCTCGTGGCAAAAATGGCGTGGAATTTACTGCCTTGGCTCAGGGTGACCCAGTTGCTGCCAATATCTTGAACCACCGCGTTATGGTGTTCGTCGCGGCTGTATTGGGTGTCGGGCAGATGGTCTTCGATACCGGTTTGATAGACGCCGGAGCTATCCCGGTGTCCAGCCATCGGCACGTCGTTCATGTAACGATTGAAAACCTTCTTTTTCCTGGGGTCAGCAAAGGCTTCCTGCGGCGTTGCAGCTTTGGCTTTCTCCAGCGCGACAGCCTCACGCAGATCGCGGTCGCGATAGGTGAGCACTTGGTAGGGGTCAAAGCCGAGCACGTTCTTGTCGCGGATGCCGTCGGCGATGCTGTAGCGGTGTAACTCATCGCCGAATACATCGGTCGTGGTGTTGTCCCGGCGCACGTTTTCCTTGTGGATGGGCGTGCCGCTGAATCCGAAGAAGACCGCGCCGGAAAAACTCTTTTTAATATCAATAAGCATGTCGCCAAAGGTGGAGCGGTGGCATTCATCAACGATGAAGACAATGCGCTTGGCGCGCATGGTTTCGAGATCGTGCGCTTTCAGCCCATCCTCCTCATCCTTAAGTCGGCTCATCTTCTGGATAGAGGTCACGATCAGGGTATCGGCGGGATCGGCGCTCTTGAGTTTCTTCACGAGCACTCCCGTGTATTCCGTGGCCTGCACCTGATTGCCGTCTCCGGCGAAGTTGCGGTAGTTCTCCAGCGTCTGCGTGCCCAGCTCGATGCGGTCGAGCAGGAAAACCACCTTGTCTGCATCTTTGGAATTGGCAATGAGTTGGGCAGACTTGAAGCTCGTCATCGTCTTGCCCGAGCCAGTGGTGTGCCAGATGTAGCCGCCCAGACGGTTCGGGTTTTTCCAATCCATCTTCGCCACTTTGTCGGAAATGGCGTGAACGGCGTAATACTGATAACTGCGCATCACTTTGAGCACGCCGTCCGACTCATCCGCCACCGTGTAAAAGCCAATCAGCCGGTGCGCCATCGGGATGGAAAGCAGGCTAGAGGTGAAGCTCTTCCAATCGTTGATCGGCTCGTTTCGGACGTCCGCCCAGTGGAAGGCGTAGTCTTTGTTGAATTTTCCATCCGGCCCGGGATTGGCAAAGTAAAGCGCCTCGGATGGCTCCATCGCCACGAAGATTTGAATAAGCGAAAAGATACCGCTGAAAATCCCCTCACGGGAATACTTCTGGATCTGGTTGTAAGCCTGGCTCACCGCCACGCCACTCTTCTTCAGCTCCATGTGGATCACCGGCATGCCATTGATGAGCAGCAGGAGGTCGCCGCGCCGATCATTAAGAAGCGGCGAGCCACGGGCATGACGTGGCTGCTGCACGATCTGGTAGCGACTTTGCCCAGCGGCGATTTCTTGGCGGTCGTAGATTTTCAGGCTCACTTCCCTGCCAAAGTGCAGCGCATCCGCTGGGTTGTCGCGGGTGATGGCGACGGTTTTGCCGTTGATAAAGCCGTTGAGCTTGAGCGGCGTGCGCAGCGCGGTGATCTGCTCCATGATCTGCTGCATCTCGCTGTCAGTCAGCGGAACTTCATTGAGCCTATCCTTGCCGCGATTGTTCTCAAACAGGATTTTCTTCCAGTTCGCCAGCAAGTCCGCCTCGGTCGGGTTCTTGATGATTTCCGCATCGCCCCAACCGCGCTGGCGCAGCTCGTGGATCACGGCATTTTCAAATTCGGCTTCTTTGGCAAAGGTAGTCATGGGTAATGGGTAAAACAGTTAGACAAACATTTTTTTCAAGCAGGCGGATTTGATCTGCGTGAGCTTTTGGAGTTGGATGGCGTGTTTGGAAATCAGCTCGTCCAGTGTGCGGAAATAGCTGCCGATTTTTTGTTGTTCTTCGAGGGTGGGAAAAGTTACTTCAATTTGTAAAAAATCCGATTCGTGGATTCTCCACTGGCCGTAAACAACCCCTTGGCGCCACTTCACCATTTCATTGATAAATTTCTTTTGACATAGCAGTTGTCCAATGAAACTGGAATCGGTGTCGACAGTTGGAGAGAAGATACTATAGACCGGAGATATTGAAGCACTCCCATATTTGTTTGTTCCGATTGATCCAGTTTCTAGATTGTTGGAGCTGTAGATAAAATCCCCAAGCTCTGTCCGCTTGTATTTCTTATTTACCTCATCTGATACCAGAAACTCCCGGTTGTATCTCTTACCTTTTGGCGCAACACCCTGACCAGCGATGAAGGCCATCAACGGATACTCCGCACTTTTGGGAAATTGAATATTGCGTTCAGTTAAGAGCGACGAAACGGCTTCCTTTTTCCACCCCACCGAGAAGCCTTTGAAGCGAATTTCGGGGGTGGTGGTGCCGGGTTGCGGGAACATCTTTTGGAGCATCGCTTTTTTCAGTGTCACCAGCTTGTCATGCTTGCGCTGATGCAGCCCAATCAGCCGATCCACCTCTCGGAAATATCCGCCGATTTGGGTTTGTTCGGTGCGTCTTGGAAACCGGAACATCATTTGTCTAAATGCTCCGGTTGTGATTTGGTTGATTGTCGCCCCTAGGTTTTTTTCAATTTCTTTATCGAATTGTGGTGTATCGAGCAATGCGTTGGTAAACGCAGGATTTTTTGAATGGATTCCAGTCATAAACGCGCCGATGACTGTGTTATCCATTCTGTTCTTTATCTGCGCGTGCTTACCAATAAGAGAACGTGATCCATTTCGAACCACAACGGCGATGTCACCTACTTCGACATTTTTTGAATTAACAATTTTGGGGTCAACATAGACGTTGTCTGCATTAACAATCTCACCGTTTTTGACATTGGATGACCGCAATACAAGAGTTCCAACGCCTTTCTGAACGTTGCGGGGCGAATATGTGAGCCCGCTAAAGAATTCGACTCGTTCCTCTAGTCGGTCTTCTAGCCATCCGTCTTCAAATCCCTTGAAGCGAATCTGCGGCACTTTGCTGTTGTTTTGCTCCTTCATCTCACTTCCCCGCCAGTAAAGTTTTCAGTTCTGCCAAACCTTTGAGGTCGAACTCGTTGCCATCCAGTTCTTTGATCATGTCCGCCAGCGCGGTTTCGGTTTGCTGAATATCGCGGGCGTTGTCGGCGTAGGTGATGCGGTATTTTTCTACCAAGGCGTCGAGCTTGCGGGTTAAGCCATCGATCTGCTGATTGGGCAAACTGTGCAACTCGTCAATCAAGGGAGTGATCCACTTGCGTTCGAGCAGTTCATGCGCCTGCGCGTCGCTTAAGTTTTCAATGGTTTTCTTGGTCTTGAGATGCAGGGCTGCGGCTTCTTGTTTGATGGCTGCTTTCAGGGTTTTCTCCTCGACAAGCCAGTCGGCGGCTTGGATGATTTTGGCTTCAAAGGATTCGGGGTCAAAATTGCCTGATTTCTTCGCTTCGGCGAGCAGGAGCTTTGCCTCCTTGGCGACGGCGGCATTGACGAACTTGTCGCCCGCGTCGTTCACGGTGTCGTTGGCCTTATCTTCTTCGCTCAGGCTTTCCAAGGTTTCTTCAAGGGAAGCAGTGATTTCGCTAAGGCGGGTTTCTTTTTCGCGCAGCGCGTCCAGCTCCTTTTTGTGATGCGTCATCTGCACCAGCTCGAAGGGCATGATTCGACCTTTCCAGCCTTCTTGTACCTCAACCTCTTTGCCATCTTTCTTTTTGGTGACTAGGTTGGGGTCAACGACGCGGGAGGCATCGAAGCCCTCGGTCTGGAGGATTTCCAGATCGATGGCGATGGCTTGCCAATGATCGTCGAGGATTTGGTAGGCGTGGTAACGGTCGATTAGCGGCAACGGCGCGAGACGGGCAAATAGCTCTTCGCTTATCAGTGCCTCTTGTTGTGGAATTTGCAGAGTAAGCATTTTTTCAAGCAGCGGGCGGCGTAACCATGGATTAAAATCGGCAAAGGCGGCGGTGAATGCTTGGCTGTATTGCTTCACTTCGGGATGTTCGCGGGTGGCCTGGGCGAGGTCTTCCACCCTTGGCAGGGCGTAAGGCGTGCCGTTGTCGGTAAACAGGGCGGCGCGCAGGCCAGGAAATGCTTTCCAAAAATCGGCAAGCGCGTCCAATTCGCTCAACGGGATGCCGCCAAACATGGAGGCGTAGAGATCCCATTTTTCAGAGGGCTCGGAGGAATCGACATAGCGCGGAATGTTGAGGTTGTAGTCATTGGCTTGCAGCTCGGTTTTGAGGACGAGGCGGCTGTAGCTCGGCACGCTGATGCGACTAATCACGGTGTCGGTGATTTTCTTGATATCAGAGGCGCGGAGTTTGTTGCTCTTCCCCTCTTTGGCAAAGCCCTTGGAGGCATCCACAATCAAGACATCGTTGCTTTCGCGCTTCTGCCGGAGCACGAGGATGATGGTGGGGATGCCAGTGCCGAAGAAGATATTGGCTGGCAGACCGATGATGGTTTCGAGGTGGTTGTTTTCGATCAGATTCCTGCGGATCGCGCCTTCCTCACCGCCTCGGAACAGGACGCCGTGGGGCAAGACGATGGCCATGATGCCGTCAGGCTTGAGGTGGTAGAGATCGTGCAGCAGAAAGGCGTAATCGGCCTTGGATTTGGGCGCGAGGCCGAATCGTGCGTAGCGGGGGTCGCTGTCTTTGTGCTGCGGGTCCCACTTTTGCGAATAAGGAGGATTCGAGACGACGGCGTCGAGGTACAGCGGGTTGTAACTATTGACTGGGTCTTGATCGTCGAAGTAAGGCCAATCGTCTTCCAAGGTGTCGGCGTTGCGGGTGACGATGTTGCTTGGAAGGATGCCGCGCATGACGAGGTTCATGCGGGTGAGGTTGTAGGTGTTTTCCTTCAGCTCTTGGGCGAAGTATTTGATGTTGTCCTTATCCACCATGTGCTTGGCGATGGACTGGCCGATATTGAGTAGCAGGGAGCCGGAGCCACTTGTGGAGTCATAAATCTGGATGGTCTCGCGATTCTTAAGATGGTGCGCGATGATCTCGGACATGAGCACAGATACTTCGTGCGGCGTATAAAACTCGCCCGCTTTTTTACCCGCATTGGCGGCAAACATGCTGATGAGATATTCGTAGATGAAGCCGAGCACGTCGTAGCCCTGGCGGCCATCCATAGGGATGTCTTTGATAAGCTGGATGAGTTCGCTGATGGCCTTGGTCTGCTTTGCTGCAGTGTCGCCGAGTTTGCTTAAGCCAGTTTCAAGCGTCTTGAAAATACCATCGAAAAGGCGCTTGTGGTTGGGGTGAATCAGACGGCTGAAAGCAGACAGGGCATCGCGGACATGGGAGACATCGAAGTCGCCCTTGTGCTCGATCCAGGTGGAAAACAGGTGCTGGTAGGCGATGAAGTAGCCGATGTTGCTTTTGATATGGTTGACGGTCTCGGTATCCTCTTCTGAAAGCGCCCGAATATCCTCATCGCTGAAGTCTTCGCTTTTTGCGAAGCGCACCAATTTGTCCGAGAGGTATTTGTAGAAGATAAATCCGAGGATGTAGTCCTTGTATTCGTTGGCCTCGATTTTGGAGCGCATTTGGTTGGCCGATTCCCAGATTTTGGCGGCGAGTTGTTGTTTGTTCATGGTAAGATATTGAGGAATTGATTTAAATTTTTCTAACTAGGTCTACCGCCCTTCTTAAGGCTAGCAGGAACTTCTTTTTGCCAAATTTCATTAAATTTATTTGACGAAGTGTTGAAATGATCATTGGCGAATCTTTGAAGGTTTGCTTTATCTCCGTTTTTTATTACGCCGGATTTTACCATTTTCTTAAACCACACCAGACACTTTGAATCTAGGTATTTTTGGGTATCGCTAATGTTTGTTACGCCATCAAAAAGACCGGCAATTGTGTCAAAAAGCACCCTGTGATTTAGACTAAAATTTTTAAGGTCTACATCGTAAAAAATCAGATCACAAAACCAACAATCCTTGATATTACTGACCTCAGAGACTTTGGATTTTCTGTTGGAAAGTTTTATGATGAGTGAAGGAATTCTTTTTGAGGTAGGTTTACAGAGTTCTAGGCTTTCTTGGTTTTTAATGTTTTTTGCCAGATAAACCTCAAAAACTAAGTCGCCCAAATCTTTGATTTTCACCTTTCCCAGATAAAGAATTTTACCGCTTCCGATGACTTTTTTGTCCTGCTCAATTTCTAGAATTTTTATCAAAAAATTTGAGAGGTCATCAAGGCTGGTCGCATAGGCCAAATCTTCGTCTTTGATGGTTTTAATGTTTCTGCAACCATCGACTTGGCAATGTGTCAGCTTTGTGCCGTCGTCCCTCTTTTTGATTTGAAGCTGTTCACCACAACCAGAACATTCGATAAACTCCAAACGCTTTTCTTTCAGGTTAAAATTTTTCTTGATGATGTTGAAGCTTTTTCCATCAAGATTTTTGTATTGATCGTGTCTCACTATCCCGTCGGAATAGTCACTTCCAAGTCCCTCAATGATTTCTTTGACGAGTGGATTAATCACCTTTTTTTGCGGTTAAAATTCCAGCGCTTTTGAAACAATTCAGTATCTCAAAATCAACGTCTTCCTCTCCAATATTGCTGATCTTGTTTCTGTTGGAAATGCTGACTTTTTTTGTCGCTAGTTTCTCGCCGTCCTGGTAAGAAACTGTGAATTCCATCCACAAAGCCTCTAAATCTTCGACTGCTATTTCGTTGTGAGACGCCTGATCAACTGCAATAAACTTAGCTAATGATTGATGCAGATCGTTGAATGATTCGTTCTTTTTTCCAGCATCAATTTCTATCGATTCCCTAGTGTTTTTGATCCTTAATTTTACCAAGGATGGTGTGATGTTTTTGATCGTAGATTTTGTGCTAATTTCAAAATTAATCGACTTGTTGGTAATCAGCTGTTCAAAGGCGTGAGCGATGTTGTAAATTTCGTTTTTTACCTGCTCTTCTTCAATTTTTTCTTCGTTAAAAACCTCTTTGGCAAAGATTTTATGCATTGCAGATCTGATCACTTGATCACCACCAAGGACCTTAACAAATTTATGCTTTTTATCGTAGAAAAATACGACCTTATCAACTGGATTAGAAAAGCTGATTTCTAGCTCTCCATCCTTTATTTCTAGCTGCTCATGTGGCGAGTCTTCGTAAAAAGCAAAGATGTATTCTTGGTCAATAAACGATACTCTTCTTTCGCAGTACTTCTTGCCCTTATTTTCGCTTTCCAAATATGCTTTTGCTTTGGTGGTTATTTGCTTTAAAGCGTCATCGGAAATTTCTTGATTCTCTTCTGATACGTAATCGTTTCTTGCGTCCCACCATCTTTTGCCGGAGTGGTTGGAATCATAAACAAGATAGAAATCATCGAAACTTTTTTTGTCGTTTAGCAAAAGAATAAGCGCTTGATCAAAATTATTTTCCGCCTCTCGGATAAGGCTTACTACATCAGCTTTTAGTCGGCTGGCTTCTCTGATCAAAGCAAGAATGGCCTTTTCGCTGCGCATCACAAAAACTTTTTGTAAGTCAGATTTAATCCTGTTTTTTGCGGTTTGTGGCTCTGTTGTTTCAATTTTTTCAACCAGAGAATCTACAAATTTTCCAACTGCCTTCTTTTTGTCTTTTGCGTAATCCTTGCCTAGCTTCCAGCTGTGATTTTCATTAAAAAATTTTAACAATAATTCCGGCGAAGCGTTTTTTAAAACGGTTCTGATATTTTCTTCTTTGAAGGATTTTGTTTTCATTTTGCCACCTGTGCTTCGCTTGTTTTTAGCAAGATTTTCTCAAACTTTTTTAGCTCGTCGATGATCTCAGAAAATGTTGGATGGTCGGCGAAGAACATTTCCTTCATCTTCTCGTAATCAGCTTCTAGCTCTTTTAAACGCGATTGGTCTTGGGGAACTAGCCTGATGTCAGAAAATGATTTGATTGCGTCGTATGGCTTCCAGCTTTCGTTCCAGAAGGTGATTTTGTTCTCGACTACGGATTGCAGAACGTCGGGAAGCTTTAGGGCATCTTTGCCAATTCCAGCTTTTATCAAAGCAAACACATCGTAATAGTGCCTTGAATAGTGGTTTCGCAGCTTTTTGTCGAGTGGACGACAGTAGACCGAATGCAGGATTAGCAGCTTTTCGAGGAAGTTTCTTTTTGCGTCCAGCACCTTCACTTGTGTGGCTTGAAAATAGTCCGGCAGAATTTTTCTAGCGTAAGGCTCAACCGATTTTTCTTCACTTGGCCAATCATCTCCGAGCGCCCCGAATTCGAGTTTGATGCTTGGCTTGATGTAACCGTAATTTTCTAAAGGAGTGAAGGGGATGGCGTGTGGTGGAAATGGTGAATTGGCAAACGGAAAGCTAAAAATCAGCGTTGATCTATCTTCGTCATCAATCTCAAGACTCCATTTATTGCCCTTTAGCTCTTTAGTAAAAACCTCGTTTAACGATTTGCAGATTTTATCTTTTACGAACTGAGCGGAAGCGTGTTTTACGTCTGATTTGATTTTTTTAGATTTACTTGAGGTGCCTTTGGTTTCTAGGCAGCTTTTGTTAATCGTGATGTCGACATCTTCAGAAAATCTGCTGATTAAATTGTAAGCTTTTGAAAGACAGGTTCCGCCTTTGAAGACCATCTTCCCTTCAAATTCCTTCAGAGAAAATAATTTATCCAAAACGAAGCAAACCCAGATGTCTTTTTCGACCACGTCAAACCTTAAGCCGAGATCAAACGCCGCTTTCTGAATTACATTTTTTCGTTCTTGGCTTGATAGTTTGATGAATTTTTCCATTACGCCGCCAATATTTTTGGAATAAAATCAGAGACCCACCCCGACACTCTGGAAGACATTTTTTGCAAAGATTTTCTGTCGGGATCGCTCAAGTATTTGGAGCATTTTTTAATCACAGAATCATCCACTTTATTTTTTCCGATGTAGCTCAAGGCATTTAAAACCATTACCACGACGGTTGGAGTATTTGGTATTGGGTTAATTCTAACGTGCTTGAAGTGGATCGAATTTTTACCAAAATGTTTAGTCATCGATTTTCCATGCGTCCAATAAATGTTTTGCGCCGGCACCTGATTGGAAAGACCGAGCATGTTTGCAGATAAAGCGCCGGATGGGTAAATTGAAATGCCGGCATTGCGCGCAACGGCGTTAGCAACTACATTGAGATCGGGTGGAATAATGCCTACGCCATCTTGCACGATTGGATAATAATAAACCCCTCTTGTCATCCTGATGATTCTATCATCGTCAGCTGTTTTATCGTCAGCCATTCTGGACAAAGCTTGATCTACGGCGTTTCTTGAACCAAGATCGTGAAAATCTTTAGCGCAGAACACCCAGCCCCTCTTTTTGGCTTTTATTTTTTTTAGAATTTTGTCGGTAATCATAATCAAAAATCTTAAATCGGTTTAAGTCGCGAGTCAGAAAATAATTTATGTTTTTCTGACAGTCAATCGCCATAAAGCTAGATAAATAGCTGGCGTTATTACTACTTTTTAAGATTATAATTACTCATCAATCCCACGGCATTTTCTAGGCTTTGCCTTACGGGATCAAGATTCATTCTGGCATAAATCTGAGTTGCCTGACTTGTTTTATGGCCAAGAGATTTACCAATTACAGGTAAGCTTGTACCAGCAATTGCCTGGTAACTTCCCAAAGTTCTTCTGATGTCGTGAAGTCTTAAATCATCTATTTTTGCTTTTTTTAATATTCTGTGCCACGCCTTCTTTGGATCGGTCAAATGTCCACTTTTACTAGCGAGTGACGGAAAGACATATTCTTGCTGCAAAGTCTCTAATTCCATTTTTGTATTTTGCTTTTTTCTCTCTTTCAGAACCTCAACCGCCTCTTTAATCAAAGGCAAAGTGACGGCATCACCATTCTTAGTTTTTGGAATTCTCCACTCTTTTGTTGTGAAATTTATTTGATCCCAGCGCATCTCTAAGATGTTGGACTTTCTGGCGCCAGTGTAGAGTGAGATGTAGATGTAGTCTTTAGCGATTTCGTTTTGCTCTTCTTCCAAAGCTTTAAAAATTCGCGGCAATTCATCAGGTTGAATAAAACGGTCTCGCGACGTTTCTTTGAATTTCTTAATTTTATTTGATGGATTTTCGCTTTTATATCCCCACTCAATCGCTTTATTGAAAATTGCTCTTATCCTCTCAAGGAGCCTGTTTGCCTGATACAGACCATTTTCATCTCTGATTTTTTCATGCAGAATTCTGATTTCCTGATTACTGATTGAGGATATTTTTCTTTTAAACCAATGGCTCAGAAACCTGTTAACCTCTCTCTCATCATACTTCCAAGACCTTTTGGATTTCTTGCTGTATCTCTCCATGTATTGCTCAAACAAGTCTCCAAAGGCAATCTCTTGTCTTATCTGATTTTTTTCTTCATTTGGATTGATGCCTTGAGCAATCTGAGAGTTAACTTCAAAAGCTTTTTGCCTCGCATTCTCAATTGATAAATCGGGATAGCCTCCAAGCGTTACCCTTATGATTCTGCCACCCTTTTTCTTGGTAACCTTGAAGGACTTGTTGCCTTTAGTGGTTACCATTATTTCCAAACCACTCACCTTGGCATCTTTGTAGTAATCTCTCTTACCAGCTTTTGCCGGCTTAAGCGATTCTATAAAATTTTTGGTAAAATTGTATTTTTTGCTTTCCATATTTCGGGGATACTTTGGGGATACCTATTTAGTCAAAATTGGCGATAAATCGTAAATTTCAATAAAAGGTAAATTAAGCTCTAACCCTTGAAACATCAAGCTCTATAAACATTTGTGAATTCTAATAAATGAACAGCCTCACTGGCTCATAACCTGAAGGTCGGAGGTTCAAATCCTCCCCCCGCAACCAAGACACACAAGGTTTCAGCCTTATTTTCATTTCTTCACTCTTCAGTTTATTATCCCCTCTAGGTCATTATTGATCCGAGATCAGCTGTCCCAAAAAAAGCTTTTCACCTTCATTAACGCCAATGTGCTCAACGGTAATTTTTTGGCCACCCTTGCTGTGATATTTTTTAAAGCATTCATCTGAGACACGTAACTTCTGCTAAATAGATGTGGATCTAAGATGAGTTTAGGGTTTTTCCTTAGATCTTACTTCCCGGAACCTTGATTTGATTAGATCAACAAGGGTTATTTTACGCCAGCATTGCCCGGTTATTTTGAGAATCAAAACTCATCTTTGAACAAAAGATATTTTTTAGAGTCGCAAACCGCTAGATTCCGACTGATATAAATACCTTTGAAAATTACTAAAAATTAAACGAATTTCCGCCGGACTTCCTAGGTCAGAAGTGGCGTCATTAATGGCTCCATATCTCAGAGTGAAGGAATTTTTTTAGAAGGTGTTTTGCAAAACTCTAAACTTTCTTGGGCTTGAAAAGTTTTTGTTAGATAGATGTTAAAAATTAGGTCGCCCAAATCTTTGATCTCAATCTTTTCTAGATAGAGAATTTTGCTACTTTCGATAATTTAATGATGGAGAGAGTGTCTTAAGAAATGGGTTCATTGCCTAATTTCAAATTTCTTGTGAAGAAAAATTCAAATTTAAAAAACTAACAATAATTTACTGATGAAAAATATTCATAATTTACTCCTCGCCATTCTTTGTTTCACTTTCACTTCCAGCTCTTTTGCTAAAAGCATCGACACTCGCGTCATCAGCTCTGAACCTAAAGAAATTTACGGCTACTCTAAAGAAAATGTGCAAATTCGCATTGGCAATGGCGGCGGCGGAGCAACCGGGATTTTACGCGCTTTGGCGGAAGATTATTTGCAATCACTTCAAAAAAATTACTCAATCTCTTGGTATCAAGATATCAGCATTAACACCCTAGAGCAGCTAAAAAAAGGCAGAATTGACATCGCGCTAATTTACGAAAAATCACAAGGTGAAAAAGCTCAAGAAGAAGGTTGGGCCAGCAATTACACCCCAATTTTTAACGATCATTTTTTGATTGTTGGTCCAAAAAATAATGAAGCAAAACTAGATAAATCCGATTCTCCGGCGACTGCTTTTTCTAAAATTGCTCGCTTGGGTGAAAAAAATTCAGTACGCATTTTCTTGTCACGCGACGATAATTCTGGCACCAATGTTAAAGAGAGATCAATTTGGAGCACTTTGAATTTAAAGCCTTGGGAAGAGCGCTCGGCTTGGTACTTCAAGCGTTCGGTTTTTCCTCGCGATGCACTTTTATATTCTGACCAACATTCACTTTATAGCGTCACTGACTGGGGCACTTGGCTTTCGAATAAATCTGATTTGAAGAATTCGGAAATTTATGTTCGCGGCGGCGAAATTCTTTTGAATCCTTGTTTTGCCTTGATTGGAAAAAATCCCAGCTCGGAAACTTTGATCTTTTTGGATTATTTAAAATCTGAACGTGCTCAAAAATTAATTGCTGAGTTTGGTAAAAATTCTTACGGCGGCTCTGCTCTCTTTACGCGGGCCTCTAAAGCTGATTTCTAAAGAATAATTTATTGAAGTCGGATCGGCGGAAAGAAGCGCAACATAATGAAGTTTCTCGACATGTGGTTGAGCTTAAAAGATGACTCCAAATTAAGAGAAAAAAAGTCAGTGAAATGTCGACCAAGTTTCACTCAAAAATAACTGCTGATGACCGTTGTTCAAGGCGGCTTAACTGGGGGCAATAAAGTTTTTATTAAAAAAAATTAGCTAACAGCGTCTAAGTTTGTTGATAGATTTAATGCCAATAAAAAAGTGCAGAGCCTCGAAAGGTTCTGCACTTTTTAAAATATTGCGAAGATTGAGTGGTGATTAATTTTCTTGATTCCTGCGAGGGCAGGAATCAAGAAACCTTTACAACAATTTATTATTTCAAATTTGCCGCAACGAAATCCCAATTCACTAAGTGATTCAAGAAAGTATCGATGTAGGTTGGGCGCGCATTTTGGAAGTCTAGATAGTAAGCATGTTCCCAAACATCCATTGTCATCAAGGGTTTCGCAGAAGTTGTTAATGGAGTTTCGGCGTTGCCAGTTTTGGTAATTTTTAATTTGCCTTCGTCAAGAACTAGCCAAGCCCAGCCTGATCCGAATTGAGTTGCACCAGCATTTTTAAATTCAGTGACAAAATTTTCGTAAGAACCGAAATCGGCTTCTATTTTAGCTAGAACCTCGCCAGCGGGCTTTCCGCCACCATTTGGCTTCATTGAATTCCAGTAGAAAGTGTGATTCCAAACTTGCGCAGAATTATTAAAAATTCCCGCTTTGGTTTTGTCGGTGGCAGAAATTTTAATAATTTCTTCGAGAGATTTTTCGGCTAAATCTGTGCTTGCAACCAAGTTATTCAAATTGGTTACGTAAGCCTGATGATGTTTTCCGTAGTGAAAATTGATTGTGTTTTCAGAGATGTGAGGAGCGAGAGCGTTTCTGGCATAAGGAAGTGCCGGTAATTCGAATGACATATTTTTTTCTCCAAAAGTTTTTGATTTATTAGCAAAATTTAGCTTGCAAGAAACAAGCACAGATGCAGATGAGAGTAGGGTTGCCTTGATGAAGTTTCTCTTTGACATTTGCATATTTTTGACAGTATTTTTTTCGCCTTCCCAAGTCAAATTTTTATTTTCCAAATTTTTATTTCTTCCGTGAAAAAACTCTCTGCCGTAATCGTCGCTCACAATGAAGAAGAAAAAATTGCCGATTGTTTGCGCAGTCTCAATTTTGCCAATGAAATTGTTGTTGTTCTAGACAAATGTTCTGACCGAACCAAAGAAATTGTTTTAGAATTTACCGATAAAATTATCGAAGGTTCGTGGAATATTGAAGGCGCAAGACGCAATGTGGCTCTAAGTGCAGCGACTGGTGAATGGATTTTAGAAATTGATGCCGATGAAAGAATTTCTTCTGAACTTCGCGACGAAATTTTAGAAAAAATAAAATGTAAACCTTGTGCATTTTCTGCGCCAATCGCCAATTATATTGGCAAAAGATGGGTAAAGTTCGGATGGCTAAGAACACTTGCCGTGCTTGAGCGCAACACCTTGTCTTACCGCGAATTAAAACGTTACGACGAAGATAAAGAAATTCACCCAACTTACAAATTCAGTGGCGAAATTAAGTCGCTAGAAAATCCAATTATTCATTTGGTTGACGAAGACATCACCGATCTTCTCAATCGTTTTAACCGATACACTAGTTGGCGCGCGCGTGATCTAAAAAATAAAAAAAATTGCTGGAGTCTAATTTTTGGATTCAAAATGCGTTTCCTAAAATCTTTCTTCGGCAAAAAAGGTTACAAAGAAGGGTTGCTCGGAGTCTTGATCGCCGCACTTTGCGGTCTTTATCCAATCGTCGCACATTTGAAAGCTAATGAAAATCGCTAACCTAATCGTCACCTCGCAAAACGGCGGCGCAGAACAGGTATTTTTGGATTACACACGCCTGCTGAAAAAATTAGGACATGATGTTGTGCCAATCGTGAAAAATGATGCGCCTTACGCCAATAGTCTCTCAAGCCTGAAAAAAATTTCTAATAATTTTGGTTATTACGATTTTTTTGCGATTAAGCAAATCACCAAAATTCTTCGCGATGAAAATATTCATGCGATTTTTACTCACGCAGGAAAGGCTACAGTTCTAGCCCGAAAGGCAATTGCCAAAATAAAGAATAAGAAAATTTTTCTAATAGCAATTAATCACAGCACCAACGTTAAGCGTTCGATTGGTGCTGATATTATTCTGTCGGTTAATCGCGAAATTTTTTACAGCACGATTGATCGCGGACAGCCAGAAGATCGCAGTTTCGTGATGCACAACGCCGTTGATTTATCAGACGCTATTTCTGAGGCGCCACAGGTGAATTTAGCGCAAAAAGAAAAAATTATTCTCGGGGTAATTGGTCGTCTTGATCCAACAAAAGGCTTTGCTCATGCAATTCGCGCGCTCAAAAAATTAGACGAAAAATTCATTTTAAAAATAGCGGGTTCTGGCCTTTTCGACAATGAATTAAAAAAATTAGTGAAAGAGCTAAGCCTCGAAAATCGAGTCGAATTTTTGGGCTGGATTGAAAAAAAATCATTCTTCAATTCAATCGATATTTTTATTTTTCCGTCTGACGAAGAGCCATTCGGCCTTGTTTTGCTTGAGTCTATGAAATATGGCAAGCCGGCGATTGTGCGTAATGTTGACGGCCCAAGAGAAATTGTTCGTGACGAAATTGATGCTTTAATGTTTAGCGATCCAAATCAAATTCCTGACTTGGTGATGAAACTCGTGCAAAATGAAAAATTACTTAATCAGCTCGTCGAAAATTCTTTCGAGAGGGTGAAAGAAAAATTCACCTTTAAGAATTTAGAAAAACGTCTTTTTGAAATCGTCGGTAAAATAAATAACTAAACTAGTCACTCTATCCCTGCAAAGGCGGAGATAGAGCAAAGAAAGAATACTTAACTTCATGATTATCCTCTTCCTCAAATCAATTTTACTCGGCATCTCAATCGCTATGCCAATTGGACCGATCTCAACCCTGGTAATAAAAAATTGCCTAACGCGCGGATTTAAAATTGGTTTTGCCACAAGTTTTGGCGCTTCAATCACTGAAGGATTTTACGGATTTGTTGCAACTGGTGGTCTTGCTTTCATCTCAAAATTTCTTACTTCTCACATTTCGGAAGTAAAACTTATCAGTGGTACAGCCTTGATAATGTTGGCTTGGTACGAAATAAAAACCGCTAAAGACTTCTCCTTCAAAGAAATAAAAATGCATGCACAAGGTTTTTTTAAGACGATGTGCTTCACTTCTTTTCTTACTCTAGGCAGTCCGGTAACAATTATTTTATTCATCGGAGTTTTCGCGACAATGACTGGAACAGTTCTAACCACAGAAGAAATGGTGGTAACGGTATCGGGAATTTTTGCTGGTTCAGTTTTGTGGGCTTTTATTTTGTGCGGCACTGTTTCAACTATTCGTCACAAACTTTCAAAAACTTGGATGGCGCGCGTTAAAATATTTGCCGGCACAATCATCGGCAGCTTCGGTATTTATGGAATTTGCAGCGTTATTTTTTTTTAAAATCTCGTCATCAGGCTAGTTAAAAAACCAACTCGAAAATAAGGTGAGAAAAACAAATCTAGCTGTTTCGATACAGAAACGAAACTGATCAACAAAAGCTGAAACTATTTGGCGACATATTTTTAAGAGAGATCAAGTTGAAGTGATGGCTTGGATTCTACAGTTATGAACACAACATCTCAGTTTGAGTTGATTCAAGAATTTTAGTGGTACAATTTTTAATAAATTAAAATCGGAGCAGAATGAAAAATCATCAAACAATCCAGAACTTAGAAAATCTTTTAGCCAACTCTTACCTTTTGTCGCTGAAGACTCAGAACTACCATTGGAATGTGGTCGGAGAAAATTTTAAACCTCTTCACGAATTATTTGGCGCGCAATATGAAGAGCTTGCTGATGCGATTGATGAAGTTGCTGAGCGCATAAGAGCTTTAGGATCAAAGGTTGAAGGTACATTAGAAAATTTTTCTAAACTGAGCAAAATCAAAAGTGGCAATAAAAATTTTAATGAAAGCGAGATGATTCAGGACTTGGCTTTTGGTCACGAATTAATCATCAAAGATCTAAAGGTTGCGATTAAAGTTGCTCAAGATGAGGGCGACGAAGCAACCGCAGATATTTTTATCGGCAGAATTCAAGCTCATGAAAAAGCAACGTGGATGTTGGTTTCAAGTCAGTAATTTCTCAATTCGGGTAAAAATAAAAAAAGCAGAGCTGACCGTCGAGCTCAAAAATTTGTGTGCGATTTCTTTTTACAAAAAGCGGCGCGCACAAAAAATTATTCAACAACTGCTAAACGGCTAAGATGCTTCAATGAAAAAACTTTTTTTAACAATTTTATTGCTGATTTTTGCGTCACAATCTTTTGCCAAGAGTTACGATTTAGAAATAAAAAAATCAGAGCAGAAAATTACGATTAATGATTCCATCCCTGGTCCGATACTGCATTTTAAAGAGGGGGAAGATGTTGAAATTCGCGTAAAAAATTCAATGAACGAAACAACCTCGATTCATTGGCACGGAATTTTGCTCGACGGAAAAATGGATGGAGTGCCCGGATTAAATGGTTTTAATGGCATCGCGCCCAGTAAAATTTCTGGCGAAATTTTTACTTATAAATTCAAAATTAGGCAGTCGGGAACTTACTGGTATCATTCGCATTCTAATTTACAGGAGCAGCAGGGAGCTTATGGGGCTCTAGTAATTACAGCGAAGAGGGAGGTAAATAAATTCGACAAAGAATTTGTGATTTTGCTTTCCGATTCTACAGCAGAAAATCCTGAGACAATTTTAAATAATCTCAAAATCGATTCTGGCTACTACAACTATAACAAGCGCACGCTGTTTACATTTTTTTCTGATGCTAAAAAAGATGGATTTTTTTCGACTCTACAAAATTATCTTGAGTGGGGTGATATGCGTATGGACCCTACAGACTTAAGCGATGTAAGCCATTACACTTTTTTAATTAATGGCAAAAAAGATTGGTCAGAAATTTTTAAGAAAGGCGAAAAAATAAAACTTCGCTTCATCAACGCTGCGGCAATGACGATTTTTGATGTTTCGATCCCAGGTTTAAAAATGAAATTCATCGAAGCGGATGGGCAAAAAATAAAACCAGTAACCGCTGATGAATTCAGGATTGGCGCGGCAGAAACTTACGATGTGATTGTCGAGCCCAAGGAAAATAAAGCTTACAATATTCTTGCCGAATCTCTTGACCGCACCGGTTACGTCAGCGCAACTCTCGCGCCAAAAAAAGGAATGGTTGCAAAACTTCCAAAACTTCGTCCGCGCACACAACTCACGATGGCGGACATGAAAATGGAGGGAATGGATCACAGCATTGCAGAGAGCGGCTGGAGTAATCGCGGAACTCCAGAAGGCAAAAAAGCACTCGAATATTCTGACCTAATTTCTTTCACGCCGCAAAAAGATTTGCGTAAGCCGACACGCGAAATTGAATTCAAATTTGGTGGCACGATGAATCGTTATATCTGGACAATTAACGGTGAAAAATTTCCAAAACCTTTTCACCTGAAGTTCGGCGAGCGCGTGCGTTTGAAGTTTGTTAATGAAACAATGATGGCCCATCCGATTCATTTACATGGCATGTTTATGCAGATGGAGAACGGCAGAGAAATGAAATGGATGCCAAATAAACACACGGTGCTGGTACCACCAGCGCAAACTGTTTCGATGCTTCTAACTGCTGACGAAGCAGGAGAGTGGGCCTTTCATTGCCATCTTCTTTACCACATGGCAAGCGGGATGATGACGAGTGTGACGGTAGAAAAATGAAAATGCTTTTAATGTCTAGTGCTAGGAATTCATTCCTGGATCTCAGCTTTTATATGGATCAAGGAGCAATTGTTGTGTTTAAGAAACAACACTTAGCCGCACATAAATTATTAATTTTTTTTCTAATTTTATTTTTTTCACAAAAATCATTTGCGACTGATCACGGAAATGATCACACACAAATTTTTCACGCTTTTACGCTTGAGGGAGATGTTGGTGAAGCCAGAGATGGTAGATCGCAAGGCTTAGATTTTTCTGGTTGGGTTGGAGGTGATTATGATCGTCTTTGGCTCAAAAGTGAGAAAAAAAGTTACGGAAAATACGAAGAAAAATTAGAAGCTCAGGCGCTTTACAGCAGAAATTTTTCTAAATTTTGGGATGCTCAAATCGGCATATCTCACGATTTCAGCACGGATTTTACCGCAAATGATCTGAATTATTTAACCATTGGCCTAGAAGGTTTGGCGCCACAATTTTTTGAAACCGAAGCGCATATTTTTGTAAGCGATCAAGGAAATTACAGTGCAAGATTTAAGCAGGAGGTTGATGTTTTACTCACGCAAAAACTCATCATGCAGCCTTATTTAGAGACGGAAATTTTTGCTCAGGATGTTAGAAAGTTAGAAGCGGAATCGGGAATTTCAGATTTTGAAGTTGGTGTAATGACACGTTATGAAATAACGCGTAAATTCGCGCCATATGTGGCTTTTCGTTACCACACCAAAACTTTTGGCACAGCAAATTTAGCTAAAAAATTAGGCCAAAGGGTGGATAATTTTATTGCCGTGGCTGGGATCAGACTGAGATTCTGAAATGGGTTATTCAAAAAAATTTCAATAAAAAAGCTCCCCCAAAAAAATTTTTGAGAGAGCCTAATTACATCTGAAGTTTCAGAGGATTTAGTTTTTCGCAACTACGTTTGAAGCTTCTAAACCTTTTTTACCTTGAATAACTTCTAGAGTTACTTTTTGGCCTTCAAATAGAGTAGAGCGACCACCACTAGCTTTGATCGCGCTGTGATGAACGAAAACATCTTTGCTTCCTTCGATTTCGATAAATCCGAAACCTTTTTCGTCGTTAAACCATTTTACTGTACCGTTAACTAGATCTGACATTGTATTACTTTTATTGATAAAAAAATTGTGAAACGCGGAACGTTAATCCCGCGAACGTGATCCTCACTATTAAGACCGTAAGACGCCACCATTTTTTAAACTCTGTCAAAAATTAAATTTAAGAGAGTCATTATGAGCGCAGTAAATGATCTTGGAGCTTACTCGCGACTGTAAGCAAGAAAAGAATCCGAGGCGATATCTATTGGAATTCCCAAACTATCAATCACCACTTCGCCAACCTTATTCCAATCAATTTTTTTCTCACAATTTTGCACGCGCTTACAAATAAAATTGTGCAACCACAAATCTTCAGAAGGCTTGTTTGGAATGGTCGCGAAATGAGATTCTAAGTAAATTTGATTGCCGATTTTTTCGAGTTTTAGTGGCTGATTCACAATCTTAACCGCGGTGCCAATCTCAACTTTTGCAAAAAGAACCTCTATATCTTTTGGATAGAGACGAATGCAGCCATGGCTAATTTCACTGCCAATTGACCAGGGATCGTTAGTGCCGTGAATTGCAATGCGTTGCCATTTTTTATTGCGGGAACCGTCGAGGCTAAGCGCGTAATTTCCGAGCGGATTATTTGGGCCGGGCTCAACAATTTTAGGCAGTAGCGGATTTTCTTTGCGAATCGATTTCGGCGGAATCCAGTAAGGATTTTCACGTTTTGCCGTAATGCTAGTTTGGCCAGTCGGAGTTTTTTGATCAGAGCCAATCGTGATTGGAAAAGTCAGTAATTCCTCTTTAGGATCTTTGGGAATAAAATAAAGTCGGGGCTCAGCTAGATTAATTACAATGCCGCTCGATCTTGTTTCGGGAAGAAGATGCGTGATTGGTAAAATGATTTTTTCTCCCGCGTAAATCAAAGATTGATCTTCAATTTCTGGATTGGCTCTCAGTAATTCATTTATCCCAAGATTAAAGCGCTGAGCTAGAAGATTAAAGGTCTCGCCACGTTTTACTAAATAACGCTCAACAAAAATTTCTTCACTTTGGGCGGAGCAATGCAGAGATTGAAAAGTGAAAAAAATTGCTAGGAAATAGAGACGCATTATTCGTTTTAAAATTTATTTGCCTGTAAAGCTGCGTCGAGATATCGAAAGTCTTATTAGCTATTTTGGAACTCTGTTCGAACGACAAAAATACGAAAATCAAAATGACAAAAGCCGAAAATTATCAAAAGCAAAAAATGGAATTTCTTGATTCTTTGCAACCGGATGATTTTAGAAATGGCGGCAGTTTTAATCAGGCTGAATTAATTATTGATGAGCTTTGCAAAGCCGCGTCGCACAAAGAAAATCCGCAAGAATTTATTGAAAAAGCGGCGACGCACCTCTTCCGCGAAAATTCTTCAGTGGTTGTCAAGATTGTTAGCCTCGCAATGAATTTAATTAAACCTAATTAGGTTGGGCTAAAATATTCCGTTTAAATAAACTCGATTCTCCCCCAATTACTTCGAACTTACTTAAGATTAAAAAAATTAATCTTAAGCCAGAAATGTCGAAAGAGGTTGAGAAAAAGAAAATCAACCCGCTTGAGTTCCTTATGGGCAATGCCTTGATGGCGATTACTTTGGTTTTGATTTAGTTACTGAATAAATAACTAAATCTCTTTGATCGCCGCCCAAGTAGGGATCCAGAAAAAATTATTCGCATTCGATTAAACTTTTTTTACAAATTCCGATTTTAAACCCATCTTGCCCATCCCCGGAATGACGCAATCAATGTCATGATCGCCGCCGGCTAAGCGAATATTTTTCACCTTCGTACCGACTTTTACGCTTGAGGAAGAGCCTTTGATTTTTAGATTTTTAATCACAGTGATCGTGTCGCCATCTTTCAAAACAGTGCCGTAAGCGTCTTTGATTACCTCTTCTGCATCTTCTGGCATATCTAACTTCGACCATTCGCACGAGCATTCTGGGCAGATGTAAATATTGCCCTCTTCGTAAGTATATTCACATCCGCATTTTGTGCAGGCTGGTAAAGTTGTTTCGGTCATTTGATTTATTTATTGAGGATTCAATGTGGCGTTATTCGCATTATTTTGGACCCCCATCTTTGCGAAGAGATTAAGAGAATGGCTTTATAAGTTCTAATCACGAAGCCAAACACATCAACACAACTCTAGTGAGAAATGTTTTAAAGCATGATTGAACGACAAATTATTTAATTGTTGATGTTGCCATTTTAACGACAAACCAAAATAAATTTTATGAAAAAATGCCAAAATATTTCTTCCGCTCAGTTTAAATTACTAAAGGCGCAAGATGTGGTGATCATTGATGTGCGAAGCAAGATGGAGCACGAGGAAAAGAGGTTGGTCAAAAATCATTTTCACATTCCTTTGGATCAGCTTGATCCAGAAAAATTTCTCGCAGAGCAAAAATTAGATGGGCAAAAAACTATTTATTTTCTTTGTCGCGGTGGGGCAAGAGCGAGAATGGCGGCGGAGAAATTTTTATCCAGCGGTCACGAAAATGTTTGCGTGGTTGAGGGGGGATTAACAGCCTGCGAATCTTGGGGTGAAGGCCTTGAGGGTTATGCATTAAATGTTTGTTCGGCGACAAAATCTTGCCACATTCCGCTCGAGCGACAAGTTAGAATCGCTGCTGGATCAATCGTTTTAATTGGATCAATTCTTGCGCTGAGCACTGATATTTTATTCGCACTAATTCCATTATTTGTTGGTGCTGGGTTAATATTTGCAGGAATTACTGATCGGTGCGGAATGGCTCTGATTCTGACTAAGGCACCTTGGAACCGATCTAACTAGGACAGCTGTTATCATTAATTGCCTAGAATTTGATGATCTCAGAAGTTCATTCTCAGCTCAATTTTTGAGGCTCGATTTCGCACAGCGGGGATTTTGGTAAATTTTGATCATTTATGAAAAATAAAAAATGTGCCAATCACGATAAAAGTAAATCCAATCGCATGATTCCAGGTGATTTGTTCATCGAGGTAGAAAATTGAAAATATCGAGAAGACGACCAAGGTAATTACCTCTTGAATCACCTTCAATTCGGCGGCAGAAAAATAGCCGTGGCCCATCCGATTTGCTGGAACTTGGAAACAATATTCAAAGAAGGCTATCGCCCAGCTGAAGAGGATTACGAGGTAGATTGATGAGCCTTTAAACTTCAAATGCCCATACCAGGCAAAGGTCATGAAGATGTTTGAAATAATCAGTAGGCCGATGGTGTTGAGTGGGGTAACTAAGCTCATTTTAATAATGTTTTAACTTCATGCTAAGTTTCAAATTGCCCATGAAGTAAACCAAGACAGTCACGATGCAAAAAAAGCTGTAATAGGAATGTTGAATCAGTGACCAAATTTCAACTTTGCAAATACTGCTCGCGAGGATGAGTTGCGGGGCGTAGAAGACGAGAGAATGGATGTAGCAAGAAGACATGTCGATGAATGTTGCCATTTTGTTGCGATCGAGCTTCAACTTTTCCGCCAATCCCCTCGCCAAATCGCCGCACATGATGATCGAAACTGTGTTGTTGGCGGTGATTAAATTGGCGATGATTACGAAGAAAAATAAAACAAAGTAAGAGGCGCCTTTGCCAAATTTTTGCGAAGTGTGTTTGAGGGTGTTTTCAACTTTATCCATCCAGCCATGATATTTGATCGCAGAGTTGATGACAGAAACTAAAACCACAAAAGACGAAATCTCGAACATGCTGCCCATGCCGGCAACCATTGCCTTGGTAAGGTCAATGACTGGAATTTCAATTAATCCGCCGATCATGAATGAGATCAAAATGCTCAACATCAGAACAAATAAAACATGGTAGCGCATACAGCCTAAGATGATTACTAAGATGTAAGGAGTGATGATCAGAAAGTCGTGAAGGCTTGGCTGGTAAGCGTTCTCAAGATGTTCAATTTGAAATTCTTTTAGAACGTAAACCAAGCAGGTTAAAATTATTGCCGGTAATATTAGCTTTAAGTTGAGAAGAAACTTTTTGTCATTTTCGGCATTTTGTGTTTTTACTGCGGCGATTGTGGTGTCGGAAATCATTGAGAGATTGTCGCCGAGATAAGCGCCAGCAATCGCAGCAGAAGCCGCAAGAACGGCATTTTCTTGATTGCCTCCAGAGATTGCTAAACAGATCGGAGCCATCGTTGCAACTGTGCCGACTGAAGTTCCAATCGCGGTTGCGATCAAGCCAGAAACCAAGAATAAACCAGGCAAAATAAAGCTCTCTGGAATCGCATAATAAATCAGAGATTTCAAAACATCGATCGAGCCCATTCCTGCCAAAGTATTCGCAAAGGCGCCAGCCAAAATGAAGATGATGATCATCTGCGTAATACCGCTATTGAGCGAATTTTCGATGATGTTGTCGATGCGATGAGTCAGGCTTTCTCGGCTCTTAATGAGAAACAAAGCGAAGATGATCGGAATGGTGAAGAAGATTACAGGGATTGAGGTCATGACCATTTGTATCGGTTGAATTTGCGAGCGTTTTAGAGGAGAGAAAAGAAGTTGCAATCTGGCTTCTGAGTAGGTGAAAAGCTCTCTTGCTCGCTGGGTTAGAGATTTTTAATCAAACTAATTTCTTTGTTCAAAAGCTCAAAATCAGAAATACTCAAATCGGTTTTCATGTGCGTTTCATCGCTCGTGCCGGTAAGTGGAATTATTCCGATTTGTTGGGAGAAGCGAAAAATAATTTGCTCTGCTTCTGTTTGATATTTTTTTGCGAGCTCGAGTATCGCAAGGTTTTGTACGATTTGCGGATTGGCAGTTAAAAGCGAAAATCCTTGGTAATGAATTTGATTTTCCTGACAAAAATTTCTTACTCCTTCATCCCAGCCACGATTGGCGTAACATCTATTTTGTACAAAATGTGGCTTGATCGACGAGCTCTCAAACAACATTTCTAACTGTTTTAAATTTACGTTGCTGATGCCAATCATTTTTGCCTTTCCGCTTTCATAGAGATCTTCAATAGCCGCCCAAACTTCGACATCTTCTTCGCCAAGAAGTGGAAAATTGTAAGGGCCGTGAAGTAAGTAAGAATCTAAATAATCTGTATGCAAATTCTCTAAGCTGCTGGCGAAAGATTGTTCAACCTGGGTTGTGAGATCGGCTTTTGGATCGTATGGCAGGCGATAATCTTGCCCATCTAGTGAAGTAAATTTTGACTGTAACCAAATCTCTTCACGCTCGATGCCACTATTCAACAAAGCCTCACCCACCAAGGCTTCAGAGTAATGCTTCATTTGGTTTGCAGTGTCGATAGCGCGAAAACCAGATTGCAAAGCTAGTTCAACTAAATTCGTAGTTGCCTCTTTTTTCCACGCCGTTCCGTAGATGAAATTGGGGATGTATGTTGTCATGTTTGATTGGTTGTGATCGCGAAAAGCATAAAAAGACAAGCTCTTGAGGCCCTTGAAGTCTTGCGAACTTCAAGGATGAGGGCTTGCCGGAAAGAAGAGAGCTGCGTTACTTCACCATCACGTTAATCTTTGCTTTTACCAGACTTTGCGAAACAAAATCTTCGACTGCTTTTTTGCTGAGATTTTGCGCTAGGTCATTTTTTATTTTTTCGTAAGGCAAAATTTCTGCGGCTCTTTCGTCGGTAAATTTGACGAGAATCCATTTATTATAAGCGAATATCGGCTTGGAAATTTGGTCTTTATTTAGCGTTTTAATCTCCTTCAATAACTCTTCCGAGATAGAATCTTCTAGCACGAATCCAAGATCGCCGCTTTTTTCTCCAACCTCTTTATCAATCGATTTTTTCTTTGCTTGCGCTGCGAAAGAAGAAGGAAATTTGCTCAGTGATTTATAAAGAGAGTTTGCTTCGTTCTGAGTTTTTAGCGCGATGTAACTGATTCTAAAATCTTTCTTACCTTTTACTTTTTCTGTCAATTCGGCGTAGTTTTTTTTGAGATTTTTTTCGTCTTGAGCTTCTGTTATTAAAGCAATTAAAAGCTTTTGCTGCAAGAGATCAGAATCAAAAAGTTTCAATGCTTTTTGATAGTCGGCATCTTTGTTCAAGCCTCTTTTTTTGGCTTCTTTGTAAAAGATTTCTTTCAGCGCAATCTCTTTGACCAAGGCTTCTTTTTGATCTGAACTAAGATTTTCGAAAGTGAGATTTTTTAATTTTTCATTTTTAGCGATCAGCTTGCCAAGCTCGTAATCTAAGTCTTGGCGAGTTACTTCTCCGCCTGAATAAGTTGCTATGATTTGTGTTTTGGTATCTGTTGAATTCGATCCGGAAAAATTTTTGCACGCGGATAAGATAAGAAATAACGACAAGATAAAGAGCTTCGATTTGGTGATTTTCATGTTAATGATTTTTGGTTAGTTGAGGTGTGGATTTTTTTATTTCCTCTTCGTGAAAATCGCGTAATGAATTTTTTTTCCAAAGGTTTTTTATACGCGAAGCAGCGTCTTTCTACTAAATATTTGATGATTTCTTCTTTTGAGAGAGGAGCGCGGTAAAGATTTCTGCCATTATTTTGATTAAGTTGCGCTTACGGTCGGTGACTACGAATTTTCTTTTTACAAATCTCTTCGGTGATTTTTAAAAGCCTTATCACATCAACTGCTAAAATTTCTAAATCTTCACGCGACATTTTATGCTTCGGATCATATCTGCCGCCGATATAGGCATATTCCAACAAAGCAAATCTGTCGCGATCTAGTTGAGCATTTTGTGGAAAAAGATTCGGCAGATCTTGGTGAAATCTTTCAACTAATTTGCCCAAAGTTCTGAGGTGATGTTCGTGCGGATTATAGTTGGTGAAGACGAGAAGAATTGCTTTGTAGCAAGATTCGACGATCTGATTTAGGTGAAAAGACGCGCTCGCAGTTTTGCCTTTTTGTACAAGCACTTTGTAAGTGTCGACGAAGTCATTAGCGCGATCAAACCAGTGATCATAATGCTCTTGCGCGATTCTTTGTGCTTCAAAATTTTTTAATTTTCTCTTCTTTAGCGCTAATGGATATTTCTTCGAATCGAAAAGCGCGATTCCTTCTTTTTCGATGTCGCTGTAGAGGTAATGTCCGTTTTCAAGATGCTCATTAAGCTGATCGATGTTGATGGCGAGAATTCTAACTGCGGCGCTGAGATTTAATTTATCTAAATATTGGTCGGAGTTCCAATATTTAAATTCAGGAACAGTTTCTAATTTTTCGGTGACGACAAGAATATCGTAATCAGAAACATGCCCTGATTTACGATCTGCTTTCAAATCTTTTTCTTCTTTAAAAGTACCGCGGGCGTAAGAGCCAAATAGGATAACTTTTTCAACATCATCGCAAGATTTAATGATCTCGTTAGTGAGTTTACGCAGCTCGGTTTGTTTAGTTTTTGGAAGATGTTCGAGAGAAAATTTCATGAGTAATTAAGTGGGTGAATGGAAAACTTTCTTGGGCCACACTGCGTCGAGAACAAGAAAGTTTTGAGCTGATTCTTTCTTGGTCTCGACTTCACTCAGCCGGTAAAAGGATTTTATTTATTTCCCAAATAATCTTTCTTACCAATTTCAACGCCGTTGTGGCGCAAAATCGCGTAGGCAGTGATGATGTGAAAATAAATATTCGGCAAAGTGTAGTTAAGCAAATAAGGCAAGCCGATGAAGTTACTTTCTTTGTTGCGTTGGGTGTAAGTGACTTTGAACTCTTCTTTGCCGTTGATTTGTTCGGGTTTAATAGTGTTCAAAAAATCAACAGTTTTTTGAATGCGTGTTTTGAGTTCAGAAAAACTTTTTTCTTCATCTGGATGAGAAGGAACTTCGATCTCTGCAAGTCTTGCCGCCCCAGCTTTGGCAGAGTCGCAAGCGATCTGTACCTGGCGCACTAGAGGAAGCATGTCGGGAAATAAACGCGCATTAAGCAAAACTTCTTCATTAATTTTTTTTGTTTCAGCGTAAGTTGCTGCTTTGCTTAAAATTGCAGAGAGGTTTTGCAAGTTGTGGATAGAGGTTGGGATCAGAGATTCGAACATTGAAATTGTCATATTTTTGAAATTGCAGTTTTTAGAAAATTATTTTGAGCAGAGAAATTCTTCGACAAACGGTATCTCGATTAATTTTTTAGAAGTGAAACTATGATTTTGAATAAATTCTAAAACCTCTTTAGAGGCCGACATGGGATCAGAGTTATATTGATTGTAGAACATTTCAGATACTGGATTTACTCGGAAAATTTTCATACATCTCTTTTGTCGCGCTAATAAATTTAGCCGCACATCATTCGGCTATTTTAACTTTCTTGATTTCAGTTAAAGATAATCGCATCTCCTTCATCTCTTTAATTTTTCTTACCCACTTAATCATCTCCTCAGAGTACATTTGATAGCCCGATTCGGTTATTTCAGCCACTTGCAGCAATCCCTCTTTCGTCCAATGTCTTATGGTTGGAACAGTTTGATTTGTTGCTTTGGCAAGCTCACCAATTTTTAGAAGTTTTTCGTTTTCTGGTTCCTGATCTTTTCCTTCGATAGCTTTGAGGTATATGTTTAGCGAGCGATCAACTGCTGCAGTGATTAGTTTGAAGTAATCGTTTTTTGAGTCGCCTTCGCCATTAACAAGCTGAGGCTTTTCTAAAGATTTAATGTAAGCCAAGCGGTCATTCTTTCTGATAATCGCAAGTGGAAAACCTTTCATCATTAAAATCATATTCATCAGAAGTCGGCCGGTTCTGCCATTGCCATCAATAAATGGATGAATGGTAGCAAATCGATAATGAGCTTCAGCAGCAAGCTCGACGGCGTGGAGCTTGGTTTCTTTTTTTAGCCACAAAAAAAACTCATCCATCAAGTCTTGGACTTTTTTTGGATTTGGTAAAACAACAGCCGAACCAGAAATGCGAACTGGAACGCGACGGTAAAAACCAGCATCTTCTTTGTTGATTCTGCTCAAAATAATTTCGTGAATTTTTAGGACATCTTTTTCTTTTAACTCGCTTGGCTTGCGCTTGATTTGCTCTTTGACGAAATCAAAAGCGGCGGCGTGATTGGTTGCTTCAAGATGCTCAGTGATTGATTTTCCGCCGATTGTTAAACCTTTTTCTACAATCAAAGCAGTTTCAGCGCGCGACAAAGTATTTCCTTCGATGGCGTTACTGGTGTAGGTAAGCTCAATTCTAAACCATTCTTCCAGATTCTTTACCAAAGCGACGTCAAAAGGTCTGTGCTTATCTAATATTTTCTTTTTTTCGGTCAGTTTTTTGTAATCCATTTTTTTACCTTATAGTTTTTATGATTAATAAACTATAAAGTATAACCTTATGGTTTGTAAGAGGTAAATTTTAGCTTTTTGGTAAATGGAGAAAAAAGTTCGCAAACCATATCGCATCCTAGTCACTTTTAACGAAAAAATTCGGTAAATGTGAAGCGCTAAAAAAACTAGATGCAGCAAAATAGAGGCTTTAGAAGCTCAAAAACGGTAAACGTGAAACGAAGAATTGAAGACAAAAAAACCAAGAAAAATTGCAAAAATCAGTGAATTTTTAGTGATTTTTTGAGGGGAAGGTAAACGTGAAAAACGCGTTATGCGTCCCTGCAGCCTTGCGGGAGCGATGTGTGCCGCTGGAGAAAAAAGTTCGCAAAATGTATGGCGGGGCGGATGATACAATTTGCGAACCATTCTTCATCCTTGGAAACCCTTGATTTTAAAGGCTTCGCATGTGTACCGAAAAGTTAGAGAAAAATCACCTGGTATCAGCTGATGTTGCCTGCGAACTTTTTCCTATTTTTTTGGATCCAATACTTACGGTAGTTGAGAAGGTCAGCTTTGGTCTTTATGATTTATCTGTTGTATCGCGATACCTTTTATATCTTCAGGTCGTACTGGACCATTTGTTTGTCCAGTATGTTCTAGCATTAGTTTGGATATATCCTGCTTTATCAAAGCAAAAATTTCATGCATTATTTCATTAGAAATAAAAATAGGTACATCAGCATTAAAAAAATCTAATTTTTTTAGTTTTCCCTTATCTTCATTTTTTAATATTCCTTTATCGTGCAATATCACGTGTCGAATGATTCTCATATCACCCATGACATCGGAGAGGATTGAATTTTTATCAACATTTTTAGATTTTGCTAATCGGAATCTAGTCTCGTCTTCCCAGTAGGTATAAAGAAAAATAATGATAGCTCGTACATGCTGCTGTTCGTTTATACCGCCTTCAGAATTATTAGAGAGATAATCAGATGCCCTCAAAATACGATGATGAATTATATCTGGTTGAGATGGGTCTTCAAAACTTGTAGAAACAATAATTTTTTGGCCAGCATCATCAGTTTTAATTCCAGATGCCTTAAGAACTCTCGCAACTTGTCTTTCAACAATACTTTTGTTTTTAGAAAATCCCGAGCAAGCATCGGTATACATGCCGACTTGCAGCTTTACAAATTCTAAATACTCACGAATGGTGGCAATAAATGAATCTTCCATAAGAATTACTCCAACCTATCAATTAATTTTCTGTTACTAATCTTCCCATCGTTTATATTCAGAAATTCATGACCGATAAATTGTTCACCATCCAAGACTTTCTTCTTTATCAAATCTAGTAGGCTGTGATTACCGATCTCCCCATTAATCTCTATGCCAATAGTCGCAGCCATTATTGGCCATAAAATTGCAATATAAGAAGTATAAATTGTTTTGTTTTCGTTATCTATAGATGTTGAAACAATTCCGCATAACTCACCTTTCTGATTAAAAACAATCCCTCCACTCATTCCATGCTCAACATAGGCGTTAGTTTCAAAACATGGAAACGGTAACATTGACGAATCACGTCTTCTCGGATAAATTTTTGTTATTTTTCCTGCTGATAAAGTCGGCTTATCTTGAATATCAATATGATTTCCTCCTTGATCATTAGCTGAAAATTTCATCTCAGTTGCACGATATCCAAATATAGATATTTCTTCACCAATCGATGGTGGATTTAGATTAAGATTTGGCGCTCTCCAGCGTTTTTCTTTTTTGTATTTAGCTGCTACATCGTTGTAGGGAGATATTTGGATTAGACACATATCAGAATAGCTAGATCTGTAAATTTTTGAAGGTGTCCAAACTGAATAAAATTCTTCATCATTTGGCAAGATCTGCATTATCCAAAATTCACACCCAATCTCACAAGTGTCGCCCTCGGTTCTAATTGTTAAATTAAATCGATTTTGCTTCTCAAATATATCATCAATTATGTGAGCGGCGGTCATAACCATATTGCCAAACATGATTACCCCGGTTCCTCCTGTATGGCATATGTTTTTAGATGGATCAAAAATCACGAGCCTTACAACATGCTCACAAATTGCAGATTTTGGATCGATGTTTTTTGGTATCGGAGAAGAATATAAATCTGACATTTTAGAAATTTTCTTATTACTCAACTCAGCTCAATAGCTGAAAATATGCGACTAAATTTAGCTAAAATTTTAAACTAAAACAAGGGGCTATTTTCTAAAGTTTAGATGAGAAAAAAAATGATCTCCAAATCTCCGTTTCACGTACACCGAGTTTTGCTCAATATTATCACGGCTTCTCAGACTTCATCTGAAAAAAATCTCCAATTCTCTCCATTTTTCAGCAGCTAAAGCAAAATTTCGGCGATTAAAAGTTCGCAAACTGTATCACCTGCCTATGGGGGTAAATTTCAAGTTTATTTTGATGGAATTTATTTTCGGTACGCTTCGAGCTACAGTGGTCGGAGGGGATGCGGAGACGAGTTCGCAATGAATTGCATAAAAATCTTAAAATCTCTGGAGCCTTATGGCTCTAGGGCTCAGGGGCTATGGCGGAAGCGGTGAGATTCGAACTCACGGAACACTTGCATGCTCGGCAGTTTTCAAGACTGCTGCCTTCAACCACTCGGCCACACTTCCATAACTAAATATTGCCTCTGCACCAGGGGCAACACTTCCATAACTTAAAATTGCCTCTGCACTAGAGAGGCTGCACTTTCAAACTATAATCTTGTGTATGGTTGCTTAGCCGCGGGGGCCGAGGTTACACAAGGAAGTGGCAACCTATTTTAGGGTATTTTTATTTACAAGATGGTGTGTAGATTTGATGTGTAATTTTTTTGATGTTCTATTTTTTTAAGCGCAATTCCTGTAAAAATTTACTAACTCAGCTCTAAATTATATTACAAAAATCACCGCTTTATTGGCGCTCGCGCTTGGATAGTCAGCGCGAGATTAGAAGATTTAGAAGTGAGTTAGTAAATTTTACAGGGATGAAGTCTTAAAGAATTTGCTCTAATTTTTTTATTCATGAACGAACTAAACGACATCCGTCCTTATCGCGCGATTCATCGACGCAAGTCTCGGAAAATTTTTGTGGGAAATGTTGCTATTGGTGGGGATGCGCCAGTTTCAGTGCAGTCGATGACGAATACGCCAACAACCGATATTCAAGGCACAATTCGCCAGGTGAATGAATGCGCAGAGTTAGGTGCAGAGTTAATGAGAATTTCGATTCCAGATCAGGAATCTTCCGAGGCGTTGAAACAAATTATTCCACATTGCCAGGTGCCGATTATTGCCGACATACATTTTCACTATCGTCGCGGCATTGAGGCGGCGCAGGCGGGGGCGAAATGTTTGCGGATTAATCCGGGCAATATTGGCTCTGACGAAAAAGTGAAAGAGGTGATTAAGGCGGCGAAAGATTACGGATGCGCGATTCGAATTGGGGTGAATGCGGGGTCGCTTGAAGCAGACTTACTGCAAAAATATAAAACGCCAACGCCTGAGGCTCTAGTTGAGTCAGCGCAGCGTCACATGAGAATTCTTGAGGATAATGATTTTTTTGATTTCAAAATCAGCGTTAAGGCTTCCGATGTTTTTCTTGCGGTGGCAAGTTACAAAGCGCTTTCAGAGGTTTGTGATTACCCAATTCACATTGGAATTACCGAGGCAGGAAGTTTAGCAGCAGGAACGGTGAAATCTTCGATTGGTCTTGGAACGCTACTTTGGCAAGGCATTGGCGACACAATGCGCGTTTCACTTTCGGCTGATCCTAAAGAAGAAGTGAAGGTTGCTTACCAAATTTTAAAATCGCTTGGGCTTCGTCACCGCGGGGTAAATTTGATTTCTTGCCCATCTTGTGCGCGTCAGGCTTTCGATGTAATCAAGACTGTAGAAGCAGTAGAGAAGAGGGTTGAGCACATTAAGAAGCCTTTAACAATTTCTATTTTGGGTTGCGTTGTGAATGGACTCGGCGAAGCGGCACACACACAAATTGGTATTACTGGCGGCGGAGCAGGGCGACACAATGTTTACATGAATGGCAAGCCAGATCATAAAGTTTCTAGTGAAGAATTGGTGGATCACATCGTCAATTTGATCGAAGCAGAAGCGAAAAAATAAGATGCATTTCAATAAAAATTTAATTGCCAAAAATTTTTCACTTGGGGCGAAAACTTACGATGAAGCGGCGCAGGTTCAGCTCACTTCGGCTGAGGAATTAGTTGCGTTTATAATGCCTTATTTAAAAAAAGATGTGCAGATTTTAGACTTAGGTTCGGGGACGAGTTTTATTGCGAAGCAACTTGCGACTTATGAAATTACTGAGGTTGATATTTCGGCCGAAATGCTAAATTCTTGGCACGAGCGCCCTTCAAACGTTACCGCAATTCAGGCGGATTTTGAAAATTTACCTTTTGTAAAAAATAGTTTTGATCTGATTATTTCTTCATTCGCCTTGCAGTGGATTTCAGATTTTGAAAAAAACTTTTCGCAATTTTTTGAGTTATTAAGGCCTAACGGAATTTTTGCTTTTTGTTTACCAACAAATGGGTCGCTTGAGGAGATTCAAGATTTTAACATTAATGAATTTCCGACCAATTCTAAAATTAAAAACGCATTAGAAAAATCGAGATTTAACGAAAAACTTCTCGTACAAAAAACTATTCAGCAAAAGTTTCAAAATAACCGCGAGGCTTTAAAATTTTTAAAAAGAATTGGCGCAAATTCTCCCGCGAAAACTAGGTTGCCTTTGAAAAGCTCAACCTACAAAAATCTAGGCGACGCTCTCTCTTGGAATATCTCATACTTCATTTACGCTAAAAATGATCGTTAAAATTTTTAAAAAAATACTTGGCAGACCTGGCGCGAAGGAGGCTAAAGAAAGTAAAATTTCTGCAAATCTTCATGAGAAAGCGAGTAAGGTTCAAAAATTTCTAGAAGACAGATTCGAGTTCGCGAACAAAGAATTTTATGTCATTAAAAAGAAACTAGAAGATCTGCGCGAAACCAACTATAATCAGGGTTTGAAGTATCTGGAAAGGGGCGATGTAAGAGATGCAATTTTTCGTTTTCGTATTGTTAGAAAATTCTGGCCCGATCTCTTAGATGCTCACTATCATTTGGCTTACGCTTTGATGCTTAACAATAAGCCAGATAAGGCAAAAGTGATTTTGCAGGGGTTATTATTGGATCATCCAGACTACGACCCGAAGGCGCGAGAGCTTCTAAATAAAATAGAAAATATCAGTTAGAATGCTTCGCAAGTTATCGCTTTTATTGATCTTTACTTTTTTTGTACTTCCCGCTTTTGCCGCAACGGTTGATGACGAATTTGACACTTATGAAAGCAGTCAGCCCGAAGAGTTTTATGATCCTTATGAAAAAATTAATCGTAAAGTTTTCGCGTTTAACAACACTCTAGATCGCTATTTACTTGAGCCAATTGCAAAAACTTATCGCAAGAGTTTGCCAGAGGTGGCTAGAGATGCGGTTCATAATTTTCTCAATAATTTATCCTTGCCGATTTCCTCAATAAACTCGTTAGCGCAAGGCAAGACAGATAATGCGCTCGCAACTTTTTCTAATTTTTTAATCAACAGCACGATCGGTCTTGCAGGTTTTATTGATGTCGCCTCTCAGAAAGGAATTTTTTATAAATACGAAGATTTCGGACAGACGCTCGGACTTTACGGAAGAGGCTCAGGAGCTTATTTTATGTTGCCGATTATTGGACCAAGTTCAACGCGAGATCTTGGTGGGTTTATTGTCGATAGGGCGGTTAGTCCGCTTGGTTTTAATGCTTTTGAAGTGGGTGGGCAAAGGGAAATAATGCCGCTAAAATATCTTATTGGAATCGTTATAATTTCTGGAATTGACACTAGGGAGGGTCTCATCGATGTTGTTGATAATATTCGTAGTGATTCATTTGATCCTTACGCAACAATTCGTAGCGCCTACTTACAAAAGCGTTTAAATGATATTAAGAACTAAACATGAAAAAACTTTTTGCGATTCTATTCGTTTTTCTTTGTGCTCAATCGAGCTTTGCGCAAGATGCTGAAAAATCTGTAGCAGCAAGAAAATTTGTCGAAGAAATTGGAAATAAAGTTATCACCATTGCTGCCGAAAAAACTTCTGACGCAGCAAGGCGTGCAAAAATTGTTAAGGTGATTGATGACGTGATTGACGCAGAATGGATCGGAAGATTTGTTCTTGGTAAAAATTATAAATCTTCTACTGAGGCTCAGCGCCAGCGCTTCACAAATCTTTACCGCGATTTCATGATCAATACGTATGGTCCAAAATTTAAGGATTACAACGGGCGTAAATTTACGGTGAATGAAGTGATAGAGCAGGGTGGGTTTTACATCGCAAAAGCAGAATTTTTGCCGCATGATTCTAACACGCCGATCTCGGTTGATTTTAGAGTTAAAGAGCGCAACGGCAAGTTAGTGATTCTAGATTTTATTGCTGAGGGCATAAGCTTGATCGAGACGCAAAGATCAGAATTCAATTCTGCGATTTCACAAAAAGGGACAGATAAATTTTTGGATGAGTTGACCGAGAGAGTCGAAAAATTGAAAAAAGCCAAATAGCTATTTTTTACATCATTCTTGTGTAAGTTTATCATTCGGTGTTTTGAGATCTTATCGTTATCTTTGCCCACTTATTTCATCTCTGCGCAAGAATTACTAGAAGTCGAAATCGAGTTAAGGAACTGAGCCACCCAATCCACATAATGACGGTTTTTGAGTTATGAAAATTTACAAATCTCTCTGCCCAGCAAAAATTAATCTTTTTCTAAAAGTCGTAGGAAAGCGTGCAGACGGCTTTCATGAGTTAGAGTCTTTGTTCGCTCTTACCGATTTATTTGATGAGCTTTCAGTTGAGGTAAGCGATAATTTTTCTCTCGAAATATCTGGTGAATTTGCGCGATTTGTTGATCAAAGAAATAATCTCTTTGTAAAAATTTTAGATTTTTTTTCGCGTGAATTCGATGTTCCAAAAAATCTAAAAATCAAAATTGTAAAAAATATTCCAGTCGGCTCTGGTCTGGGTGGGGGGTCGTCTAATGCGGCTTATTTCATTAAAGCCCTGAATGAAATTTTTTCGTTAAATCTCGACAAAAAATCCTTGCAAGAAATCTCGCTGAAATTTGGTTCTGACATTGCCTTTTTCTTTGAAGATAATGCTTCGATTGTGACTGGTCGCGGTGAGGTGATTGAAAATTTTTCTGAATTTTCTCCGATTAGGGCGCTGTTAATTCATCCTAAAATAGGTCTCAGCACTAAAGTAGTTTTCCAAAAACTTGCCGGTAATTTTTCGCAAAAAATTACCGAAAGTAAATTAAAAAAAATGTCGATCGAAGATTTGTTGAGCCTGCCAAATGACTTAGAGCAACCTGCGATCGCAACCTTGTCGGTTATTGAAGAAATTATTGATCAGCTCAAAGAATCTGGCGCGAATTTTGCCAAGATGTCGGGAAGTGGATCGGCTTGTTTTGGAGTTTTTTTCGACGAAGAAAAACTTACACAAGCCGAAGCGAAATGTGCCAAAAAATTTCCAAATTTTTTTCGAAAGAAAATTACAATTAAGTAGTTTTCTACTTGTAAGTTTTAAGCCGCAGGTGCGGCGCCGCGACGGGCTAAATCTGCCGAAATTGTGCCGAATGCTTTTTTAACTTCCAATATTTTTGTTGGGCTTGTGCTAGGAGGCAAGATGTTGGTTTTTGGATCAAGCCCTAAAGAAGTACCATTGATATTTTCAACTCTAAAGCGGAAGCCTTCAAATTTACATTCTTGAAATCTGCAATTTGTGAATTTGACCGTAGAGAAATTTCTAAGAATATTATTTTTCTCTTCCTCTTCCTTACCTTTGAACACTTGTTCTAGATTTAGATTCATAATCTTGCAGTTGCGGAAATCGGCGCAATAGACGCTCTGTAAAAATTTTTTAACATCTTCCGAATCCGCGTCTTTGAAATCAAAAGTTAAGCCGCCATACCTCGAAAAACTTAGTCTTTCCTGATCTACACTTGCCAATCGTTTTATTTGTTTTTTATTTAGCAATATTTGTCCTACATCTTTTGCTGGCTGCTTTTGACTAGGAGTCTTAAAGGTATCTTTACTAAGATCTATTTTGTTTCCAGAAGAGGCTTGCACTGAAGCTATTGCACTTATTAAGCAAGTGTCAATTCTATCTTCTTCTGCTTCTTTTAAAGATTCGTCTTCCAACTTTTTTTTTGATAAATGTTCTATGTCTGATTCTTGAATCGAAACTGCTGCTGGCATTTTTTCTTTCGTCAACTCTTCTGCTTTTTCTATCTCTTTTTGTAAGAGATAAGTCATATCAATTGAATCTAGAACTAATTGCAAACCGTTACAACCTTCCTTAAATTGATTGATATTACCTTTAAAATTTTCAGTGATTTCTTTTAAAGCTAAAACATGATTACTGGCTTTTTGTTTTAAAGTTTCATCAAGGGCAGTCAACTTTTCTAATTGCGCCTTTATGTGATCTGCAACCAAATTCATGTGACTAGTCACCGATTCAATTACCGATTCAATTAATGGTCCAGTCAATGTATTAGATCTTGGTAGTTTGGTTAAAAATTTGATCTTATTTTTAAATTCTTCTTTTTCGTCATCGCATTTGAGCGCCTCTGCTTCTCGCTTAAGTTCTTTTAACAATGACTCATCGATTATTGCCGATTGTTCTTGACTGCTTCTATATAAGGCGCTTCTCTCAACAGTCACCAGTTGAACTGCTGTTGTCAGAACTCTATGTGAAACTTCAGAGACTTCGTCTCTAGCTCTACCCACATCATCTTTTAAAAAGACTCCATTCTCTTCGGAGGCATTTGATAGATTTTGAAGACCTTCAAGTTTAAGTTTTGCTTCTTTTAATTCTTTTTGGACAGCAAAAAACTCCGCTTCTTTTTTTTCTTTGAAACGAGTAAATTCTTCTCCCTCGCTCCTTAATTCTGCTTCGAGCTTTAGATTAGACGCTTCTAATAACTCTGTCTTTCTGGGATCTATAGGAGCAGAACCTAATGAATTTAATTGTTCTGCGAGAAGAGCTATTCTTGATGCAGCATCTGACTTCTCTCTCTCTAGATTGAGAATTCTCGCCAGAAGACTTTCTTCCCCTTGATTTAATATGTCAATTTCAGTGATTTTGTTAGCAATTGCTAAGACATCTCTTGGTAATGAATCGCCAACTAATGGAAGATGTAAAAATCCTTGGAATGCACCCTTAAAATCTTGAAAGTTTTTACTAGAAATTCTGAAGTAGTTTGAGAGCGTATCCTCCATTGCTTTGCAATTCTTCGTTAGAATAGCATTTTCTTTATTTATCATATCTAAATCTCGGTCTAGAAGTTCAGATTGGGAAGATTTAGCGCGGTAATCTTCAGGGTAAAATTCAGTAATTTTTGGAGAAAAAGCATCTCTATGTTTTCGTACAATAGCGTCGACATATCTAGCTAAATTTTTCCCCGCTGCAGAGTCGATTGGTTTCACTAAACTTTGTTTTATTTCTGATAAATCTTTTTCAAGTGGGCCAAAAGATTTTGCGATTTCATCATCTGTTAATTTGCCGTCAGAAAGCAAAGTCCTGGCCGCAAATTCATAGTATTTATTAAAGCCTTTGTAGAGAGTGACATCATCAGAAGTGAGAGAAGTAGTTACCAGTCTATTACGTCCTTCCAGGGATGCGTAAAACAGACTTTCTTTGTAAAGATCTAAAAATTGTTTAGAGGCAAAAACTTCCTTAAGTACATCTAAATTATATTTAGCGGACAATTTTTTTTCTTTGCATTCTTCAATATTCTGCATGGCTATAACAAATCTTGTCATAGCTGTTTTTGAATTATTAACATGTGCTTCTGGCCCATCTACTTCTTTTTCAGCTAAAGATTTAGCATCGGCCGCCCAAATCTTTCCTAAGTTATTTTGTAATTTTTTGCCGCTTGTTAGAGTTTTTACTTTTTCTGCTTCGGAAGTTTTTGCAGGAAATAGTGTTTCTAAAGCTTTAAACTTTTCACTCAATAAGAGGTTGCTAGCATTCACGCCCTTTGATAAGCTTACACAAAATTGTTCTATTGGAGTAGGGGTAGAAGCGTCTACTTTTGTTGTTGCAGCTTCTAACGAAGCTAAAACCTCTGCAGATAATGTTTGTGAAGAAGACGGCTGATTAGAAGGTTTCTCTACAAGCACTTTGCGTTTCTCTTCTTTAAGCTTGTGTTTTTCTCCATCTTTTACTTTTTCGACTACAAAGAAGTCTTCAAATTGACCTAGATCATCTGCCAATAATTTCCGCGCTTCCTCTATAATGTCTCTGTATTTCGGCGGTATTTCCTCATCAGGCATCTCAACAGATTTTAGAGATTCTACAATTACACCAGGTGACTTTTCAGTAAAACCTTTATCGGCATCGTTAAGGTGTTCCAAGAATTTTCTTAGTTTTTGTAATGCTTCACTATCTTTTTGTTGCTCAAAATAGCCGCGGGATAGAAGTTCTTCTTCTTTACCAGCTTTAATTGTTACAGTTCTTTCAGCTTGCGGATTTTGCTCAAAGAAAAAATCAAACCTTCGTTCAAATTCTTCTGCTTTAATCTTATTTTCCCATCCATCTGCCTCTACATCAAATCCAAGAATTTTGGCGATGCTATTATATTCTGATTGGAAAGTTCTTTTAGGAAGAGGAAAAATATTTTTAATCCAATCTTTGTTAAAAGATGGTTTTGCTTTTTTTATTATCTTATTCAGCAATATTATTTGCTCATTAATTTCTTCTTTCGTCGGTAATGAAGATTTTTTTGATGCGCTTAGTAAGTTTTCTAAAGCCGGTTGTTTTACTATATTTCTGTTTCCTGACAACCTTTCTTTGTTCTGAGAAAATAGTCCTTCAAACTTGAGTTTTATTTCATCGAACTTTTTATTTTCGATACCTCCTTCTGGGAATAATGCTAATGCAATTTGAGGGTATTTAGTGGCTTCAAATCTAGGCATAATTCCACCAGTCATTAAGAAATTGCTCCAAAGTCTATACCCAAATGTTTTTTTAGCGGCACCACTTATCGCCTCGTTTAGGCTCGTTAATTCCTTTTCTAATTTTTCGGCATTAATTCCTGCAGCTTCATCTTTAATTGGATTCAACTCTTTAGCTTTCGCTGGGACTATTTCAAATCTTTTGTCCTCTTTATGCTCAAAAAATTGTGAGAAATTTTCTTCGGTTAATCCATTAGGTTCGCCAAAAAGATCTTTAACTGCGACATACTCTGGAGCTTCCTTGAATATTTTTCCCTGCTTCCATCCCAAGCTATTTTTTATTGCTACTCCAATTGTGTGAGTGTTTTCATCTAATGCCTTAGCAAGTTTTTCTAGAGAGAGAATTGAATCTGGAACAATTTCGCGTCTGTCGGATTTTGCATCTTCTAATTGCTGTTCTTTTTCGGCTATTTCTTTATCTAAAGAGGCAAGGGTGAAGTCTTCTTTAGAAAACGAAGCAAGTGTTAATTTTTCCTTGGGAGCTAATTCACCTAATGTGCTTGCAACGCTTTGTATCAAAAAATTTACACGATCGTAATCGTCGGTTCTAAATAATTTTGTTGATTCTTCTTCTTTTAGTTTTTGTTCTATTTTTTTGGAAAGTAATTCGACGACTGTTTTTGGCTTTTCCAATTCTGGTGCCAAACTTGCTAGGTCTTTTTCTGTTGCCGCTTCTTTTGCTCGAAGAGCTAGATAGTTTCTAATTTTCTCCCTGATTTCTTCTTCTTTTTCAGGTTTTAATGTTTTGTAATCATCGGTAATTTCTCCTAGATAGCTTGAAAGTTTTTCTTTTGATTTTTCTAAATCTTTTATTAGCCAAGGGCAAGTTGCTTCAGCAATTTCAATTTTATCAATTTCACTTTTAGACGGAGTTGAGTTGAAGAGATTTAGAGCATTAGTAAACTCTAGGTATAGAGAATCTTCATTATCCGCCTTAGGGACTTTCTTCTCGGGTATTACTACTTTTGGAGTTATTACTGCTTCTAGCCTTAAAGCCAATTGAAGCGCTTCTTTTAGCTGAGACTTTTTTAAAGGTAGTACAGTAATCGCCTTAACTAATGCTAATTTAGCTTTAATTGGTGCACGATCGTTAGTGGCGTCAGTCACTAAGAGCCGGAATTCTTTTTCCAATTTAGCATCCGCCATTTCTGCAATAAGAGATTTGTTCTTAACAAAATATTCGGCAAGAGTAGGTAACGGCATTAGATCTTCCTTTTAGTCGACTAGTTTAGTTGTGAATTGTTTTGCAAATTCTTCGCAATCTCTTCCAAGAATTCCTCGGTGTAGAGATATTGTTTCCCATGCTCCACCTTGTTTCCGTGAATGCAAACGGCGAGGTCTTTGGTCATCTTGCCTGACTCTACTGTGGCGATGCAGACCTTTTCTAATTTGTGGCAGAAGTCGATTAGTTCTTGATTGCCGTCGAGTTTGCCGCGGAACTCAAGGCCGCGGGTCCAGGCGAATATTGAGGCGAGGGGGTTGGTTGAGGTTGGATTGCCTTTTTGGTGTTCGCGAAAATGTCTGGTTACCGTGCCGTGCGCGGCTTCGGCTTCCATTATTTTTCCGTCTGGAGTTATTAGAACTGAAGTCATCAAACCCAAAGAGCCAAAGCCTTGCGCAACTGAATCAGACTGAACATCGCCGTCGTAATTTTTGCAGGCCCAGATGAAATTGCCGCTCCACTTCAATGCGCTTGCGACCATGTCGTCGATCAAACGGTGTTCGTAGTGAACTTTGCCCTTGAAATCTTTTTCATAAATTTCGGCAAAAATATCTTTAAAGCGACCGTCGTATTTTTTTAGAATTGTGTTTTTTGTTGAGAGATAAAGCGGCCAATTTTTTTGTACGGCTAAGTTAAAGCAAGAATTGGCAAATCCGCGAATTGATTCGTCGGTGTTATACATTGCCAAAGCAATGCCTCCACCTTTGAATTTAAAAACTTCGTGCTCGATTACTTTTCCATCTTCGCCTTCAAATTTAATCGTTAATTTTCCTTTACCGGGAACGACGAAATCTGTCGCTTTATATTGGTCACCAAATGCGTGACGGCCGACGATGATTGGTGAAGTCCAATTTGGAACTAGGCGCGGAACATTCGCGCAGACGATCGGTTCGCGAAAAACTGTTCCGTCGAGAATATTTCTGATCGTACCATTTGGCGATTTCCAAATTTCTTTGAGATTAAATTCAATTTTACGTGCTTCGTCGGGAGTGATTGTTGCGCATTTAATTCCCACGCCGCATTCCTTGATAGCGTTGGCTGAATCGATGGTTACTTGATCTAGAGTTGCGTCGCGATTTTCAACGCTAAGATCGAAATATTTAATTGGTAAATCGAGGTAAGGGAGGATTAATTTTTCTTTAATTAATTTCCAAATGACGCGAGTCATTTCGTCGCCGTCAATTTCAACAACGGGATTTTTTACGAGAATTTTTTTCATGTTTGAGAATTGTTCTTGAACTAGAGAAGATGGCTAAATAACAAACTGACCAACAAAAAAACAAGCATCAAATTAGCAAACCAGAACAACAAACCAGAACAGCAAAAATAAATCAGCGAAGAAATGGTGGAGATACGGAGACTCGAACTCCGGACCCCCTGCTTGCAAAGCAGGTGCTCTACCAACTGAGCCATATCCCCACAACAAATTCTTTAACAAAAACCTTGGCTTCAAAAGCGAAGGCGACGCAAGCTAGGAATTAAGTTAGATTTGTCAAAAAAAAATAACAGAAAAATGAAAAAAAAGTTTGCAAGCATCCAGAAAGCTTACTCCCTCATCGAGCTGTCGATTGTTTTAGTAATTATTTCTACGCTTGTTGCTGGCGCGTTAACGATCTCGGTGGATAATTTAAAGAACGATCAAACTCGCTTAACGAAAGAAAGAATGGATAAGGTGTATAAAATTCTCGGGAATTATATAAGAGTTAATAAATCTCTGCCTTGTCCAGCACCGCTAACTAAGGTTAAGTCGGTTGATTTTGATTATGGAACTTCAGGAAATTGCACGACTGTTTCTGGGGTTACTGCGATTTCTACAAATTATATTTTGGGCGCGGTTCCAACTCTTACATTAGGCCTTCCGTCGGAATATGCTGAAGATGGTTTTGGTAGCAAGATTGTCTATTTCGTCGATAAAAGATTTACCACCGCTGCCAACTTAAACGTCGCACCTGATTTTGGTGTTACTAATTTCTCTACAATGGCTAATAATCAATTATCTGAAACAACTCCCTCGAATCTTTGGTTAATCCGATCAAATCCATCTGGATCAAGACAGGATGTTACTCCCAATGCGGTAGTGGGAATGGTCAGTGCGGGGCAGAATAAGCTAGGCGCCTACAACGCCAGATCGTCATCTGCCAATCCCACTTCTTCTGATGCGGATGAGGCTACTAACTCTAATGGCCTTGCTTCTACAATGATCTCTTCCTCACCAGCCAGCAACTCTTTTGATGATTTAGTCTTTTATAAAACAATGAAAGATATCATCGCCGACTACCCAGATATTATGTATCTGGTGCCTTGCAACAATACCAATGGTGAATACGAAAACGTTTCCAACACCGGGGATACTTGGTATGACGGAATTGTTTACAGCAAAAAAGACCGTTGCCCTTCGCCAAATCAAGATCTTCGTTATAGCAAAAAATGCGGAACGAATGGGAATTTTACGATACAAAATGAGTCTTGCTCCGTCATTGGTACCAGCACTTGCAGCCTGACTAACGGCCAAGATGTTGGCACTGGAGCGGAGTATACAGGAACTACACAAGTTTATTCTAATGGCTCTATTGTTCCATTGTCGTGCAGAGCTAATTATGGGCGCAAAATAATCGGAGGTTCTCGTACTTCTGATACTCCATCTCAAACATGCTCTTCAGCCATAACTGACAGATCGACAACCGCAACCGACTTTCCTCAGGCCGTATGTAACAATGGAACTTTGCACCTTATTAATGATTGCAGCGTTTGCGTCACTTGCAACCTGACTAACGGCCAAGATGTTGGCAATGGAGCGAAGTATACAGGAGCTACACAAGCTTATTCTAGCGGTTCTATTGTTACATTGTCGTGCAGAACTAATCTTGGGTACGCAATAATCGGAGGCTCTCGCCCTTCTAATGATTCATCTAAAACATGCTATGCAAACCCAACTGAAAGGACAAACGACGCTCCTTCGGCCGTATGTAGCAATGGAATTTGGTCCATTAATAATGATTGCAGCGCTTGCAGGGACTGCAGAGACAATATCACGAACCCCTTAAGCCTCACTACAAGTTGGAGTAACTTGAATTCATGTACAAAAAGCGGATCAACATATAAATGCACTACCAATGTAAGCTGCCCAACTACTTGCGATGGAATCTCTGGAACGTCATACGTATGCCAAGCGATTGGTACCTGTAGAGCAAATGGTCCAAGGGGTGAGTGTAATTACGAAGCAAAAGCAGATTGCACGGTATCTTGCGTTGATGGAGCGTCTAAAATTATAGCCACCATCTGTTATGGCCGCTGCTAATGGTTTTATTTAAACGAAAAAACATGCTAAAAAAGAAACCTACAGCTTACTCATTGCTAGAGCTCTCAATCGTAATCGTAATCATTTCGATTTTGATTAGCGGAGCAATGACGACAGCGGTTGGAAGCATTGCTAATGCCAAAGTAAAAGTTACCAAAGATCGCGAAAATCTGATTTACAACGCTCTCGGAACTTTTATTGCGACAAATGGAAGGCTTCCTTGTCCTGCAAATATTCTGCTTACGAAGTCTGACGCGAATTATGGAGTTTCAGTTGAACCTTGCTCTGGGATTTTGGCTCCTGGGACTTATGTTTCTACCGCAAACTCTAATCTAGTTTATGGAATGGTTCCTGTGGCGTCTCTTGGGCTTTCAAAAGATAATGGTGAAGATGGCTTTGAAGATAAAATTGCTTACGTTGTTGACAAAAACTTTACCGCCACTGCCAATCTCAGTGCCTCTCCAAATTTTACTCAGATCAATTTCTCGATCTACGCCACGAATAACACCGGCAACAATATTACAATTTACGAGAAGAGCGGCGGATCAACAATTACCACATTATCAAACGGAGTTTTCGCTCTTATTAGTTACGGAGCGAATAAGAAGAGCGCGTTTGGTATTAATTCAACCACTCAAAATACAGCTTCAACCGATGCCGACGAAGCGAGTAACGGCATCAGAATTGGAAGCACTCCAAACTTCGACAAAGAGTTTACCTCGATTGCAGAAAATAGTGACACGTTTGACGACATCATTCTCTATTCAAATCCTGGGCAAATGGTTGCTGAATTTGATCTCTACCGTCTTTTGCCCTGCAACAATAATTTAGATGCGAACTACAACACCAACGCTACTCGAACTGCAGCAAATGATTTACTCTGGAATGTCTGGTTCGGACAAACGGTTTACGGGAAAGCTTGTACTGGTTCAGATTTTGACAAAAATTATATAAAAAAATGCGGCGCTGCTGGGGCTTGGATTGTAATGAATACCTGCACACTGCCTTAGTGTGCAGTTTTAGCCTTTCTGTCGATCGAGCGGAGTTATTCTTCCAGCCTTTTCGCCGGTCGAGCTGATTTGCGCTCCCAGACTTTTCGCCGGTCGAGCTAATTTGCGCTCCCAGCCTTTTCGCCAATCGAGCCGATCTGCGCTTCCAGTCTTTTCGCCGGTCGAGCGGAGTCGAGACCTCTGGAGTCTTATTCACAAAGTCCTAACCCCGTTCGAATTGCTGGTGTTGTGATTTAGCAAACCTCAACAAGTCCACATCAATCTTAGAGGGAAAAGGTTTTTAGAAATTTGGGCACAACGCAGCGTTGATTCTTTTTGAACATTCTTAAAGGAAATTTAGTGGCTTTTGAAAAAGGTTGGTAAAAGTTTAAGGCTTGTTTACTAACAATGAAAAAGCCTCCCTACGTCATTAACAATTAGAATCACTCATGAAATTAAATAAGATCCTAATCATCACATCCCTTACGATTGCTGGTTGCTCAAGCAATTCAAATCATTTAGATCTGACTAAAAGAGAGATAAAACCAAATGAATTTTGGTGGCCAAATAAAGTGAATCTTTCACCTCTTCGCCAACACTCAGCTGAATCAAGCCCTTACGGTAGCAATTACGAATATTCAAAAGAATTTGCCAAACTCGACATCGACATCCTGAAAAAAGACATCAAAAAAGTGATGATTACCTCACAAGATTGGTGGCCAGCGGACTACGGAAACTATGGTCCATTCTTTATTCGTATGGCATGGCACAGTGCCGGAACTTATAGAACTGAAGATGGTCGCGGCGGTGCTGGCGGCGGACAACAAAGATTTGAACCTCTTAATAGTTGGCCAGACAACGCCAATCTAGATAAGGCAAGACGCTTACTTTGGCCGATCAAACAAAAATATGGCAGCAAACTTTCTTGGGCTGATTTGATGGTTCTTTCTGGCAATGTTGCGCTTGAATCAATGGGCTTTAAGACTATGGGATTTGCTGGCGGCAGAACTGATGACTTCGAGCCGGATTTAGTTTACTGGGGTCCGGAAAATAAATTCATGGCGAGTAATCGTTTCGACAAAAACGGCAAACTTGAAAAACCGCTTGGCGCAACAACCATGGGCTTGATTTACGTAAATCCAGAAGGTCCAAATGGTAATGGAGATCCAATTGCCGCAGCTCATCAAATACGCGAGACTTTCGGTCTTATGGCGATGAATGATGAAGAAACTGTGGCCCTAATTGCCGGTGGACATAGTTTTGGTAAAACTCACGGCGCACACAATCCAGGAAAGTGCGTTGGCGTTGATCCTGCTGGCGGGCCTATTGAAGACCAAAACATGGGCTGGAAAAATAAATGCGGAAGTGGCAAAGGAATTGATACTGTTACAAGTGGATTAGAAGGCGCTTGGACTTCTAGCCCAGCAGCTTTCACACATGATTATCTTGAGAATCTCTTTGCCTTCGATTGGGTAAAAACCAAAAGTCCTGGCGGTGCAATTCAATGGATTCCTAGCGACAAAAGAGCATCAAACTTAGTTCCTGATGCTCACGATTTTAGCAAAAGACATGCGCCAGTTATGCTAACAACTGACATGTCATTAAAATTCGATCCTGAATACAAAAAAATCGCAAAACGCTTCCAAGAAAATCCAAAAGAATTTGAAAAGGCTTTTGCCAGCGCCTGGTTCAAACTTACTCATCGTGATATGGGGCCAAGTGCTAGATATGTCGGAAAAGAATCTCCGAAAAAAGTTTTATCTTGGCAGGACCCAATTTCCCCTATTAAGTACCCTCTAATCAATGCTTCTGAGACTGAAAATCTAAAAGTACAAATCCTAAAATCTGGATTAAGCAAATCTGAGCTTGTTAGAACCGCTTGGGCTTCAGCTGCATCTTTTCGTTCTACTGACATGCGTGGCGGAGCAAATGGAGCGCGTATTCGTTTAGAGCCACAAAAGAACTGGGAAGTTAATAATCCGCAAGATTTGGCTAAAACGCTGAGTGTCTTAGAAAAGATTCAGAAAAATTTTAATAAGACTTTAAGTGGCGGCAAGAAAGTTTCTCTTGCTGACGTGATTGTGCTTGGCGGGTCAGCTGCAATTGAAAAAGCAGCTCACGATGCTGGAATTAATGTTAAAATTCCTTTCCAAGTTGGTCGCGGTGATGCTTCACAAGAGCAAACCGACGTTAAATCATTCGCTGTGTTAGAGCCTAAATCTGATGGATTCAGAAATTATCATAGCAAGAGCGATGTGATTTCACCGATTAATTCACTGATTGATCGCGCTTACATGCTTGATTTAACTGTGCCAGAAATGACTGCTTTAGTTGGAGGAATGAGAGCAATGAGCGCAAATGCGGATAAATCTGAATTTGGGGTTCTTACTAAAAAACCAGGAGTGCTCACCAATGACTTCTTCGTCAATCTGCTCGACATGTCAACCGTGTGGAAAAAATCTGATATGCTGGATGGAGTTTACGAGGGTCGCGACAGAAAAACCGGAGAACTTAAATGGAAGGCAACTTCTGTTGATTTAGTCTTTGGTTCAAGCTCTGAACTTCGTGCAATTGCTGAAGTTTATGCGGCTGATGACGGTAAAGAAAAATTCATAAAAGACTTTGTTAAAGCATGGACAAAGGTAATGAATTTAGATCGTTTTGACTTGAAGAAGTAACGAATAAGAATTTTTAGGAAGGCCAAATTGCAAGAAAGTAAGTGTGGTCAAATCTACACACTTTCGAGCAATTTGGACTGACAGAAAATTTTTAGAATTTTCTTAAATATTACTCACTTACTGCTGCTTTCTATTCGACTCCTTTTTCCAAAAAACAAGTCGACAAAATTTATCGACTTAGAAGGTGTTAATTTCAGGAGAGAGTGTTCAGCGCCGACTAATTAGATTTATATTCACGGGCTAGTTCTGCGTAATTATCGGCAGAGATTTTGATGTAATTTTTTTCGGCCTCAGTCATGTCGCGAAAATATTTTGCTGGATTTCCTGCCCAGATTTGCCCGCTCTTTACAACCTTTCCCGGAGTAAGTACGGCGCCAGCTGCAAGCATTCCAAACTTTTCAACCCGGGCCAAGTCCATGATGATTGAGCCCATGCCAACAAAGGCGTAATCCTCGATGATGCAAGCGTGAATAATGGCATTATGTCCGATTGTAACATGGTCTCCGATCAGAACTGGCGCACCTTCCGCTCCTGTTTTATTTTGGGCGTGATTAGGTCTAGTGCCGTGCAGAACTGTATTATCTTGGATATTAGTATTTTCGCCGACGGTTATTTTAGTAACGTCACCACGCAACACGCAGCCATACCAAATTCCAGAATTTTTGCCGATTTTTACGTCGCCCGAGATGACTGCTGTGTGTGCCACAAAAGCAGAGGAATCAATTGCTGGCGAGATGCCGCGGTAAGTAAGAATATTTTTCATTTTTTGTATTTTATCGTGACACCCTGAGCTTATCGAAAGTAAGTGATTAACCATGTTTCGACAGACTAAGAATGACTATTTATTTAGTTTTAAGGCCAGTTGGTAAATTTCTTTTTTATGTATTCCGTATGTCTCCGCTAAATTTTGCGAGAGATTTTTGAGGCTTTCGCCTCTAGCTAATGAAGCCCTTACTTCATTTTGTAAATCTTCTTCAGAGAAATTTTTCTCATCTTTTTTTGCCTTTTCGACAAGAATCACAAATTCGCCGCGCAACTTTCCAGAATTTTCGTTGAAGAATTCTTGCAGGCTTTTTAATTCTTTAGTGACGATCTCTTCGTGAATTTTAGTGAGCTCGCGCGCCGCACAAACTCTGCGCTCTCCAAGAGTTTCAGAAATTATTTCTAATGTTTCGACAACGCGATTTGCTGATTCAAAAAAAGCAAAAGTAAAATTTTTCGGCAGAGATTTTAGTAATTTTTCGCAAGCAGTTTTTGTTGTTGGCAAAAATCCAAGAAACAAAAAATTATCGCAAGCGAGGCCAGAAGCGCAAAGCGCTGAGGTCAATGAAGACGCGCCAGGAATTGGAATTATTTTTTGATTTCTTGCTCGTAGAAAATTTACTAATTTATAGCCTGGGTCAGAAATTAGCGGCGTTCCTGCGTCAGAAATTAAAGCGAGAGATTTTCCTTCGAGGAGTAAATGCGAAATTTTTTCCCGCATTTTTTCTTCACTAAAATCATTATAAGTTAATGTCTTCTTGCCCTTGATTTCATAGGCGTGAAGCAGGCGTAGTGAAAGGCGAGTATCTTCGCAAATTACGTAATCAACTGAGGTTAAAACTTGCAAAGCGCGCAAAGTAATGTCGTTTAAATTACCAATCGGCGTAGCGACGACGTATAGTGCGCTTTCAAGTTTTATTGCTTGAGTTTTGAGTGAAAGATCGAGCATTTTGAACTGTATCCCCTTACTTAGTTTTATTTTATGAAAAAATTTCTGCCGCTTTTAGTTCTGCTTCTTTTTGGATGTCAATCCGTTACCAAAATAGAGCACAAGATACCTGAGTCTGTTGTTAAAGTTCCGGTAATTTCTGAGTCAACAACTCACGATCAGTTTGAATCGAAAAATTTGCAGACGTCAAAAATCGAAGAAAAGAAAACCCAGGTTGCATTATTTTTACCATTCTCTGGCAAAAATAAAGATTTGGGTTGGAGCCTTTTCAACGCTGCAACAATATCGCTTTTTGATAATGATCACAACAACGCTATCGAGCTAGTTTTAATTGATTCGAAAGACACTGCAGCCGAAGCGGAAGAGGCTTTTAAGCAGATCGTAGAGCGTAAAATTAAAATCGTAATTGGGCCGGTATTTAGTCAAGCGGTTCTCGCTATTGAGAATGAAGCGAAGCGCAATGGAATCACCGTGATTTCACTCACCAACAATCAAGAATTAATCGGAAAAATTAACTCAGATGGCGGAGTTTTTTTAGCGGGAATTTTGCCTGAAGCACAAATGGACAGAATTATCGAATATGGAATAGATCAGGGTAAGTCGAACTTCGCGACCATTGCGCCGAATAGTCAATATGGTCGGACGATCTCAAGTCTTTTTAGTAAAATTGTTCGTGATCGTGACGGAAATATGATCACCTCAGAATTCTACGAGGCTAATGGAGCCAATATTGACCGCACTATAGAGCGCGTTGTTAACGCCTTCACTTTGTCGCCAAATTTAACTGACGGAAAGAGCAAGCTCAAAAAAGATGTGGTGCTTGTCGATAAAGATCGCATCTATCCGCAAATTATTTTTGTTCCAGAATCAGGAAAATTGCTGTCGAAAATTGCTGCCGCTTTGAAGAAATTAAATAAGGACGAGCGTGATTTTCAGCTAATTGGCACAAGTCAGTGGGACGACATTGCAATTGCTAATGATTCAAATCTTCTTGGTGCCTGGTTTCCTGCTCCAGAAAATAGTCGATTCCGAAATTTCGAGCGCGCTTACTACCAAAATTTTAACAAATTTCCGCCACGCATTTCTTCGCTCGTTTACGATTTAACCGCGGTCTCAATCGAACTCGCTAATCGCAGCGGAAGATTGCAAGCTCCGAAAATTGCTGATTTTATCGGTTACGAAAATCCACCGGTAAATGGTTTTGACGGAATCGATGGCCCGTTCAGATTTTTACCGAACGGTCTAGTGCAAAGAAATCTAGCGGTGTTGCAAGTGGGCGGTGGCAAGTTCGACACGATCGACCGCGCGGTGGATAGATTTTTGAAATATTAGTTTCCGATTAGGTCTACTTTTGGCATAGGAATTGTTCAATTCTTTGAGTCGAATTATAGATTTAACTCGTTCTATTCCGAACTTTTTTGAGAAATAATTTCTTTTTCTTGATGAGCTGAGCAATGCTTCTGCTTAGTTTGGGCGAGGTATCGAGATTTCTAGTTTCGAGTTTGTTTTATTCAGATGAACATGGTTTGCACAATCGTCATTTTTTATTATTTGAACTCAAAATCATGAAAAGAATTTCCATTCTTGGATCAACTGGATCGATCGGAAAAAACACCGTTGAAGTAATTAAAAATGATTCAAAAAATTTCTCGGTAGTTGCGCTTGTGGCAAGAAATGATGTGAAGACTTTAATCGCTCAAGCCTTGTTGCTCAAGCCTTCTTACGTGGTGATTGAAAATGAAGAAAAATTTTCTGAGTTAAAATTTGCGCTAAAAAATTTAAAGAAATGCGAAGTTCTTTGCGGTCGAAAAGCAATTCTTGAAGTAGCAAAAATAAAATGTGATTTGGTGATTTCGGCAATTATGGGCGCGGCAGGAATGTTGCCAACCCTTGCAGCAATTGAAGCGGGATCGAATATTGCTTTAGCCAATAAAGAATCGCTGGTTTGCGCCGGAGAATTTTTGATGGCGGCAGTGGCAAAAAATAAAGTAAAAATTCTGCCCGTTGATTCTGAGCATAACGCAATTTTTCAGATTTTTGAAAATGAAAATCTTGAGGCGATTGAGTCTATTACACTCACAGCATCGGGTGGTCCTTTCTTTAATTCCAAAAAAGATCTTAAGAAAATTTCGATTGCCGAAGCACTGAAACATCCAAATTGGTCAATGGGTGCGAAAATTTCGATCGACTCGGCGACAATGATGAATAAAGGCTTAGAAGCGATTGAGGCCTTTCATCTTTTTCCAGTTTCTAAAGAGCAGATTAAAATTTTAATTCATCCGCAATCAATTCTGCACGGGTTAGTAAATTACCAAGATGGATCAAGTCTTGCTGCACTTAGCATGCCAGACATGAAGGTGCCGATTTCTTACGCGCTTACTTTTCCAAAGCGAATGAAAATCAAGCATCAACAACTCGATTTAGCGAAGGTAAAAAAGTTAGAATTTTTTGCCGTTGATGAGAAAAAATTTCCAGCAGTGAAGATTTGTCGCGAGGCCTTGGAGACAGATGGATCAGCACCTGCGGTACTTAATGCAGCGAACGAAGTTGCGGTGGAAAGATTTTTGCGCGGAGAGATTTCTTTCGATCAAATCACAAAAATTGTCGCGAAAACTTTGGATAAAATTTCGCATCGAAAGGTGAAATCGGTTGAAGATGCCTTGTGGTTTGATCAGCAGGCCAGAGCTTTTGCGACTAAGTAATTACCTCTTGTCGTCCCGTCATCCCCGCGAAGGCGGGGATCCAGAAAAAGCTTCTAACACATTACGAGCTTTCCTTAGCTTTTGCTGCTAAGTAATTACCTCTTGTCGTCCCGTCATCCCCGCGAAGGCGGGGATCCAGAAAAAGCTTCTAACAAATTGTGAGCCTTCCTTAAATCCGCGCTTTCGCGGGAATGACGCGGAAAAAATATAACTAAAGTGAGAAAGTAATCGATTTCAAATATTCACTTTCCCTGAGTCCTGGATGAATAGGGTGATCAATATCAGCGCCAAAGCTTCTGATTAATTTCGCTTTACGTCCGAGCTTACGAAAGCCGTCATTTGCTGCGTTAATGAGGTCTTGTTGACTAACCTGATGCGAGCAAGAGCTGAGCATTAAAATTCCGCCCTCTCTAACTAAGCTCGCCGAAAGCTTGATCAATTTTTCGTAACCTTTCATTCCTGAGAAAAAATCTTTTTTGCTTTTGACAAAGGCTGGAGGATCGAGAAGAACAATGTCGAAACGCTTCTTTTGGAATTCGGCATTTTCTAAAAGTGCATAAACTTTTTCGTGAATAAATTCAGCGTTTTCAGGCAAAGAAAGTTTAACCGGAGAAGAGTCAACAAAAGTTACTGATTTCGCGCCGCCTTTCAATGCATTAAAGCCAAATCCACCTAGGTAGCAGAAGGCATCAAGCACATCACAATCTTTAGAAATCGAAGCAACAAATTCACGATTTTTTCTTTGATCAAAAAACCAGCCAGTCTTTTGTCCGGCTCTTACATCGATCAAATATTTGATGCCATTTTCTTCTATTTCGATTTTTTCAGGGATCTCGCCTTTGATAATTTTGGTCTCTATTTCCAAGCCTTCATATCTTCTCATTTCGATGTCGTTACGGAAAATAATTGCGGCATCAGGAAATATTTTTTCGAGTGCGGAGATTAAAAGCGGTGAAAGTTTTTCCATTCCTGCGGTTGAAATCTGACAAGAAATAACATCGCCGAAGAGGTCGATTACAAGGCCGGGAAGGAAGTCAGCTTCAGAGTGAACTAGGCGGTAGAAAGGCTTGTCGAAGAATCTGTCGCGCAAAGCTTTTGCTTTGAGAATTCTTCTAACAAAAAAATCTTCGTCGACTTTTTCAGAAGATTTGTGACTCAAAATTCTTCCAGAAATCAAGCTTTGTGGGTTGAAATAAGCGAGCGCACAGGTTTCACCTTTTTGAATTTCAACTTCAACTAGTGAGCCTTTTTCTAAATTTTTTAGCTCAGCAAAATTTTCAATTTCGTTAGAGAAAATCCAAGGGTGGCCGTAGACGAGACGTAGCTCGTGAGATTTTTTAATTTTTAGTTTTAGCATTTTTTAGAAAATTAGATGTAACAGTTCAGCAAGTAGAAATCCGACAGCAAGCCACTTAAAATTTTTTCTCTTTTTCTTTGATCTTGCCCATTTGAGTAAGAAAAATGGATCGCGGTGAAAAGATAAATAAGCCGCTTCTGCAGATGCGTTATTAGTGAGCTCAGACAGTTTTTTTAGTTTGAAATCAGAAAAATCTTCAAACGCAAAATTAACAAAATCCAAATCAGAAATTGTGTGCGTGCCGCTTGAGTCGAAGCCGATATTTTTTGTTAAAGGTTTGCTGCTATGCACAGTGTAGCCATTGTTTTTAAACATGCTGTAAGACATTTGGATGTCCCAAGCATTGATGCGATTTTCTTTTTGTAGGCGCAACATGTCAAACATGTTTCCGCCGGCTCGGTTAAAGGCTTTGATTAGTTTTTTATTTTTAGCAAAACCGGCGTAATCCTTTATTTCAAAATCAATTTTTTGCCAACGATCTCTCCAAGTTCCCCAGCCCCAAGATGAACTCTTGCCTTGGACAAAAAAGACGTCATCAGAATAATTTTTAGGAAATTTAATAAGATTTTTTGGGTAGTTAAAACCACTGACGCACCAGACATCTTTTTCACCTCGGTAAAAATCTAATGATCTATTGGTGAAGTTTAAAAAATCTTTTGCGGCGATGATGTCATCTTCGACAACAATCACAGAGTCATGATTTTCTAAGACGGATTGAATGCCGAATATTATCGAAAATTGCGAGCCGTGATTAATTTCTCTTTTAGTGACGTTAATTTTTTTGAAGCCACTCAATGAATCGACAACTTCGTGAACAGATTTTATTGCAGCTAAATCTTTAATATTTCTTGGTCCGTCGCAGAAAATAAAAATTTCTGAATCCTGCGCTAAGTCGTTGTGCAACAAGGCCTCAAGAACTATTTTGGTTTTGTCGGCGCGATTAAAGCAAAAGAAAGCAATCGGAGCGTTTTTCATAAAATTGTTTGATAGACTTGCTTCATTTCTGTTGCGGCTTTTTGCCAAGAGAATTTTTTATTTTGTTCGTAACCATTTGCGATCAATGCAGCTCTGAGTTTGGTATCGCTGATTATTTTTTCGACAGAAGCTTTAATTGCCTGTGGATCTTTCGGATCAAAATAAAGTGCAGCATCTCCTGCAGCTTCTGGAGTAGCAGAAACATTAGCAGCAAGCACTGGGCAGCCACAGGCGAAAGATTCTAAAATAGTCACGCCAAAACCTTCGTAGTAAGAGGGCGAGATGAAGGCGAGGGCGGTTTTGTAAAGAATGATTAAATCGCGATCTTGGCCAGATACTACTCTGACTTTTTTTTCTAATCCTAAATTATCTAGGAAGCGCTTTTCTTTTTTGTCGAAGGGCGCGCCGAAGCAGATTAGCTCTAGATTTGGATTATTTTTTAAAACTTCTGAAATCGCCGAAAGCATGAAGTAAAAATTTTTGTAAATGCTGCGATTACCGACGAAAAGTAAGAAATCTTTTTGCGGTTTTTTTGCTTCTGTCGTCGCGATTAATTTTTCATCAAGCGAGCAGGCTTGGTAGATGACGGCGATTTTTTCTTCTTTGATGTCGATGAATTTTAGTAGATCTTTTTTTGTCCGCTCAGAAACGACGATTATTTTATCTGCCTTTAGCGCCAATTCTTTTTTCAAAATCGCAAGGCGATCTTTGAGCGGAAACATTTCTGGAAAGAGTTCGTAAATCATGTCGTGAATTGTAATCACGAATGGCTTACCACTCAGAGAATTCAAGAAGTAGTCATCGTAGTAAGTGGCGTGAAAAATATCGAACTTGCCGGAATTAAGAATTTTTTTTGTGACTTCTTGATTTTGATCGGGCGATTTTTTGAAGAAATTAAAGCGAGATTGTTCACCGATTTGCAAATCAACAATTCTCGGCGCCGCCTTTAAATATTCATTATCATGGTGGTGAATGGGAAGCCTAGCTTCAGGGCCAATCTCTTTGATTAAATTGCAAAAATAACGCGAAATTCCCCCGTGTTTTTGTGCAGAAAAAATTTGGTAATCGAAGATTAATTTCATTAGAGACCAGTTACGAGAATTCCGTATTTTTTGCTTAAGTAACCCATCACATCTTTTCTTTCCTGATTTTGAAGAGGGCGGTTGTAGATGATAATTTCAGAGATCAATCCGGAATAGTTGGAAGTGTTAGAGCGATTTGCTCCAATTGAAATGCCAGTCAAAGCAGTGGTGCCGGGGTTTATGGTAGAGCCTCCAGCAATGATTGATGAGCTGTTAAAGTAAACTTTGGAATTCGATCCGTTAAAATAAACTGCAGCGATATAACTTACTTTTGCAAGATTTACTATTGGATTGGTAACCGTGCCAGTCGAAACCAAGGAGCCAAGATTCATGCTAAAGGAGTTGCTGTTTTGCCCTATGCTTGAACTGCTGCCGCTTGAGGAAGAGTCTAGAATAGTTGTTGTAGTAGTAACAGTGCTTGGGTTGGCCACTATAAAAATGGTGTTCTGAGATGTGCTACCCTGATAAAAATTTGCTAACTCAATTTTGTTGGTGCCATTAAATAAAAGGCTCGGAATTTTATTGATGCCGTCAGATTCGTAAGTAACTGCGGCTGATGCGGCTCTTGTCAGCGCATTTTTTTTTGCTGGAATTGAATTGGGACTGATGTCGTACCAAGCGCTGATTTGCTTGCCATCAAATGCTTCATTTGTTTTGAATGAATCAACAGAAGATGTTTCGTACCAAGCAATCAACCCAGAAATATTTGGCACCGGAGATTTTGAAGTGAGTGACCTCGCCGTGGTTAATCTTGAAGATGAAATTATTTTAATGCCCTGAGAAACCATTGCCATTAAAAGGCTAACGACAACTAGAGAGACCGAAAGTTCGAGTAAGGAGAATGCTGATTTTTTCATTTAAATTCCAGTTACTGCGATTCCGTATTTTTGGCTTAGGTAATTAATTACATCTTTCCTTTCCTGAGTTTCGAGCGGTCGGTTGTAGATGATTACTTCAGAAACAAGGCCAGTAAATTGAAAACTTCCATTGCGATCGGTGCCAATAGTTAGGCCGTCCATCAAGTTGCTTCCTGGACTGCCCACGACACCTCCAACCATGGTTTTGGCATCATTTATGTAAGCCTTTGAAGATGTTCTGTTGAAGTAGGCCGCTATAATGTAACTACTATTAGTTAAGCAACAGCCTGATGTTGTGAAGTCGGCATTATTTCCAGCGTAAAGGCGAATGCCGTTACTAAGATATGAAATCGGAGTTGCGGTGAAGCTATTCCCTGAATCTACCGGAGTTGGCGCGTTACTTAAAGAGTAAGGAGAGGAAACAAAAAATATTGTATTTTGCGCGCTCTTTCCTTGGTAAAAACTGGAAACCGAGATTCTTCCGCTGCCGTTAAATGAAATGCTCGGAAGCCTGTTAATGCCGCTCTGCTGATAAATTACTGCAGAGGAGGCGGTTCTAGTTAGGGTATTATATTTTTTAGTAATTGATCCTGGCCCCACATCATACCAAGTGCTGATTTGCCCATCATCCAATGCTTCGTTCGCTTTAAATGACTCAAGTCTCGAGGTTTCGTACCATGCAACTAGCCCTGCAATTTTGGGCACCGGAGATCTTGCGGTGAGCGAGCGAGCGCTGCTTAATTTTGCTGACATTATCAAATTTGCACCCCCAGCCACAATCGACATCAATATAGCAATGACTACAAGTGAGATCGAAAGTTCAACTAGAGAGAAAGCTTTGTTTCTCAAATTTGTGACCAAGTTGTTACCGGAGTTTTGGCGGCTTTGACTTCGTCTAATCTTCTTCTCGGAGTATTGAGAGGATAATTGTGAAATCTGTCGCCGCGTCCTTCCTTAACTTCTTTTGCAATGTAAATCATTGTGTCAACGAATCGATCAATAGTCTCTTTTCCTTCGGTTTCAGTTGGCTCAATCAGCATCGCGCCTTGCACAACGATAGGGAAGAAAATTGTCATTGGATGAATCCCATATTCGACCAAAGCCTTTGCAACATCTAGCGTTGAGATGCCTTGCGCTTTTTGAATTTTATCAGTTAATAAACATTCATGCATGCAATGGCCTTCAAATGGAACGTGGTAATGATCCTTCAATTTTGCTAGAATGTAATTTGCAGAAAGCACCGAATCTTCCGCAACTTTTTGTAAGCCGTCAGCTCCGTGTGAAAGCATGTAAGTAAGGGCTCGGATGTGCATTCCGAATTGCCCGTTAAAGCCTTTTACTTTTCCACAAGTATTTTTTGGCGCGTAAAGTTTGTAAGTTTCACCTTCTTTGGCGACGTGCGGAGTTGGCAAAAATTCTGCTAATTCAGCGCGCACGGCGATTGGTCCAGAACCAGGTCCACCGCCACCATGCGGAGTGGAGAAAGTTTTGTGTAAGTTAAAATGCATTACATCAACGCCGATGTCTGCAGGGCGAACTTTGCCGACTATCGCGTTGTAATTGGCGCCGTCGCAGTAGAAATATCCGCCGACCGAGTGAATTAAATCTGCAATATGCTTAATATTTTTTTCGAACTTTCCGCAAGTATTTGGATTTGTGATCATTGTTCCGGCAATTGATTCGCCGTGCTCTGCCACCAATTTTTCTAAAGCTGCAACGTCAATTAAACCCTCTTTGTCTGAAGGAATAACTTTGATTTGAAATCCACACATTGAGGCAGTTGCCGGATTTGTTCCGTGAGCTGAATCTGGAATTAAAATAATTTTACGAGTAGCCGCTTCACCTTTTTTCTCGTGTGCTTTTTTAATTACTAAAATTCCTGAGAACTCACCTTGAGCGCCAGCTGCCGGAGCAAGAGAAACCGCGTCAAGTCCAGTCAAAGTCGCGAGCCAGTTTTGCAAATTGAACATTAATTCAAGTGCGCCTTGAACGGTAGATTGATCTTGCAACGGGTGAATGTCAGCAAGGCCAGGAAGACGAGCCATCTTTTCATTCAAGCGTGGATTGTGCTTCATTGTACAAGAACCAAGAGGATAAAACCCAGCGTCAATCGAATAATTTTGATTCGACAAGCGCACAAAGTGACGAATCACCGTAGGCTCATTAACTTGTGCTAAGCCAATTTGCTCGCGTGATTTTTGTCCAGTACGAGTCGCAAATTTTTCTAGTTCTGGCAAATCGACGCCACAAGCTCCTTCGCGTGATTGTTTAATGAGCAACTCGGTTTCGTGATTTAGTCCGCCGATTTCTTTTGGAGTAAAGGTCATTTTTATTTTGTTTTTAGAGTTTTTCATCCCCGCTTTCTCGAGGATGAAGTGCAATTGAAGTGATTAGTTTAATATTTTTTCTAGCTCGTTAGCCAAAGTCTCAATGTCTTGAGCAGTAGTTAATTCACTAACCGCAAGGATCATTTTATTTCCCTGCGCAAAACCGCCGATTACGTTTTTGGCAAGAAGTTTTTTGTTTACTTCGGCCGCGTCTTTTGACAGTTCAATCGTGAATTCATTAAAAAAGTTCTGATTCAAAACTTTCACGCCCTTAACCGTCGTAAGGCGATCTGCAAGGTCGCAGGCTCTTTTGTGATTGATTAAAGCGAGTTTTTTAAAACCAATTTCACCAAGTAATGAAGTGTGAATTGTGAATGCTGTTGCGCACAAACCTTGATTCGAACAAATGTTCGAAGTCGCTTTTTCGCGGCGAATATGTTGCTCGCGCGCGCTCAATGTTAGCACGTATCCAGGCTTGCCATCAACGTCTGTTGTTGCACCGCAAATTCTGCCGGGCATTTGACGAACAAATTCTTTTTTGCAGGAGAAAAATCCTAAAAGTGGGCCACCAAAATTTAGACCAACGCCGATTGAAGAGGCTTCACCAACACAGATATCTGCTTGCTTTGGAGCTTCAAGTAAACCGAGAGAAAGGATCTCGTTAGTAACAACAATTAGTAGAGCTCCAGAAGCATCACATTGCTTTCTAAGCTCGTCTAAATTTCCAACTTCACCGTGAAAGTCGGGATATTGTACAACAACAGCCGCGCAAGTTTCGTCGATTTGCGAAACTAATTTTGCGTCATGCAAGTTGAGAGAAGTTCGAGTAACTTCTAGATAATCGGGGTGAATATTTCCAATAGTCGCAATGTTTTTACGATCCTTAATGCGCATTGCCATTAGGCAGCTTTCAGCCATTGCCGTAGCGCCGTCATACATTGAAGCGTTAGAAATTTCCATTCCAGTGATTAGGGAAATAATGCTCTGAAATTGGAAGATTACCGCGAGAGTTCCTTGCGAAATTTCTGGTTGGTAAGGCGTGTAAGAAGTTAAGAATTCCGAGCGCTGAATCAAATGGTCAACAGAAGCGGGAATGTGGTGTTTGTAGCATCCAGCGCCTAAGAAAAACGGACCAGCTGAAGCGGCGCGATTTTTATTCGCGTAAGAATTTAAAATATTTTCTACCTCCAATTCACCTCGGTGATTGGGTAAGTTTGCGATTGGTTTTTTAAGTAAAAATTCAGATGGAACTGAATCGTAAAGTTGATCCACAGAAGTCGCGCCGATTGCAGCGAGCATTTCTTTACGATCTTTTTCAGTCAAGGCTAGGTAGCGCATTTGATTTTATTTGATTTAAAAATGAGGGCGGCAAAAACGCGGGGGCAAAGTAAAAATACTTAAGCAAATGTCAAAATTTATTGGGGAAATAATTTTAAGAAGAAGTGAAGTTAAATCTACAAAACAAGAAGAATTCAAAAGGAATATTTTAGAAATTTTTTTAAATATTTTCTGAGAGCTCCGCGCTATATTTGCGGGGAGTCCTATTGAATTATAAATTAATTAAAATGAGCTCAATCGACCCGAAAGAAGTAGAAAAATTTTCACGCATTGCTGACGAGTGGTGGAATAAGTCTGGCAAATTCAAGCCTTTGCACGATTTCAACCCAATTCGCATTTTACATCTAAAAAGAAAAATTGAGGAAAAATTCACGAAAATTTCTGGCGTAAAAATTTTGGATGTTGGCTGCGGCGGGGGTTTAGTTGCTGAGCCTTTTGCCGTTGCTGGTGCTGATGTTACCGCAATTGACGCTTCAGAAAGAAATATTCAAGTTGCAAAAATTCACGCCGAAAAATCTGGGTTAAAAATCGATTACCAAGTTTCAACAGTGGAAGAACTAAATGAAAAACTTACCAAGGGATTTGACGTAGTTCTTGCGCTCGAAATTATTGAGCACGTTGCTGATCCTGAGGGTTTTATTCAAAGCATTGCTAATCTTACAAATAAGGATGGGCTTGTCTTTGTCGCAACAATTAATCGCAACTTAAAATCACTCGCGCTGGCTAAAATTGCTGTTGAATATTTGCTGCGTTGGCTGCCAATTGGCACGCACGATTGGAGGAAGTTTTTAAAACCTTCGGAAGTTAATTCTTACGCTGAAAAAGCTGGTCTTAAACTAAAAGAATTGCGCGGGTTTGAGTACAACATCATTAACTCTGAGTGGAAAGAGGGTGCAAATGTTTCGGTTAATTACGTTGCAGTTTTTACAAAAGAATAAAATCGGCTCTACCACTCAAATATTTCGCCAAATTTTGGCGCGACGAATTCCTTTTTCTTTAAGTGATAGGAAAGCTTAGCTGTTTCTAAATCGCTTTCCGCATCTAAATATCCTTCAGCGCTAGTTCTAAAAGTATTGAAATGCATTCCGATTGATTTCTTTGCACCAAGCTCGCGATGAGCCACCACTGCATCTTCAGGGCTCATGTGGTGATCTTGTAAGTACCAACGTGGTTCGTAGGATCCGATCGGAAGTAGCGCTAAGTCTGGCTTGCCATATTTTTTACTAATTTCGCTAAAGTGTCGCGAATAGCCGGTGTCGCCAGCGAAGTAGATTTTGATTTTCGGAGTTTTGATCAAGAAAGATCCCCAGAGAGTTTTGTTAGTATCGAACCAAGAGCGCTTCGACCAATTTTTAGCGTGAAGGAAAATTAATTCTGTTCCCTTGGCCTCACCATTTGCTAATTTTATTTCCTGATTCCAATCGAGCTCGAAGCAGGAAATTCCTAGTTTTTCGATCTCATTCAAAACGTGACAATTGCCAAGCCCGGTAATGAATTTTGGCGCGAATTTTTTTTGTAATTTTCGAATCGTTGGCAAATCCATGTGGTAGTAAGAGCTGTGGCCAATAAGAACAAAATCAATTTTTGGTAAATCGTCAAAATTAATTGCCGGAGGATTGTGGCGCTTTGGACTAAAAAATGGTAAGGCAATAGGGCCGGCGCGCTCAGACCAGATTGGGTCGGTCAAAATATTCGCGCCGGGAATTTGAATCAGAAAAGTTGAGTGACCGACAAAAATAATGCGCGCGTTTTTAATTTTTTTGAGCTCGTTTGGTTTGACAAAACTCACCTTTTCTTCCGGAGCATCCCAAGAATCCTTGTTGGTAAAGGCAAAGCGTAAGTTTTCGCGCAATTTTGTTTTGTCTTCAGAGATGAATTTCTTGCCGTCAAAATGGTCAGATTTTGGACCAGAATAGTAAGTGCCGCGACAAGAAGTTGCGAGGATTAGAAAAAAAATACCCAAAGTTTTTTTCATTTTTTCGCTCTTTTTTGAATTAGGTCTGTGGGCTTGATTTTGCTGGTTAAAATGGGTTTTTTTTCAAATTGTCCACTTAAGTGGATAATTCAGTTTTAGCCGCGCAATTTTTTTACAACCTGTTCACAAATTGCGTCAGAAGTAATTCCAAAATGCTTGTACAAATCTTCTGCTTTTCCGGAAGCGCCGAAAGATTTCATTCCGACAAAAATTCCGTCGAAGCCGAGATATTTTTCCCAGCCTTGTGAAATTGCAGCTTCAACACCGACGCGTAAAATATTTTTCGCGCCCAAAACTTCATTTTTGTAAGCTTCTTCTTGCTCTTCAAAAATTTCAAAACATGGCATTGAAACCACGCGGGCATTGACTCCCTTGGCTTGCAATTTTTCTTTTGCCTCAACCGCAATCGAAACTTCTGAGCCAGTTGCAATGATTACAACTTCGGGATTTGCAACATTGTTAAGCGCGTATCCGCCGCGGTTAGCTAGATTTTGTCCTTCTTGGCCTTTCCCCTCGTGGCTTTTTTCTTTTACTAAAAATGGCAAATCTTGTCTTGTTAAAATCATTGCTGAGGGAGTTTTTTTTGCCGCGAGAGCCATTTCAAAACATTGCCAAGTTTCTTCAGAATCTGCTGGGCGAAAAACATTGAGATTAGGAATTCCGCGCAACATTGCTAAATGTTCGATTGCTTGGTGCGTTGGGCCGTCTTCTCCAAGACCGATTGAATCGTGAGTGAAGATGTAAATCAGTTGCTGCTGCATTAGTGCGGCGAGGCGAATTGCTGGCTTCATGTAGTCAGCAAAAACTAAAAATGTTCCACCGTAAGGAATGAAATTGCTGTGAAGCGCAATGCCGTTCATTATCGCTCCCATTGCGTGTTCGCGTACGCCGTAGTGAATGTAGCGACCAGAAAAATCGTCTTTGTTAATTGGTTTTGTGTGCGAGGTTTTGGTGAGAACAGAGCCGGTTAAATCTGCAGATCCGCCGACTAGGTTTGGTAGATTTCCAGTTAGAAATTCCAATACTTGTTGGGAAGATTTGCGGGTGGCTTGTTTAGATTTTGGGAAGTCAAAGGTTCCTTGGTTTCGACTTCGCTCAACCGACGGAAGTGAGTCAAAGGTTCCTTGGTTTCGACTTCGCTCAACCGGCGGAAGTGAGTCGGAGGATTTGGAGCGGGTGCCGGCTTTTAGCCATTCGTTGCGTAAATTTTCTGGAATGAAAAACGGTTCGTAATTCCAGCCAAGAGCTTCTCTTGTCTTCTTAACTTCTTCGGCACCGAGCGGTGAGCCGTGACATTTTTCTGTTCCAGCCTTTGCGGGCGAGCCAAAACCAATCGTAGTTTTGCAATCGATAAGAGTAGGGCGCGTGGCGCTTTGAGCTTTTTGTAAAGCGGCGCGTATTTCGTCGAAATTGTGGCCGTCAATTTGGATTACGTCAAAGCCACAAGATTCAAAACGCATCTTCATATTTTCAGAAGTTGTGAGCGAAGTTTCGCCGTCGATTGAAATTGAATTATTATCCCAAAGAACGACGAGTTTGCTTAGATTTAAGTGTCCGGCGAGAGAAATTGCTTCTTGCGAAATGCCCTCCATTAAACATCCATCGCCGACTAGGGCGTAAGTTTTGTGGTTTGCCTCAGCCATTCTTTCGGCGATCGCGAAGCCAACGGCAGTAGCAATTCCTTGGCCAAGTGGACCAGTTGTGGTTTCAATTCCGGCGAGATGTCCGTGCTCGGGATGGCCTGCGCATTTAGCACCAAGTTGGCGGAAGTTTTTTAAATCTTCGATCGTTACGTCTTCGTAACCAGTTAAATGAAGTAGTGAATAAATTAGCATTGAGCCGTGCCCAGCAGAGAGAACAAAACGATCGCGATTTAACCATTTTGGATTTTTTGCGTCGAATTTAAGAAACTCGGTGAAAAGAATTGTAGCAACATCAGCCATTCCCATTGGCATTCCTGGGTGTCCAGAATTCGCGCGTTCGACAGCATCAATTGACAAAAAGCGAAGGCAGTTCGCAAGATCTAGTTTTGACATTATTTTTGATTTTTGATTTGAGATTTGAGATTTAGGCTGATGAATACTCCAGATCAAAAATCAAAAATCAAAAATCAAAATGCCTAAAATTATTCAGCGCATCCGTCACGATGAAGACGGTTGTTTTCCGCTATTTCGTTTGCTGCCAAATTTAGTCACCCTGAGCAGTCTTTGTATTGCATTGACCGCGATTCTTTTTTCGATGCGTGGTGATTTTATTCACGCCTCAATCTTCCTGCTTCTTGCAGGATTCATGGACGGGGTAGACGGCCGCATGGCCAGATTTCTTAATTCTTCTTCGGATTTTGGGGCGCAATTAGATTCTCTTGTTGATTTCGTTAATTTCGGCGTCGCTCCCGGTTTTGTGATTTACGCCTGGGTTAATTCTTACGATGATTTTCACGGCCTGAGCTGGGCTCTAGTTTTATTTTTTGCAGTTTGCGGTGCGATTCGTTTGGCGAGATTTAATGTTGATCTTACGCATGAAGCGCCAAATCCAATCTTAGAAAAATATTTCTTCAAAGGCATTCCAGCCCCAGTTGGTGCCGCAATGGCAATGCTGCCAATGGTTTTATTTTACGAATTTGGCGACGGGTTTTATTCAAATCCTCTTTTAGTAATTAATTACGTTGGAACCTTGGCGGTCTTGATGGCAAGCCGTATTCCAACAATCTCAATCAAAAAAATTCCGATTAAAAATGATTCAGCTTATTTAACTTTGCTAATTCTTGGATCTTTCATCATTGGCCTAATCGTTAAGCCTTGGATTGCTCTTGCGGCACTCGGAATTATTTACGGACTTTCAATTCCGGTCACAATTTTTTTCTACGTCAAAATTGAACTTGAATCAAGAAAATGAAAAAAATTCTAATTCTAAATGGTCCGAATTTAAATCTGCTGCACAGGCGCGACCATAGTATTTACGGCGATTATTCGTTGAATAAAATTTCTGCCGATTGCGAAAAATTAGCGAAAGAGCTCGAAATTAAAATTGATTTTCAGCAGTCGAATAATGAAGGCGAACTAGTCGATTCAATTCAAAATGCTTTGGATGATTGTGACGGAATAATCATTAATGCCGCCGCTTACACCCACACTTCAGTGGCGATTCGTGATGCTTTAGAAATGTTTAATAAACCAAAAATTGAGTTACACATTTCTAACATTTTCAAGCGTGAAGAATTTCGCCAACATTCTTACTTGAGTGAAGTAGTTGACGCGGTTATTTCTGGTCTTGGAGTGCAAGGTTACTCAATTGCACTGCTGGCGATTAACAACATGATTTAAGCGCGCGGATTCCTGAGTTGATTTTTGCGTCATCCCCGCGAAGGCGGGGATCCAGGAGATCTAATAACTCACTCCGAGCTTTTTATTCTGGGTCCCCGCCTTCGCGAGGATGACTGAATTACCATTG
>Ga0164294_10000100_pt1 | contig 78427 bp, 94 predicted proteins | sample GEODES005metaG_FD_111479 | JGI IMG/M metagenome (GOLD analysis project Ga0164294, IMG submission 111479) | Oligotrophic lake water microbial communities from Sparkling Lake, Wisconsin, USA - GEODES005 metaG | ecosystem: Environmental > Aquatic > Freshwater > Lake | place: USA: Sparkling Lake... | reverse complement strand
TCCTGATGTTATTAAATTTCCACCAGTTATATTTCCTGTAGCTAATATTAATCCTGCGGTACCTAAGTTACCTACATTAGCATTACCTGTAGCTGATAGTGTTCCTGATGTTATTAAATTTCCACCTGTTATATTGCCTGTAGCTGTTACACGGGCTGTTGATGTTAAGTTAGCTCCTGTAATATTTCCGGTAGCTATAATTAGGCCACTTGTACCTAAGTTACCCACATTAGCATTACCGGTAGCAGAAAGTGCGCCTGCTGTTATTAAATTACCACCAGATATATTTCCTGTAGCTAATATTAATCCTGCGGTACCTAGATTGCCTACAGTAGTGTTACCAGTAATATCGGCAGTTCCTGTAATATTAGCACCTAAATCAGTAACTACCATGACATTACTAGTTCCATCTACGGAGATACTAACGTTGCCACTAGAAGCAAGTCTTACATTACTACTACCATTTTCGATAGCAGGAGATGATACTAATCCAGTTGTTATTAAATTAGCTCCAGTAATGTTACCTACGGCTGATATTAGTCCAGGAGTACTAAGATTTCCTACGTTAGCAGTTCCTGTTACTGATAATACACCTGCAGTTGTTAGATTTCCACCTACTATATTTGCTGCTACAATAATATTCCCCGGAGCATTAACATTACTGGTAACTGAATCAAAGGTGAAACCTGCAGTACCGGCGAAGTTACCATTTCCATCATTATATTGAATTTGAGTATTTGCCCCACCTGGAGTACCTGTACCAGGGGTAGAAGTACCAGCATTCCAAGTTAAATTGCCTGTGCCATCTGTTTGTAAAAAGTAACCGTTAGTACCGCCTGTAATTTTTACATTGGCTACACCACCTAGATTACTAGTTGCGCTTACATTTAAATTAGCTCCTATTAAATTGCCTGCTGTAACATTACCAACAACATTAGCATAACCACTTAAATTAATATTAGCCACGTTTGCTATATTTGCAGGTAAATCTACCCAAAGAACTTGTGATGATTGAGTGATAGAAGTATCTTGGCTGCCATTTGCATTTCTACCTATACTTAACGTACTGGTATGAACCTGTACACAGGCAATATTAGCTGTAATTAAAACAGCTCCTGTTGTAGGGCTAACTGTTAACCCAGGCTGTGGATTTCTATTAATAGAAGAAACTACACCAGCATTAAACAGTTCAGTAAAATTTAATTGGACTTTTTGAAATGCCGTTCTTATAGCATCTGAATTAGGATCATTTGGAAATCCACCGAAGTCAATATTGCGTTGCGCCATCTTTAGTTCACCTTATCTATTATTTATCAAATAGTATAACCAAAAAAATACCCAGCTTAAGCTGGGTATTTTTAACACTAATTAATTATCTGAGACCTGCTAATTTTTTCCAATCGTTGATAGATTCATTAGTAGTAGAATATCCCATGCGATCAGTTTGACCTGCGATTACAGGAATCGTTGTCTGACCAGTAGATTTTTGTTTGTTTAATCCACCAGAAATAACTTTAGTCATAAAGTCAATGTCAGCTTCAAAATCGTCATCTGCTGCATTAGCAAACGATTCTTCTAATTCCTCTTCTTCTCCACCGTATGTTTTACCATTACCACCATGAGAAACACCAATAGCCATATCTTCTTCAGCTTCGGTATGTTCATCGGCTGAAGTTTCGGCTTCTTCTGCCTTATCTGCGGCTGCTTCTGCTTCTGCACCAGCTTGAGCGTTTGCTGCATTTTCTTCAGCAGCATCTTCCGCTACTTCATAAGTCATTTGGTCTTCTGACTGAACTTCATCAACCATTTCTTTTGAACCACATGAATGGCCGGCTTCCATCATTCCACCACATTCATTACATTCTTCATGGCCGTGGCTTTCTTCATCTTCATAATCATCACTTGACTTAGCAGGACCTTGACCAGTCATTTTACGAATTAAGCTTAACATATCATCATGGTCATCAACAACCGCGATTTCAGCTTCATCTTCTTTGCTATTATCCATAACCTTATCAGCAGGCATAGATGAATGTGAACTTTCAGCATCGCCACCGAAAATACCTAAACCAGCTTGTTTAACAAATGCCAATAGCTTATCTGCTTCAGCATCAGTTGCATTTACGTTAACTGAGTTTGGAGCGCCTTGTTGACCTTGTGATATAGATACTGACACACCTTCATTTAATAGTGAATTTAGTTGTCTATCTAAACTTTCAAATGCCATTTCGTCAATGTCACTGGTGTCAGTAAATGTCTTTCCACCGAAAGAGAATTTACCACCTTTTGGAGTCTTGGCTAACATGCCAGTGAAAGCATTGCCTTCTTCCATACCATCTTCTGCCATACCTTTGATAGTATGGTCTGGACGACTGCGACCTGTTTCTTGATGTAGGTCTTTGAGTGCTTCAATAGCATCTTCTCTACTGTCTATCATATCATATCCACGGTCAGCACGATAGTGGAAGCAACCCCAATCATTACCGTCTTGGTAAATTTCTCCAACTGGCTTGCCATTTTTTGACTTGATTACTTCTGCGTTAGGGTAGACTGTATCACCTGATACTTCTATTAAATCAGATCCACCTTGAGTATATGACTGACCTAATCCTGCGCCAATAACTCCGCCAATTGGTCCACCTAACATTGTACCAAGTGCGCCGCCGCCTAACGTACCAAGAACACCTTCTTCCATACCACGAGCACCATAACTTGCCATTGTGTCTACAATGTCGCTATCAGATTCTTCGCCAACATAACCTACAATTGGTTGTTGACCATAGCACTCATCAAGACCACACTTGTACCCTTCATGATACATACGGGATTCTTCCATGTCATCATGACGGCAGCTATATGGCATCTTGCTTAGACCATGTGATTTACCTTCATGGTAAGCTGCATGTAAATGCTGGTCTCTACCTTCTTTTACCATTTTCTTTTTGCAATCACTAATCATTTTCTTTAATGCTGTTGCATCGCACTTTGGATGCATTTTTAAGATTTGAGCGACAGTTAAGCCATCTTTGCACATTTTTTTAACATGAGCCATAGTTGGTAATTTCTTCTCATCATACTCAATATCTTTAGTTACTTTACGACCAGCTCTTTCAGCTTTTTGATCTTCGGGTCCACGCTTTTTACCATGGATCTTGTCTTTGACTTTTTCATCATATTCAATATCTTTAGTAACTTTCTTACCAGCTTTTTCGGCGTGATTGTCACGGGTAACTGTTTTTTCTTCAGCTACCGTATCTTTACGAGTTTTTACAATTGATTTAGCACCGTCTTTTTTACTAGCGGCTAAACTATCATAATAACCTTTATCATAATGTTGCTTTTTACCCTCAAGAGTTAAAGGAGATATTGTACCACCATCAGGAGGAGGATCTGCTTCTTTAATAGCTCCCCACTTGCCTGATCCTTCTTGCTTAGCACGAATAGCAAAAGTTAACTCACTAAAATGACCACGTAAATCATGTGGAACTTTTTTACCTTGTTCTTTCATAGAAGCCATACGAGCCTTAACACTAGCTAATGATTTTTTAAGTTCTGCTACTGTCTTACCATCATACTTACCCTTTTCAGCAGGATTAGTTTTGATTGGTGGTTCAATTTTTTCTGCAATCTTTGTACCAGATGTAGACATACCCGTAGTAGACATACCCGTAGTAGATGTACCTGAAGTCATACCTGATGAAGGTTGTGTGATTCCAACTACTGATAACTGCTTGTCTTTTGTAGCTTTGTCTAATGCTGCCTTTAATGCAGGATTATTTTTAACGTCAATTACAGTAGGTTGTGCTTTTTGTGAACCTGTTTGCATTCCAGGAACTAACGTTTGTGTTGGTGATAGACTAGCTTCATTCAATGCTTCATCAAGTCTTTCAAACCAATCTTTTAAACTCTTACTTTCTGTAACTTCTTTATCCTGAGGAGATTTATGTACCTTACCTTTTTTACCTGGCAATGTCTTGGGCGCTTTACCAATCATAATGCTTTGAAGGTCTTTTGCACCAGAGTATCTATCTTTAGTGTCTGCTTCTCCACCTGCTTTCTTAGGACGACCACGCCCACGTTTCTCTGCACCAGTAGGAGTATCATCATCAGGATCATGATCAGGATCACCTAACTCATCTGAAGTTTTTCCATACCTACCTATTTTACCAGCAACTGGTGTGCCTCTTTTCATGTGAGGTTTATCACTAAAATCACCAGTTTTACCTACACGGTATGATGGTGAATAGCTTGCTTCTTTACCTTCATTAAGTATTTCTTTACTTTGAAGTTGATCAATTGTTGAAAGTAGGTGTTTCATGTCCATGTTAATACGTCCTTAATAATTAAGCCATTGCGCCAGTTTTTGGCTTAGGTGGTCTTGTGATTTTTGACATCGGGCTTTGATCACCCAATTTCTTGTCATCTAAATATGGTTTAAATGGGTCAAATGCTGGAGGAGTTTTTTTACCAGCATATGGAATATCTACTTCATTGCCATCTTCCATTTGTTTTTTAATGCTATCTAAATAAGAATTGCCATATGCTTTGCTTGCTTCTTTACCATTATCTGCCATTTCTTCATGAGTAAGAAGTGGGCTTTCTTCCATTTGGTTAGCATATTTGTCATACTCATCAGTAATACTATCATCAAATTTAGTACTAATAACACGAACCATATTAACATTATAACCTAATAATTGAGCGATTTGCTGAATCATTGGTTCATTAGCTGGATATCTGAACTTAGCTTTAATAATAGTAACAGGTTCATTACTCAAATTAGGAAAACCATACGGATCTTTTTGTATAGGAGTTTTAACAGGATCGCTAACGTCAATAGGATCAAATTTGTTTAGATTGTATGTAAACATATCTAAAAAATTCTTATCTATCTCGCCGGCAATCTTGATAGTGTAATTGTAAGTTTTCACTGATTCGGCTATATATCGCTTTAAACTTTTCATCATAATTTCCTGTATCTAATATTTATCATTTATCCTCTGATTTTGAGGTGAACATTTTAAGTAATTCGTTTCTATCTAATGCTCGACCCTCACCTAACGGAGTTGCTTCGATTTCTTCATTTCTTGCGGCTTGTTTTTGATCCAATGCAGCTTTTTTAAGTTGCAATTCTATCATTTTTAATTTTTTATTTAATTTTGCTGTTTTAGCAGTAATAGCATGTCCCAACATTGTTCCAGCTACATTAAATATTTCGCTGCTAAATCTGCTATCAACTTGCATACCAAGATCCATTAAATCTTTATAACTAGATGTAGCTAAATCAGCTAAGCCGTCCATTTCAATGTCAGCGACTTCTAAACCTCTAACTTGAGGTAATGCATTTTCAATTTTTTCTAAATTAGTTATAGCGTCAGTAGTAACTTCTTGTGCGTAATCAGGAATAGGTTTGGCGAGTTCATTAACTTCGTCCAAAGGTAATTCAAATAATTCCTGTAATTTTTTTGTCATATTATTATTTAGTTAAGGTTGTTACCCAAAATGTATTTGTGAATATATTATTTTCTAAACAAATCGTCTTCGGTTACAACTCTAAAAGTATACCCTTGCTGCTTACAGTATGCAGAGCAGGCTGCCCATTTAGCATGATTTATAGCTACTACTATACGATCTTTAGCATTAGATACTTTATTTTCAATAATACTTTGTTTTTTTGGTTTAATTTCTACTACTTCTGCTACTTGTTTACCTTGTCTGTTTTTGTAGACTACAAAAAAATCAGGTACATATATAGTAGGTTTACCTGTTAATGGATGCTTATAAGGAATGCGTAATGCTTCGCTAGCCCAATATAGTATATTGTCATTAGAATCACAAAATGTCATAAATGTAAGTTCCCACCCTGAGCGGTATCTAGGGGAATGATTGCCTACATATTTTTTCGGATTTTTAGGGGTAAATATCCCCTGTGCCCATTTACCCATTTCATTGTACTATGTTTCTTGCTACAGGTTGAACGGGGCGAGGGACAACACCTACACCATATAAAGAAGTTTTGGATTTAAAACTGTTAAGATAATAACAAATGATTTTATTCATTTGTAATTTGTTTTCAGCACCTTGAATAGTATCTAATAGATCTAGCACGTTTATATCTGCTTCTTGTGCAATTCTAAAAAGAACTGCTGTGAAATTAGCGGCTATATTTTTAGTAGCACATACCCCTGAAAAATAACCATATACTATATCGTACTGATCGGCACCAACAATTAAATCAGTGGAATAAAAAGTATCAAAAATTCTTACAGTTTGATCTAATGAGGTTCTGTTATCTAATATTCTAGGCATTTTATTTATGGAAATTGTTTACTTGGGAACTTGGTTACCTGCATAACCAGGTCCACCCAGTTGAACGGGTTGTTGTCTCGCTCCGGTAGTAGGTGTTCCGGCAAGATTTAAGGGACCGGGTGATGCTGCATTAACAGGAATATCATACTGAGAGTTTCTAGTAATGTTTGCCTGATTATTTAATGAGTTTTGAAGACCGCCTAGTAATTCTTGTTTTGCAACCGTTTTCAAATTAACATTTTTAAATGTATTATATGCTGTACCTGCTTTCTGTATAGCGCCTAACAAGTTTCCACTTTGTACATCACTCAAGAAGCCTCCCGCTGCGTCTACTAATCCACCTTGACCTAATACAGTAGCATTGGCTCCAGGTTTACTAATTGGACTTAGAGTTCTGTCATATGTTGTACCAACACCAAATCCAGGGATGAGTTTATCAGGTTCAGCTCCACTCATTTTAATTTCATTATAAACCACTGTTTCATATTCTAATGTCATTGACATTTCCATAGTACCGGTACCTTGAGCATAATCATATGTATCGTGGCTAAATGAAGTAATTATAGGATTAATAAGTGTATAAGCAGCACCTTCGTGGCGGCTTAAACCATATATAGTAATATTTTTAAAAAAAGGAGATTTAGATGCATCAGGATTTGAAGGTGTGCTAGTTTCGCCGATATAGCCCCAATCTGCATTTCCAGTTATGGATGTAGAATAAGTTGTTTTGTCGTAATAATTAGCACTAGTAGGTGCCGACTGAGTTCCACCTCCACCTGTTTGAGTAGCTAGTGCTCCACCTCTTGCTCCTCTATAAAGAGCTCCTGCATTTTTACCATCTTTGTAATAATATGTATAATATGCTTTCCATAAATTTCTAATCAAATTCCCATTGTCATCATGAAATGTAATAGTAACTGGATCGTAATTAATTTTAGTTTGTACAATTCTTTTGCGATTGTACTGATTCATATTAGCAGTTGAAAAGGTGTAACCTGGTAGTTTTACTGTTTTAACTGCTAAACCAAAATTTGCCCCTGTGGAAAGGCTCTGATTATACGCACCGGCGTCTATATCAAAAAAGGTATGAAATAGATATTTAAATTTAGGACTATATTGATAAAAATTAGGCCTAAATGTTTTTGATGCGTGAGTATAATCTCTTAGATATTCGCTACCGAAAAATGCTCCGGTAGCGTCTTTTAATAGATTTTGAAAAAATCCTGCCATAAAGAGCTATTAAGTAGCTGCCCCTATACCTGTTACAGATGCTCCGGACAATATTCTTCCAATTGGTGCACCAACACCAGAAGCAAGAGGAGATTGAATTGCGTTATCATATCTAAGGGTAAGACCAATTGTTACAACATCACTTGTACCATAATTCAAGTTATTATAGTTTGCTGTTTGTAAGAAGCAACCATAAAGTTCCCAAGTTTCAAGAACCACCGGAGCAGATGCACCGTTACCACCATCTAATATTTCTATATTAGTTTGGAACTTGTAATCTTGCCCTGTTGCAGCACTAGCTTGTTCAACGAAATCTAATTGCTTCTGTAACTGTTGACCAACAGCTTTAGAAACGGTTCCGCTAGCATCATCTCTGACGTTTACTGTCATCGGTGACCATGAGTACTTACCTGCTAGATAAAGAGTAGAGTTATATACAGGAAGAACGATATCAGGAAATGTAACTTGAGGTCTTGAGCAATCAATAACCTGTTTTGTTAATTGTAAACCATTTACTGTATCTACACCAAAATTCAAAAATAATACTCTGAACCTAAATTGTAATTTTGGCATTAACAGACCTTGGTTACCGCCAGCATTATCACTAGCGACGGTCATATTAAAAAGCGATTGTGAGGCTGTTGCCATTTTTATTTCTCCTGTATATTTATTTATCTAAATTTTTTACTCTACTTTCTTACGCATTAGCTATTTCGCCCGTGTTTAGCACACGAACCGGAATATAAATGAATTCAGCAGCTTTCACTGGTTCAATTGCAACATCAACCCATAATTCGTTTCTGTCAATTCTTTCACGTGTATTATTAGATTCATCACAAATGACTATATAATCGTACAAGCCACGTTTAGCAACCAAATCAACCATTAGAGTTTGAACTACTCCTGCTATCTGCTGTCTAGTAAATGCATCGTTAGGTTCAAAGACAAACGGACGAGCCGCTATAGTCAATTGACGACGGATATAAGCAATCAATCTTGCAACGTTTGTTCTATCCAATGCACTTTGTGAGTCAAAGCTGGTCTTATTACCGTAGTTCAATAATCCATTGCCTGTAAAGAAGGTTAGAGGGTTAATGAAGTTCAAGTATAATACATCTCTAATACCAATTCTATTTTTGATAACTTGGAATTCACTTGTTTGTGCATCCAAATAACCAATGTTAGTTGCATTGTCAATAATACCACGTCTTGTACCTGCAGCAGCTAACCAAGGGTAAGCTAGCGTATCATTTCTTAAGAAAGTTCTCAACATCATATGTGATGGGGGAACAGCAACTAAGTTACCTGATAAATCACCAGTTATCCCACTTGGATAGAACAATCCTAAATAAGTATTACGAGTTACTAAACCTTCTTCACCTGTTGAAGTTGCGTCAGCAGCATTAGTTGCCCAAGCTTGAATATCTGTAGCTGAATCAGGTAATCTCATTGGAGTATCACCAATAATATAACTGGTTTCACCACGATCAACGTTCAATACAACCATGTTAGGTTGTAGCTCAGGATAGTAAGGACATGCTTGTAAGTTAAAGAAGTTATCTTCATCTCTAATAGCAAAGTTAGAGTCAATTGCTGCCCTTAATGCCTCAACAACCATAGCACGTTGAGCCTTTCTACCCATATAAGGTGCACCGTTAGACTGTAGACCACTTGCACTAACCCAAGCATCAGTCTCAGTAGGTAAAGTAGCTCCTGGGAAACTAGTACTGTTGAAGTAGTCAACATTAAACTGCTTAACGTTGTAGCCTGAACGTCTTGTATTAAACAACAACATTCCAATTGGAGATAGTGATGGATCCGGTGCATCTAAGTCAAGATAATTACTTGTTAACAAACTTGTGATTGATGGAATCGGATCATCTGTAGGACTTGTATTACCATTAGTTGCCCAACGTGCATCAGCAAATATAATTCCGGTTGGACTTGTACCATTAGCATTATCAATAGTTACCCATTGATCTTCACCATCAACTAATTGCCAACGTGAAATTACTGGATAAAGTTCTAAATTTTCTGTGCTTATCCAAAGATCACCATACTCTAAAGCTGTACCATCACTTTGAGTTGTAGGTGCTGTATTAGCAACGATAGGTCCATTTGGATCGGTAGCATTTACTACTGTAGGAGAAGGGAATCCACTAGAGCTATAACCTTGATTGCTATAACCTCTCCAAGCTCCATTATAGTTAATCATTATATCAACTTGATTTACCACGCTATAGAACCAATTAGTTCCATCAGGAGGAGCGATAGTAGGTGCTCCTTCATTAGGAATATATGTAAAATATCTCCAGTTACTTAACTGTGTTGAGTAAATTTGAGGAGCAGTTCCTGATTTATATGTAACTGCTGTAACTGCTCCGGTTAAAGATGCGACCGCTGTGACTGTTACTACTAAATCATTAGCAGTAGTAGATCCACCTAGTTGTATACCAGAGAATGTAACTGTATTGCCAACGGCATATCCTGTACCTGCTGTGTTAATTGCAATTGGATCTACATCGTACACCCCATAACTTCTTATTACGTCTATTCCTAGGCCTGTACCAGATCCACTAGTAGAAGTTTGGGTAATGCTAAATGTTTGATAGTCTGATGGACCATATTTGCATCCATTAGTAGTACCACTAACCAAACCTGCCTCAGTACACAACCCATATGACACACCTTGACCAGCGCCAGCTGTACCCACAGTAAATGTAAGATCATTTGCAGGTGATGCACCACCTAATGCTGTTCCTAAAATCTTCATTGAGTTACCAACTGCATATCCTCCACCAGTAGTAGTAATTGTTATTACTGTGTTAGAACTGGAATAAGTTGTACCTCCACCTGTTTTAGTTACAGTAGCTATAGCTCCTGATCCACTACCTGAGACTGTAGTAACAGCTACACCAGTGTATGTAGCAGCAGCACTGACACTAGTTCCTGCGATACTTCCAGCAGAGGCTGTTAACAATCTACCATTAGTATCTGTTGTGCGAGTATCATTGATAATGATTTCACCACCTTCTGTGTGAATCAATTGAATTGCGCCATCTGTTGTTACAAGAGCAGAAGTGTATGGAATACCAGCAGCAGTCCAAGCTGTTACAAAATCAATTGCATCTGTGTTGTCTGCTAAACTTACTGTATAATCACTTGATAATGCGCTACTACCTGGAATCGACACATTTACAGTAAAAGTATAAGGACCGTTTGTAAATGTAGGGTTAATTACTGTACCGGTAACTACCGTAGGACCAGTAGCATATCTTTCCCATAAGTATACCGGGCCATAATTATATTCACTATTAAATGCATATTGTCCGTAAACTGTACCAATTGGAATTACTTGTCCACCAGTGGAATCACTACTTGCAGTAGCCTCCCAATCTGCTGTTGCTAACCCTACTGTTTTTACACCCCAAGTACCAGTTGTAGTGCTAAATTGCGAAACTACTGGATATAATCCACCACCGACATTGCCAACTTTAATGAATACTGATCCAGTAGGAGCCGGGTATGTTTGACCCGCATACCATAATGGTTGTTGTGCTGCTGTACCATATTCAAATTGAGGTTGATTATATGTACCTGCATCGATACCTACATCATCTAATACGGTGTCTGTACCATTAGCAACAATTTCAATATTATACGGTAACACATTGTTACCACCTGTTTGTTTAGAGAAAATACATAGCTTACCACTTCTAACAGAAGCAGAAATATAAGTTATTAATTTAGAATTAATTACATTGGCTATCCCTTGAACATTGTTATTAGGGGAGACAGGTACTTCTACTTCAAGAGAAAAATCTCCATTAACAACAATATAAAATATATCTCCAGCGGTCAAGGTTGGATTAGAATTTGTACCTTGAACTGTTGGCCAATTTCCTAACCAAGCTGCTTCACCAACAGATACCCAAACATTTGATAAAGTTTTATAAAAGTACTGAGATGCAGTAGGAGATGAAGGAAATGTTGTTGTTTGTATGGCATTAACAGCATAGTCACCTATGTTACCAATGCTAGAAACAGGTACTCCACCGCTTATATTAGCTGAATCAGTAATTATAATAGGAATTTTAGTTACAAATTGACCAGTAGTGTAGTTAAATTCAGAGATACCCCAAGTTGTATTAGTAGTATCTAACCACCATGTTCCATTTGCTGGTGCACCAACTGGTCTACCTGTTTGACCAATTAAACTAGCTAAGTCAATATCGGCTCGTAATATATAGCAACGATTTGTTACACCTAATAATGAATATGCAGCTAACAAGCCATATTCGTTTAATTCGTAACCCTGAATAGGTGTACCAGCAGTTGTTGTATAAAAGAAAGGCGTACCATATAAAGATACCAAGTCTCTTTGGCTAGTAACTTGATACAATTTATTTGCATTTGCGGCTGTAGTTGCAGGCGCAACTGCTGTTCCACTAGCATCTGCTTTATTTTGTGCAGTTGCTAATAGAATAAACGGAACTGAATTTACTGCGGCAGGTAAATATTGACTTTGGTCAATGATTGTTACTTCTACGCCTGGACTAACTAATGCCATTTTCTTTTTCCTTATTGTAAAATTTTGAGGCTTACCACCTGATTGTATACTCTTATTTATGAAATAAATAAAAAAAGGCGGTATTACCGTGCCTTCGAAGGTTGTGCTAAATATATATATGGATATATTACGCCCTATATGCAAAGAGTGCAATAAAAACGTTTGCGCGATAAATTACAAACGCAATGGTATAACCCATTACCGCAGTATATGCGACGAATGCGGTAGTACTAAAAAGAAATTAAAACCTAGGAAACCAAAATGGATGGCTAGTGGTTACAAAAAGAAAAAACAATGTGACTTGTGTGGGTTTCATAGTATACTTCCAACACAAATCATAGTCTACCATATAGATGGTAGTTTAGAAAATACGGGATATAGTAATCTACGCAGTATTTGCCTTAACTGCATAGAAGTCGTAAAAAAACAAAAGGTAAATTGGACTAGAGGGGATTTAAAGGTTGATTATTGATTCAATCTTTTTATGAAGTCCATCTATTGTGCCATCATTAGCAATAACATAGTCATACTCTAATCCAACACTGCTGTATTCGCTAGCATGGATACCCAATTGTTCAAGATGGTTCCTCCCAAGAGCCCAGCCTAAATTACCGTTTTCACCTTTATTAAAGTTTATAGCATGTGAATACCATTCTGGGTTTGGACCCCTTTCAACTCTAATAGTAATTCCACCGGCATTTTTAATAGCCCCAATTTCATTGAAAAATCTACAATCAGTGATGACGATATTATCTGTAGAGTTTCTTAATTTGTTTTCTACTGATGCTACCCAAATATCCGTATGAAATGCATCACGACAAACGTCTGTTCCCCAATATTGTAGAATCCATCTAGGGGTAAGATGAGGGATACCTAAACGTTCTGCCCACCAATGATCAACCTGTTCACGCCATTCCCTACTAGACTTAGTAGTACCCTCTAGCATTTCACGATCCCAATTAAACACTGATGCTACAGCATCTTTTAGAGAAGCGGCAAAACTTAATCTTTTAAAATCATGAAATGTAGTTAGATAGTCTGCTATAGTGTCCTTGCCAGAATTTATTAATCCGGTGATACCGATGATCATATGGTAAGCTCCTGTAAGATATATTATATTACAGGAGCTTTACAAAATAAAGTATTTAGGTTAGCCTTGCACCCATGTCAAGGGCATGGAATAGTCCACATAACGTTTTAATTCATCAATTAATTGTTCCATTGCAGCCTTACCTTCAGCTTTCATAGCAGTACCATTTAATTGTGTTCCACCACCTGGACCAACAATGGTTCCAAATTTCTCACGTGCCTCACCTATAATTGTCTTAAGATTAGCTAACACAAAGTCACCAATCCAAACACCAGCACCTGGATCTTGTAGCAATACTTCTTCTGTTCTTTGAACATCCGCCCAAATAAGAATACGCTCACCAGTACCTTTAAAATCTCTCACTACACGCAATACTTTTGTTACTGGATCAAATGTATATGTAACATATCCACCGAACATTCTTGCTGCTAATTCAACATAACCAGCATAGAAATCATATGTTGCCATACCACCTGTATAGTTGTAATTCAATAAGTAAGTATTAAGAATAGCACTTGAAAAAGGATCAAATGCTGTAGAACTAGGCCCAGTTTCTAAGCCAACCGTTCTTCTGAATAAACAACGAACATTAATAAATTCTTGTGGTAATGTATAAGTGTCAATGTTCTTAATAACCGTCATTAAAGTATAGGATTCAGCAGTGGCATTTTGCGCCCGTTGTCTATAAATTTTAATGGCATAATTGTATGCAGCCTCATAATGTTGAGGATCAAGTTCTAAATCAATGATACCTTGACCCAATCTAAGACTAACGTTATTAAATAATGCTTGTTTTAATTGATCTAATGTTAATCCAGATGGGGTACTTAAAACACTTGCAACTGGTCCTATGCTCATAATGATTACCTGATAATAACTATATTTATCAAGCAATCATTAATGTTACAAATCTCCTTCTTTACGATTCTCGCTATAAAAGGGATCAAAGTCTCCACCGGGATATCTTGCTTTTAACTTAGTAACGTTTTCAGAAATAACATCATTAGGATCCAATTCAAGTGCCCTACAGGCATTGGTCCAATACCATAAAATATCTCCCAATTCCCTCTTCATATGAAATTTGGTTTCTTCAGTAAGAGATTTACCTTGAAAAAACAGTTTTTTAACAATTTCTTGGAACTCTCCTGATTCACTACCCAATCCAATTGCAGAAGTTAGTAATAGAGGGACATTAATTGTTGGACCCTTTTCTTCAAGTTTATCATCCCACATTCCATCTAGGTAATCTAAACGATTGATAAATGATGCTAAATCGTTACTATCTCGGCTAGTTACAGCCTCTACAAATTCGCTATACTTGTTTAAGTCAATTTGCTTTGTCATATTAAAATGCCTTTAAAATAATAAGATTTTCATTGAATCTACCATTTGGGGTAGTAGCCACCGCTTTAATCTCTTTGAAGTATTTACGTGCGGCCGGCTTACTACCCATAATTTCTTTCAATTGTTCAGCGGGTTTACGTAGTGTTTTCATCTCACTATTACGAGTATCAAAACCCAAAATAGTATTACCTTTAACTGTAAACGTTTTGCTATACTCATCAGCCACATAATGATGAAGCTTACGCTTTGCAGTATCATAAACCCAACATTCGCTTGCACCATGAAGTTTAGTAGGATGAATACTAGTCAAGTCTAGTTTAAGGGCTTCATCTTTAAAAGACCTGAGGTACTTTAGTTTTGAAACTTGTTTCTCTACTGAAACAGGTTTACGTGCCCTAGGTGCTCTAGTAGTCTTTTTAACAGAGATGTAACTATTCAATTCACTAAGCACTTGCTCGATGAATTTGATGATATTTTTGATTTGAGTTTTAGTCAAGAAAGCATAACCTTGAGCTAAGTCGCTATCTTTGCCTTCTAGAACCAATGAAAACTCTACTAGTTTCTTTTTCCAAACATCGCTAATGATACTGATATGTTGAGATAGAATATTTTTCTTTTTTACTTCATCAATGATTTTAAAACTATGGCTAGCTTTTGCACCATCTTTAATGTATTCATCAAAAATACCTTCAAGCTCCCCTGCTACTTCAGAGGCTTTTTCCCGCATAATTTCTTGTACATTAGGACGATTAGTAGGGGTTTCTTTAACCTCTTCTTTTGCAACTGAGGTCATACTTGCTTTAGCAAGTTTAGGATTTGTGAATGTTTCTGTCAACCGAGTAAGTTCATTGTTTACTTTCGTTTGCTCTTCGGTAGTCAATACTAGCCCACGCATATTCATGCGAGCCAACCAGCATAGAGACATTGCAATTTCGCTATCTTCCACTTTACGCAAAAGTTTACCTTGTTCAGGATTGCCTTTAAATTCGGTATATTGAATCAGCAATTCTTTAGCATCCTTTCGTCCAAAGAATCGGCTGTACCAACGAAGACCGTTCGATAGTGCTGAGGTTCGACCTTCAACTGTAGGTTGCTCTTTAAACTCGGGTTCGGTTCCGTAATATTTCGAATCCTCATCCTTAGGATTAAGGGTTTTCACAACAAACTGGGGCGCTGATTTTCGGCTCATACTAACTCCGTTAACTTGATTATTTCTTATTTTACACTAGCTTGGCATTTCTGTCAAGCCTCTGATATTTAGTTGTACAGAAACAACAGATAAATACTGTATGCCCCGCTTATCACTTTACCATACCACAAAATCCAACGATTATCGTTTTTTTGATAGGAATATATCCGAACAATTTACTGCGGGTGGAACTGATTTATACATTCATAAGTATTTAGGTCCTACAGATCAAGGTCCATCAATTGATTATACCCAACCTCAGTATGATGCATTAAACCCTAATAATATACAAGATTTGTTATTCTTAGAAAACAGAGATAGAACTTACGATACTAGTATATATAGGTTACGTGGACATTACAGTGTACAAAACTTAGATTTTGATTTAAGTCAATTTGGTTTATTTTTAAACAATGACATTATCTTTATTACGGTACATTACAATGACATGATTGAAATTGTAGGTCGTAAATTAATGGTCGGGGATGTATTAGAATTACCACACTTATTAGATTATAATCCTCTTAGAGAAACAATACCAACTGCACTTAAAAGATTTTATCAAATCACTGACAGTAACTATGCAAGTGAAGGGTTTTCTCCAACTTGGTATCCGCATTTATGGAGAATCAAATGCGAACCACTAGTAGATAGTGAAGAATTTTCACAAATATTAACTGAACCAATTAATCAGGATAATTATTTAGGACTATGGGATAAAGATAGAACATATCCGCCGGGATATGTAATTACATATGGTGATAAAAATTATATATCTACAAAAGAAGTACCAATCGGAGTTAACCCTCCTGATCCAAATTATTGGGAATTAGATTTGTCAAGAAACCTAAAAGATATATTAGCAACTTATAATAGAAACATTGAGATTAATAATGCCAATCTTAATGAAGCAGCTAGAATTGTACCATTATCAGGCTATGATACAAGTAATTTTTATATAGTTCCTACATACGGTGTATATGACACGAATACGCAATTATCAGGTAAATATAATCAGCCGGCTCCTCCTGTAGGAGTGTTAGTACCCACATCTACTGGTTCTACTGTTGCAACAGGCACAGTTTCACTTATGACAAGTGCTCAGTATAAAAATCCAAGTCCAGTAATTAGAATTAAAAAAGATGTAGTACAAAGTATTTGGGATATGACAGTTGATATGGCTCCCGAAGTATCTCCGATTGATAAATTTATGCAAGTTAATCTACAATTAGTAGAAATTGCACCTGAAGTAATAGGTTCAGGTTCGGGGGCAGTTCAAGGAGATATGGTATTATCTGCTACATCAACAGGTATGATAATAGGACCATATGGTACTGCTGATAACACTTATGCGACGGCTGATCAAGACCCTGAATTACCCGGGTTTACAGGCACAGTCTCGCAACAAATGGATTTCCGTGCTGATTGTGATCCTAGATTTCAATTCATTGCTAGATCAACTCCGAGATCATTTGGGTATAGTATTGGTTATATGACTGGAGATGGTTCTGCACCAAATGGAATATCAACTGGTATTACTAATACTCCACCATTATACCCATTACCTGAAAACTCAGTCGGGGCGGTCCAAGCTGCTAATATGGCAGCTACTGCAAATGACGCTTTAGGCGCAGTGGGTGTATCAAATACTAATGCATCTCCAACTGGATCAGGAATTTCATTTCCGCAAAATCCACAAGTCGGAGATTATTTTTTACGTATAGATTATTTACCTCAGATATTATATCGTTGGAGTGGTAAAATATGGGTAAGAATTTCTAGTAATGTAAGAACAGACACCGGATTTACTGAAGATGATAAATCATTATTATCAGGATTTATTAATGATAGTACTGTATTCTTGTCTACTACAGGTACTGTTATTCCTCAAAAACAAGCCCTATCTACTATATTGCAAATTGCCCCTGACCCACTACCACCAAAAGTTTAATACATGGCACAATTTTTCTACGATCAGCAAATACGAAGATTTTTAATTCAATTTGCAAAAATTTTCAGTTCATGGTATGTTACTAAGGGGAAAGATCCTTCAGGAAATCCTATACTAGTTAGAGTCCCTATTATGTATGGTGATAGCAGTAGACAAGCCGCTACTATCATTGCTGATAATAGTGCAAGTAATTTACCATCTGCACCATTAATAACATACTATATATCTGGATTGGAATATAATCAAAGATGGACTCAAGATCCTACATTTGTTGATAAAATAAACGTAAGACAAAGAGCATATAATTCAGAAACTCAAAGTTATGATTCTACTCAAGGGCAAGCATTTACAGTTGAAAGAATAATGCCAGTTCCATATACATTACGAATTAATGTAGATTTTTGGACTACTAATTACAATCAAAAATTAGAATTGTTAGAACAATTGGGTACACTGTTTAATCCAGCACTAGAGATTCAAAGTACAGACAATTATATTGATTGGACATCGTTGAGTGCAGTATTTCAAGATGGATTAACTTTCTCTAGTAGATCAATTCCACAAGGAACTAATAATCCAATAGATGTAATGACTTGGAAATTTTACATGCCGGTGTGGCTAACTCCGCCTGCTAAGTTGAAGAAAATGGGTGTTATACATAAGATCATTGCTTCAATTTATACGGGCGCTGCATTAGAAGATATGCAAAATGACGAGTTCTTATTAGGGACCAGACAAAAAATTACGCCATATGGTTACAAAGTTCTATTAATAAACAATACATTACAAATACTACCTGCTAATCAACCATTTAATCCTCCTAATAGTGATTTAGACAATCCAACAAATCCAAATACTTCATTGTATTGGTCAAGTTTATTAAATGTCTACGGTACGGTAAGACCTGGCATATCACAAATATGGTTACAAAATCCATATATGTCAACTGACATAGTTGGTACTATTGTACCTGATCCACTTGATGATAGGTTACTAATTTATAATATCGATCCAGACACACTTCCGCAAAATACGTTAGATCCTGTTTATAGTGTAGTTAACCCTCTTACTTCAGGACCAAATGCAGGCTTACCAGGTCCTATTAATGGTGTTAGGTATTTAATTGTCGAAGATATTGGTGCACCGGGTAGTAGTACAGTAGCTTGGGGAAATTTAGTAGCAGCGGCTAATGACATTATTGAATATAGTTCTAGTTTAGGTCAATGGTATGTATCTTTTGATAGTAATACTTCTACTACAGTAGAATACGTTACAAATCTTACAACAAATATTCAGTATAGATACATTAATGGAGCTTGGATGAAATCAGTAGATGGATGGTATGATCAAGGTGACTATTCTATAGTAATATGAACCAATCAGCAGGTGTATTTTTCTATTGTTCAAGTACTGACAGATTCTTTTATCTTCTTAGAACAGATCCTAAAAATTTAGGTAACTGGGGTATACCCGGTGGCAAAATTGAAGAAAGTGAGACTCTATTAGAAGGTTTAGAACGTGAATGTTTAGAAGAGATTAACTACTTTCCTGAAAACATTAAACTGATTCCAATACAAAAATTCGTAAACAAAGCCTTTACTTATCACACATTTTTTTGTTCAGTAACAGAAGAATTTATTCCTATACTAAACGAAGAACATTGTGGATATGCTTGGGTCGGAGGAAATCAATATCCTAAACCATTACATCCTGGATTATTTAGTACGGTTAATTTTGATATTGTACAATCAAAATTATATGCACTTACGAAAAGAGAGACCTAAGTCTCTCTTTTTTATTTCAGCAATTTTGCTAAAGAATCGAATCCAATAGATCCAATAACAACGCCGGCGCCCATTAACATCCATCTCCATTTCTCTAAAGCAGTGACCTTTTCAGATAATGTTTTATGAGACTTCTCGTTAGACTCTTGCAATTCTTTAATTAAACGCTGAGTTTCCTCAGCGTTTAAATGAACGCAATCATGCACTTCCTTCAAGCTCTCCTTAATGTCATTGATTTTTGTTTCAATGTTATTAACTTGAACTTGAAGCACAGCGATTTCAGTCTCAACTTGCTGCGCTTTAGTCATTTTTATAATAGCCATTATGCGTTAGCTATGGTTACGATTGGACCAATTGCACCGGCGATAGACACCGTACCTGTACCAGAGCCAACACCGGTTGCAGTGAAGATTGCTCCTACAGATGCATTATTTGCACCTACTGCCGCCCAGTCAGTATCACCAAGTGATACAATAACATAAGCTACTCCGACAACAAACGATCCAGCAGTTACGGTAGTTACCGCACTATTGAATGTTGCAATTACTGGAGCTGTGTTGATATATCCCAAGTTACCAGTTGGTTGTCCGGCAGATACAATATTAGCTGTTGCAATAGGACTAGAACTAGCAGTAAACAATCCTGCATTGTGATCAGAAAGATACTGAACTGTTTGAGTGGTTGAGTTAGCATATGTAGCAAGAATACGCATAGAATTTGGTGTCAATGCTGTATTTGCAACGTTTGCTGTTAAACATTGTGCTGTTAAACCAGTTGTTCCGCCTTTTACTAAGTACTTTTGCTTACCTTTTTGACGTACAATGTAACCAGCTTCATCATTTGCATAAACGAATGGTACATTTGCATAAGAAGTGGCAGCAGTAGTTGATAATATCACACGATCTTGTACAGCATAAGAAGTGGCATTTTGATTCGTTAATGGAACGTTAGCACCACCTACATAGGAAGATACGCTGAATGCGGCCGCGTTGGAAATTGTATTAACAAAGTATGTTGTGCCAGCTGCCAAACCACCGATGTTAGCTGTCAATACAACTGGTTTACTTGCGAACAATGTTTGAGCATTGCCAACTGTTGTTAAGAAATTACCTGTAGCAGTAGCATTGGAAATTTCAATATTTGCATATCCCGAAAGTGTAGCAGCAAATCCTAAATTAACATAATCAGTAGAACCATTGATGTTGGCAACTCCTACTTGAATTGCAGAACCTACAGATAATGTGTTAGCAAGATCAGTACCAACACCAAATACGGTTGCGTTACCACTAGTAGAATATAGAGTACCGGTGCCATTGATACCGATAGCAACTTGTGCTAGTACTTGTGGTCCAATAATAGCTGTATTACCACCAACTACAGAATATGTATTACTGTTTGTTGTCGGAAAACCAGTGCCACCTAATGGATTGTTGAAGTAAGCATCAACCACATTAAATGATGCGCTAACCGTGCCACCTGTTGAATTAGTTAATGTAGCCATTACACGTGGTTGAACACTTAGTTGAGTTGTTGAAACGCTGAATGTGGTATTTGATAAAATAGTATCAACATAATATATTGTGTTAGCTACTAAACCACTGATACTTGATGCAGGTACAAATGACATACCAGATGTTACACCGACTGTGGGTGAAGTTGTTAAATTTCCACCTGATATTGTAACGACACTACCTGCTGTTGCTGTGTCAGTAATTGTTAAGACTGTTTGAGCCTTTGCGATTTTTAAAGGGCGTCCCATTTGATTTCTCCTAATATGGGTTGCGGGTTCTAACCGCCGTTAATGAGTTATCATTACGAAGCACCGTATTGTGCTATGTAAATATATTTATCATTTTACCAAAAAATGAACAACATGCATAAATTTACAAGAGAAAAAGTGAGAGTTAACTTATCTGACCCTACAATCTATGAATTTTATCATATTACCGGTCTTATTGAGAACTGTACTAGGACTAAATTAATAGAAAAATATAATCTCCCGAGTGGACACATATCTAATATGATCCACGAGAGACACCGTATGGTAAAAGGATGGCGAGTAAAAGAATAATTATTCTGTACCGGTAACCGCGTGAGGCATACCTAATTCAGTAATACTGAATTCAGTTCCTGCACCGCCACCTGTTGTAAGAAATGCTACTACATTACCTTGACCACAATAAACAGTATTAAACTGGGATTGGTGTGGGAAAATTTGTGACTGTTGTGTGGCGATTGCGTAGGGAACTCCTGCATTATTGAAAGTGTATGCAACATTTGACAGTGCTACTCCTGCATTAGCAGTTAATGTTAAGCTAGTAGCGTTTGCAATACTTGACACTATTCCAACTGTTGTTCCGGTTGTATTACCTATCCAAGCACCAACTTCAAGTTGAGTGTTAAATGCTGTTCCAACTCCAGTAACTGTTACACTGTTAGTTGCTGCCGTTGCTGTACCAGTACCAGCTACTCTAGGATAACCGGTAACAGCATGAATACCAGTGCCAGTAGTTGATATTCTAATCTTGTCAGTAGCAATGTTAGCTGATTGTTGTGATACTAAATTTCCCGTATATACATATGATGCCATTTTGTTTTTCCTATTATAATCTTCCGACTGCGACTTCAATGACGCCTTCGATTCCGTCAAAGTTTTCTAATGCTTTACCTATCACTGTCCCTATGATAGGTGTAGGACTAGGTTTTGCATAACCTTCACCACCACTAATAAGCATATCTCCTTTCTTAATAGCGCCGCGGACTTTTGTAGGAACGCGTCCTTGGAGAGCCAATGCTACAATGTGTTCACCTTCACACGAAGAATTCATTACATAAGCAGGATCTGTACTAACTACACCTGCTACGCGCGGTGTGCTGTCTTCAGCTATAGTTACTTCAAATTCTCCACCAAATTCTAATACTGTGCCTGGTTCATAATCAAAATCAGCGACATAATACTCAGCTAAGTCAGCATAAGTAGCTTCTAATCTAGATCCCGAAGTTAATGTCCAATTACCTGTTATTGTCCCTGCTGTTCCACTAGCGCCTGTTGTTATTACAGTAGTAATAAGGTTACCAACGTTAGCATTACCTGTGATATTAGTATTACCTGCGACATTAGCATTACCACCGACATACATAGAATTAGTTATGTTAACTATACCAGAAGCAGTAAGTGTAATATTATCGGTAGATTCATTACCAACAGAAATCAGTAACTCAGTTTGCTCACCTGTCACTGCATAATATTGAATCTTAGCTATGTCTCCTGTACCACCGCCGGGATCAGCGGGAAATATTATACCAGTTGTGCTAGAATTACCTGTACTAGGAGCCAAGTATCCTAATACAGTAGTATTACCATTGACTACTAAATTATTTTTAATTGTAGTATTACCTGCATTGGTATTACCAATATTAATATTAGATGCATCACCACCAAAATTAATTGTTGTGGCATTAGCGTTGGCTAGATTAAATGTACTTGTACTTACTGTTAAATTACCACCATCAATGTTAACATTGCCATTAACATCTAAGTTATTGAGAACGTTAGTAACGCCTATACTAGCTCCAATATTAACCGCTGTTCCGCTAGCAGCAATATTAACTGTAGTAGATGTAGGTAATAAATTAAAGTTTGCCGAGGTAGAAGTTATGGAACCTCCGTTAATTGCTGCATTAGCTGATGCAACAAAATTAATACCATACACATTTCCAAGTATAAAATTACCATAACTATTTACAGAAACTATTTCATTCGTAATTGTTACATCAGTAGCCGCTAAAAAGTTTCCAGTACTGTTTTGAAATCCAATAAAAGCAGCTTTTTCTGAAGTTGTGTAATACCAAAGTTGTTCACCACGATCTTTTCCGTCATTTCCTGTTAGTGGTGTATTATTAGGTCCTCTACCCAATGATATAATAGGATCTTCAACATTTAATGTAGTAACGTTAATTGATGTTGTATTACCATTAACTACTAAATCCCCATCAATTTGAGCATTACCTGTAACTAATAAATTACTAACATTTGCATTTCCAGTTAATGTTAAATTACTAGTAAGGTAATCATATGTAAAATTTAAATTACCATCTAATTGTCCAGTAAGGTTATATTGAACTGTAGTGTTTGATCCACCGGCTGCTCCGTTACTGGCACCTCCGCTGACAGAAGAAATAATTCTTCCACCTGTTACATAAACACCACACGAGCCTGAAGCAGTAGTAAGTGGTACTGGAGTACCTCCTATTGCGGTAGTAATAACCATTGCAGTTGGAGTTGGAACTGCTTGAACATAATAAATTATATTTGCAGTTATATTACCAAATGTATTTCCTGTGAATACTACAGGAGCATTAATTGTAAATGGTACTGAATTAGCTACTGTTATGTAATTAGTGCCTGCTGTTGTAGCAGTTACATTAGCGAATGGAAATTTACCATAGCTTGTTGAATTAATACCGGAAGTTAAATATCTATCAGCATACAATGCAAGTGTATTTGCTGTTAAAACATTTGCATAATAAGTATTACCATTTAACTCAGTCATCCCTGTTACGTTAGTGATCGTTATTTGAGCTCCACTAGTAAAAAAATTATTATCTGCGGTAGTAACAACAGCCGGATTTGATTGAGTAACGTTTTGAATAGTAGCAATAATTGCAGTAGTAGGTGCCCAAGATAAATTACCGGTTCCATCTGTTATCAGTGAATAGTTTTCTTGACCACCTGTAAGTTTAACATCAGCGGCATTGCCCAATGTTATTAAACCACCTAGATTTCCACCACGATTAGTCCATTCAGTTCCAGTAAAGGTCAATACTTGTCCGTTAGCTACATTAGCACAGTCAATATTTAAATTACTTTGGCATGCTCCTTCAATTTGACTAAAGCTGATATTTGAATAAGATGTAAGTATCTCTATGTTTTCAGTGGGTGATTCTTTACCTATATAAAGTTTTTTTACATCAGATGCAAAACCAAATTCTGCTTCGTCAAGTTGAGGTAAATCAACGATATTACCTGAACGCTGCTGTATTTTTGAGATTTGTATTATGGCCATAATTGTGATTAGTTAATGTATCACAATTATTTATCTTAATACCTTGATGACAGTTAAATGAACTTCATATAATATTGTTCTACTCGCTTGAACCACAAATCAGAATATTTGTCAAATTCACTGCCTTCTACAATGAATTCTTGGTATTGATTGTCTTGGCTACACATAAACACAACACCTTTACGGATTTTAGTTCCATATAGTTCGTCATGTGCTGCGGCATAAGCGGCTAATTGAATGAAATAATCATCAATCCATTCACGTTTTTTAGGCTTATTAGTTTGTTTATGATCCATAATAGCCTCGCTACCTTCATGTAGGCCCACTAAGTCAGTAGTACCTGCATATATTTTTGGATAGTATAAGGAAACCTCTGTGCCCCAAAACTCGTTACACTTTACTAATCCTTGGCTAATGATACTATGAGCCATTTGATGGCTTTGTAAACTATATGGATTACTACCTGGTTCTCCAGTAGCACCTGTTTTTATATAGTTTTCTAACCATTTGTGCATTCTAGTACCTCGACTTGCAGCCTCAGTAGTAATAGCTTGAGCTTGTTTATGCCCTACTCTATTTCTCCAATTTTGCAAAGCCTGTTTGGATTCTTCAGTCTTAGTTGCATCTAATATAGTTGTAACACTAGGGAGTTTTTCACCATCTGGAGTAGCATACTTACGACTACCATCTACAGTGGCCCTATCAAGGGCAGTATATTTAAATTTTTCTACTATCATATTCTGAAACTTTCGCCGCAACCGCAACGGTCTTTTTCCTGCGGGTTAATAAATTCAAAACCTTCATTTAGTCCTTTTTTTACCCAATCCATTTCTAATCCTTGCAAATAAGGAACATGTTTTGGATCTACATATATATGTGCTCCGTTGATTTCAAATATAGCGTAAGTTTGATCTATCTGGTCAACAAATTCTAAGGTATAGGCAAGACCAGAACAACCGGTCGTTTTTACTCCGATTTTAATTCCTAACCCTTTACCTCTTTGTTCTAATTGTTGTTTTATTTTGGTAGCGGCTATTTCAGTAGCTGTTATCATTTAAGTGTATTTTTAGCCATTTGAGCGACTATCTTTTTTTGATCGTCTGGAGTAGTAGATTCTATATCAGGTGTTTCACCAGCTTGCCCTTTAAACACTACTTTTTCACCTTGAATATTTGAAATTACATTTTTTAGTGGAGGTTTTTTAATCATTTTGTACAAATCAGTTTTGTCTATAATTATATCATACTTTCTAAAGTAATTCAATAGCTGATCCACAGTCCATTCAGATTTGATTTTACCATTGTCTAAATCAGTTTTAAGCTGGTCAACAACGGTAACTAATCTAGTAATCTTTGGACTGGGTTCCGCAATTTCGGACAGAAACATTAATTATCTCTTTAGTCTGCCGGCACCACCAACTGGCTGTGGGTCAGGTTGTTCAGCGGGAACTTCCGTAGTATCTATACTAATATCTTGAACTTCCTCTTCAGGTGGACCCATTTCAGGTGGGGTATCCATAGCAAATGCATCCGCATTGCCCTGACCAGTAAGTGTATTTAAGGCATCATTTAATGTTGCTCTAGATTGTTGAATTGAACTACTTAACGATGTTAGTGCTTCCGTTGCTTGCGTATTAAACTGTGTGCTTTCATTTACACCCATTTCAGATTGAATACTATTTACTAGAGCAGGAAGTTCTTTAACCATCATATCACTAACTTCTTCTAACATTTTTTGAACTGTATCAATCATGTCTTGTGCTGCTAGAATAACCTGTGACTTTTCAACTTCCTCATTCTCTACTACGATCCTTGGCTTAGGAGAATTCTTTAAGCTATATAAATGAGAATTCAGAGCCTGTTCCATGAAAACTAATTTCATGTAAGAAGGATTCGTCTGATTTTTGTAAAAATCTTTTGACTGTTTGGCTTCATTGGTAAGCTTTCTTACCTTCTTAAGCATTGATGCAGCGGTTTGCAACGGCATTTTTTCAACATTGAATGGTATAGCATAAGTTTCATTCAGTGCTTTTTGTGCGGTGCTGTTGTTATCAAAGTCAGTTAATTTCATAATATTTTCCCAGTCTATAATATATTTATCTTAAACACATGTTTATTAGTCTTTGCGAATAAATTTCTTGTCTTGCCAATACTTTGACAACTTGATAAATTCATCTAATTCCCCAGTTAGTCTCTTTTTTTTCTCTTGATTCTCTCTTAGTTTGTTGAGATAAAGTAACTTTGAATCTAGATTTTTTGGTTTCTTTAAATATTTTTTACACAGTATGGTCTCTAGCTCAATGCTATCCAAAAATACGTCAATCTCTTGAATTCTATTGCATTCATTAATTTTTTGGTTCTTATCAAACACACACCATGTAACCGCATTCTTTACAGAAGAAAATGTTTTTTCAACCGAATTAAATTTACAAACTATTTTATAACTATTATTTGTATAGGGGTGAATTATGTACTGATTAAACAACTCATAAATGTTATTTTCGTTTTTAAAAATAACAAAATCACCCATATTCTGAACAAGCTCTTTTGTCAAGAACTTATTAATTTTATCAACTATTTTTTCTTCAATCATTTTGTAATGTAAAATATATGTTTCGTAATTCAGAACTAGTATCTAAAAATGGAGACAACTTATCCCATTCTGTACCACACAATATCATTGGCACTCTATCACAATCACTATATAAAAAGCCAAACTCTATTATACCATTGTCAAATACACTGTTATGATAAACTTCAAATTCAAAATACCAACATGGATAAGTCTCATCTTCTAATTGCTCAAACAAAAAACCAAAATTCTGAAATTTATCAAAACGAATATTAATTTTTTCAGGCTTTTTTAGTACATCCGGTTGTGAACGTAATGATATAGATTGAAGTACTGTATCAAAATTTGCTTGCGTGTTTCTTTTGAATCGCCAAGTATCTTCATCAGTAACATCGGCTGGCTTTGACCGATTAAGCACTCCTGTATTAGTTACATCAAAAAGTGTATAACATTGTATTCTATACGTCATTAACTATTTAGCCATAAAAAAAGCCCAAGAATAATTCTCGGGCTTTTAAATACAAAACTAATAATTAGTTTGTAAATGTAGCTGAAGCTGTTGAAGATGTTGTGTTAGCAATACCTGCAGCAGTTAGAGCAGCATTAACTGCTGTGTCTAATGTGCCAGTTGTCCAAGCACCAGCTGGATATGAAGCAAACGCAAATGTATCATTTGTTGTATTGGTATACTCATAGATATAGATTGTTGCTAATTGCTGAACTGTCTGAGTAATGATGTTGATTTGAGCACCACTTAACTCGCCTGTACCTGTAACAGTAAAGTACTGAAGCTTAGGACCTTGTGGTTGAACTGTGTTAGCACTGCTAAGAGCATTAGCACCACTGTTTGTGTATGCAAATGTGTCTAAGTTTAGAACTGGTAGAAAGTCACCATTAACTTTTGTAAATTGAGCCATTTTAAAATTCCTTATATTTGTTGAGACCTACTGTCTCATATAATTATTTATACAAAATGGCAAAAAATATCGGTTTAGCATAAATAAAAGTGTAGTTCGCGGGCCTCGGAAACCCCAACTACTCTAATGTTGTAAAGGAACATCAGCATGACTATTTATCTATACAAGAAAACCCACAATGTAACTGACCTCAAATATCTAGGTCAAGGGCATACTTCTGCGCTGTCTAGGGGCGACAGAAAAAGTTATAAAGGGTGGAAATTATTCAGCGACCCTGGAGGTTCTGTCTGCTGAAGCCCATTCTATCTACAAACTTAAGACCATTAGAAACAAATCCTTCTTGAGTTTGTGTACCATCTTGTAAATATCCTTTTACAGGACTAGCTTCAGCGGCTTTGTTTAGTTGTTCAACTACATTCATCTTAAGATTATAAATATCCATCCATATAGTAAATGCACCAATCAACCCTTCTTTATTAACTTGTAGATGCTCATCTATCTTGGCTCTCATCTTGTCAGTCATGGGTCTACTTGCGATAAACTCCATAAATCCTGATAATAAATCATTTAAGTTACCACCTACAATACGCTTATTAATATACACGGTAAACAGTTGATTAAATGTATTTCTAGCTTGCGGTGCTGAATTCATTAACTGGTCAACAGCCTGACCATATTTTAAAATATCTTGTTTAGTTTTAGCTAATAACTTTTGATCTAGTTTCAAGTTAGGAGTAATAGGCATTTTGCTAGGAATAATAGCAACGTTACTATTGTTCTTAAGCTGTCCTATCGTTCCATCCAATGGCACAGCAGAATCAGTATTGGGGGCCTCAGGAGTTATATATTGATGTACTGCTATACCAGCAGTTTTGCCTTTCATCAACTTACCTGTGTCGCTATTAATGTCTACGGTGTATGTTATGCCATTAGGGTTAGCTTTGAATGTGTACAATCCATTATTATCGGCTAGTGGCTTATTGAAGAGTAAGTCTCCCCAGTAATAACCTTTAGTTCCATTACTTGCTTTTTCTAGACCAGACCAAATTTCAGCTATTAGTCTATGTAAATCAGAACGATCTACCCCACGGTCTATATCATATTTTCTAAATTCTTCAGGACTATAAACTTGTCTTCCAGTACCATCTTTCTTGTTGAACATATGTTTGTCCATGATACTAAATTTACCATTAGTATCACGCCCAAATATAAGAGCAGGATATCCATCCCACTTAATAGTAACAGTTTTTGGATTTGTAACTGTTTTTGCAATTGCATCTACTGCCCGATTAGCACCAGTAACATCTCCTAAAAATACCAAATCCTCAGGATGATCCAAGTGTCCCTTGTCTTCAGTTAATAAAGGGACATCAATAGTTTCTAACTTATTTCTAAGAGAGGCTAATGATTCAGTCAAATTCATTTTCTAACTCTGTTTTTAGATTCTCTAGCTATTGATAGATTGGGTGGGCCTTGTGTAGGTGCAGGTGTAACTGGCGCACTAGTTTGGAGCATTGTTTTAAGATGTTGTGCAGTGTCCATATAGGCAGAAGAGTTAACTTTATATAATCTACGCAAAGAATTCATAATAATAGCATCTAAATCATCCGCATCATTTCTTTGCATTCTATTAATTTGTGACAATATATTATTAGTATATTGTGCTATATCAGGAGCTGCTTGAGTAGCACCTGCTCCCTGAGTTCTAGTACCTTGTGCACCTGCTTGTCCTTGTGCACCTGCTGGTCCTTGTGTTTTGGAACCTAGTTGTCCACCAGTGCCACTAGAGGTTGGAACTTTAGCCAAGAGGTAAGCTGCTTGTGCTAATTTGGTGAATGCACTTTTACCTTTATCTTTAGTCCAATCAGTTTGAACTTGAGCAATAAGTTTATCTAAGGCTTTGGCAATATCAGGATCTTTAGTATTAAGTTGTGGTACATTGGTATTAAGGAAATCTTTGACAAAAGTAGCTATGCTTTTTGCTTCGGTAAGAAGAATGCTTTCAAAAATTGAATTTAATTTTTGATATTGTGTTTCACTTAGTGAGCCTACCTTAGGTTCTCTTCTTCCTACATTAAGATCTGGATCAGGAATCGCTGCTCTTGCCTGAGCCCTTTCCGCTCTTTTGGCCCCAACAGTGCCAAAATCAGTTAATGGTGTCGCGGGAGCCGCCGGCGCTGCTGGTAATGTGGGTGCTGTTGGGGCAGCAGCCGTCGGTGCTGCTGGTTGACCAGGAGCTGAAGGTTTTCTACCTGTACCTGGAGCTGCATTAGCCGCTCGTTGAGCTAACATCTGTTGTTGTGTTTGTTTTCCTAACTGACTTAATGGTGCACCAGTAGGTTTAATTGCTCCTCCCCCACTGCTTACACTTGAAGTATCTACTATAGTAGGGTCAACTACGCTACTTTTAACAGCAACACCTAATGCAACTGAAACTTTATCAAGAAAATCTTTAATAAAGATATTCATGGCATGTCTATCAGTGACAGACATTCGGCTTAACTCACTACCAATTAGTTTAGAACCAAGCTGCTGAGCAGCGGCAACACCACGCCCTATGATCCCTTCTTCATTTACCGATGCCTCATTGATTTCCTGGAGCTTCATTTTTCTTCCTTAATGATTTTGCAAACCTAGTTTGGTCTCTGCCTTTTATAGCACTTAATAGCTTTCTTTCTAAGATTTCCGATCTCTCACTATCATAATGCTTATTAATTAGTTCTAATAAATTAATAGCACTGGTAATAATGTTGTGGGCTCGGTTCTCAATAATATGATTTACATCACGATTATCGCCTAAAGCTTCTAATTCTTCCAAAAGGCTACGAGTTTTTTTCTGCATATTATATTTATTCTATATGTAATAATTATTTCTTTAGTGAATTAAGTAATGATTTTAATTTACTTCCTTGCACATCTGCAACTACTCGCTTGTTTTCAGGCTCTAATATTTCTCCCGTAGACTGATCTATTACCATAGATGTTGCTTTTAATGTACTCATTATATTGTTAGGATTGAGTTTAGGAGTATATGAATTTTGCTGTTCTCCATGACCTTCAGGATCACTATCAGTAATACGCATAGTTTCTATATTATAATCTAAATCAATCTTTTGACCAACACCAGTACTACTACGACTTTTCATACATTGAATTTGATATTGTCCACGTTCACGCATACTACGGCTTGTGAAAATACCAAACACGTTATCCGCTGTGTTAATTTTACTGATACCACCTGCAATATGACTATGATCAAATTCAATTTCTTCTACTGCTGACCTATTCAATTGACTTGCTGTTACCATAAGGATACCTAACTCTTTTGCCAAGTTACGTAATTCTTCTGAAACATATTTGTCTTTAATAAACTGATCATTAGGATTAACTTTAACAGATACAGGCATAACTAAATCTAAATAATCAATCATCACAAAATCTACACGCATACCTGTTTGAATTTGTACTTCTTTTAAGTATGAACGAATATCGTTGACATTACTTTGCGCTGGAAGACCTTTAACTCTATATTGACCAGCTTTTTTGCCAGCCATTTTAACTCTGAGTTCAGTAGAATCAATGTCTTTACGAATATCCCTAGTACTCATACTAGTTAACATTGCATCGGTTCTTAGTGAAGTTAACTCTTCTGAAAGTTCTAATGATACATATACTCCGCTCAAACCCATTTGCAACCAATTTAGTGCAATGTTCATCATTACTAATGACTTACCTGATCCTGATCCACCTGCAAAAATATTCAGTTCACCACGACTAAAACCACCATATAACAGTTTATCAAGTTGAGGCCACCCTGTACTTTGTTGTCCACCTGCATTGAAATATTTGTTAATACGTGCTTTAGGATCTGCAAAGTAGTCAGTACCCATGTCACGTTGTAAACTGATTTGAACCGCATCTTTAATTAATTTTTCAACTGGCCCAAAGTCACCCTTCTCTAACAAGTCGGCTGATTTAAGAATCGCACGTTCTAATTCTTGACGCTTAGTAAATGATTCAAATTCTGCAAGAAACCATTCAGTATGTTTATCACTAAAATCTTCAATTAGCTCAACGTCAATACCAGTAGTCGCTTTGATTTGAGTAATGTCGGGCAACAGGCTATACTTAGTACTATATTCTTTAATAAACTCGGCAACTGGTCTAATTGACCTATCAAAATTATCCGAGTTCATAATATTCATTACTCTAGTATACAATTCTGCATTGGTTAACATCATTTGTAAGAAAAGTAATTGAACGTCCCTATTATATTCCTTTAGCAATTTGCTTCCTCTTTAATTCTATCTTAATTTTACTACTAGTTGCTGCCTGCAATATACTTAACAATGTTGGTAATTTTCCATATTTTACTACTGCATCATTTACATCTTTAACATCTATATCCCAATTTGGTAAACTAATTTTATATCCTAACTCTAATGCTTTATCACATAACGCTAATCCTGTATTATCTCTATCAGGAACTAGTATGATTGGCTTATTCAATGATCCCAATAATGTTGCTTGGTCGTTATTAATATCATTGTGCATTACTGCCACCCCATCAATACTTAGTGCATCAAATATTCCCTCAGTAACAATACATACTTGCCAATCAGGTTTTTGACTATCAATATTAAAAACATAACCGGGTTGTTGCTCATTAATATATTTGGGGATTCTATTATCTAAGAATCTACTAGTATGTCCAACTATTTTATTTTTATAAGTATATGGAATTATGATACGATTACCATTTCTACCTTTTTCGTGAGGGGTAATTAAAAATGGATAACTATTAGGATTGATACTTCTACTCAACAAATACTCTGAGAATACAGTGTGCTGAGGATTATTAATATCAATTAATTCTCCTTCAGGTAATGTATGATCCTGAAATTTAATTCTACTTTTTTGTTTTTTTACTCGTATATAATCTAACAAATCTTTATGTTGTAGACTTTCTAGACTCCATTTAGTTATCTGAGAATCTTCGATTCCAGACCATTGTAGCAACTGTCTAGTCTTTGGAGAAATACTTTTACCTAAGATAAACCCGCACTTAAATTGACAGTTAAAGCAATGCATAGTCCACGCAGTATCGCCATCAAACTTAATACCACCCCGCATTCTTTGGTCTGGCTTATGCCCCCGATACCCACAACATATGGCATTAAAAGAAGTCCATCCAGATTGAGTATTCTTTTTTTTACCTGGAATAATAGATAGGATATCAAACATCCCTATATTATAGCATAAATTTAATAATTGAACAACTACAACGGAGAACTAGCGAGACAATATATTGGTTATCGCGCCTGCATTACTAGTAAATCCAATTCTTACGTAAGGATGAAATCCAGTAATGGTGTACCCAATTGTGTCAGTAACATCATCATATGTATTATTAGTAATTGGATACCAATCTCCATCTACTATAGTAGAACCTTGAATGTCAACGTTCCCATAATATTCTTCTAGTTTGACTTGGAAGGTAAGTATGGAACTATCACTACTTTCAATCACACTAGAATAATAAGTAACATCAGGTTGAGAATTTTGATTTGGATTGTTGTTAGGAAATGCTTGCCCAGTTGGAATACTAACTTCAATTGAGGGAACAAAGCTAGGTAATACCGAATTAACGATATACATGTCGCCCCTAGCACCTGCATTTTGATCTACGAAAACAGGATAATCAAAAGCACCAACTGGTATTTCTAATGAGTAATAGCATTTTTGTGGATCAATGGCTACTAAATCAGCAGCACTTACTTCAAGAGCCGCTATACCTGTAGCGGGCAATTGTAAGGTAAGACTCTTTTGTAAAAGTGTTGCATTACCTTCATAATTAATAATTCTACATGTAATTTGCTTACCTGTTATATCCACGGGTTTCTGTTCTTGGTTTAAGAACTGAAATTGAATTTGGTTATCTACCCCTCTGTGAAGGGTTAGGGGTTTGGCATATACGGGCATATATCTCCTCGGTGAATATCCTGATAATAAAACAACAATTTGTCGCTGCGTATAGAGAAATACTGCGGTTGAGTACACAAATTTGAGCTCCTTCTAGTATTTAGTCTCTATATATTTAATTATTAATTCGGGTAAACTAGAGTAAATATTCTGTATGGTTCAAAAAGATTTTTTTACTAAATTAACCGAGCATCACCCTTTTATTACAGTGTGCTCCTATGCCGACCAAGACTATGTTGGTATAGTGCAAAACCGTGATGATACTGTAACCACTATATATGATTATGGTGCAATACTTGATTTAGAAGCCAAAAACATTTTTTTAAAATTAGGCGAGACATGGTGGTGGGAGAGTAATAGATTAATACCTATTAATTTATTTTTAAAAGAAGAATGGTCTATGTTTAGACCTTTTTTAAGAACCTTTACAAATAAAAATTTAATTATAATTCATGGTCCTGTATGTAGTTTAGCTGAACTACATAAACGTAGATCCAAAAAACGTAGTATTACACTAGTAAAAAGATTACCCTAATAAATTCATATGCACTGCTACGAGCCATGAATAGGAAATGGCATGCGCCTTCTTAAAATGATATCCATCATCTCCCTTATCCCATACAGTTTTTGCGATTTCATTCCAAGTTCTACCAATCAAATGTTTTTTAGCAGGTCTAATAACAGCTAAAAACATAGCTAACCTAGGTATACTATTAATAGGTTCAGGCATCTTTTGTATTGAATTATAATGATTATTCAAATGAATTAACTGTTCTACAAAAGCTTTATTTTTTAAATTAGACCAATCAGGTTCTCTCATCAATTCAATTAAATGTTCTTCACTTTTTACTTTATTGTAAACATGAACATTAAGAAAATCTAATTTTAAATAACCTCTATTTTCTGCATCTGCATAATCAATAGCAGCCATGTGATTCATTGGATCATATGGAATATCTGTTACATAAATTCCTGTAGCATGTTTTCTTATAGGATTAACTTTACGCATAGCTGCAGGAGTATGCTTAATATACCGAAGAATAGAGTCTCTATCTCCAAAGTCAATATCTACATCTGATTTAAATTTCATTATCCTAAATCCTCATGTTGGTTACTAGGATATTTACTACTGGCCATTCTAATCAGCAACAAGCTAATAGCAAGTATAAGAGTTGCCCCTGCCAATGTCAATATATTTGTCATAGATTCATCCCCAATTGCCACCAAATCTACCATGTGCCGGGTTAGTGCTGTAATAGCAATATAAATTAGAAAACGCACTGGCATATGGTTGGTTTTGAAATATATGCCAACCATAGCCCCAATTTCTAAATAGATAAACAGTAGTAATAGGTCATCAATACTAGCACGAGTTTGGCTAAACATTTCTATAAAATCTGATCCAGCTGCCCATATTGTAGCAGCTCCTATGCCAAATAGTGCGATTCTATGGAATACACCAACTAAAGTGTTTCCAATGTTGTCTATGTTTTGTAATTGTTTATTCATGCCCACCTCAATGTAAACCAAATAATATCATACTCATTTTCAAAATACCATTTATAAGAACTAAATTGTTCTCGACCAGCCCAAAAGCAACACCATATACCATCTCGATTATCTACAACACCCCAGCGTCGGCCAAATTGTTCAGTACACCATTGAGTTGCCTGCCAGTGATTTTCTTTTCCAGTAATCACTGTATGCCAATCATCTGTTGATTTTTTTCGGCGCGATTTATTCTCTATCCCCATCTCAACATAAACCAATTGGTATGGCTAGGTTCACGAAATGTCATTACCATGCCTTCTCTAGGATGATAACCAAATGTTTGCCAACACCATTCATCCATAGCTTCAGTAGTGTCTCCATCAAAAAATTCATAATCTCTTATGATGACTACTAGACTATCAGCTTGATTAGCCTTTAGTAATTTCATCCCCACCTTAACATGAAAAGCAAATAATCACGTTCATACCTAAATTTAAAACACATGTCTGTATGAGTCAATATCCATCTAGAATGACGTTCACACTTATCAATTTTTTCATGCAACCATTCAATTATATTAGAAAAATGATCAAATCTATCTACTCTTTCTGAATTGATGCAACATTCGTACCATCCTACTTTGGTCAATTCCCAAGTAACCCCTTCATAATAATTGTATGCTATCCCCATATCAACATGAACCAACTAGCTAGTTTATCATCTTTGAAATTAAATTCACACTTTTTTGGGATTTCACCCAGCATAGGATCCCAAGTACCGGGAAAGTATCTAAATTCATAATGTTCATTAGCAATTAACCCATGTGTTTTTAATTCATGTATAATACTACTGATTTCACTACTACTTTTATTTTCTATTATTACAGCCGTCATTAAAATTTTAATAAAAATATCAGATATTTTTTTTCATCAACTATTTCATATCCATCTGTAATATTACCACTTACTAAATTCATTCGTATACCATACCTATTTAATAAGTAATCTTCAAACTCATATGCATCAAATCCACTTTTTGATTCCATATATTCTTTACGTATGGTTTTTAATGCTTCCCAATACTTCCAACGATTAGCCCTTTGTTGAATATTTGGATCATTATCATCATAATCTTGAAAAGGTCTAATGGTAGTCATAACCATCTTAATGAGAAATGTATGGCATCCTTTTCATCTGAAAATAAAAAATCCATATAATCTTCGGTCAGGGTTGTTACATATTTAGAGCCCGGTGTACCATAATTTTTAAGAGCCCAAATACAAATCTCATCCCAAGCTGTTAATGTCATACCCTTACGCCACGGAATTCTTACCTTATGTTTATCTGACATTAATAACCTGCTAATGTTAGTAATGATTTAACTTCATCAACCTTTTCAGGTTCTCGTTTAAATTTAATTGCCCATAGTTCAGGATTCAAATAGTCAATGATCATTTTAATTTGCGATTCATCTAGTTTGTCTAAGAACTCTTTTCCACTAGCACTATGATAAAGAATCCAAGGACTCAATTTACCTGTAGTAATTGCATAGCAAATTTTATTTGAATTACCATATCTTAGATAATCTTTGCTAAGAATTCTTTCAACTTCTGCCAGGTTGATAGTAGTTTCAATACTTCTGGCTATAGCATCCATAGGATCTTCTATACGCAAATACTCAATAAGAAATTTAGTATAGTTAGAATCTTGACACCATGAATCAATTTTAATTTGGTTTTTCAACAACCAATCAATATACCTACTAACATTTAATACATTTACATCTATACAATATGATCCAAATTTTACAAACGCAATATAATATGCACTACGAATAAATTCTTCATATGTTTTTTGTTTTTTACTGGTAGAATTCTTCTTATAAAATTCTACCCAAGACTGAAAACCTAATCTATTGCCTTGCTTATCTTTATCCATCCAACGATGTTTATACTCACATATATGTTTGAGCACCGTGGATTCTCTAATAAACGATCTCTTACAAAACTCACATGAATAAGGAGATTTAGTTTCCTGAGTCTCTTTCATAGTTGTTAATATCATCATCGGTAATCAATGTATTTAAAACTTCAATATCTTGTAGCTTTAGATTAGGGAATAATTTAGCTAAATGCATCTTACGATTTTGTGATTCAACAAATGCACTAGTGATTTCTTGTAATTCATCCTTGTTAGCTTTAGGATAAATTTTAGTAAAATATTCTTTAGTATCTTTTGCTTTAGCAGGTTCTTTTAGTTTACTTACTCTATCTTTAATATGAGGAATCCATTGATGAAACTGTTTTCCTAGTCCTGGACTACTAGCACACAACATTAGCCATTGTAATTTAGGATGTTTAGAAATAGATTCATTAAGGAAATATTTATTAGCATGATAGTCTATACTTTGTAAGTAATACCTTTGCAAATCACTTGAACCTTTGATAGCACTCATCCAGTGTAGCATCATAAAAGGTACAAACTTCTTTTGCTGTTCTGTAGTTAACCTATCATAATACCCATAGTCTTTTTTATCCAAAGCAGTAAGGGCTTCAAACAAGTCAAAATCTTGTTTGTCAAATTTTTCGTCACTAGCTACTTTTTCTTTTGCCATTAAAACGCCTGATTGTAATCAACCAATTCACAATTACGACTTACTTCTTTTACAAAATAAGCACACTGGGGTTTAGGGCCGGGCTCTAATGGAACACACAAAAATTGACCATTCTTTAATCTAGGTGCATACCAAGTTACATCATGGTAGATATCCACTATCTCGATTGGTAAAAAGCTAGGACTAAATGATGAAAGTGGATTAAACTCAAATGCACTAAAACCTCTATCGTTAATACTAGTCAGTGGTAGTGTTTCTAAATCACCATGTTCTTTTTCACCGATCAATATTTGCCAATCTACTGGCATTTTAATTTTATGTTCGCCAACTTGTAGTACAAGCGCAGGACTATTAAAGCTTTCTAAAAAGATTAGTGGGATATAATGATAGTCTACGTTGCTAGGATTACTGTTGTCTAGTATAGCAAACCTAAGATCGTCAATTTCATCAGGAAGATTTTCTAGATTGTATTTGGTATTGTCTAAGAGAAGTATGTTCATTTTAATAGTATATCATTTATAATTTAATTTTTCAACATCAAAAGGATAGTTTGCTTCGTTATAAAAAGCTTTTCGTTGGGTCAAATGACGTTTGGCAAATTTACATGAAGAGGTAATATCCCAAATCATTACGTGATCCTTGTCCTCTGCCTTTCTAATGCCTCGCCCGATACTTTGTATAACACGGACAAAGCTTTTTCCGGGCTCAATAAGAACCAAATTAAAAATGCGGGGGATATTAATACCCACAGCGGCCACACCGTAAGTCGCCACAATAACCTTTCCATTGCTAGTCGCCACACTATCATACTCATCCTTTCTCTCTGTAAGTTTTGTTTCGCCACTTATAAAAACACTGTCGGGGATTCTACTTACGATTTCATTTCCTGCGTTAACCCTATCTACTAAAATTAATGTATTACCTGAATCTTTAATCTTATCTATCAAGTCTGCAATTTTATCTAATCTATTTTTGTCTTCAAGTAGATGTTTTAATTCACTTTGATAATTTGAAAATTCAACCTTATCTTGCAATTGAACAATGTTAACATGACACCTAGCAAGAACTCCCTGATCTTGTAATTCGCTAGCTGAGAGTTTATTTATTACGGGACCTAAACTAACAAACAAAGCCTGTGCTTCAAATTTAGCTTTAGGTATAGTTCCAGTCAATCCCCAACGAATTGGGATATGTGACATTACTCCAGTTAATAATGTTTTAAGAGCATCGGCTTTTGCTTGATGTACTTCATCAACCATTACACATACCACACCATCTAAAAATTCACCAATTGGAACTTCAGCCTCGTCTGCTTTTGTTTTTTTAAGCATATTGTTAAGGCTTTGCCAAGTACATATAGTATGAGTTCTTCCTATTTCTTTTCTATCTCCAAAATAAACACCAACATCTAGTTCAAGGTTTTTATAATCTGCTTCAGTTTGTGTAACTAGACTTTTATTTGGAACGATTACAATACTACGACCGTATTTTTCAATACTGTAACTTAGTGCGGCAGTCATGATAGTCTTACCTGCACCAGTTGCAATTTCTTGTAGACTTTGCGGATTAGTTAAAAAGTCATTAATAATTTGTATCTGATAATCTCTAAGTACAATTGGCTCACCTACTTTAGGATGACCTTTGGGCCAAACTTTATGAGAAAAGGTAGATTCAGACACTTGGTTGAATTCAAAGTTTGTACGATATTCTCTAATATCTTCCAACTCAATGTCGTATCCAGCACGATCCAATATAGGAATAATTTCAGGCAATAGATTGATGAATGTACTACCACCTAAACTAAAATAGCTGACTTTTCCATTCCATCTACCTAAACGGACACTTGGTAAATATCTTGCACCAGGTATCTCGTATTCAAACATTTTTACAAGGGCTTTACGTTCACTAAGTTCTAGACCGACAAATTTACAATTAACTTCGTCTTTTATTTCTAGTTTAACTTGCTTCATTTAACATCAACCGGTAAAGAATTGGTAATTTTAATTACCTTTTTAATATTTAAACTATGGGGGAACGGATATTGGTTAGACAAAAATCTAATCATAACCGGCCGTTTAACTTGTTTGTATTCCAAATCTAAATTCAATTCATCATGCATTATAGTAACATGTAATCCTTGTTTTATACACTCATTGTATAAAAATGTACCAACGGTAGTATAAGGTCTGCTTGCAAATATAACACAATCGCACTCGATTTCCTTTAACCAATACGTTATACACTCTGTATTATTATAATCAAATTGAGCATAATAATTAGATGCAAAGATTAATTTATTATCGGACCCAATTAATTGTTGATCAATTGCAATTCCGTATTCTGCCAGTAGCGAAAGTGTTTTTATATTACTATTTAACGGAATATCTTTTATTGCATCATCTAAATGTTGATTACTAGCCGCAATATAGTGAAAACCATTCCTACAAACTAATGTAGGTTGCCAATATTTAATCGAGGTGTATTCATTAATACAATCAATAACACTGGTTGCATTTGAACAATATTCTATAGTAGAAAAATGATTAGATACGGTATTGATTAGTTTTTTTAACGTATCGGTTGAAAATATTGTTTCATATCTAACAGCATCAGAATTCCAATATAAACCAAAGATTTCCTGACTTCGCAAGTCCTTAATAAATGTTTTTGAAAATGGTAAGCTCATTAAAATCTTATCATTGTCAATTATTATCTTAACGGTGCCTGTTATCATCGATAGATTATACACTCATCCAAAAAATTATTCAAGTTAAAAGGCAAAAAAAGGGGGATTTAAATCCCCCTAAAAACCACTTCAGAGAGAGAAAATTATCAACCGCGTTTCATCACAGTGCTTTCCGCAAGTACACGCCAGTTTGAAGATGACACTTTAGTCAGATCCGCAATCTTTAGTGCCATGCGTAGCGACAATTCACGGAGTTTAGACTTATTTGATTCCATGAAGTTTAGGATTTGATCGCCCTCGTCACCTTCAAAATCATAGTCTTTAAACAATCCACCGTCACAATCACGATGAACCTGTTTGATCCGAAGAATCTTATCACGCTCCGTATCAATCGTTAGGTCAAGAAAGTGACAACGACTTTGCAGAGCCTCGAGGTGATCTTGCAATTTCTTGGATTTGAGGTTCTCAAATTTCAAGTTAGTGATAAAAATTGCCGAACCTTTGAATTCAAATGACTCGGGGATACCCTCACGGCGAAGCATAGAGTTATCCGAGTTCCAGCAAATGCGCCGACGTTTACCACTGTCAAGAGCAGCCTTGAGAATGTTCAGAGCCAAATCATCTTGGAAGACCGAATCGCAATCGTCAAATACTAGGACGTTCTTTGGATCAGAGTACTTGTACAGTGTGCAGTACAGTCCAATTGGAGTCATTGCACCTTTGACAATTTCAAAGCGTACACGTTTGCCTGCAATTTTGTCAAACATTGCAGCCTTTTCCAACTGGGTCTCAACACCAAATGACTTACCAACTCCTGGAGGACCTGACACAATCATTGCACGGATATCGCCGTTGATACATGCCTTGGACATGTCATCAAGAATTTGAAAACGGGTAGCGATCCGATCCATTGCTTCTTGCTCGGTCTCGACCGCGGGGGTTTTCAGTGCTTTAAATTCCACAGCTTGCGCCATTACAGGTTCTCCATCAAGATATTCTACATTCATAACATTATTTACTTTAACCTTAACCACGCTAATAGCGATTGGAAATTGCCCATCGTTCTTAACAGTGATGTAAGCACCTTTCTTGCCCTGATGAAAATCCTTGACAAGGGTGAATTTAGTATTGATCACGGGAAGATTACGGTACTCGCCGTATTTGACTAGAACTTGTGCCACTTGTTACTCCGTTTTCTCAGTGTATGTGTATATTATACAGCCAAAACCATTTATTGTCAAATCAGGGTATCGTCGTACCAGCCGTTACCGGTGCTAGCATCGAAGCCTGCAGCCTGAACCAGTTCGCCACCGACGCCAATGTAACCTTCCCAGTTACCAGTAGTGTCATCCAAGATTTCCATAGAAAAAGTGTCGGCTTCAAATCGGCTAAAAAAATCTACCGAGTTGCTATACAGTGTTTGTGTTACCATTACTTACTCCGTTTTCTCAGTGTATGTATATATTATACACCCAAACCCATTTATTGTCAACCTGCGATAGCTGAATCGTAGTCTTGGAACTGCTCCTCACTGTCAGGTGACAGATCAGGGGGATCCAAATCCATACGGACCTGATCTACCCAATTCAGAGGAACACCAAGCCGACTTGCGATCACCGTTGGGAACAATCCTTCTTCAAGGAGTTCTTGGATTTCTGTATAAAGATTGCTCATTGCGCTCATTTGTAACTCCGTTTTCTCAGCGTATAAGTCTATTATACGCCCGTGTCTATTTATTGTCAAATGCAGAAATTTACTTAAGCTTACGGATACGATCCACCACCTCATCTGCCAAATCGGTGTTAGTGACCAAATCCATGATTGCCAATTCCTTGAGAGTCAAATTGGTAATCAGTGGCCTAAGAATTTCTAAGGCATAAACCAAATCATCATTATCTGCGGCGTCTAACCATGCCTGTAGTCCTTGAGGATCTAGTTCAATCAAAAAATCTAGGTTAGCAAAATCATCTTCGGAAAGGTTATCGTCGTACATGTTAGGTCCTTTTTTCAGTTAAGTTAGTAAGTATACACGGCTTCAGAATTCCTGTCAATGCACTGTGTTTTCTACACGACAGGTTAGTACCCAGTCTTCGAATTTAGTGTGTTTAGTCACAAACACACCTTGTGCCACTGCCTTGTTCACAAAATGCTGTAGAAGTTTGTTATATAATTCATCACTAATTGTTTCACGATCCAATTCAATATTCATAATTATTCCTTAAAGGTTTAATATTGTTTTTATACGGTATTATCCTTACCAACCCACTGATGTGCTACTTCTTCAAAGTCAAAAATCTGTCCCTGTTGTCTATAACGATCTTCACAAGGTCCGCAGACAGTTTGATATACAATAGCCCGTTCACCATAACGATCTGTACCTTTGGTCATAATATGATAAGCGTGATCAAAGTCGTTTACCTCGTGCCCACAACTTAGTACAATTTTACTCATTGTTTTTCCTTGGTATCTTTTTGTTGTCCAGTATGGCACTCCAAATCATTTTATATAGACCCTGATCATAATTTACCTACCATATTCATAATGTAGCACAATGATTATAATAATCCAACCCCAAATAGCAATTATACGATCAAATTGATTACTATTCATTACCTTTCCATTAAGTCATTAACAAAATTTAATAATAATTCATGGTGCCGAAATTCGTGCCAATATTGTTTTAAATAGGGTTGGCGATACCATGATAATGATGATTCAGGATGACAACCAATCAAGCCAATTCTATTTTGCATAATAGCCATTGGATCACCGTTGGCGTAAGTAGCAATAGTTTTCTGTTTATGTGGTTTACATATAAAGGCACACCCATCGTAGAAATACATATTTTCTTTATGATCATTCCAATTCACTTCGGCTACGGTAGCATAACTACGTTTGATTTCGGTATCGCGGCGTTTGATATATTGTACAACCTTGATTCCATCCAATATATCAAAGTAATAATGCCCTGCCCAATAAGCTCCCATGCAAATACCAAGATATCTGCCACCTTTGGCTAGGTATTCTTTTACTATATCTACTTTATCTTCAAGTAATTCTTCAAAAGAACCACTATTACCAATTCCACCTGGAAAGGCAATAATATCAGCTTTTTTTAAAATTTTTGTAGTAAGGTCGTGTTTGGTAAAGATACGAATGTCATACTGTTCAGATAGTGCCTCATATATACCAGCGCAACAGATGACCGAACATTCTGGATCATTAAGGAATAATGCTATTCTAGGCTTCATTAATAAGCCTAATTATTTACGGCCTTAGGTGTATCAAATGGACTATAGGTCAACGGAGCTGAAGTTACATTAATTGGTTCAAATTCTTTACCCACATAATAATCAATCAAGCGTCGTTGGATCATAGTGATAAGATCACCGTGTTCATCTGGAATGATGAATCGCACAGGACACTTTCCCCAAGTGCCTAATTTTCGAAACTCTGCGAACCAAGCTCGGTGTTGCAAATCTGTTGCGTCAAACGCTACCCACGGTCGGCCAATAAACGCTAATCTACTCATTATATTTCCTTTTAAATCAAATCAATTTGAATTTGCTTACCACGGATTGTAGTACCAAGCCCTACAATGGCTTTTGTAGATTGGCGCTCAGAAGCCAACATCTCAAGGGCTTCATAACACAATGATCGGGCATTGGTCGTAGCAAACATTTCGGACATTTGCTTGACCGTCATGTACATACCAATGTCATTTTCAGAGCCATCGCCCTTGAAAATCACACGGAATTTTTGAGAGTTTTTCAGACCGTTGATGATAGTTGGTGTACGCATTTTGAACTCCGTTGTTTAACTGTCTAAGATTCTATTATACAGGGAACCTGATTTATTGTCAACCTTTGGTAATGTTGTTTTTACGCAACAACTTCCACTTTATCCATACAAATTGCCTGCAACATACAATAAGCATCGTAGTACTCGGTATCCGTCAAATCAATGGACCGTTGTCTAGGTGTTCCAAACCCAACTTCCAGTTGATAGTGGTAGTCGGCCATTCTCCAAAGAATGGCTGAGTCACCGTTTTCAATGTAACCTTTAGCAATAAACTGTGTCATTTTGTGACCTTTTGTTGATTCAATACAAGTATTATAGATCCAAATCCATTTATTGTCAAGCGACAAAATCGTAGGCAAATTCCTCACCACATTTGCTGATGCGGACTTTGTTGACTCCGCCAAAATTGTCACAAAGTGTGTGAAAAATACAACGGGCTTTCTCTTCGGCACAGGTTACGAACAATGTGCCATAGCTAAAATCTACCAATTCTTTTGAGCCTAGTATTGGTTTAATAGTATTAATGACTGTAGCTTCAAATTCCATTTGCTTCTCCGTTTTCTTAGCGTATAATTTCATTATACATCCTTGCCCATTTATTGTCAACTTTCCAAGATGTAGTAAAATTACAACACTTCCCAACCAAATATATGAAAATAATTTAAATCATCTAAACGTTTTACTTTAATGTAACCCAATATTTCTAATTTACTAGAATTAAAAGTTTTATCCCATAAGTGTTGTAAAGTATTATTATGTTCAATTTCTATTTTATAGGCTTGATTATGATTATCTTTCAACCAATATTCAATACACTTTACTCTTTTAGTTTTACGAGATAGTGATTTAATCGGAGTTAAAATGAAACTTCGCTTACTAGGATTATTGGTAGCAAGATTAAACCTTTCGGTATCTGTAGTAAACTCTCTTTTTATTTCATCTAATTTAATATCATAATCATAAAAATAAGGCAATTTAGTTACTAATGGAATAGTATTTTCTACAAATTTATTACCTTCACCATTAATATAAGTTTTTAAATCTTCTCTAAATGCTGTTAATTTAATTCCTTTAAGCGCCCACATTATTATTTGTTGGCTATAATATTTTCTAATAGAGTTAGCGATTTCTCGGTCATTATCGTTTAAATTTTCAAAAACAACTGAATCCAGAATATTTCTAAATGCAAATGATTTTGCAAGTGCTGAAATCTTTTCACTCAATAATCTTTTATGGGCTACACTTAACACCAACAAATCTTCAGCAGCCTCAATAATTTGATAAGTTTTAATGTACTTGCCATCATGATAACCAGTTGTTGATTTTATAATGTCATTCAAATTAATAGAGGATATACTGGGATAATTAACAGCATTAGCAAGATTATAACTTGCAGTCATATTGCTAATTTGAGCAGTAGTTAGGGGTGTTATTTGTTGTATTTGTTGATTCCACATTGTATTTTGGGTTGAATACCCTTTATTAATATTATTTGACATATTTTATCCTATTTGAATATCTTCCATGCCGGCTGTTTAATGATTGTTAAGAATAGCACATAACAATCAAATATACAAGTTAAACGGGATAAATAAAAGTGTAGTTCGCGGAATGGGGATTCCCAACTACTCTAACGCTATTGAGGAGCATCAGCATGTGTATTTATTGCGGTACTAACAAACACCGTAGGATTTATGAAAATCATTACGGTAAAATTCCAAAAGAACCAAACGGAAGAAGTTATGAAATTCATCATGTAGATGGGAATCATAATAATAATGATCCAATTAATTTAATAGCGGTCACTTTACAAGAACATTACGATATACATCTTTTTCAAAAAGATTACGCTGCCTGTGTATTAATTGGTAGAAAACTTGGTGTAGATCCTGAAACACTTACGAGGTTGAATAGACAACAAAATAAGCTGAGAGTTCTTAATGGGACGCATCATTTATTGGGTGGAGAAATTCAAAAAAGGTCCAGCCAGGCGAGAGCACAAAAAGGTATTTTAGGTTTTCAAAATAAAGAAAACTTAACTAAGGCTAACAAAGAACGAGACAAAATAATCCAACAAAAAATTAAAGAAGGTTCATGGATTTTACAAAACAAAGAATTTCATAAAAAACATGTTCTAGAACAAATAGAAAGAGGTTTACACTGTTCTCAGAAAAAAATTACCTGTATCCATTGTAATAACGTTATGGATAGTGCTAACTATAACAGATCGCACGGCGAAAATTGTAAAATATTCACAGGGCTTATTAAAAAGACAAAGAAACATCCGCCAAGATTAAAAAAGACCTGTGAGAAATGTGGTAAAACTTTGGATTCATCAAATTTCGGCAGGCATGGTCACGGACCAAATTGCGTTAGATAGTAAAATCTTCCATCCCCGCTGTTTTTAATCTAACTAGATGACCTAACATAAAGTTCTTGCTCTCCAATGCCTTCATGATTCCTAAATATCTATTTCTAATCAAGGCTACTTCATTAATTATTGTTTCAAAATCAATAACTTCATCTTCACCATCAACATATTTTTCAGCATCACGGCTTGTTAAAGCCCGATTATATGCCTCCAAATATTTTTGAAAATGTTTTCTACGAATCTTTCTTAATTGAATATTGAGATAATTTAATATTGCCTCAATTTCTTGTAAGTTAGAAAAATGTTTTTCAGTGATACCGGGTAAGCCGGCAATGTTTTTTTCAACATTGCCGTATATTGTTACCTCTTTTTTAGAAGTAACTAGTTCTAATTCGTAGTACGTTATGAAATCAGGTATGACGGATAAGTCTTGTGAGATTCGTGTGTACCAATTTGCCATTTAATCCCAATCGTCTGTATCTGCGTCTTCTACGTCATCAAAATCAAAATCATCATCACCATATTGATCGACCCAACCTTTGATTGCATGGGTCATTTCAGTATCACCCTGAAAGTGTTCTAAAATTTCATTTGGTTGAAAATCATTGTCAATTAAAAAATCAACAAGAGTTTCTGCCGCATACTTGCGTTCATTTAAATCAATGTGTGTACTCAATGCATCCCAAACGGATGAAATAATATCTAGACTCATTCTGCATTTTCCTCCTCAGGTAATACATTACTTATCTTACGAGTTGTTTTTTGGCTATATTCGGTCATTACTTTATCTAGGCAACCATCAGCATTTGCTTCCCATGCTTTACGAAACTTCTTAATGATTTCTCCATCAAGGGTAGTGTAAACAAGACTGTTACCTTCTTTCTTAACAAGTTCAGCCTTTTCAATCATATCAAGTAGACCTGAATAGGGGCTCATTCCCGTTTCATAAGGGATTTTAACTTGAACACTTTCAAAAGGTTTGGCATAACGAGTTTTCATAATCTTACATGCCGACCGAATACCACGTACCTCACTAATCTTATTACCATCCTCGTCTTCTTTGAGTTTGAGTTTTTTCATAGCAACAACAATGCTTGACGCATACACAAAGCCTTGACCACCTGAAATTTTATCATCTGGGTCAAACATGTCCTGACTAGCATATGTATGATTAGTAGCAACTAATCCTACATTATGACTACCAAACATGTTAACACAATTACGCACAAGTGCTGTTAATGCTTTGGGCTTACGACCCATATCACCTTTCATGTCACCTGCTTCAAATTGATTAACGTCAGTGGGAGTTAGCAACATACCCAAGCTATCAAGTACAAACAAAACCTTTGGTTTATCAGTTTCAGGTAGTACTTTATATGTCTTCATAAATTCTGATATAGTTTTACCCACATCATCAATCATAGCCATATTTAACTTCAACAGCTTATCTTCTTCTGTAGATACACCCAAAGCATGTAGCCATTTTTCATCAAGGGCATTTTCTGTATCAATCAATACTACGAAAATACCCTGTTGTTGTGCATGGCGTACTAGGTTTCCTGAACAAATGAATGATTTTCCTGCTCCTGATTCTCCGGCAAAGACAGTAACCTTACCAAGAGGTACGCCTTTATTAAAATCACCGGATATAAGATAATTGAGGGCGAAATTACCTGTAGATATCCAATCAGTGGGATCATTGAACCCGATACTAAGTCCCTCAATAGATTTAGTAATGTCACGGCGAAATTTACTTATATCAAATGGTTTGGTCATTTTAACTGTCCAAATCCATTGTATTCCATTCTTTAACTACGTTAAGAACTTCCTCTTCTGAATTACATACAATCTTACAGTTCTTCCAATCGCTTTCATCATTACGACCGCCTACTTCAACCATCCAACCATTGTCATAACGATTGATAGTGATTGATTCATTTACTTTATCTAATTTGCTTAATTTTGACATAATAGTTTTCCTTATTATCTGTTTAATCCAACATTATACATACTAAATGGTTGATTATCAAGTATCTCTGGACATTGATCAGCCATTCGGTCAATTTCATAATCACTGGGAAAATGCCTAAGTGCTGTTCTAGCCTTATCCCGTACTAAACTAGGGACACGAGGAGTACGACCCGGATCACATAGTTCTTCTAATAGTTTTTTACCCTGCTTTAAGGCACGATATCTTTCGTCTGGTAATGTCATATTGTTCTCCTGTATAGGGAGGGTATATACCCTCCCTTCTCTACTTAAGCGGGCTTATTCTGACGGGCACGAATCATTGCTAGAATGTCTTGTGCCTTATCACCAGCTGGTGCTTTAGGAATTGAAATAGGCTCAGCCGAAGCAATAGGGTCATCTTCTTCCATAGCTTCTACGGGTTTATTATTAACCTTAACCTCAGTAGCAACTGCTTGACTACCATTACCTGTAGGTGCTTCTAGCCCATATGGACGATAGTATGATCCCCAACGATCATTGTCGTATGGTTGACCATCTACTGAAGCATCAAACATTTCTTTGATGATACGCAACTCGGCTTCATTTGGCTTTTTAGGCAAGAACTCAGTAAGATTGAAAAGACCATGTGCTTCAATAGCATCTTGTTCAGCCTGAGTTAGTGCGCTTTCTTTACGTGCCCAGTTAGAAGTTGAGTAGTCAGCATAGCCACCTTTACTAGCTTTCTTGATGTTAAAATCAAGACCGCGCATATAGTCAGTGGGCAATTCTTCCATTTCAGGATCCATCAAACTAGATTTGATGATGGTAAAGATTTGTGGGCTAATGACGAACCGACGAATAGGATTCGCGGGAACCTTGTCATCACCAATTGGGTTTTGACGTACAAAACCTTGGAACAAGTAACTACGTTTTTTCCAATACTTGTTAGCCATTTCTTTAAGAGTTTCATCCTTATACCATGGACGAATCTCTGCTAGAATAGGGCAACTGTCACCGTACATTTCTAGACATGGTACTTGAACTTCAACACGTTTAGAATCGGTACTACCTTTTACACCATTGAAGGCAAGTTTAATAATTTGACGTTCTACCCAAAAGAACGTATTTGAAGGATTCGCATCTGGTAGGAAACGAACGGTAGCGGTTGTACCTTCTTCTGCGTTCCAATGAGCGTAGATTGAGTTATCAGATTGAGCACCGGGGGTGCGTTGTGCTTTTGTGTCTTGCGCTGCAATACGAGCGCGGATTTCTGCGAGTGATGCCATGATATTTTTCCTTAAAATTGAGATGGTCTCTGTTTAATATTCGCCACTCACCATGAGTGACTAACGAATCGTAAGTATAAACTACTTACAGCGATCCGTCAAGTATATTTATCCCATATATGGGAAACCGCACTTTTTTGTGCGGTTTTTTAGAAGTTTATTTACCCAATAATCGTTTGATAGTATCTAAGTCTTCTTGACCTTCAAATGTTTTACCGATTGATCCCATAATACTATCATCTTCCCCTTCAGACATTACTTGGTCAATTATTTTCTTACCACCGTATAGTGCGGCTAATAGTATACCCAACGGTATCGCATATTTAGCGGCTGCCATTCCTAATTCACCAATAGTTTTGCCATCAAGTGCATTACCAAGAATACTAGTTAATGCGCTAGTGGCTTGTGTTGCATCTGTATAAACTTTATTCAAGCCTTGAGGAATTGATTTACCAATCTCATCAGCTATTGAGTATATGCCGGCACCTAAACCAACTTTACCTGCATTTTGGGCTGTTGACTGCGCTGCTGATTTACCAAGTTCTACAGCACCTTTACCAATTCCAGTTGCTGCTTTTCCGGCTACTTCAGCACCGGCTTTTCCTGCGGTAGATGCCATACGGCCTAATGCAGGACCAGCACGAGATAATAATGGTAATAATGCTCTTGCGCCAGCCGCTAATGCAGGTGCAAGAAAGGCAAACTCATTAAGTTGGTCTTCTTTGGTTAATTCACGTCCAGCGATTCCGCCGGCGGCACCACCTACTGCGCCTCCGACAATTCCACCAATTGGTCCGCCAATTGCGGTGCCCGCTAGATTGCCAGCGACTCCTCCAAGGGTGCCACCTGCAAATTCTCCTGCTAACCCTTCACCCAATAATCGTTTGATGGTATCTAAGTCTTCTTGACCTTCTCTAATACTTTCACTAGCGCCAACTAGTTTACCAACTGCGCCCTTAGGTCCTACCTTTTCGGTTGGGCCTAATTGTCCTACACGCTTTTGGTTAGCATCTAAATCTTCCGCCATACCTTGCTTGCCGTACATATCAACCATTTGCCTAATATAGAAATCATAAAATTGTGGACGTTCATTATACTCCATTTCACCAAGGACAGTTTTTAATGCTGCTATAGCATCAGCAGTTGTTCCCCCACGCATTATTTTTAACGCTCTAGTAACAAGACGATCAACTCTTTGTGAACTTTCTGCCATATCTTCTTCATCTAGTTTGTCATACTTAGCACGAATAGCTGCCATTTTTTCCTTACCAACATGTTCACGACCTGCTTTGCGTAGTGCATCCATACCTTCTTTGCCATATTTCTTATTACCAAGATATGCCTGTAACCCGCTTTCTTCTAAATCTTCTTCTTTGACTAAACTACCTTTGGTAACTCTTTCAATGTCTCGCTTGATTTGTGCTTTTTGTTCCAAAGTCTGTGCTTGGTCATATTTCACAGCCATTTTTTGTAGTATGGCTTCATCTTCACTACTAATATATGCTCCCAATGCACCTACGATTCCTAAACCAGCTAAGAACTTTCTTATAGCTCCCTTGCCTTCATCAAGCTCAGATTCAGGAATTCCCATTGGATTGGACGAAGTTTCACCTTCTTTTAATCCTAAATTCTTAGCTGCAAGATATGCTTTAAGTTTTTCTTTTTCTTGGGAGGTCAGTGGTTTACCTGCTTTTAATTTGCTTTGTAATAATTGAATATATCCAATATTATCATTTTCTGCGTATTCATTTATTATGCTATCAGCCCACTCTTCTAATTGATTGATTTCTTTCATTTCACTTACCTTTTTATATAATTTAGAAAGAATTGGCATTACTGACTCAATTCTAGGATCAATTGTTTCTTGAACAAATAGTTCGTTAAGACTAACTTCTTCTGTAATTTCTTCACTTAAGATAGGTTGCCATGATTCAAAGTATGCATTATAACCACGACGGCCGATCATTCTGCTTAGTGTTTCTCTTAATGCCTGATAATGATTAACACCCTCTTGTATCAATATATTGGTAGATTCATTAAACTGTTTATTTTTAGTGGCTCTAACAAAGCCAGCCATTTTTGTATATTCTTCTACTAGTGAAGTAATATGACGACCTCTATCGTCATAAGGTGACCCACCTTCAGCAATATGTCTAGCATATACTTTGGCTATACCAGGCTTATTGCTTGGCACAGCAAATCTTTCACCCATTGTGTTTTCTACAAATATTTTATCTATATTACGATACCTTTGCTCACCTTCACCAATTTGGCGAGTATGTTGAATAATTATCTTAACATTGGGCACGGCATCGCTATAGCTACCTCTTTTACCCATTGGATAATAACTTTCACCTAAGTTTTCTTTTTCTTTATTATATGTTCTTTGAGCCATATCTTTAGCTAAGTGATTTTTATTTTTCAATTCAAAATCTAATTGCTTACGTTGTGACCACTGCTTAAGCATATTTCTAAAACCTGACCAACTGTCAGTAAATTCGGTTCCCGAAGTATTAGTATCGGGACTATCTTCTACTTCATCACCATAATATAGAACTAGATTTCTACTATTATCAATGGTGACATATACCTTACCATATGATTCACCATCTTTTTCAAAAGTAAATCTGAAAATATCGGCTTCTTCAGGTGCGGTAGTTTTTTCTTCGGAATCTAATGGAGTTACATCATCGTATCTTACGGTTAGTAAATCATAAAGGCTACGGTTAATAGTATCAGTTTGTATAGGCATAGTAATAATATTTATCTGAATTATTAATTTAATACCGCAAAAAATGGGAGCGGTGCTATAAACTCGTCATGGTCTCTCATATGTGATTCCAATTCATAATGATAGTCACCTAGTTGCTGTAACATACGAACAACTAATAGTGTACTCATTACTAAATCATCGGTGTCGCCTATTTTAGCCGCATAACTACCACCACTGGCTATAAAGGTTTTTAACTCTGATACTAAACTTCTACTATTGATTTGTAATTTTTTACTTTCCAATAGAGTTTTAAATTTAGCACAGGCAGCTAATTTTACTTTATGTGAAGTATTAAATCCTTTACGTTTTTTACCAGGCTCACTTAAAAATATACCACTGATATTTGATTCACCATATTCGTTGATTGATACTAATGCCGCTTCTCCTATGCTATTATTTTCTATTGAATAATAAAGGTTGTTAGGTTCATTAGTGCATTCTATGATATATTTGTTAATCTGTGCCAATAACTTAACTTGATTAGGAATGTCAGTTTTATTGTGTTTCCACTCACCAATTTGTGTAGTAGTATTTGCTTCAAAGATTTGAATTGCTGCAGGATCTCCACCGGTGCCTAAGCTAGGATCTAAACCAACAACATATATGTTACCTTTCTCTGGTTTTTTATACCAACGAACTTGGCCCATTCTTTGTATAGGTTCTATTCCAGTTAACTCAATCAGTGTATTTGGATTAATAAGAGTTTCATCCGCGATAATAAATTCGCAACCGATTTCTCGGTTAAAGCGATCTTCTCCTAATTGGGCTTTCATCTCTTCTGCCCATTTATCATCACGCCCTGGTTGCTCGTGCCAGTATGCTCTATAGGCTTTAAAGCCATTGACTCCTAATTCAGTTTGATTACCATATGAATCTTCTGTTTTATTAGCACCTTTCCAAATAAGAGCAAATTGGTCTTCGTCACTGTTTGGAGTACTAGTGATAATTGCTTTACCACCAGTTGATAATGTAGGAGTAATAGAAGTCCAAAACTGTTCAGCAATAGTAGGTCTAACGAATGCAAACTCGTCCAAATACAATAATGTGATAGACATACCACGACCTGTATTTTCAGTAGTAGTTGCACTTACAATACGACTTCCATTCTCAAAGTCTAGTGAGCCTTTATTGTAAGTAGTAACACCTGCTTTAATATAGTCAGGACAATTTTCGTAGGCGTACCTTATCCTTTGCATGATCTCTTGTGCGCCAGTGTACTTATGTGCTGCTATAAGAATCGTAGAGTCAGGATTAAACATGGCATACCAAAGTAAATATCCTGCTGCACTGGTACTTTTACCACTTTGACGAGGCATCAAGCTAATACTAAACCGATAGTTATGATATGTATGAATTAACCGTTCTTGATAAGCCCATGGATGATAGACCATGCTGCCCTTGGTAGGGTGTTGTATATAAAAGAAGTTATCCATGAAATACAGATAACCTGTTTTAGGATCACAACACTTGATAAAATCGTCTAACTGTTTTTGTGTTGCGAACTTGGTTTTTACATACGGTGTTTTTACTAATGTAGAAGTTCCGCTCATACAATTATTTAGTAACGGCTACTATTTGGAAAAAGGATCTTCGCCAGTAAGATGTGGTTTTGCAAACATAACTTTGAACCAAGCTTGGTCACCTGGCTTGATATTATTCTCACGAATATATTGTGCTTTTTTGGCATTTAATTCATGGTCTACTGTTGCTGATTCACCAGTAATTTTACCTGCACCACTTAATCTTTTTAAATCGTCTAATGACATATCTTTCTCAGGGACGGTATCCCTGAGTTTAGAATAGCTACGCTGTATCTTTGCTTGTTGGAAAGGATCAAACATAATTAATTTAAATACCAAGTTGTACCCACATAAGTAGCAATTATTATTTGACCCTGTTGACTAGGTTGATTACCGACTACTGTAGCAGGACTTTGTGCGGCAATAGTAGTGCCAGGGTTGCCTGTGTGAACTGCATCGACGATTTGATATTGTCTACCATTAGATGCACCATTGGCTGCGTTGGGCAATGTAATGGTTTTATTTTTAGTTGTAGTGCCAATCCAATAATCACTATTAGTTGCTGTGTAATTCACTGCTGTTAAATGTGTTCCTACTGTCCAACCGTTAACATTGATTGCACCATTAGCATCACGCACTACAATTGTATTTGCTGTCTTGCATCAATCATGTCAGCTAAGCTACGTAATATCTCACTAGGTTTCATATTGTATTCCTTTATGTAATTTTACGGCTAGCCATAAAAATACTCTCATATAGAGAGTATTTATCGTTTTATTTAATGTCTAGCGGCCTAGCTTTAGTGGCAACTATACAATAAAACCTTTCTTTAACTGGAACAGGTTCACCGTCGGTATTGGGTATTTCTAAATTAAACTCTAATATATTAAAGGTGTTGACATTAAATCCAGTACGCTCAAGTAATGCTGATAGCTGAGCAGCACCAAAAATGCTATAATGATTCAAGTTATATTCGTGCTTTCTTTCACAATCAGGAGCAGGTACCTCAATATAAATCTTACTATTTTGTTTTAATACCCTATTGTATTCCATTAATGTAAATATTGGATATGGACTATGTTCTAGTGCATGTCTTAGAAATATAAAGTCTACACTTTCATCATAATAACCTTGTTCTTGTGGCAAGAATGACAAGTCATATTTTTTAACAGTATGGCCTTTATCTTCACACATTTTAACGTCATTGGGACTAAGGGTAACACCAATTAGATTGGTATAGCCCCTTTCTTTCATTTCATCTAAGAAATAACCCGGGCCACAACCCAAATCTAAAATTAAAGCATCTTTGGCTAAATTTAATGGGTCAACGTAAGATTTTACAACTTCACCAGTAAGTTGTTTATGGTATCCACTTTCGCCTTCATCATATATGTGACATTGGTAAAGGTAGTCGTTGTAAAACTTAAGTTTTACTAGGTCTAGGGTATTATTAATATCAATCATTGAAAACCTTGTAATTTGTACAAATTACTTATTCTCGGCTTTGATGATGAAATTATTTTCTTTTATAACCCTTGAATGGCTTATGAGGACTAACTTTGTGTGTATCGTCAGGCTCTCTTCTGAAATCATCTGTTGCCGATTGAACCGGAGTACCAATTGATTTATAAGCATGATGTAACATATCATGTTCTTCTTTAGTATAAGGAGCAGCCATATTACTTCTGCCAATCCAACTTTCTCCATCTGGCTGGTGACTAAATTCTTTTCCATTTGAACTAGCAACTGCCATCATAGCACGATTTAAATCATATGTTCTGTCAGCAGTACCGGCTACTCTATGAATCATACCAAGTGCGGATTTTACATCCGGATGCAATTTACCTTTTCTTTTACCATGAGATCCATCATCTGCTGTTGCTTCAATTATAAATTCTGTTGCTCTCATCTTGCATATCCCTTAAACGGTTTCAATGGACTAGGTTTATTATCAGTGGGCAATTCATATCCAGATGACATTGGTATTGCTTTCTTTCCACCAGGAATATTTTCATATCCCAATGCTTTATTTATAATAGATCCATCTTCATATTGTGGTGCTACTATAGCATTTTCACTAAAGGGACTTTCACCTGAAAACTTACCGTCATTTCTTTGTTGACTATCTCTGACCTTATCCCAATCTCCTGATTCACTTCTAGCTCTAGCAATAGCAACACCAAATCTATAGATTTGGTAAGGATCACCTGATGTTAGTTCAGGAATTATAAATAAATTGCGTTCGGCAATAAACTCTCTTGCTCTCACCTTTTATATCCCTTAAAAGGCTTCATGGGGCTAGTTTTAGTAACATCCGTAGTTTCTTCACTTTTAGGTGTTGATACTCTACGCTTTCCTTTCATACCCATAGATTTAAGTGCATCATCAATATATGGACCTACATCATGACCATATGATACTACAATCTCGCTTTCACCAAATGGTCCTTCTCTAGACATACTACTAACACCATCTTGTTTACGTTTTTCAGCTCCTTTTGCACCTGCAATCGCTACTGAAAATCTATATTGTAAATAAGGATCTTGATTTGGTAATTCAGGAATTACATAAGTAGCAGGAAGGGCCCCTGCTTGATCGGGCATTAGTTTTTCTTCTACGCTCTCAGTAATAAATTCATGGGCCCTCATGCTTGTTCAGTTGTTATAAACAAGTCATTTTCTGTAGACATATCGTATCCATCTACATAACCATCTAATTGAATGTTTAGACCAGGAACATCGACACCAATAAAAGTAACTTGAGAAGAAATAAAATGTAGTAATGTAGCATTTCCAATTGGATTAACTAAAACACGAACGTTAGAGGCAAACACGTCCATATCATAGTTAGTTATAGCATTACCATTAATTGTAGTACCGTATCCAGTGAACCTCACACTAGCATTATCATTTGTAATTTGTGCTGAAAGCGTAATATCTTGACTATCCGATGTTAAAGGGTTGCTTGATCTAATTTGAAGCATTGCCTGTGTAAAAGTTTCAACAGGTGCGGTATATATTACTTGGTTAGTAGAATTACCTAAAGAGTACGCAGTAGAGGTACTAAACGTAGTATTAAATAAATTGGTAAAATTATTGTTTATCTTCGCAAAAGCCGTGCGTAATGGATCACCCTGACCGTCATTAGGTGACGTACCTATATTAATGATTTCTTGTGTAGACATATTTTCATAACCTCATAATGTATTTATGAGTTATTTTTGATTTACACTTTCAAAGATTTTTTTCTGTTCGGTGTACCATTCTTGCCAACTCTCAACTTTGGTAGCACAATTATAATATCTCACATAGTTTTCTACTACAACTTTTAACATGTCTGTAATAGGTACTTTATCACCAGGCTCAATAGGTTTTAACGGTTCGCATTTTTCTGATAATGCACTAGGATATGGAGGAAATTTACGCTCTACTGGAACAGGCGTAGTAGCACAGGCAGATAACAATAATATTACTGGTATAAGAGTCCTCATTTCTTCTCTCCTGAGGATTGACTAGATAAGTTTACAATCTTATTATGTTGTTCAATAATTTCCTGTGGCACCGGGCAATTTTCTATGTACTTGATAATCTCTTCTTTTTTAACGATTTCCTTATCAATATATTTTATTATATCATCGCCCTTTTGTTTAATGATTTTAGTTTTGTTTATAATCTTTTCTTGTATTTCTACAGTTTTTTCTACAGCCTTAACTTCTGATACCGCAACTTTAGCTTCTACTTCTTTTACTTTTAATTGCCATAACCGTTCGTTTTCTAACCCACCTTCTAAATATAAGGCAAGGGTTAGAACTAATATACTTATAATTTGAATAGGAAGTTTATATTTCCCGATTAAAGGAATAAACCCTAATACAAAGCCTAATATTACACCAATAATACCAACAGATAATAAACCATGTATAGCGTAACTAGGTAAAACAGATAAGATCCACATACCCGTATTTATCTACGGGAATCAATTAATCAAACTTAAGTTTGAAAAATGTATATTTTTCTTTAGGCAATTTAGCTGTAATAGCATATGTATGACCAAAATGTACATGATCAACATACCTATGCCAAGTTGGTTGCTCTATAGCATTATCCATAATCCACTTGCCCTTTTCTGTCTGTTGAAATTCCCAAAGAGGCTGAGAAGCATAGATATCAGGATCATCAACATCACCTATACTGAATGTGTGTACTTTAGTTTCAATGTAATCTTTCATACAGCCATTTCCGCTTTGATTGGGCCATGACTGGTATACCCTTCTAAATGAATATCATTCATGGTCATTTCAAAAATATCTTTCTTTTCTACAGGTAACATCAATGTAGGTAAGGGCAATGGTTCTCGGGTCAATTGTTCCTTAACTTGATCAATGTGATTGGTATAGATATGTGTATCACCAGTACTGATAATTAATTCCCCAACTTTGTAACCACAATGATGAGCAATCAAATGAGTTAGTAGAGCATAACTAGCGATATTAAAGGGCAATCCTAGGAAAACATCCACTGATCTTTGGTACATATGACAACTTAATTCACGGTTCTTGTTCACATAGTATTGGCTCATAACATGACAAGGTGGCAATGCCATTTGATCTAATTCACCGACATTCAATGCACTAAGAATATGTCTACGACCATTAGGGTCTGTCTTTAATCCTTCTAATAAGTTTGCTAATTGGTCAACTGACCTTTCCATTACTGTTGAATCATAATGAGTTTTATCAGATTTACTATGTTGAACATAATGTTTGGAAGATTTAAGAGTATTATGTTTCCAATCTCGCCATTGTACACCATATACCCTGCCTAAATCACCTTCAAACTTAGCTTTAGGTTTCCAATAACTTGATAATGCATTTGGAGTCCATATGGTAACTGTACCATCTTTACTACCATGTGTAATTTCAGCTAATCTACGTTCATCACCACTACCTTCAATAAACCATAACAACTCACCTACACAGGCTTTCCATGCTAACTTTTTAGTAGTAACAGCAGGAAAACCCTTGCGTAAATCAAATCTTAATTGTCTACCAAAGACAGATACTGTACCTACACCTGTTCTATCGTCTTTTGTTTCGCCGTTCTCTAGTATATCTTTAAGCAAATCATGATAATTTTGCATTTTTATTTCCAATAATCAGGATGATCTCTGTCCCAAATTTCATATGTATGGTCACTACGAACCTCTTCATGTGAAATTCTAAACTCCCCCCGTAATTTTTTCAAGTCTATAAAAGTATCACAAGCATATTCGGCAAAGGTAGTGGTCAAGTGAATTTTAGTAATTCTTTCCCAACATGTTTGTATTAACTTTGCTCCTCCCATTATCCATGGCTCATAAAAATATTTCAAGTCATCTAAATGAGCAATTGTTTTAACATTGTTAGGTAGTATAATTGGTTTTGTAGTTACTACAACATTGTATCTGTTAGGTAAAGGTTTTACTGGAAGACTATCCCAAGTATTGCGACCCATAACTACAGTTTTATCCTGAGTTAATCTTTTGAATCTTGGCAAATCGCCCTCGATTTTACTCCAGGGCAATTTGTTCTTATAGCCTATTCCACCTTTAGGATCACAGGCAACAATGAGTCTCATAAATTACCTAATAATCTGTCCGTTTCAGGTTGGACAGTGTCCGCAATACTCTGTACATTAAGAATAAATTCTACGCTAGTAACTAAATCATCCAATTCAGTTAATCTTTTATTAACTAAATCTTCTACTTGCTCTGGTTCTAAACCTTGATTTAAAAATTTCTCAATATTCAGAGTTTGCTGTTTCTTTCCTATTAGTTTGATAACTACTTTTTTAATAAAGCCAATAGGAATTTTTTGTTTTTCAACATCCTCGAGGATGTGTTCCCATTTTTCAATGAATTCAGGTGACATTATGCAACCGCTTTAGCTCTTGATTTTTTTGCTTTTGGTGATGGGACCTCCACAACAACTGATGCTTCCCCAGTAGGTGCTACATTAGGATCAAGTGACCTTGCCTCTGCCTTTAACCGTTTTGCTTCAGACATAAGACCTTGTGCTTCACTTTCCATCTTAATTGCTTGATCTAACCGCTGTTTAGCCAATTGCTGATCGCCCATTACATCACCAGTTGGATATGCAGGTTGTGTTTGTGGACCACGCATCTTTCTAATAACTTCAGACTTGGTTTGCATTCCCATGCTCTTATCCATTTCAGCTAATCGCTTAACGGCTTCTTCACCTTGTTGCATCTCATCTAAAATCTTATTCAGTTCATCCAATCTAATTTGAGTATTAGGTTGAGGAGTCATTATAATTTGAGCAGTTTGAACTTTTTTCAACTGTCCTTCAAGGTGTAGTGTTTGTAAAATTGGTTTACCGTCTTTGGTATAGCTACGATGTAATGCATCAGCTAGATTTTGACTGTTCTGACCAATGTCACTTTCAATACATTTAATAATTGGATCATGAATATGCATATTCAACGTTTCTGTATATGTGACTAGGCACATATGTGATTCACCGGGCACTTCACGGAAGATTACTGCAACTTTGCGATCACCGTGTTTACCAACATGTCTTAAAAAACTCATATCATATTCTCCTTGATTATATCATTATTTAATTGATTTTTACTATATACTAAAAATTTATCAAGACCAAGCTAACTCATAAAGAATTGCTTCTTGTGGATCTTCAAAAGCAGGTACAAACTTTTTATTCCTTGTTATATAACCATTTTCAATTAATGAAAATCTACCTTTTAAATTTTTTAAAATCCAAAATTTAGATTCTTCAGTAATATGAGTGTTGGTCATAACGAAATGTGGAGGTTTAAAATTAACCTCCCGATCACTAAACCAAACAACAGGATCAATCTCTATCATCGGGTTAGAGAATCTAACATCTTGTATTTTTCATACGCATCAATCACCGCAGGTGAAGAATTAGTATTAGTTGGTACTACTTGGAGCCAAAGTTCTTGAAAAGCAAAGGCAATAGGCAAATAATCACTATCTGAGTAAAGCCTAGGTTGATGAATTCTACCTGAATTATAAAGCCTACTAGCTAAATCCAACACGGTCTCAAAATCAAATTTTGTTAAGTCGTACCGCTGAGGATTTCTAGCATAGTTATTACCTTCAGAGTAATACAATTTAACTACGTTGACCAACGAATCGTAAGTTTCGCAGTGAGTCCTAGTAATAATCGTCAAAACACGGTCCTCGGATACTTCGCCATCTAGGATGCTACGCAAGCAACCACCCAAGCTTGTACCAATATACATCATAGTGAATTTTCTTTTTTGATAAGGTTATAAACTACTAACAATCTATCCAATACATCATTCAACGATGGATTGGTTTTTGCTAATCCTCTAATATCTTTCCAAATCTCGACTTGCTCTTGTTCATTGATACGAGACCAAGCCTTTTCACTCATTGAAATTAACACCCTGTCAGTAGATCCTACTTTTCTAGCATATATAGTTTCCCCCTTATCGGGGGATTCATATATTAGATCATGCCCCGTCATATAGTGCAAACGTCCCAAATGGGGGATTAGGATCCTTGTCACCATGAATGATCCATGTGGTATCACAATAGTCAGGATCTCCCCAGCTACCACCAGGGTAGCCATCCGTGAACACAATCAAACGTTTGGGCACAATTGCATTTTCTTTAAGATAACTGAAGATGCAATCAAAATCAGTACCACCTCCACCAACTGGTTCATATGAATCAATTGTATCCAAGTTCTCGCTGGTAAAGTCTTGTGGATTGTAAGTTTCTGTATCAAAACAAAATACATGCACCCGATATCCATCAAACGCATCCATCATACCGGCAATCTCACCCAAGAATGCCTGAGCTTGTTTATCGGTAATAGAACCCGACATATCAAGGCTAACTACAACATCGATTTCTTCACCTGGGGTCATCCCAGGCATGATAGCGTCCATATGCCAACCTCGACGATTAGGACGCATAAAGCTAAAGTCAGTCCGAATAGCACTTGTCAAATTAGTCTGAATCAATTCACGCCAAGGCATTATTGGGTTAGTATGCTGTTTGATCAGCCGCTCAACACCTTTAGGAATAGAACCTGCTTCAGCAGAAGAAGCCGCATTGATGATAGCCTGTTTTACTTCTTGGCGAACACGTTCACGTTCCTCACCAGACATTTTCGGACGACCTTTGACCTTACCACTACCGTCAATTTCTTCGCCGTCACCTTCAGACTCAGAACCCTCACCTTCCATATGATCATCAATCATTTGGTCGATATGATCCTCAATGTTAATCTTTTCAGCCTTCTCATAAAGGTCATCATAGATTTCTTCGGCACTCTTACCGTCATATTTTGCTTCATACAAGCAAGGAACCGTTTTGATAAACTCACCGACCTTGTGCCGTTTCAAGTCGGCATTAACCGCGTAGTCATCAGCAATGTTCCAAAGTTGGGGATCACGGTTGCCTCGACGACCAATATGATCGTATACTACATGAAGTACTTCATGCCCAACCAAGAATTCAACTTCCTTGGGCTTGAGCATCATAATAAACCGAGAATTGTAATAGAATTTCAATCCGTCAGTAGCGGCTGTAGAGCACCATTCATCGGCGTTAACCAATTGCATACGGGTTGCAAGGTTACCAAAGAATGAATGACGGAGAAGCAGACCAATGCGGGCAGTTACCAACCGCTCACGGGCATTGAAGTCTACTTTGGCATCGGTAGGGCCGACCAAATTTTCAAATTTTTTACTACGTTTACGCTTTTTAGTTGGGGCGACTACATCACTCATACCTACTCCTTTATCGTATATATGTTATATTATAACACATACCGTATTTAATTGCAAGTGAAAAAAGGGAGTTGCCTCCCCTTTTATTAATTACCTGCTTCTACAATGTACTTGCCGTACTTCTTGTGGAAGTCATCAAAATGTTTCAACTGACTGGGTTCGATCGGAAGACGATACGTTTTCAGAGCAACCTTCGCACCCATTACGACCAACTCAGTTTCAAAGTTTGCCATGATGTAGCTGAAGAAATTATCAGCCATTTCGTGGAATTGTTTGGTGTTGACACGTTTGTTGTCAAGAGCGTCCTTCAATTCATAGCACAGGCTAATCGTGAGGGAGTACATTGCCGACACTTCCTTGACACGGAGTTCTTTGACCTTACCTGCGAGAATATCGCTAGGCTCGGGCATCTGACCTGCAACCTTACGGTGTGCCATAAACTTAACAGCAAGACCTTCACCTACAGAACCTGCGACCAAGTTGAACAGTGTATCAGAGTCCGTGTCTTCGTCATCATTCAGCAAATCGCTGACAAAGCACCAGCTACGGGGAGTAGCGAATGCGCGGCTAGAGGACTTTGAATCAAAATCATAGAGATCCTGTTTAGCGAAAGACAGATAACCAACCACATCCTTATGGATGCCTTTGTTAACTGCCCAGTTCTGCCACGAAGCAAAATCGGGTCGCATTTCAATATGCAAGAACCGATTAGCAAGGGGCATCGGCATACGATAAGTAACACCCTTATCGCTATCACGGTTGCCTGCCGCAACAATAACCACGTTGTCAGGAAGTTTGTACTTACCAACACGGCGATTGAGAATCAACTGATATCCTGCAGCCTGTACAGCAGGGGCAGCCGAATTCATCTCGTCCAAGAACAGACAGACGATAGGGTACTGACTAGCAAGTTCCTCGTCAGGGAGATCAACCGGGGGAGCCCAGTCCATCTTGCCAATGTCTTTATTGAAGAAAGGAATACCACGAATATCAGTGGGTTCCATTTGTGCCATACGCAAATCAATCATAAAACCACCAAGCTCCTCGGTGATTTCAGAAACAACCTCAGACTTACCGATACCGGGAGGGCCCCAGAGAAACACGGGACGTTTGACCTTGAAAGCCTTGAGAATTGCTTTACGGGCCTGAACACTAGTAACGGTGAGATTGTCAGATACTTGAGCCATTTCTTACTCCTGTTGAAAAAACTACGATAAAAAGATTATAGCAACTGCCTGAATTAATGTCAAGCAGAAGCCTTAGTGATTGTGCCTTGGTAAAGTATCTGATACAATTCAGCCGTAGCCTGCAAATAGAACTGCATGACCTTACCAGTTGGGGTAGTTAAAGTGAATGTCATTTGAAATATCCATAAGGGATGCCAACCGTGTAGCAGAGGTACTCATCGTCGCCGTCCGTGTCCTCAGCCTCGTGAATCCAACGCAGTGCCATTGCACGATCCTTAGCACCCAATTGGATGATGCTAGCGATACGGGCTTCGAAACGGGCGACAGCCGCAGCCTCGTCCTCGATACGTTGGGCCTCATTGCGGTTGATGATAAACTGCAGGGTTTCGAACTCCTTTTGGAAGTCTGCTAGTGTCCATTTGGACGTGTCCACACTACGGGGGCGGAAATTGTAAGCGTCCTTGTACATATCCCAGTAGGTCATTGCAGCCTGCTCAAGCGGAGTGTACTCTTCCCAAGTCTTGTAAGTCAGTTCGCTCATCTCGCTCTCCTTGTTTCTCACTATAGATACAGTATACGCTTATACCCAATTAATGTCAAATTTTGGGTTTGTTGCGGAAAAACAACAAAATAATAGGCCCTTTCGGGCCTATTACAGGTTAGTTATTTTACAGAGTCTTTCCTACTCCGGCTCAGCCTCATGCGGCTATAGCAAATACCTCATCGTTGGCATTTATAGATTTTGCTTGGATTACGTCCATCGCCTATCGTGTTGTCCACTCATCTACTCATCCGTCAATCGATACCATGGCCGGCCCATCAAAAGCATACTTGGAAGATTTATTAACCGCTGACTATTACTCTTCCCCAGCATCACTCTAGTATGCTTTTGGTGGACCGGTCGGGAGTCGAACCCGAGTCTTGCCCGTCTTTTAACTTGCTTCTTTCCTTTCGGTTTTTACAACAATTCTTTACTGGCGTATCAAAACTTCTTGTGATACACCATTTACTATCATAGTTTGTTTAGTATACTCTACTCCATCAATAATTACAACCTGAGGCTGAACAACAACGGGAGGCTGTTGAATGTAGACTGGTTGTTGAACTATTACAGGAGAAGGACGAGTTAACCCATATACTACAGCCCCGCCGATGACAGCAGGTGCTACCCAACCCCATCCTCCACGATGAGCTTGATGATGATCAAAATGTCTCATACCATGATGATGGTGTTGTGCTATCGCACTTAAGGGAAACAAAAGTAATATAGATAAAATTTTTGCTTGCATTTTGTAACTCCTTTATAAAGTATACAATATTATTTATACAGTTTTAGCTCTATGTTAAGCAAGACATTTGGGCAACTTTTTGTACCCATAGCCAATAATGGTAACTACAATAATCAGGCTTTATTTCTAGGGGTTGATTGTAGGGTAATGTTTGCATATAGTTAGCTTTGTAAAATTGACCATTTTCTGTTCCAGTAACACCTGCATTATGAAATATTTTATGATCGTTCCATTCTCTTGCCGGTGAAGTAGCCCAACTAAAGCTAAGGTCTTTATGACATTCTGTTTTGTTACCTAGTTTCCATCCATTCCAAAGTACAGCCCACATATCAGCGCACCAAATTTGCAATTCATGGTATCCAGGATTTGCTTGCTTTTTAATGTTATTCATAGCAGTAATATCCACAAATAACTTTTCACAATCACGTTCAACGTTTTCCCAAAATTCTGCGGTAAGATTTTTCATTAAGTATTGAGCACCAATACTGTTTAGCTCATTTTCTTTAACCAAAGATTTGTCAATCTTAACAATATTGCACATAGCGTCCAATACATCTTCACCTTTGCTAATGATGTAATCGTGAGAGATATACCAACGACAATCTGAACCATACCATATATCGTCTTCTAAAAATTGATCAAAGTTTATCCGATCAGTGAACATGATATCATTATCGTGATAGAATATGGCTTCATCTAGTAATTCAGGTCTAGCTTGAAAATGTTTTTTCATTATATGTGGTCTTAGAGAGCTAATATAGCCAGGTGATTGTCTAGTATTGTTATAGAAGAAGAATCTAACCATATTATAATGGTTAGCTAATTTTTGCCATCTTTCAGGAACATGATTGTTTTGTATACCACATACTACGTCAATGTAGTTAGGGTTTATTCCTTTTTCCATGAAGTTATTAATCATAACTTCAACTTGCCAAGTATAGTAATCAATGGCAGGTTGTACGCAAATAAATCTTAGATTTTTTTTCATGTTATCATCACACCGTATAGCTTTATATAGCTAATTATGAGTGTGATGATAAATTTTTAACTTACGGGGGAGGGTACTGTGTTGCGGATATTAACACCCCGGTAGCGGTTGCTACGATGTTAGTACCTGATGAATCTGACGCAACTTCTATGGTATAAGTTGCGTCTGTAGTTGCATTATAATTATTTGCTACATATGCTGCTGCGATCCCGGCGACTCCTGGTTGAATCCAACCAGTTGTAGCTGTAGCGGTATAACCATTCACAGCAGTTTGTGTAAATCTGAACCAATGGACTAATCCCGGAGTTACAAATCCCCCACTGAACCAATATTGATTAGTTGGGGCTCCATTGGTTAAATTAGTTCCTGATTGATCAAGAATTGCAAAGTTACCGTTAGAATAAAATAAAATATATGTGCTAGCATCGGTTCCACCAGAAATTGATCCATAAAAACTATTATTTGTTAAGTAAGTAAACAATGCAGTATTGATAGTACCACTTGGTGCAGCAGTAGTAGTTGTAGTAGTTGTACTAGGTAGAGTGCTAGAGAATTGCATTCTTACATAACCATTACCACCGGCTTGTGGCAAGTTTGCATCTGAATTAGAAGTAAAGTTACTATTTTGACTAGCTCCACCTGTACCAAATCCACCATATACGCTAGCGCCTCCTGCTGCTGCTGGATAAATATCTATCGGAGTAGAAGGGGTGACTCCAGGATTACCAGAAATAGTTCTACCTATACCGCCAGCTCCGCCCACACCATCATCGTTACTACCTGTATTACCGGTACCTCCAACTCCTCCTAGAGCAGTATAATAATTTGTTAAACCGTATAGTAGTGAAGATATGCCTCCGGTTCCAGCATTTTTTGTACCAGTTCTAGTTATGCCAGGTACACCTGGATAAACAGTACCGTCGAGGCTAGCACTAGCAGCAGTTCCGCCAGCGCCTACAGTTACAGTGAAGTTACCACTTGTTCCGGTAGTATCTAAAATATCAAAAGAATACCCACCAGAACCACCGCCACCACCTGCATAACTAGCGCCGTATCCATCAGTGCCGCCTCCACCGCCCCCCGCACCAACCAATTCTAGTGCAAGATAGGGGTAGCCGGGTATAGGTGCTACAGAGTAAGTACCAGGTATCGGAAATGTATAATTCAGTGGTTGTACATTATCATATCCGGCTGCTGCTAGACCTGACCTTGCAGTACCAACACCAGTGACATCATTGCCAACCACACCAGTATTAGTTATTAGATTGGTTACGTTAGTAGGGTTGCCAAGAGAAATGTTGGTAAAACCAAACCCAAATATAGCTTTATCACCGCCATATCCTGCTGCTGCTAGTCCATATCTTGCAGTACCAGTTAATGCGGCTTGATCAACAATAACAACACCAAGATTAGATACTAGATTGGTTATACTAGTTGGATTACTAGTAACACCAAATCCAAATATTGCCTTGTCTGTACCATATCCTGCTGCTGCTAGACCATACCTCGGAGTACCAACACCAGCAGTATCTGTAGCAACAACACCAAGATTATTTACTAGATTGGTTATTGAGAATAAACCAACCCCACTTGCTCCAAATCCAAATATAGCTTTATCATAACCATAGCCGGCTGCTGCTAGTTGAGATCTTGCCGTACCAACACCAGCCGTATCTGTAGCAACTACACCAGTATTAGATACTAGATTAATTATTGTGGACGACGCAAGCGATCCCACCCCAAATCCAAATATAGCTTTATCACCACCATACCCTGCTGCTGCTAGTCCATATCTTGCAGTACCAACACCAGTTGTATCTGTGGCAACAACACCAAGATTAGATACTAGGTTGGTTATTGAAACATCGATGCCACCGGCCCGTCCAAATCCAAATATAGCTTTATCACCGCCATAACTTGCGGCTGCTAGTATTACTCTTGCAGTACCAACACCTGTAGTATCTGTAGTAACAGTACCAATATTATTTACTTTATTGGTTATTGAAACATCAGAGCCGCCAGCAAATCCAAATCCAAATATAGCTTTTCCATCTCTAGTTGGTCCTGGACTTGCGGTTGTAGTAGTAGTTGTAGTGCCTGGGCCTATTGTAGTTGTAGTTGTAGTTGTAGGTGGCGAAGGAGGTACACCACCATACCCTGCTGCTGCTAGTCCAGACCTTGGAGTACCAACACCAGCAGATTCACTAACAATAGTACCTAGGTTATTTACTAGATTGATTATTCGAACCGAAGCAGTTCCCGATAAGGGGCCTACTCTACCAAATCCAAATATAGCTTGACCACTACCGTATCCTGCTGCTGCTAGAGCATCTCTTGCTGTAGAGCTAAGATTGGTAACATCAGCCTGCACGACACCAAGATTAGATACTTTATTGGTTATTGATGTTAAACTAGATGATCTACCAAATCCAAATATAGCTTTATCACTATCATACCCTGCTGCTGCTAGACCATATCTTGCAGTACCAACACCAGCAGTTTCAGAAACAATAACACCGTTATTATCTACTAGATTGGTTATTGAAACAGCAATGCCAGTATTTCCAAATCCAAATATAGCTTGACCAACACCAAATCCTGCTGCTGCTAGACCATATCTTGCCGTACCAACACCAGTGGTATCAGCAGCAACCACACCAAGATTATTTACTAGATTGGTCATTGAAAAAGGTGCACCACTATTATCATTACCAAATCCAAATATAGCTTTATCACCACCATATCCTGCTGCTGCTAAAGCAGATCTTGGAGTACCAACACCAGCAGTATCTGTGGCAACCACACCAAGATTAGATACTAGATTAGTTATTGCGATGTAACTTAGTAGATTTGCAAATCCAAATCCAAATATAGCCTTATCAGTGCCATATCCTGCCGCTGCTGGACTTCGCCTTGCAGTACCAACACTAGTAACATCATTACTAACGACACCGTTATTATTTACTAGATTGGTTATTGATGTTTCATCGCCGACATTATTCAATCCAAATCCAAATATAGCAGATCCAGGTGTAGGTGTTGGAGCTGCTGTAGTTGTAGTTGTAGTCAATGGTGGGGGTCCACTACCATATCCTGCTGCTGCAAGGTCCTGCCTTGCAGTACCAACCCCAGTAACATCAGCAGCAACAACACCAAGATTAGATACTAGATTGGTTATAGAAGTTCGGGTTAAACCGCTACCAAAAGCTCCAAATCCAAATATTGCTTTATCACCACCATATCCTGCTGCTGCTAGATTAGATCTTGCTGTGCCAGTTAATGCGGTTTGGTTAGCAGCAACAACACCAAGATTAGATACTAGATTGGTAATTGAAACATGAGATACCCCATCATTTCCAAATCCAAATATAGCTTTATTACCGCCATATCCTGCGGCTGCTAGTCTAGATCTTATAGTACCAGTTAATGCAGTTTGGTCAGTAGCAACAACACCAAGATTATTTACTAGATTGGTTATATTCGTATAATACCCACCAGAAGAACTTCCAAATCCAAATATAGCCTGACCAACACCATATTCGGCTGCTGCTAGTCCATTCCTTGCAGTACCAACACCAGTAGTATCAGTAGCAACAACACCTGTATTATCTACTAGGTTGGTTATTGAAACGGCAACCGAGCCGGCGTCTTCACCAAATCCAAATATAGCCTGACCACTACCATATCCTGCTGCTGCTAGTTCTCGCCTTGCAGTACCAACACCAGTCGTATCTGTAGCAACAACACCAGCACTAGATACTAGATTGGTGATCGAAAAATAAGTACCACCACCGGTGTAACCAAATCCAAATATAGCCTGACCAACACCATATCCTGCTGCTGCTAGACCAGATCTTTCAGTACCAACACCAGTGGTATCTGTAGCAACAACACCAAAATAATTTACTAGATTGGTCATGTTGAGTGCACCTTGACCACTCGGTTTAGTACCAAATCCAAATCCAAATATAGCAGATCCAGCTGGAGCTGGTGATGGAGCTGCTGTAGTTGTAGTTGTAGTGCCCGGGCCTGTTGTAGTTGTAGTAGTAGTTGTTGGTGTGATCGGTGATGATCCTTGAACAGTTACCGTACCCCAAGTGTTGGCAATATTATTACTTGATGGATAAATCGCAGTTAGCGTAGTTGCCGTACCTGCTGATACTGTCGTACCAACTGGTAGTTCCTGCCATGTAGTATAGAATGTTATAACATTTCCTGCATCTCCGTAACTACCTTGAGTTCCATTAGATTTAACTTTTATATTAATATAGCTAGAACTAAAAGTAGAATCCACACCATCAATTTGTGTAAATACATTTGCGTTACTAGTTGTCAACGCATAATACCCATTGTTAGTAAGTATACTAGGTGTTTGTCCACTTCCTCCTAATTTACTAATACCACTAAACGAATTACCGGCAACATTTATAACACCTGTTGTAGGTGAACTTAATGTAACATTGCCTATGTTTGCAGCTAAACCATGGAATATATTGTTAATTGTACTACCAGTTGGATGAGCACAGGTAATAACTAACTGTCCACCTGCATTAAAAAAGTATCGAGCCGCATCACCATTCGCAAAAGATGCTGTCTGAGTGAATACTATATTACTAGTCCACGTGTTACCACTAGTAACAGTGTTAGATGCAGGGATCAGCCCTTGCGCTACTGCATTAAGACGATTATTATAAATTGTAGTTAAATTATTTGTAACCGCAGCAATATATGCTATAGTATTTCCGCCAGAAGGTGGAGTAACACTAGTAATTGTAGAACCTTGATGAGCCGCTGAGTTTGCGGTATTATTAATTAAAGTAGCCCAATCAATATTAGCAACAGTATATCCTATAGCAACATTTGCTACCTGCTGCTGTCCGTAACCAGCGTTACCGTTACCAACGGCCCATGTAGTGTTAAGTGTATTTGCTGTATTACCAGGATTGTTACCAATTAGGGCATTGAAATCAGATGCTTCTATAAGATTGTACTGTGCATAGGTCATTGGATATTCCTGAAATATATTCTATGAATATTTATCAAATTTATATTATCTTACCTGCACAGTACATCTTTATACCAAATGATTTTTAGGTACAAAGATTACTCTGTTTTTACGTTACTATGTTGAATTTGTAAATTTTTAGTTTCAGTAACAACTTCATTAAATGCCAACTCTAATGGATTTTGAACAGTAGTATCTAATAAGACTGCTTCTTGTGGAACTAGTCCTACTCTCTTCAAAGTTTCAAATGTATATGGATTTGACATAGCATTTCTTAATTTTGCAGGTGATGGTCGACCATTTGCAATAATTTCTGCTTGAATTTCTTTTCCAAGCATAACAGTAAACTCGTATGCAGCATTTGCTTCAAACATTTGTTCATCTGTATAACCGGGAATTCTAGTTTGTTCAGCGACCTCATATATTTCTGCTAGAAAACTTTCTAAAAATGCAATTTCTTGTCGATTTAATTCCCATGCTTCATTTTGTCCTTCATCAAAAGATTTAGATTCTAAGAGTTCTGCTTCTAAATTTAAGATAACATGGGGTAATGCATTGTTATTTTTGCAGTTTTCCAATTCTAGTTCTTTTGCCAAACGTTTTTTTGCGGCAACTTCTTCCAAACAAGCAGCACGTTTTCTACCTTCCAAAAATCCTTTAAGGATTTTGATTTTTTCCCAAGGTGTTTCGCCGTTGACCAGGTAACGGTAATTAAATTCAGAGTTAAATTTTGATGGCATATATATTCCTTATATAAAAAGTTAGCATTGACAATAGCATATCTTTTTAGAGAAATGATATGAATTGATCCTTGCTGTATTGAATATATATGCCTATCTAAAAGTCATGAAACATATTTTTCTCATATCAAACTTGTTAGAATGATCCAATATGCGTATGAATAAAGATAATCAAGTGCCATATCCTGCTGCTGCTAGACGTTCTCGTGCAGTACCAACACCAAGAGTATCTGTAGCAACAACACCAAGATTAGATACTAGATTGGTTACGTTGGTAATGGCGCCAAAGGCTCTTCCATATCCAAATATAGCCTTATCACCGCCATACCCTGCTGCCGCTAGATTATATCTTGGAGAACCATTTAATGCAGTTTGGTCAGCAGCAACAACACCAAGATTAGACACTAGATTGGTTATTGACAAATCCCCGGTACCGCCCAAGTACCCAAATCCAAATATAGCTTGATCTCCTCCAAATCCTGCTGCTGCTAGACTTTCCCTTGCAGTACCAACACTTGTAGATTCACTAACAAAAATGCCAGTATTAGAAAATAGACTAGTTATTGAAACTGTAACAAATAAGGTATCCACTCCAAATCCAAATATAGCCTTATCATAACCATACCCGGCTGCTGCTAGAGTACTTAATGCAGTACCAACACCAGCGGTATCTGTCGCAACAACACCAGTATTAGATACTAGGTTGGTTATATTAGTTCTACTACCAGTAGTACCAAATCCAAATATAGCTTTATCACCGCCATATCCTGCTGCTGCTAGATAATATCTTGTAGTACCAACACCAGTAGTATCAGTAGCAACAACACCAGTATTAGATACTAGATTAGTCATCGACAGGTACCCAGACGTATCTATTCCAAATCCAAATATAGCTCGATCACCACCATACCCGGCTGCTGCTAGACTTTCCCTTTCAGTACCAACACCAGCGGTATCTGTAGAAACAACACCAGTATTAGATACTAGATTAGTTATATTAGTACTAAATGAAACATACCCAAATCCAAATATAGCTCTAAATCCAGTTGATGGTGCTGCCGTTGTCGTAGTTGTAGATCCTGATGTGGTTGTACTAGTAGTTGTAGATCCTGATGTGGTTGTACTAGTAGTTGTAGATCCTGATGTGGTTGTAGTCGTGGTATTGATTGGTGCGGATCCACTGCCATAACTTGCTGCTGCTAGTCCCCATCTTCCAGTACCAACACCGGCTGTATCAGTAGCAACAACACCGAGATTATTTACTAGATTAGTTATTGCAGTACCAGAACCGCCGCCAGAAACAGTTCCAAATCCAAAAATAGCCTGATCGCCACCAAATCCTGCTGCTGCTAGATAACCCCTTGCACTGCCGACACCAGCGGTATCTGTAGCAACAACCCCTTGATCAGATACTAAATTAGTTACTGAAACATAACCACTGATTAGACCATATCCAAATATAGCCTGACCACTACCATATCCTGCTGCGGCTAGATAATGTCTTGCAGTACCAACACCAGTAGTATCAGTAGCAACAACACCGAGATTAGATACTAGATTAGTCATTGAAACATTGATTAAATTGGCCTGTCCAAATCCAAATATAGCTTTATCACCGCCATAACTTGCGGCTGCTAAACCATATCTTGCAGTACCAACACCTGTAGTATCAGTGGCAACAACACCTGTATTATCTACTAGATTGGTTATTGATAACTCAGTCTCGGCGAAATTGACATGTCCAAATCCAAATATAGCTTTATCACTGCCATATCCTGCTGCTGCTAGATCCATCCTTCCTGTACCAACACCAGCGGTATCTGTAGCAACAACCCCTTGATCAGATACAGTATTAGTTATGGAAGTACCAAATTCACCACCGCGGTCTCCAAATCCAAATATAGCTTTATTACCGCCAAATCCTGCTGCTGCTAACCTATTTCTTGCAGTACCAACACCAGTAGTATCTGTAGCAACAACGCCAGTATCAGATACTTTATTGGTCATTGAAAAATAACCATCTCCATCGACCCGTCCAAATCCAAATATAGCATTAAGTCCAGCTGGTGGTCCTGCCGTTGTTGTGGTAGTACTAGGTGGAACTACAGTAGCACCAAATCTTGCTGCTGCAAGAAACGACCTTGCAGTACCAACACCAGCAGTATCAGTAGCAACAACACCAAGATTAGATACTAGATTGGTTATTGAATAATAAACAGGACCATTGGAACTACCAAATCCAAATATAGCTGTATCACTGCCATAGCCTGATCCTGCTAGACCTTGCCTTGCAGTACCAACACTAGTAATATCTGCGGCAATTACTCCGGTATTAGTTACTTTATTGGTTATTGAAACATAAATAAGATTAATATCCCAACCAAATCCAAATATAGCTTTATCATACCCATATCCTGCGGCTGCTAGACCTTGCCTTGCTGTACCAGTTAATGTGGTTTGGTCAGTAGCAACAACACCGAGATTAGATACTAGATTGGTTATAGAAGTCGCCCCACCAGTTCGAACGCCAAATCCAAATATAGCCTTATCATAACCATAACTAGCTGCTGCCAAACTTCGCCTTGGAGTACCAACACCTGTAGTATCAGTGGCAACAACACCTGTATTATCTACTAGGTTGGTCATGGAGACAACGGTAGGACCACTAGTTTCACCAAATCCAAATATAGCCTTATCACCGCCATATCCTGTTGCTGCTAGACTATATCTTGCAGTACCAACACCCTCAGTATCAGTAGCAACAACACCAGTATTATCTACTAGATTGGTTATAGAAGTCGGGATGAAGACGTTAGCAATTTTAATTTGACCAAATCCAAATATAGCTTGATCTCCTCCAAATCCTGCTGCTGCCGCGCCATATCTTGGAGTACTAAACGGATAAGTAATATCGGTCTGTACAACACCAGTATCAGATACTTTATTAGTTATAGCAAGAAAATTAAGAGAGCCATTGCTACCAAATCCAAATATAGCCCTAGCTCCAGATAATGGAGCTGCTGTAGTTGTAGTTGTAGTTGTAGGTGCTCGTGTGGTTGTAGTTGTACCTGGTCCTGCTGTTGTAGTTGTTGTAGTAGGTCCTCGTGTAGTTGTTGTAGTAGGTGCTCGTGTGGTTGTTGTAGTAGTAGATGTTGTAGTAGTAGATGTTGTAGTAGTAGTTGTTGGATTAATCCGAACTGTACTAGATATAGTAGTTGAACTGACATTATTGCTACAACCAATTACTATATTACCGGTATATGTTCCAAGGCCGGCGCCTGCGTCATAATAATCTACTGTAAAAGTTTGCACAGTATTTGAAGCAAGAGTATACGACAACGTTGCATTACCAGTCTCGGTGCTTGAACCACCTAAATTTACCAAATTAGCGGTATGACCAATGCCAGAAAGACCATTAAAAGTCACTGACTGTATAACTAAACTACTTGTTCCAGCATTTCTTAATGTAAATTGTCTTGCTGCCATATATTCATCTTTTATATATTTATCATAGTAAATATATAATTATTCATTTATAATATTGCTATTCTCTCATAATAAACTTGTTACAATGATCCAATATGCGTATGAATACTAATAGTTAGGTACCAAAACTAGCTGCTGCTAGAGCACTTCTTGCAGTACCAGTCAATGCAGTTTGGTCAACAGCAACAACACCAAGATTATTTACTAGATTGGTTATTGATACCTTAGTACCACCACTACTACTCAGAGTAGTACCAAATCCAAATATAGCTTTATCAGTACCATATCCTGCTGCTGCTAAACCAGACCTTGGAGTACCAACACCAGAGGTATCTGTAGCAACAACACCAAGATTATCTACTAGGTTGGTTACTGAAAGCGGTGTAAAAGTACCATTATCAAAACCAAATCCAAATATAGCTTTATCACCGCCATATCCTGCTGCTGCTAAACTAGCCCTCGGAGTACCAGTTAATGCAGTTTGATCAGCAGAAACAACACCAGTATTAGATACTAGGTTGGTTGTTGATAAAGTAGTACTGGTGCCCGTAACTCCAAATCCAAATATAGCTTGATCAACACCAAATCCTGCTGCTGCTAAATTACCTCTTGGAGTACCAGTTAATAAGGCTTGATCAGCAGAAACAACACCAAGATTATTTACTAGATTGGTTATTGAAACAGAAGTGCCAGTAAATCCAAATCCAAATATAGCTTTATCAGTACCATATCCTGCTGCCGCCACACTTCTTCTTGGAGTACCAACACCGGGTGTATCTGCAACTACAACACCAAGATTATCTACTAGATTGGTTACTGAATAATTACCTGCAGGGTATGCATAACCAAATCCAAATATAGCCTTATCACCGCCATATCCTGCTGCTGCTAAACCACTCCTCGGAGTACCAGTTAATGCAGTTTGGTTAGCAGCAACAACACCATTACTATCTACTAGGTTGGTTGTTGAAACGTCATTAAGTGGATCACTTCCAAATCCAAATATAGCCTGTGTAGGCCCAGAAGGTGCTGCTGTTGTAGTAGTTGTAGTTGTAGGTGTGACTGCACTACCAAGACTAGCTCCTGCTAAAGCCGATCTTGCAGTACCAGTTAATGCGGTTTGATCAGCAACAACAACTCCAGTATTAGATACTAAATTAGTTATGTTAGTGTAGGAAGAACCGGTATAACCAAATCCAAATATAGCTTTATCGCCACCATATCCTGCTGCGGCTAGACCTTGCCTTGCGGTACCAACACCAGTGGTATCTGTAGCAACAACACCAAGATTATTTACTAGATTGGTTATATTTACAGTGGTATAACCACTACTATTAGAGCCAAATCCAAATATAGCTTTATCGCCACCATACCCTGCTGCGGCTAGACCTTGCCTTGCGGTACCAGTTAATGCGGTTTGGTCAGCAACAACAACACCAAGATTATCTACTAGATTGGTTATTGAAAAGACAGTCCCTGGATAGAAATCCTGACCAAATCCAAATATAGCTTTATCGCCACCATATCCTGCTGCTGCTAGTTGATATCTTGCTGTACCAGTTAATGCGGATTGGTCGGTAGCAACAACACCAGTATTAGTTACTAGATTGGTCATATTTACAGGGGTATAACCACTACTATTGATTTCACCAAATCCAAATATAGCTTTATCGCCACCATATCCTGCTGCTGCTAGACCCCCCCTTGCAGTACCAACACCAGAATTATCTGTAGCAACAACACCAAGATTATTTACTAGATTGGTTATATTACAATCTTGCAACGGAACAAACAAGAGAACAGCGGTTCCAAATCCAAATATAGCTTTATCACCGCCATAACTAGCTGCTGCTAGACCAAATCTACCAGTGCCAACACTAGTAACATCAGCAGCAACAACACCAGTGGCAGACACTAGATTGGTCGTTGAAAGATATGCAGATGAGGCATCAGCACCAAATCCAAATATAGCCCCGACTCCAGATGGTGATGGTCCTGCTGTTGTAGTTGAAGTAGTACCTGGTCCTGCTGTTGTAGTTGAAGTAGTACCTCCTCCAACGACCGTAATGGTACTATTTATAGTTTGACTGGTACTATTACTACCGCCAATAATTACATTACCAAGATATGTTCCCGGGGCAGCTCCAGAATTAGTATAATCTAGAGTAAAAGTTTGTGTTGTACTTGCGGGAAAGTTATAGACTAATGATGCATTACCGGTCTCAGCACTAGAACCACCTAAATTTATTAAATTAGCAATATGACCTATATTTGGAGGATCGTTGAAGGTCATTGACTGAATAGTTAGTCCTTCTGTTCCTATATTTGTTAACGTATACTGTATTATGGTTGGGCCTGGTGCTGCCGTAGTTGTCGTAGTTGTACCTGGACCTGCTGTAGTTGTCGTAGTTGTACCTGGACCTGCTGTAGTTGT
>Ga0164294_10000099_pt1 | contig 78641 bp, 86 predicted proteins | sample GEODES005metaG_FD_111479 | JGI IMG/M metagenome (GOLD analysis project Ga0164294, IMG submission 111479) | Oligotrophic lake water microbial communities from Sparkling Lake, Wisconsin, USA - GEODES005 metaG | ecosystem: Environmental > Aquatic > Freshwater > Lake | place: USA: Sparkling Lake... | reverse complement strand
GTCGCCGATCTGGAGGATGTGCACCGGCGGCGTATCGGCGGGGGCGCCGCGCGCCGTCGCCAGATAAGTCGCCCAGGGCGACAGTGTGTCGAAATTGCAGACCGGGCCGATGCACGGCCCGAGCAGCAGGGCGGTGAGCCAGCTCATTTGCCGGCATCCCTGGGCGCAGGCTCGGCGATCGTGCGGGTGGCATCGACATAGTCGCGGATCCGCCCGGCCAGGCCGCGGGTGATCCACAGATAGCCGGTCATCGACATGTGGATGCCGTCACCCGCGCGGACCAGCGTGCGCTCGCCGGTCTTCGGATCGGGCAGATAGGCCGCGTAGCCACCCTGGGCGTCCGACACGACCTGGCGGCTGTCGAGGAAAGGCACGTCGAGCTTCACCATTTCCGACGCGTAGAAATCGTTGATCGCGCCGACCTGCGCATCGAAGGCGGCATCGCGCATCCGCGGCAGGCCGACCCAATAGACCAGCGCGTTGTGCTGGCGGAGCAAGGTGACATAGCGCTCGATCCGCTTGCCGATCTGCGCCTTCCACAGATCGCCCATCAGCGGGGCGTGCTTGCCTTCGTCGGTGACGATGCCCTGCACGTCGTTGGCGCCGAACGAGATCACCGCGACATCGACCTTGGCGTCGCCGAGTTGTTCGGCGGCATGCGTCTCGAGGTTGAGCGTGCGGTAGCGGGTAAAGCCGCTCGCCGGCTGGCTGTACTTGATCACCTCATAGCCATCGGCCGGCTTGAGCTGGCGTTGCAGCCCGGACCAGACGCCGTCGCCATAGCTGTCGCCGAACACCGCCACACGAATGGCGCGCTGCGCACGCAATGTGGAGATCAGCTGACGTTGCGCCGGCGCGGCACATTGTTTCGCGCCACTTACTTCGGGCGCACGCAAAGTTGCGTCCTTATGTACAGCAGGCGAACAACTGCCGGCGATTACTGTAGAGCCGGCAGGCCCGGTGCCTCCCAGGAAGCTGAATCCGATCGCGGCCCCAACGGATACACCGAGGAGCAGGACCGCGGAACGGTCCATTACTAGTTTTGTAAGTTGCATGGTGAGCCAGTCTATTAGAGCCCGGCGCATCAATACGGCGAGATAAAAGTAGAGTCCAGATGGATTCTATATTGACATCAAATATTTCTCGATATTTTCAAGTATATAATCTTGATGATTTCGTGAGGCTCTGAAGGCGCCGGCAGGCTATTTTGGTAAATCCCCAAAAAATCCGAGGTTATAAGTGGATGCCGGAATAATATTACGCGATGGTATTTGAGGATTTTACTTTGCCAGAAAATTATCGGGATATTTTCTGATGGCATCGGCGCGGTGGGTCAGGAAGGGACGTCGAGCCGGGCGCAGATATTTTGATCTGCGAATGATTATCAGGTCGTCGCAGGTTAAGCTGAGGCAGGCCGTTTTCTGGGCGGGATGAGTCGAGTGAGTCAACTTGCCGGGCGTTGGCTGGCGTAGCGATTCAGTGCCGCGATTCGGCCGATTCGCGCAGGCGGAGCCGCCAGGGCGGGCGGCCACTCGGGGGAGGGCCGCCCTTGCGGGTTCAGAAGCGGATGCCGACGCCGGTGGTGATGTTGTTGCTCACATAGCCCCTGGCATAGTCGGTGTAGCGATACTCGCTCTTCCAATAGGCGTTGGGGAGCAGCTTCACTTCTACGCCCGCGCCGAGCAGCACGCCGTCGAGGTTGGACTTGCCCCTGGCGGTGATGCCGGCGGCGGTCTCGTCCTGCCGCAGCTGGAGATTGGCATAGCCGACCTTGCCGTACAGCAGGGTATTGGCGGTGATCGGCGTGCCGAGGCGGCCGGCAATCGTGATCTCGCGGCGCTTGCGCAATTCGCCGCCATCGGTGGCATCGCCATAGCTGTAGCCGGTATCGGCGAGGTTGAGGCCGACATCGATGCCGGCGATCAGCCTGGGTGCGACCGCGACGTCATAGCCGACCGCCAGGCCATAGCCGAGGTCGCCCTGCTTCTCGCGCCCGTCGGTCGCGGTGGCGAGGTCGAAGCGGATCTGGTCGAAGCCGATCGTCGCTTCGGCGCGTGCACCGGTGAATTCATTCGCTTCCTGGGCCAGCGCCGGGGTCGCGGCGAGGCCAGCGGCGGCGGTGAGGGCGATACGCAACTTGTTCATACTAAGCTCCATGCACTCGCGCCGCGGGGGAAGGGCGGCGCAGGCTGGTGCTGGGGCTTGCAGGTCGCGCCGGATTTTCGCGCGATTGCGCTATGTCGCCGGCACGCTTCATCGGCTTTCGAAGCGGTGTGGAGATTGCCGAATCAGGCTTGATTCCCGGCCTGGCTACGGACTTCTGGCCGGACCTGAAGTCATGTCGATGAAGATCGGGGCCGAGCGGTTTTAACTGGTGTCCGCTTTCGTCGCGCGAATGTCCATTTTGGTCGTGTTTACTGTGATTTTTTCGGCACATAGCCCGGGTAAATATTTCAGGGCCCGGCAAAATATGTTGCCACTTCTTTACAACCAAAGCGGACTTAAACACCGTGTGCCTCCAGGGAGGGCCTATTCGGGGACGGTTCTCTCTACGCCTGCCGGGCATTCGTCCGGGGGAACACGAAAAGGGAGACATCACCTTGTATCACAATTCCAGGCTGCGGCGCCTCGCCCGCGGCACGGCTCCGCTCGCCCTGGCGCTGGGCATGATGGCCGCGCCTGCCTATGCGCAGGAAGCCGCGCCCGCCGCGCCGCAGGACAACCCTGCCGTCGCCGATGAGGGCGATTCCATCGTCGTCACCGGCTCGCTGTTCCGCCGCACCGACACCGAGACGCCGTCGCCGGTTACCGTGCTGACCGCGGACTCGCTTGCCAAGGCGGGCATCACCTCGATCACCGATGCGGTGCGCTCGATCTCGGCCGACAATGCCGGTTCGATCAGCACCGGCTTCTCGAGCGGCTTCAGCGCCGGCGGCGCGGCGGTCTCGCTGCGCGGTCTCGGCGTCTCCTCGACGCTGGTCATTGTCGACGGCCTGCGTTCGGCCAACTTCCCGCTGAACGACGACGGCCACAATGCCTATGTCGATCTCAACTCGATTCCGTTCAGCCTGGTCGACCGCGTCGAAGTGCTGAAGGACGGTGCGTCGTCGACCTATGGTGCCGATGCGATCGGCGGCGTGGTCAACCTGATCCTCAAGAAGCAGTTCAAGGGCATCGCCGGCCTCGCCGAGGGCGGCGTGAGCGGCCACAACGACGCGCGTCGCTATCGCGGCAACCTGACCGTGGGCTTTGGCGACTATGCCGAGGCCGGCTGGAACGTCTATCTGAACGGCGAATATCAGCGCGATGGCCGTGTCACGGCGCATAGCCGCGGCTTTCCGTTCAACACCCAGGATCTGCGCGCGATCGGTGGTGCCGATCTGAACAATGCCGATGCGTCGATGACGGTGGCGTCGCCTACCGCCTATGTTACCCGTGTCGGCCAGACCAACCTCAACGACCCGTTCGCCGGCGCTGCCGGCGCGGCGCCGACCGGCCAGTTCCAGGCGCTCAACCTGAACTGCCCGAACGGCACTTTCACTTCGACCACGGCGGGTGCCCAGGGCACCGGCTGCAAGTACGACCTGGCCGACATGTATGGCCAGATCCAGCCGCTGCAGCAGCGCTGGTCGGTCAATGGCCGCGCCAGCCTGCGCATCAGCGACACGGTCGAGGCCTATGTGACGGGCAGCTACTCGAACAGCTTCGTCAGCATCATCGAGGGCCCGCGCGCGATCCGCGCCAACCAGCCGTTCGGCGGCGCGGCGACGCTGTCGACGATCAACCCCGGTGTGGTCCTGCCGGTCTATGTCTGTGCGGCCGGCACCAACTGCGCGACGGCAACCGATCGTCGCCTGAACCCGAACAATCCCTATGCCGCGGCCTATGCCAATGACCCGGCGAACGGCGCGGCGCGCATCTATTACCTGTTCGGCGACATCAAGGCCGGCAGCGAGCGCCGCAACGAAGTGTTCCGCGGTACGGCCGGCCTCAACGGCACGATCGGCGAAGACTGGGACTGGCGGGTCGAGGCGGTTGCCGCCAAGGACAATATGGAGATCACCCAGTTCGGCTATCTCAACGTCAACGGGCTGAAGAAGGCGATCAACACCGGCGCCTATAACTTCGTCAATCCGTCGGCGAACACCGATGAGGTGCGCAGGATGGTCGCGCCGGACATGGTGACTCCGTCGGAATCGTCGATGACCTCGCTCGATGCCTCGGTCACCAAGCAGATCGGCACGCTTGCCGGCGGTCCGCTGCAGCTGGCGCTGGGCGGCCAGATCCGTCGCGAGACGCTGATCAACCGCAACCAGAATGCGGACCTGCAGACCCTGACCCTGACGACCTCCTCGGCGTTCGGCAAGCGGACGGTCGCGGCGGGCTATTTCGAGCTCGATGCGCCGCTGCTCAAGAGCCTCGAGCTCAACGTCTCGGGTCGCTACGACCATTATTCGGAAGGGTTCAGCCGCTTCTCGCCCAAGCTGGGCATGAAGTTCACCCCGGCGAAGCAGGTCGCGATCCGCGGCACCTACTCGCAGGGCTTCCGCGCGCCGACCTTCGCCGAGTTCAATCCGGCGAGCAGCTATGCCGGCTTCTCGGGCTATACCCCGCCGGCGAACTTCGTCGCGGCGCATGGCGGCTCGACCAACCCCTATGCCCAGACCTACAATGCGGGCCAGGCGGTGCAGGGCAATCCGAACCTGAAGCCGGAAAAGTCGCGCAGCTTCACGGCCGGCCTGATCCTGCAGCCGGCGCCGTGGTTCAGCTTCACGATCGACTATTACAACGTGAAGAAGTCGGACCTGATCGTCGCCGGCGCCCTGCTGGGCGAGGCGCGTGCGGCCTATTACTCGAAGTCGACCCTTGCCGAGGCGAAGGCCGCGGTCGAGGCGATCGGCCCGGGCTATTCGGTGAACCTGGTCGATGCGGTGGATCCGCTCTTCCCGACGGCGCTGCCGCGCCTGCTGATCATCAACTCGCCCTATGTGAACGCGAAATACTCGCAGACCTCGGGCATCGACTTCTCGGCGACGGCCACCGTGCCGCTGGCCCAGGGGATCAAATGGATCAGCCGGATCGAGGCGACGGATGTCATCCAGTATGACCTGCACACCGAGACTCGTGTGCAGAAGTTCGCCGGCACGCTTGGGCCGTACGAGCTGTCCTCGGGCAACGGCACGCCGAAGTGGCGCGGCAACTGGCAGAACACGCTCGACTTCGGTTCGGCCACGTTCAGCGCCACCGCCTATTGGGTCGGGCGGATCAAGAGCATCGCACCCGACGAGCGCGTGGGCCGCAACTGCGCCACGTCGAACCAGTACCAGACCGGCAACGCCACCTATGGCAACAAGTTCTGCTACGTCAGCAGCTTCATCAACGTTGATCTGAACGCGTCGGCGCAGATCGGCGAGAGCATCACGATCTTCGGCAATATCGGCAACGTGCTCAATGCGCGCGCCCCGATCGCGCCGGCATCGTATTCGAGCTCGCCGAACCGCCTGGTCAGCTGGCACTATGCCGGCCTGATCGGCCGCACCTTCCGGGCAGGCGCCTCGTTCCGCTTCTAAGCGGACGCGGTTCCTGCGTGGCGTGGCGGCGGTCTCCTTTCAGGGCCGCCGCCATTCCCGGACAAGACACGAAAAAGGGGCCCGACGCGATGCGCCGGGCCCCTGTTTTTTCGCGTTGCTGCTCGCTTAGGCGGCGAGCTTGCGCAGCACGTACTGGAGGATGCCGCCGTTGAGGAAATATTCCAGCTCGTTGACGGTATCGATCCGGCAACGGGTGAGGAAGGTCTCCTTGGTGCCGTCTTCGCGGGTCAGCTCGACTTCGACGTCCTGACGCGGGCGCAGGCCGGCGACGTTCTTGATCGTGAAGGTGTCGCTGCCCTTGAGCTTCAGCGTCTCGCGGGTCACGCCCTCGGCGAACTGCAGCGGCAGGATGCCCATGCCGACCAGGTTCGAGCGGTGGATGCGCTCGAAGCTCTCGGTGATGACGGCGCGGACGCCGAGCAGGTTGGTGCCCTTGGCCGCCCAGTCACGCGAAGAACCGGTGCCGTATTCCTTGCCGGCGACGATCACCAGCGCAGTACCGTCCTTCTTGTGGCGCACGGCTGCGTCGTAGATCGGCATGACCTGGCCGCCATAGCGAGTCATGCCACCTTCGACACCCGGAACCATTTCATTTTTGATGCGGATATTGGCGAACGTGCCGCGAACCATGACTTCGTCATTACCACGGCGCGCGCCATAGCTGTTGAAGTCCTTCTTCGCGACCTGGTGCTCCTGCAGGAAGGTGCCTGCGGGGCTGTCGGCCTTGATCGAGCCGGCGGGGCTGATGTGGTCGGTGGTGATCGAATCGCCGAGGATCGCCAGCGGCTTCGCCTCGATGATGTCGGTGACCGGCGCCGGGGTCATCGTAAGCCCTTCGAAATAGGGCGGATTGTGGATGTAGGTCGAGCTGGTCGGCCAGTTATAGGTGTCCGAGCCGGTGACGTCGATCTTCTGCCAGTGGGTGTCGCCCAGATAGACGTTGCCATAGCGCGAACGGAACATCGCATCGTCGATGTTGGCGGCGATCAGGCCCTGGACCTCCTCGTTCGACGGCCAGATGTCCTTGAGGAACACGTCCGTGCCGTCCGAGCCCTGGCCGATCGGCGTCTCGTACATGTCCTCGGTCACCGTGCCCTTGAGCGCATAGGCGACCACGAGCGGCGGCGAGGCGAGGAAGTTGGCGCGCACGTCCGGCGAGACGCGGCCCTCGAAGTTGCGGTTGCCCGACAGCACCGAGGCGGCGACGATGTCGTTGCCGTTGATCGCCGCCGAGATCGGCTCGGCGAGCGGACCCGAGTTACCGATGCAGGTCGTGCAACCATAGCCGACCAGATTGAACCCGATCGCGTCGAGGTCCTCGCTGAGGCCGGCCTTGTTGAGATAGTCGGTGACCACCTGCGAGCCGGGCGCGAGCGAGGTCTTCACCCACGGCTTGCGGGTGAGGCCGAGCGCGCGCGCCTTGCGGGCGACGAGGCCGGCCGCGATCAGCACCGAGGGGTTCGAGGTGTTGGTGCACGAGGTGATCGCGGCGATCACGACGTCGCCGTCGCGGATGCCGTGATCGGTACCCTCGACTTCGGCGCGCGCGGCGTGGTCCTTCTTGTAGACCTTGGTCAGATCGCCGTTGAACACTTCGTCGACGCTGTCGAGGCTGACGCGGTCCTGCGGGCGCTTCGGGCCGGCGAGCGACGGGCGCACCGTCGACATGTCGAGCTCGAGCGTGTCGGTGAAGATCGGCTCCTCGGCGGTGACGTCGTGCCACATGCCCTGCGCCTTGGCATAGGCCTCGACCAGCGCGACGGTCTCGTCGGGACGGCCAGTGAGGCGCATGTAATCGAGCGTCTTGTCGTCGATCGGGAAGAAGCCGCAGGTCGCGCCGTACTCGGGCGCCATGTTGGCGATCGTCGCGCGGTCCGCCAGCGTCATCGCGTGCAGGCCCGGGCCGTAGAACTCGACGAAGCGGCCGACCACGCCCTTGGCGCGCAGCATCTGGGTGACGGTCAGCACCAGGTCGGTCGCGGTGATGCCCTCGCCGAGCTTGCCGGTCAGCTTGAAGCCGACGACTTCGGGGATCAGCATCGACACCGGCTGGCCGAGCATCGCGGCCTCTGCCTCGATACCGCCCACGCCCCAGCCGAGCACGCCCAGGCCGTTGACCATCGTCGTGTGGCTGTCGGTGCCCACAAGCGTGTCCGGATAGGCGATGTTCGCGCCGTCGCCGGTCTTGGACGACCAGATCGACTGCGAGATATATTCGAGGTTCACCTGGTGGCAGATGCCGGTGCCCGGCGGGACCACCGAGAAATTGTCGAGCGCCTTCGAGCCCCATTTGAGGAACTCGTAGCGCTCGGCATTGCGCTCGTACTCGAGGGCAACGTTATCCTCGAACGCCTTGGGCGTGCCGAACTCGTCGACCATCACCGAGTGATCGATGACGAGGTGGACGGGGACCTGCGGGTTGATCTTCTGCGCGTCGCCGCCGAGCTTGGTGATCGCATCGCGCATCGCGGCGAGGTCGACCACGCACGGCACGCCGGTGAAGTCCTGCATCAGCACGCGGGCCGGGCGATACTGGATTTCGCGGTTCGAGCGCGCGTCCTTCTGCCAGTCGACGATCGCCTGGGCATCGTCCTTGGTGACGGTGGTGCCGTCCTCGAAGCGCAGCATGTTCTCGAGCAGCACCTTCATCGAGAAGGGCAGGCGGCTGATGTCGCCGAGCTTCTTCGCGGCCTTGGGCAGCGAGAAGAAGTCATAGGTGGCGGTGCCGACGGTGAGCGTGTCGCGGGTGCCGAGGGTATCGTTGCCGATCGCGGTCATTGGGCGCGAGGTCCTTTCTATCTGTCCGGCCGGGCGCTCGGGGGACGTGGCTCCTTTATAGGGCCGCGCGGGCGCACCGGAGTGCTGCGAATGCGAAGATTCGCGGGTGCCGCTAGCACGGGGAGGGGGCGGGGGGAAGGGGAGGGTTTAGGGCGCCCGCAGAGCTTTCGGTCTCGAAAAGGCGGCCTGATATCCCAATCGCCCTACAAGCTAGGGATTTCGATATCGAGCGCAGCGGCGACCCACCGCCTTTCAAAAGAGGTCAGTAATTCAGATCCTGCCGAAGCCGCAAATGCGAGCTTTGCAGTAAGGGCATTTCTATCATCGCCAACTCGATAGAATCGTTCGGAAATTTGAATTGGAATTCCCTCTTCATCGAGGTTCTTCAATTCTTCTGCCCTAAACCACCTGCTCAAATCATGTAGAAATAAGCTGTAATCAGGGGCATATCCTTCGGATCTCGCAAATAATTCAATTACCGAAAAGAGCTGGGGCAGCCCATATTCGCAAGACCTTAAAAACTTAAATACATTATCATGATTTGCCCGATCGCCAAGGAAATTTGAATCATGATCTAGAAGAAATGCCTTCATCGTTGATGACATTCTAAGTTTTTGTATAAAAAGTGTCAGCTGTTTATAAGAAAAAGCGCCAAATTCTCGAGGGTATTTAACCGATGTTATGAGTTCTACGACAGCGCCGATTTGATCGTAGGTCGGGTGTCCGCGCCAGACAATTTGCCCACTACGCAGTGCGGCTGGCATCCGATTTTTTAGCGCTAGCGCTACTTCCAAGCCAATGGTTGAAGCTAATCGCAATCCCGTTGTGTCTAAGTTAAGGCTCTGGCGAAGCGCGGATATCCGATCATCAATCTCGCGGCTGGTGTCTGTCTCGTCGAGGTGAACGACATAGTCGTCGGGCGCTTCGTCGTCATCACCGAAGAGTGTGGGTGCCACATCAGTCGTTTCCTGCGGGGGTGGTTCATTAAATAGGAAAACGCGACCAACATGATGCTGGCCAAGGCGACCAGCTCTTCCGCGTATATTGGAAAATGTAAAAAAATCGTAGTTAGCTCTACTGATAGATTTATCATAAATTAGAACGGTTTTTGCAGATGTATTTACGCCCTCTATAAGAGTGGACGTGCAAAATAGAACTGGTAGCTCCTCATTATTGAACATTCTGACCATATGAGAGGCGATTGCTCTGGGTATGCGGCCATGGTGGATACCAAATCCGTACTCTACCGCTGTTATAATCGGCCACCCGCCCCCCACGTTGTCACGGAGCCAGTCTGCAAACTGGCTACTTGCATCTGATACCGCCATCTTCTCCGATGCAGCTATGGCTAGCTTATTAGCTTTGTCGGGGGAGGACACAAAAACAAGTGCGGGCCAGTTCTTGTCTTCGGAAATCTCAGAAAACAAGCGATCCTGCTTATCGCTGCTAAATCTCAAATCGAACGTGTCTACAGCAACGGTAGAAAACCTCGTGCGAAGGAATTCGAATTTCCATCGACCATCGGATGAAACAGAGACATTGTCTATATTTGGTCCGAGGAAAAAGAATTGCCTAGACCGACTCAAAAGCTTATAAACGGCAGCATTTAACGTGACACTGCGCTCATCTCTACGGCTCGGGTCTAGTTTATAGAATTCATCCACAACAGTTAGATCTAGTGTTCCTAGGTCTTTTCGATTTATCAAGCGCTCCTGAGTTCCTAGAAAAATCGTCGGATCCTCGCTCGGGAGATCTCCAGGGTGCATTACGACGTGAAATGATTCCCGAAAGCGTTTGCGTAGTCTGCGCCTAAATTCATCGAGTAACGCAATTGTCGGCAGTACAATTGCTACTCGGCGATATCTTCCTGAAGCGAGCAAAGCGTCGATTAGCAAGCTCTTCCCAAAACTTGTTGGTGCACTAAGGACGAGATTCCGGCCCGCGAGCAATTCGTTAAGCGCGGCGACTTGCTCTCGATGGAGTGTGATGTTGCCTAGCTCAGGAACCGTAACGGTTTCCGCGACGAGGCGGTCAGCGGTGGCGGCTTCCTCCTTGTCGATGTAATTCCACAGTCCGGTTGCACGGGCTAAGGCGCTGTAGGCTTCGCGGAAGGTTTTGAGTTCTGGGCGGTTGGGTACAAGATCTGCTAGCCGGGGTACGATCTCGAGCAAGAGTGGGTCGTCCTCAGGGCTCGCATGAACCTGTAGTGCGGCACTGCGCAGAATGAGGAAAACCTGCTGCTTAAGGGCGTCGCCGTTCAAGCTTTCGATGAGTTTCCAGTCGACGGCGGGCATTGTCATCCGCCAATGCCTTTCAGTCGTGCGTCAAAGGCGCTCGCAAGACTCTTCTTCGAGCCGAGCGGAACGTAGATCAGCATAACGCGGATCTTTTGCTGTAGATCGGATTCCAAGAGAATATCCAGCAATGCCTGCAGTTCCTGCTCAATTGCGCTGACATATGCCTCATTGATAGCGCCCGCGCTGTCCGTGGTGATGCTATCACAGGCGATACAAATCGGGAACACTGCAGTTTCAAAAAGCTTATCAAGCGACGTTTGAAGAGATAGCAGGTCACGGATTTCCTGATATTTCGGCAGGGATTTAGATACTTGTGGCCCGAGGAGCAGCTTTTCATTGTTGAGGAAGCCGGCATCAATGTGCGCCTCTACTGAGGTGATCGCCGCTTTGATTGCTGCAGCACCGTCTTCGTAAAATTTTGCTTCGCCAAGCCATAGCTCGAAGGCGCCATTCAGATATCGAACATGTACGAGGTCAAAGCCCTTCACGACATCATTGGACGATGAAAGATAAAAGACTCTCGGTGCGAAAGGGATCGTATCGAAAAAATCGCGACATATCCCATGCAGGATAATTTCTCCTACCTCGCCTCGCTTCTTGTAATTTTCGCTGCGATACACTCGCGCCGCGGCTTCTCTCAGTCGAACGAACATATTGGTATGGTCAATATTCAGCTCGTCCTCCGAGAGCGCGTAGTCCGCGATCCAATCGATTAGATGGTCTGCCAGAGGCGTGCACCGCCACGCCGTAAGCTCAAAGCCGGCGCAATAGCTGGCCTTTTGAACCTCGGCTGTAAGGTCGACAGTTAGCTCTGTCAGAAGCCGCTTTGGCTTTTTGTCATATGGACTCAATTCGCCATCGTGCGCTTTTGCAAGCGGACTCCCCCATTTTTAGTGCGGCATAACAGTATTATCTGGGTTCGTCCTGTCAAAGTGTGGCGATGGCAACTAAGGCACTATCGATCGGCGGCCAGTGAGTTCCGCATTTGTTCTTCCAATGTAGGAAAATCCCCCATAACTGACTCCGCTCCTGCAACGGCGGAGCGAGTCGGATGGCGGATGCAGTTGAGCCGCGGTCTTGGTCGGGGGCGGTGCGCGAGGCGTTTCTGCGCGGGCTGGCGGCGCATGGCCTGGTGCGGCGAGCGTGTCGTGAGAATGGGGTGCATCCCTCCGGCGCCTATCGCCTGCGCGACCGCGATCCGGGTTTCGCGAAGCTCTGGGACAATGTGATCGCGCGGTTCCGCGCCGAGCGGGCGGCGCGGCTCAAGGTGGCGGCGTCGAAGACGAAGCGGCGCGACGGGTTCTTCCGTGACTATCGCGCCCGCTCCGATGGCTGGACCGAGCGGCGCACGCGCATGTTCCTCCGTGCCCTGGCCGAGACCGGCTGCGTGCGCGACGCCTGTGTGCGGGCGCGGATCTCCGACAATTCGGCGTACAACATGCGTAGGCGCGATCCGAAGTTCGCCGAGGCCTGGGAAAAGGCGCTTGACGCGGCGGTGCCGACGCTCGAGCAGGCGGCGTTCGAGCGTGCGGTCGAGGGCTGGGACGAAGTGGTGTGGAAGGACGGCGTCGAGGTGTCGCGCAAGCGGCGCTACTCGGACGGGTTGCTCCGCTTCCTGCTCGAGCGCGCCGGCGCCGGCCGGCCGGGCAGGAAGGCGACCGAGAAGGAGCTGGTCGCCTTTGCCCAGGATGCGGCGCGGGCGGCGGGCGGCATCTTCTCGACGCGGGCGAGCGAGGAGGAAACCAATGCCGCGATCCTCAAGAAGCTTTCGATGATCGACAAGGCGCGGGCGATGGAGGCGGAGGAGGCGGCCGCGCGGGAAGCGGCGCGGGCCGCGGGCGAGGGCCGGGACGCGGGGGAGGGGGAAGCGGCGGGGCCGCCCTCGCCTCCGGTGCCGCGGATCACCCGCTATCCCTGATGGGTGCGGCCGGCGTGGATGCGGCGGGGTTCCGGGGCGGGCGACGGCGGCGCGCGCGTATCGGGGGATCATAGGGCGCGGGCTGGGAGCCCGCGCCCACCGATGGTGACCGCCAGAGGGATCCAGGCGGTCTGCGTGGCGCCGCATTGGGAACGGCGCCCTGCCTCGATGGGGCGGCAAGCCTGCCGCCCGGTTCGCGAATCACCCGCTGGCTAATGGCGGTCCCGCCGGGCGGCTCAAGCGGGGTGCTGCCCATTTTGGCGATTAGTCCGTTTCGGTGCGGCTGGCGGGGCGCCGGAACGGGTCAGTCGAAGGCGGGGACCTCCGGGCGCTGGGCGAGATAGGCGCGCGACGGGTCCTCGAGCGGGAAGCCGTTGGCGCCGAGCCGGGCGAGGAGGAGGCGGACGATCGCGAAGCTGTGGGTGCTGGTCGCGATCGATTCGGGGCGGTTGAGCCAGTCTTCGGAGACGCGGAGCTTCTTGCCGAGCCGCTCGACCCGGCCATCGGCGCACAGGCTGGCGACGCGGCGGCGGACGGTCGCCTCGGGCAGGCCGAGCGCGCGGGCGACTGCGCTGGTGCGCACCGGCAGGCGGACGGCGTCGGGCGGCGGGGCGCGGCCGTCGGCATGCGCGCGGGCGAGCGTGCGGTCGCGGTTGATCAGGCGCGAATTGGCGCAATAGATGGTCGAGAAGATGACGAGTTCGAGCCAGTCGGCATGGACGCGGCGATTGCTGTCGACCACCGCCAGCATCATGTCGATCCCGGCCTGGACGCCGGCCGAATGGTGATAGGGGCGGGTGGCGCCGACCTCGGGCATCGGCACGCCGGCATGGGCGAGGTCGGCGACGAAGCGGACCGCGGCGTCGTGCATCAGCGTGGAGAAGGCGACGAGCTCGGGGCGGGCGAGCTCGGCCGGGCTGGCATGGACGCCGTTCGGCCCGCGGGTGCACCAGCCGGCATCGACCAGCGCATGGACGTGGCGGCGGACGGTCTCGTAGGGGCGCGACAGCGACATGGCGAGCGAATGGGCCGAGATGCCGTGCGGCGGGCGGTCGTCCTCGGGATCGAAGCCGTGGGTGTCGCGGGTGATCAGCGCGAAGATCGTGATGCGGTCGAGATCGCCGTCGAACAGGCGAAAGGCATAGGCGAGGATGTTCGTCTGCAACTCGGCAAGCAACCGCGTCATCAAGCGGATCGGCGGCGGGTCGAGTGGCAAGTGAACTGGCATCTTCTTCCCAATATCTGGGCGACCCGGCAGCGGGCGGGAAGATGGTTAACGCCCTATTTCGTCATTTTGGGTAGAAGGGATTCGTTGGGTTGCAGGGGGTTGTCGCGATTTGCATCATTGTGTGAAGAAACGTGACAAATGGGGGCTTGTCAGGCGCTGCGCGACGCTACGGCTGGGCCGGCGGGAACGGGCTTTGGGGGGAGGCGAGATGCGGTGGATCGGACTGGCGGGGCTGGTGCTGGCGCTGTGCCCGGGCGTGGCCCTGGCGCAGGGGATCGCGGCGGCGCCTCCGGGGGCGCCTGTCGCGGCGGCGCCGTGCCGGGTGGTGGGCGACGCGCCGTTGCTGGCGATCGACCCGGCGAGCGCCGAGCGGCTGGCGGCGATCGGGCTGACCCGCGCGGCGATCTTCGCGCAGATGCACGAGACCTCGGTCCCCGAGACTTCGGGCTGCTGGGCGGACCCGACGGGGAATTTCGACGGGCAGCTGGTCTCGGTCGGCATGTCGCAGTGGAATTTCGGGACCGGGAGCCTGCAGCCGCTCCTGAAGGCGTGGAAGCGCGGCGAGCGGCATTTCGGGGGGACGCGCAAGGCGCTGATGCCGGTCTATGGCAGGACGATCTTCTCGGGCGACTGCCTGGCGGTGCCGGTGAAGAAGAAGTGCCGGGACAGGATCCTCGCGGCGCATGGGGCGGACGGCAAGCTGAACCCGGTGCTGCGCGGCGAGCTGCAGGCGCTGTTCGAGAGCGACGGCATGCTGCAGGTGCAGCTCGACGCCTATCTGGTGCTGCTCGAGGGGGTGCGGCAGGATTTGCTGCGGGTGTTCCCCGGCCAGTCGATCGGGCTGCGCAAGGTGCGCTGGGCGGTCGACACCAAGGTGCAGCAGGGCGGCTTCCCGCTCGACGAGGATTTGGCGCGGCTGCGGCGCAAGCTGGCGGCGATGCCCGAGGGCGAACGCAAGGATAGGCTCGCGGCGATCTTCCAATGGTATGGCGCGCTGGCGCGGAGCATCGATCAGGACGGCGTGCAGCACGACTGGGCGTGGAACCTGGAGCGCTGGGGCTGCATGCTCGACAGCGGCCGGATCGATCCCGAGCAATATGAGATGCTCCACCTCACCTTCCTGCGGAGCCGCACCGCGATCGGCAATTCGGGGCGCTGGCAGGCGCTGACCTTCGAGCGGCGGGCGAAGATCATCCTCGGGGTGGGCAGTGTCGCGGGGCGGACCGAAGGAGAATGTTTGCGCTGACCCCTTGGAACCGGCGGCTGCCACGGCCATTACGTGGAGAGAACATTTTTCCGGAGTGTGGGCGATGCGTGCTTTGCTGGTGGTAGCGAGTTTGTTGGCGGTGGCGGGTTGTGCGAAGCCCGAGAAGAATGCCCGCTACATGGCCGGGCATTTCCGGGCGCAGGCCGACCTGAAGATGGCCGACGGCACCGATGTCGGCAAGGCGATCGCCGAGGAAGTCGACGGCACGATCCGCGTGATGGTGGAAGTGCACGGCATGACCAAGGGCGTGCACGGCACCCATGTCCACGCCGTGGGTAAGTGCGAGGGCCCGGACTTCGCCAGCGCCGGCGGCCACTGGAATCCGACCGCGCATCAGCACGGCAAGGACAATCCCGCCGGCCCGCACGCCGGCGACATGCCGAACCTGTCGGTGGGCGAGGACGGCCGCGACCGCACGATCTTCGTGCTGCCGGGCGGCACCTATGAGGGCCTGCTCGACCAGGACGGCGCGGCGCTGGTCGTCCATGCCAATGCCGACGACTATAAGACCGACCCGTCGGGCAATTCGGGCGGGCGCATCGCCTGCGGCGTCTTCCACGCGATGTGAGGACGCGCGGGGGCTCTGACGTGACGTCCGTCCTGTTCGTGTGCCTGGGCAATATCTGCCGCTCGCCGCTCGCCGAAGGCGCGCTGCGGGCGGCGGCCGCGCGTGCCGGGCTCGACCTGGTGGTCGACTCCGCCGGGACCGGCAACTGGCATGCGGGCGAGCCGCCCGACCGCCGCGCCCAGGCCGCGGCGCGCCGCCACGGCACCGATATTTCGGACTTGCGCGCCCGCCAAGTGCGCTCCGAGGATTTCCGCCGCTTCGACCATGTGCTGGCGCTCGACGCCCAGAACCTGGCGGACCTCGAGGCGATCGCCCCGGCGGACGGCACCGCCGAGCTCGGCCTGCTGATGGATCATGTCCCCGGCCGCGCGGGCAGCTCGGTCGCCGATCCCTATTACGGCACCGACCGCGACTTCGATGTGACCTGGGCCGATGTGAGCGCCGCCGCCGAGGCGCTGGTGGCGCGGCTCGGCCGGCGCTAGGCTCAAATCATGATCGATCGCTGGTCGGACTCGTTCTACTGGCCCGCGCTTGCCGGTGCCTGGGCAGGTGCGGTTCTCGGTCTGCTTGCGATCCTGCTGCCCGCGACCTTCGCCGCGCTGGCCCTGCCGGGAGCGGCGATGGTCGGTGGACTTGCCGCGATCCTGTTCCTCGCGATGCTGCTCGATCCTCCCACCCGCCGGGCAGCCAGCGCGTTCAACCAGACCGCCGCGGCGCGCTCGCGCGAAATGTCGTGGCGCGAGCGCCTGTTCTCGCCCGAGCTTGGCGACCTGCGCCTGCTGATCGTCAATCGCCTGGTCTGGCTGGAAGTGCTGTTGAGCATCCTCACCGGCAACAAGGAAGCCGGGCTGCTCGGGTTCGCCAGCTTTGCCCTGTCGACCCTGATGCTGACACTCCTGCTGAAGCGCCAGCCCGCGTTCGCCCCGACGCGCTGATCCTGGCTTTCCGGGAATAGCCCGATCCGGCTAGGATGCGCGCAGCCCCGCCGGGGCAAGGGGGCCACCAGATGATTCTATTTCTCGCCATGCAGTCGGTCGTGATCCCGCCGGAGCCGCAGAAGCCGCTCACGCGCTTCTACGAATCGAACGAGCCCTTGCCCTCGCATGCGCGCGCCTGCGCCGAGCTGCGCAAGTCGGCGGCGCAGCAGAAGCCGGGGCGGAGCCTGGGCAGCGGCTGGAGCGCCGGCCCGATGCAGGTCGATTGCAAGGCCAGGATCGTGCGGATGGAGAAGCGGATCGCCTATCCCTCGACCCGGCAGGAAGCCAATTGGCAGGCGATTTTCCAGCGCGACCTCAACCATGTCTGCAGCGACTGGTTCATCGGCGGGCTGATCCGCCAGGGCTGGCAGCTCCGCACGACCACGAAATTCACCGACAAGACCTTCAGCTTCACCGCGCGCTGCCCGCAGCGCTAGGACGGCGACCCGCTTCGCGAAGGCTGGTCCGGCTTTGCCCGGTATGCGGTGCCGGGCAGGACATAGGCGTCGAACCAGACGCGGCTCTTGCCATTGCCCTCGGCATGGTCGCCGGCGACGCGTTCAGCACTTCCCCGGTATGCAGGTGGTGGCGCATTCGCAGACCGGCCTGGCGCGGCGGCGGGCCACGAGCAGGATCGCTGCGAGCAGCAATCCGGCGCCGGCGATCCAGGGACCGAGCACGCACAGCACATAGTCGAGCGACACGCCGGCAATCGAGAAGGCCAGCACGCCCGACAGGCCGCTTGCCACCAGCAGCGGGGCAAGAAAGGGCAGGCAGCAGGCCGAGCAGGCGGCGCCGAAGCCAAGGAAGGCGAGGACGGATTTCTTCATGCCACACTCCATTTGCGATTTGGTGGCCTGCCCGATAGATCCTCAAGTTACTTGAGGAGCAAGGGCGAAATGGGCCTGGCAATCGGCGATGTCGCGCGGCGATCCGGATGTTCGGTGCCGACGATCCGTTATTATGAGGAAGTTGGCCTGCTCGCGCCGGCACGCCGGACCGCCGGTGGGCGGCGGAGCTATGGCCATCCCGACGTATCCCGCCTGCGCTTCATCCGGCGCGCCCGCGATTTCGGCATGTCGATCAAGCAGGTCCGCGAGCTGCTGCAGGCCGGGGCGGCGCTGGGCGGCGCGTGCGAACCTGCCAAGGCGATCGTGCGCCTCAGGCTGGAGGAGGTGGTGCGGAAGCGCGAGGAGCTGGAGAAGCTGCACGCAGCGCTCGCGACGATGCTGGCGCGCTGCGACAGGGAATGCGCGCCGGCAGCGGATTGCTGCACGATATTCGAGGACATGGAACGGGAGCCGCAGACGACGTGACAGCCTATCTCCTCTATCTGGGCGCCGCGCTTGCCGAGATCGGCGGATGCTTTGCCTTCTGGGCCTGGCTGCGCATGGGCAAATCGGTGTGGTGGCTGGTACCCGGGCTGGGCGCGCTGGTGCTGTTCGCCTATCTGCTGACGCTGGTCGACGCCGAGCATGCCGGGCGCGCCTATGCCGCCTATGGCGGGATCTATATCCTGTGCGCGATCGGCTGGATGTGGACCGCCGAGGGCGTGGTGCCGGACCGCTGGGACCTGATCGGCGTGGCGATCTGCCTGCTCGGCTCGGCGGTGATCCTGTTTGGCCCGCGCGGCGCCTAGACGACCAGCGCGACCAGCGCGGACCTGCCCTCCGCCAGCATCGCGCTGGCAAGGCGCTGCCATTCGCGCATCATTTCGGCGAAGCGATCGGGGGCGAAGGCGTGGAGCGCGGTCTCGCCCTCGGGGCTGAGCGCGGTGAGGTCATAGGCGACGTCGACGCGGGTGCCGGCGCCTTCCGCCGTTACCTGCACGGTGACGATGCCGGCGCGCGAGCCTGGGGTGACGCGCGAATAGCGGACATGGCCGGCGGCGGGATCGCTGTCGATCACCGTCCAGATCGTGGAGTCGGCGCCGGAACCGGTGGTGAAGACCAGCCCGGGATGCTGGGGCAGCGCGCCGAGGATCGCCGGCGACCAGCCGGGGACCCAGAGCCGCTCGCCCGCGGCGGTGAACAGCTTGAACGCCTCGGCCGGCGGCAGGTCGAGCGTGAAGCTGCCGCGCTGCCGGATGCGGGCGGCGTGGACGGTGGCGTCGTCGCTCATGCGCGGGGCTCCGGCGCGCGTGCCTCGGTAAGCTGGTGGCTGTCGGCCGCGGTCAGCGTCAGGTCGTAGACCGACTTGAGCCCGTCGATCTTGACGCGGGTCTCGGGCGAGAAGGGCTGGGCGCCTTCGAAGGCGTGGAGCACGATCCCCTCGAGCAGCTCGCCCAGCGGCATTTCGAGATGCTCGGCCAGCCCCTTGAGCACCTTGAGCAGCCGGCGTTCGAGGCGAACCCCGGTCTGCACCCGATCGATTTCCATGACGATTCCTTTGTACCTTGGTACATGGGTAACTTAATCGGCCAGCCCTGGCAACCCCGGAGGCGGCTCAGTCCCCGGTACTGACCAGGCCGAGCCGGACGAGGCTCTCGGCGCTGGCGAGGATCGCGTCCTCGCGCGAGCGCGGCTGCCAGCCGAGCAGGCGTTGCGCCTTCTCGCCGCTGGCGTTGAGATCGACGCCGAGCAACGGGACGAGGCCCTTCATCGCCGGATTGGTGAGCGCCAGCGACCGGATCAGCAGGTTGGGCAGCTGCCTGGTCGAGACCCGGGCGCCGGCCGGCCCCATGCGCGCCTTGAGCAGCTTGGCGATGTCGGCGAGGAACAGGCTCTCGCCAGAGGTCGCCAGGAAGCGCTCGCCGTTCGCGGCGGGATCGCGCATCGCGCGCAGGTGAAGGTCGGCGACGTCGCGGGCATCGACGACGCAGGTCTTGATCTTCGGATAGCCGGGCTGGCCGTCGAGCATCTCCCGGATCGTGCGGATCGAGTGCGAGATGTCCGGGCCCAGCGCCGGGCCGAGCACCATGGTCGGGTTGACCGAGGCGAGCTCGAGGCCGTTGCCCTCGCGGGCGATGAAGTCCCAGGCGGCGCGCTCGGCGAGCGTCTTCGACTTCTGATAGGGCGCGATATCGCCGTCCAGGTCGCTCCAGTCGGTTTCGACAAAGGGACGGCAGAGCGGCTTGTGGCCGGCGCCGATCGCGCCAAAGGCCGAAGTGAGCACGACGCGCTTCAGCCCGGCATCGCGCGCGGCGCGCAGGACGCGGAGGTTGCCGTCGACTGCGGGGCGGACCCAATCCTCCTCGGCGACCTGGCCGCCCGAAGGCGTGGGGGAGGCGCCGTGACAGGCATAGGTGCAGCCGGCCGCCGCTTCGGCCCAGCCGGCGTCCGCGCCGAGATCGGCGACGGTGAAGGACAGACGATCGCCCGGCTCGGCGCCGCCGGCCTTCAGGTTCGCGCGCACTTCCGCCTCGCGGGCGAGCGTGCGGACGGTGGTGCGGACCTTGTAGCCCGCCGCGAACAGCGCGAGCATGCAGTGCTGGGCGATGAAGCCGGTTCCGCCGGTTACGAGCACCGTGTCGGTCATGGGGGATCTCCCTGGAATATTGCCGATTCGATATACAGGTGTATACTCAAATTTCGACATAAGTCTACAGGTGTATGATGAAAGCCGATCGACCCCAGACCAGCCGCGCCGCCAAGGCCGATGCGACGCGTGCAGCGATCCTCGCCTCGGCGCGCCGGGCGTTCGCCGAGCATGGCTATGACGGCGCGGGGCTGCGCGGCATCGCCGAGGGCGCCGGCGTCACCGCGATGATGATCGGGCGCTATTTCGGATCGAAGGAAGGGCTGTTCGGCGAAGTCGTGACCGACACGATGCGTGACCCGGTGATCCTGTCGGCGGGCAATCTGGGGCGGGCGGACCTGTCGCGCGCCTTTGCCGAGGCGCTGGTCGACGTGACGACGCAGGGGAGGACGCCGCTCGACGGGTTCCTGATCTCGTTCCGGTCGGCCGGCAGCGAGACGGCGATCCGGATCGCGCGCGAGCGGATCGCGCAGGTCCACCAGGCGACGGCGACTGCGGCGATCGGGGGCGAGCATGCCTCCGAGCGGGCGGCGCTGTTCCTTGCGCTGGTCGCCGGGGTGCAGATGATGCGGCAGATGCTCGAGCTCGCGCCGCTGGCCAGGGCCGATCCGGCGCTGCTCGCCGATCTGCTCACGCCGGTGATCGCCAGCCTGATCGAGCCGCGCGGCGGCGAGGGCACGGCCGCCTAGGCCACGGCTTTTCCTCCCTCGCTTTCCCTGTATAACTCGCCGAAACGGGCGGGGGCCTGTAGGGACGCATAATGGCAATAGCCGACGCCGCCTGGCCCGATCATGGCGGAGAAACAGGGGAAATGCTGCGCGCGCCGGGCTTCACGGCGCCGGGGCTCGGGCCCGTTGCCGAATGGCCGGTGGCGCTCAAGCTCGCGCTGGACCTGATGCTCGCCTCGCCCCAGCGCGCCTTCGTCACCTGGGGCCCCGATTTCGTCTTCTTCTACAACGACCTGATCCTCTCGGCCTATCGCGACGAGAACAAGCGGATCTTCGGGCGCTCCTATCGCGACAGCTGGCCCACGGTGTGGGAGGAAGTGGGGCCGTATTTCGAGCGGGCCTATGCCGGGGAGGCGGTGCTGCGGCCCGGGCTGCACGTGCAGGGCACGCGCGGCAATGGCGAGGCGATCGACATCCGCGTCGACCTGTCGATGACGCCGATCCGCGGGGCGGACGGCACGGTGCTGGGCATCTTCGGCACCAGCGCGGACCGGACCGCGCATTTCGAGACCGAGCAGCGCGCCGAGGCGGCGCGGGTCGCGCTCGAGGACAAGTCGCGGGCGCTGGAGATCGTCAACGAGGCGGGCACCGCGATCACCGGCGAGCGCGACAGCGCCAGGGTGGCGCAGACTGCGGTGGACGCGGGCGTCGCGCTGATCGGGGCGAAGTTCGGCGCGTTCTTCTACAACAGCACCGACGAGACCGAGGGCGAGCGCTACATGCTCTATGCGCTCGCCGGGGCGCCGCGATCGGCGTTCGAGCGCTTCCCGATGCCGCGGATCACCAAGCTGTTCGAGCCGACCTTTGCCGGCAGCGGGGTCATCCGGGTCGACGATATCACCGAGGATGCGCGCTACGGGCTGAACGGGCCGTTCCAGGGCATGCCGCGCGGGCATCTGCCGGTGCGCTCGTACCTGGCCGTGCCGGTGCGGACGCCTTCGGGCGACGTGATCGGCGGGCTGCTCTACGGCCATCCCGAGCCCGGCAGGTTCGGCGCGGCGGCGGAGGCGAGCCTGGTCAGCCTGGCGGGGCAGGCAGCGCTGGCGATGGACAATGCCCGGCTGTTCGAGGCGGTGGAGCGCGAGCTCGACCGGCGCGCCAAGGCCGAGGAAGATCTGCGCGTGCTCAACGAGCGGCTGGAAATCCGCGTGGCGGAGGCGGTGCTCGAGCGCGAGGCGGTGTTCGACGCGCTCCAGCAGGCGCAGAAGATGGAGACGATCGGCAAGCTGACCGGCGGCGTGGCGCACGACTTCAACAACCTGCTCCAGGTGATCTCGGGCAACCTCCAGCTGCTCGCGCGCGACGTGCACGGGCAGGACAAGGCCGAGCGGCGGGTGGCCAATGCCCTTGCGGGCGTGCAGCGCGGGTCGAAGCTGGCCAGCCAGCTGCTCGCCTTCGGCCGGCGCCAGCCGCTGGAGCCGCGGGTACTCAATGTCGGCAAGTTCCTGGGCGGGATGGAGGACATGCTGCGCCGGGCGCTGGGCGAGGCGATCGGGATCGAAGTGATCACGTCGGGCGGCCTGTGGAACTGCCAGGCCGATCCGACCCAGCTCGAGAATGCCATCCTCAATCTCGCGATCAACGCGCGCGACGCGATGGAGGGCAATGGCAAGCTGACGATCGAGGCGGCCAATGCCTCGCTCGACGACGACTATACCCACCGGCTGGAGGATGTGCCGGCCGGGCAATATGTGATGCTGGCGGTGACCGACACCGGCACCGGCATCGCGCCCGAACTGATCGAGCAGGTGTTCGAGCCGTTCTTCTCGACCAAGCCCGAGGGGCATGGATCGGGGCTGGGGCTGTCGATGGTCTATGGCTTCGTCAAGCAGTCCGGCGGCCATGTGAAGATCTATTCCGAGATCGGCCAGGGCACGACGGTGAAGCTCTATCTGCCGCGCGTGCGCAAGCGCGAGGAAGTGCTGGTCGCCTCGCTGGAGACCGTGCCGATGCGCGGGGGGACCGAGACGATCCTGGTGGCCGAGGACGATCCCGACGTGCAGGCGACGGTGGTCGAGCTGCTGACCGAGCTCGGCTATACCGTGCTGCGCGCCAATGACGCGCAAAGCGCGCTCAGCGTGATCGAGAGCGGGATGGCGATCGACCTGCTGTTCACCGACGTGGTGATGCCGGGGGCGCTGAAGAGTCCCGAGCTGGCGCGGCTCGCCCGCGCGCGGCTGCCCGAGCTGCGGGTGCTGTTCACCTCGGGCTATACCGAGAATGCGATCGTCCATGACGGGCGGCTGGATGCCGGGGTGGAGCTGCTCTCCAAGCCCTATTCGCGCGAGCAGCTCGCCCGGAAGGTGCGCGCGGTGATCGAGGCGAAGAAGAAATAGCGCTCCGTCACCCCGGCCTTGAGCCGGGGTCCCGCTATTGCATCGGACGGGAAGAAGCGGGATCCCGGCTCAAGGCCGGGATGACGGTAGGGGGCTTGGGATGACGGGTTCAGCCCTGCAGCGGATAGCGCTCGAGCACGTCGTAGCGCGCGCCTTCATGGCCGAGGCTGCTCTCGAACAGGTAGAAATGCTCAAGCGTGAAGGCCGGACTGGCGAGTGCGGCATGCGCCTCGACGAAGCGGGCGACGGCCTCGGCCGGCGTGTTCATCCGGGCAAGCGTGATGTGCGGGAGATAGGCGCGGCGCTCGGGCTCCTGGCCGGCGCGGACCAGCGCCTGGTCGATCTTGCGGTGGAGCCCGGCGAGGCTCTCCTTGGGGCGGACGCCGGCCCAGAGCGCGTTGATCCGGCCGCGGCTGTCGAACGTGCCGACGCCGTCCAGCGCGACTTCGACCGGCGGCCAGTGGACCGCGGAGAGCGCCAGCGCGGCATCCTCGGCCGCGCGCTCGTCGACTTCACCGATGAAACGCAGCGTGATGTGGAGCTGGTCGTCGTCCTGCCAGCGGGCGCCGGGAATGCCGCCGGCGAGCGCGAGAAGCTGGGCGCGAATGGGGGCGGGCGGGCGCAGGCCGACGAATAACCGGAGCATGACAAGCCCGTAACCCGCCCGGTTTCGCTTGAAAACACCCCGTATCACGGCGATATTACACCTGTTCCGGCAGGTGCCGGGAAAAGGAGTTTGAAATGGCTAACTGGTCGGATCCCCGGACGGACGCTGCCTATGTGACCGCCGGCGCGCGCGCGGATGTGCGCGACGCGGGGCTCAGGTCGTACATGCTGTCGGTCTACAACTACATGGCCTCGGGCGTGCTGCTGACGGGTATCGTCGCGCTGGCATTCTCCTGGGGCGGCGAGACTTCGCCGGCCGCACAGGTCTTCCTGAGCGGCGGCCTGCTCGTCTGGGCGATCATGCTGTCGCCGCTCGCAGTGGTGATGGTGATGAGCTTCGGTCAGGGACGCCTGTCCACGCCGGCGCTGCAGGGCCTGTACTGGGCCTATACCGTGCTGATGGGCCTGTCGCTCTCGACGGTGTTCCTGGTCTATACCAGCACCTCGATCGCGCAGGTGTTCTTCGCCACCGCGGCGGGCTTCGCCGGCCTGAGCCTGTGGGGCTACACCACCAAGCGCGACCTGAGCGGCTTCGGCACCTTCCTGATCATGGGCCTGGTCGGCCTGATCGTCGCCTCGATCATCAACCTGTTCATGCGCTCGGGCACGCTGAGCCTGGCGATCAGCGGGATCGGCGTGCTGCTGTTCGCCGGCCTGACCGCCTATGACACGCAGAAGATCAAGAACCTCTATTTCCATGTCCGCGGGACGGACATGATGGGCAAGGCCGTGATCATGGGCGCGCTCGAGCTGTACCTCGACTTCGTCAACATGTTCCTGTTCCTGCTGCGCCTGTTCGGCAGCCAGCGGAACTAAGTTGGTTTTGGTGACGCTGCGCTGAGCCGCGGCCGGCACCGAAGTCCATGACAAAACGGCCCGGTGGAGAAATCCGCCGGGCCGTTTTCTTTTGCGCATGGCTGACGGGCGCGCGGGAACGCGAATCGAAGGGCGTTCGTTACAGCAGGGCAACGCTCAGGAGAGTTGAGTCATGGAAGCAAACCCGATCGACCCGGCGCTGGACCGCATGTCGGTGGCACCGGGCCCTGATGAAGAAACCAAGCGCCCGCCGGCCCCGTCGGCGGACGCGGGCACCGACGAATCGATCGTCGAGCGCCTGTATCGCAACCCCGAGAGCAAGGAAGCGCGGCTCGACCGGGCACTCGACGAGTCGATGGACGCGTCGGACCCGCCCGCATCGACCCAGCCGGTGCACAGCCACAGCGCCAGCGAGCTTCCCGAAAGCTCGGGCTATGATCCCAAGGCCGAGGCCAAGCTCGCCAAGGGCGAGGAGGACAAGGGCCTGATCGGCAATATCCTGTCGAAGATCGGCCTGGGCTAAGCCCGGATGGCTGCCTCGCCCGCGTCTGGCTGGCGCGGCAACATCGTCATCTATGCGGCGCTTGCCGCAAATCTCGGAATCGCGGTCGCCAAGTTCGTGGCGGCCGCGATTTCCGGTTCGTCCTCGATGCTCACCGAGGGCGTGCACAGCCTGGTCGACACCGGCAACCAGGGCCTGCTGCTCTACGGACAGCATCGCGCCAAGCGCGCGCCCGACCGCGACCATCCCTTCGGCTATGGCCGCGAGCTCTATTTCTGGGCCTTCATCGTCGCGATCCTGATCTTCGGCCTGGGCGCCGGCGTATCGGTCTATGAAGGCTGGAAGCACATCGCAGAGCCCGAGCCGCTGCGCGATCCGACGATCAACTATATCGTGCTCGCCATCGCCTTCGCGCTCGAAGGGACGAGCTGGTGGATCGCGATGCGCGAGTTCGCCAAGTCGAAGGGCGACCATGGCTGGTGGCAGGCGATCAAGGATTCCAAGGATCCCGCCGGCTTCATCGTGCTGTTCGAGGACTCGGCGGCGCTGGCCGGCCTGATCGTCGCGGGCGGCGGCGTATGGGCGAGCCACCACTGGGGCGATCCGCGGATCGACGGCTGGGCTTCGATCGTGATCGGCGTGATCCTGGCCGCGGTGGCGATACTGCTGGCGCGCGAATCCAAGGGCCTGCTGATCGGCGAGCGGGCCAATCCGAGCATGATCGCGAACATTCGCGCGCTGCTCGAAGCCGAGCCGTGCATCACCCATGTGAACCATGTCCGCACGATCCACACCGCGCCCGACAAGGTGTTCGTCGCGGTGAGCGCGGACTTTGCCGATACGCTGCCGATGGGTGAGGCGGAGACGCTGATCGAGCGGCTGGAGCAGCGGCTGAAGGCGCAGGAGCCCAAGCTCAGCTCGATCTACATCCGGCCCGAGAAGCGCGAGGATGCGGTGGACGCGGTGGCGATGGGGTGAGCCGCGCCGGTGCGGGATTCGAATGGCGTGCGCAACGCGCTATCGCTTGTCCACCGGCCGTGCTAAGCTGCGAACATCGCGGGCAGTTCCGACATGTAGGCGCCCGTGGCTGAGAGACTTGCGCGCTCCCGCTTACACGATGCGGAGGCACATCATGGATCTCAACTATCTCCTTTACCGCCACCAGATTTCGCTGATGCGCGCGGACAGCGCGGCATCGATGGAGGCGCGCCACGCGCATAATGGGCTGGCGCGGGGCTATGCCTCGCGGATCGCCGCCCTGCGCGACATCCTGCAGGCGCGCCTGCCGGTGCTGGCCGCAGAGTGAGCGACGCCAGCACGCCGGCCGTCGCCGCGCAGGAGCGGACGCCCACCAAGCCGTTCCGCAAGCCGTTCTCCGGGCCCCGGCTGGACCCCGTCTCCGCCGAGCGCCAGGGGCGCGCGGCGAAGCTCGCGTTCGAGGCGCTGGGCCGCGAGGCCGCGACCAGCTTCCTCAACGGGCACGACCCTGCGCTGGGCGGGCGGCCCATCGACCTGGCGATCGCCAGCGCCGAGGGGCTCGCCGCGGTCGAGGGCGCCATCGCGGGGCGCAAGGCGGCCGCATGCTGAGCGGCACCGTCTATTTCTACCACAGCGCGGGCGGCTTCGGCGTGATCCGGCCAGACCGGGGCGGCGAGGATGCCTTCGTCCATGTCAGCGCGCTGCGAGCGGCCGGGCTCGACCGGCTCGCGCCGCGGCAGCGCCTTACCTATGCGCTGCGCACCGATGCGCGCGGCCAGACCTGTGCCCAAGACCTGAAGCTTTGCTGCTGAGCCCGGAGGGCGAGCTCGCCCGCGCGCATGCCACGCTGGAGCGGGGCGCGCATTTCTTGGGCCAGGGCCTCGCCCTCGCCCCCGGCGCGCCGCGTGCGATTTCCGGGCGATACCGCGCCAAGGTTATCGGCAACGGCCTGCGCGAGCTCGACCGGTTCCTCTGCCATCTTGTCCAGGCCGTCGCGGTAGTGCGAGGAATCGCGCTGCCCGAGCGCGAGCGCAACACCGCCAACAAGATCGCCCGGCTGCGGCGGAGCCTGGCGCTGGCGGACCCGGATCGCGCCCGGCTGCTTGCGCTGGGCCGGACGCGCGACTGCCTGTTCCATTGCGGCGGGATGGTGCGGCGGCCCGACATGCGCGGGGGCAGCACGATGACGATCGCCTGGCATGGCGCGGGCGAGCCGGTGCTGCGACGTGCCCTGCTCGGCGAGCGGCTCGAGCCTTCCGCATCCGAACTGCTCGAGATCAGCCTCTATTATCGCGCACTGGCGGAGCGGCTGCTCAACGAGGCGGGCGTGGCGCAGCCTGACCCGCGATCCATTCCCGGAAGGCGGTCATTGCCGGCCCCGGCGTGCGCGACTGGAGCCAGGTGAGCCAGTAGCGGCCGGTGCTGACTTCCTGATCGAAGGGGCGGACGAGGCGGCCTTCGTCGAGATGGCGGGCAAGCATCGCCGGCGGGGCGAGCGCGACGCCCAGACCCTGGATTGCCGCCTCCGCCATCGCCAGCGAGCTGTCGAACACCGGACCGCGCAAGGTCGGCGGGGCGATGCCGGCACCGGCGAACCAGCGCGGCCATTCGTCGGCGCGGTAGGAGCGCAGCAGCGGAAGCGCGAGAAGGTCGGCGGGGGCGGTTAGCCGCTCGGCCAGTGCCGGTGCGCAGAGCGGGGTGAGCGGCGTCTCGATCAGCGGCACCGCCTCGGTGCCGTGCCAGGCGCCGGCGCCGAAGCGGATCGCATAGTCGAGCCCCTCGCCGGCAAGGTCGACGCGGTTGTTGTTGGTGAACAGGCGCAGGTCGATGCGCGGATGGGCGGCGTGGAAGGCCGGCAGGCGCGGCAGCAGCCAGCCGGTGGCGAAGGTGCCGACCGCGGCGACCGACAGCAACTGGGCGGCGGTGCCGCTGGTGATGCCCTCGACCAGCTCGGCGATGCGATCGAAGCTGTCGCCGAGCGCGGGGAGCAGCGCCAGCCCTTCGTCGGTGAGCGCCAGCCCGCGCGGCAGGCGGCGGAAGAGCTGGGCGCCCAGCCGCTCCTCCAGCCCCTTCACCTGGTGGCTGATCGCCGCCTGGGTGACGCAGAGCTCGATCGCGGCGCGGGTGAAGCTGAGGTGGCGCGCCGATGCCTCGAAGGCGCGCAGGGCATTGAGGGGGAGGTGGGGGCGTACCATCGGGGCGGAAGCATAAGTTCAGCTAATGGCGGCGGCCAGCGCTTATCTCCGTCTCCGGAGCGATTGGATCGCGGCGAAATCCGGCGCGTTGGCTTGGGGGAACGAACCAGGGAATGGCATGCTGGCAGAGCTGCGCGCGGCACATGAGACCTTGTTGGCGGGTATCCAGGAACTGGAGGATGCGACGCGCGCGCCAAGTCCCGATGCGAGCGCGCTGGCCGCGATCCGCTGGCGGCTGAGCCGGGCGAGCGGGCACCGGCGGCGGCTGGTCGACCAGGCCTGTGCCGAAGCGATGGCGCGGGCTGCGCCCGGTGCAGCGGCGGAGATCGAGCGGCTGCGCGAAAGCAACGCCGAGCTGCGCGCCGTCAGCAGCCGCCATGTCGGCGGCTGGACGATCGACCGGGTGGTGGCGGACTGGGCGGGCTATCGCACCGCCTCTGCCGAGATGCGCAAGGCAATGCGCGTGCGGATCGCGGCGGAGAAGGCGGTGCTCTACCCGCTGCTCGGCAAGGGAAGCTGAGCGGGTTTACGGCGCGCGCATATACCTATAGGGGGTATGGGTATATGGCACATCTTTCTCATGACAATGGCGCGTTGCTGGCGCGGGTACGGCGGATCGGCGGGCAGGTCGGTGCGGTCGAGCGGGCGCTGCAGGGCGAGGCGGGTTGCGCGGAAGTGCTGCAGCTCGTCGCGGCCGTGCGCGGCGCGGTGAACGGGCTGCTCGACGAGATCATCGCCGATCACCTCGAGGCGCATGTCGCCGCACCGGGCCTGAGCGACGCCGAGCGCGCGCAGGGGGCCGAAGAATTGCTGGCGGTGATCCGCCGCTACGCGAAATAGGAACGACAATGGCGACCCTGCCCGAGATCGAAGCGCCGGCGCACGAGCATGTGTTCCTGGCGGCATCGCATGACGACAATGCCAGGCGCACGCTGTGGGTGGTGGCGCTGACCGCGGTGATGATGGCCGGCGAGATCGCCGCCGGCACCTGGACCGGATCGATGGCGCTGCTCGCCGATGGCTTCCACATGGCGACACATGCCGGCGCGCTGGCGGTGGCCGCGGCGGCCTATGCCTATGCCAGGAAGCATGCGCGCAGCTCTGCCTACAGCTTCGGCACGGGCAAGGTGGGCGACCTGGCCGGCTTCGCCTCGGCAATGGTGCTGGGGCTGATCGCGCTGGGCATCGGCGTGGAATCGGTGCTGCGGCTGTTCGAGCCGATCACCGTGGCGTTCGGCGAGGCGGCGATCGTCGCGGTGCTGGGGCTGGGGGTGAACATCGCCAGCGCCTTCCTGCTGATGGGGGGCGGGCATCACCACCACCACGGGCATGACCATAACCACGATCACGACCATGGGCATCATCACGGGCACGGCGATGGCCACGGCGACAACAACCTGCGCTCGGCCTATATGCATGTGCTGGCCGACGCGCTGACCTCGGTGCTGGCGATCGCGGCGCTGCTCGCCGGGCGCTATCTCGGCTGGGCCTGGATGGACCCGGCGATGGGGATCGTCGGCGCGGTGGTGATCGCGCGCTGGTCGTGGACGCTGATGCGCGACACCGCGGCGGTGCTGCTCGACCGGACCGACGCGCATGTCGCCGACGAGGTGCGCGGGCTGCTCGCCGATGCGCGGATCCTCGACCTGCACGTCTGGCGCGTCGGGCCCGAGGCGCGGGCGGCGATCGTCAGCGTGGTGGGCATGGACGCCGACACGGTCCGCGCGCGCCTGGCGCCGGTGCACGAGCTCGGGCACCTCACCGTCGAATGCCGCTGAGCCCCAAGGCTCAGTGCGTGGAGGAGAGCTTCATCAGCACTAGCCCGGAGACGATCAGCGCGGCGGCGCCGAGCCGCATCGGGCTGGCCTGCTCGCCGAGTATGACGATCCCGACGACAAAGGCGCCGACCGCGCCGATGCCGGTCCAGACCGTATAGGCGGTGCCGAGCGGCAGCGTGCGCATCGACAGCGAGAGCAGGCCGAAGCTGGCGCCCATGGTGACGAGCGTGACGATCGAGGGGAGGAGCTTCGTGAACCCCTCGGACTGCTTCATGAAGAAGGCCCAGACGACTTCGAGCAGACCGGCGACAACGAGAATCAACCACACCATGGCAGCCTCCTGAAAAAGGACTGCCGGGCCGTCCCGGTCTTGAACCTCCGCATCGGAGACGGGAACGTGGTCACCGCGCCCGCCATCTAGGGCGGGGCGGCGACCGGATCAAGGCGTGGCGGGATCAGTCGATCGCTTCGATCCCCTGCGCGCTCAGCCGCGCGATCGCGTCCTTCATATGCTGGAGCTGCTCGGGCGCATGGCCCTGCCATTGCGCGACCTCCCGGGTCACGCGCAGCGGCGCCTGCGAGCGATAGGAAAGGGTGGGGTTGCCGGGGAATTTCTGGTCGGTGAGGTTGGGATCGTCGACGAAGTCGCCGGTCGGCTCGACGATGTAGATCCGCTCGCGGCCTTCGCCCTGCGCCAGCTCGGCGCCCCAGATCGCCGCGTCGAGCGTGCCGGCGAAATAGACCCAGGGATTGGCTTTGCGCGCGCCATAGTTGGAGGCGTAGCCCGCCGCGATCAGGTCGCCGGTGCGCAGGTCCGCGCGGGTGCCGTGGTAGTAGATCATGCTGCTGTCTCCCTCGTCTGCGAATCGAGGGCAGCTACATGCAACAGGGACCCCGGCTTGCCGCAATCCCGGTTCCGGGGTAAATAATGATAGTGGGAAGAGGCCGCGGCGACTCGCCGGCGCCCCCCCCCCAATCACCTTTCGATGCTATCCGTCAGATGATCGGGCCGTCGCCGAAGCTCTTGACCGCGACCAGTCGCCAGCCCTGCGGGTAGCGGACCAGTGCATAGGCGCCGCTGGATGCGGCCCCCGGGCCGATCGGGCGCCAGCGCACGTTCACGAACGCGACGCCTCTTCCGATGCGGGGGGTCTGCAGGGAGGCTCGCATCGCGCAAGTACCCGGCCCGACATCGGCGAAGAGATTGGGGAACTGGCCGGGAGCGACCAGGAGGCGGACCTTGCGCGGTTCGGTCGGGTAATCGAGCTTGTCGAGCAGCTGAGTGCGCGGGGTTCTTCCATATTCGCTGAAGCCATAGGTGCCGCCGAACAGGTCGGGCTCGGTGAACGGGGCGGCGCAATAGTGATTGCGCAGGGTGCTAGCGAGGACGAGGGAGAGCACCTCGCGCTCGTCGGCGGTCGCGGGGCGCGGGCCGAACTGCCACAGCGCCAACGTCGCCAGTCCGAGGACGAACAGCGCGATCCACAGGAGCCTGCGCATGGGCGCGGTCCTATTTCTTCAGGATATCCAGCGCCGCCGCGGTCATCGCCTCGGTCGCGGTGCCGATCACCTTCTCCGCATCGGGCGCCCAGAACGGGCTGTGGAGCGAGGGGAGCGGCTTCTGACCCTTGTCCGAGGCGGCCCATTTGTCGGCCGGGACGCCGCCGACCCAGAAGATCAGGCTCTGGATCGACTGGTCGGCGAGCCAGTAGCGGCTGAAATCCTCGCCGCCCATTACGGCGCGGGTCTCGATTACCCGGTCCTTGCCGAAGCGCGCGGTCCACAGCGCCTGCATCCGGCCCGCGATCGGCTGGGTGTTGAAGGTGGCGGGAGTGAAATTGTCGCGGACCTTGACCTCGGGCAGCCGGTCGTCGGGGACGCCGGCGGCGATCGCCTCGCCCTTCGCGATGCGGGCGATGCCGTCGAGCAGCAGCTTGCGCACCTCTGGCTTGAAGCTGCGCACGGTGAGCAGCATCGTCACTTCGCTGCTGATGATATTGTGGGTCGAGCCGCCCTTGATCATGCCGACGGTGACCACGCCGGCTTCCTGCGGATCGACTTCGCGGCTGACCAGGGTCTGCAGCGCGCCGACGATGCGGGCGGCGAGGACGATCGGGTCCTTGGTGGTCTGCGGATAGGCGCCGTGGCCGCCAACGCCCTTCACGGTGATGTCGACCGAATCGACATTCGCCAGCGCATAGCCGGGGGTGACGCCGATCTGGCCGGCGGGCTGGCTGGCGCTGTCGTGGAAGGCTAGGGCGAATTGCGGCTTGGGGAAGCGCGTGAACAGGCCGTCGTCGAGCATCGCCTTGGCGCCCATGCCGCGCTCCTCGGCGGGCTGGGCGATCATGATCACGGTGCCGTGCCACTTGGCCTTCATCGCGGCGAGGTTGCGCAACGTGCCGATCCAGCTCGCCATGTGGGTGTCGTGCCCGCAGGCGTGCATCACGCCGGTCTCGATGCCCTCGTCATTGGTGGTGCGCACCTTGGAGGCGAAGGCGAGGCCGGTCTGCTCGGTAACGGGCAGGCCGTCCATGTCGGCGCGGATCAGCAGGACCGGGCCGGGGCCGTTCTCGAGCACCGCGACCACCCCGGTGCCGCCGACCTTCTCGGTGACCTTGTAGCCGGCCTTGCGCGCTTCCTCGGCGAGCTTGGCGGCGGTCTTCACTTCGTGGAGGCTGAGCTCGGGGTTCGAATGGAAGTCGCGGTAGAATTCCATGAGCTGGGGAAGCGCGGCCTGGGTCGCGTCGTGCACCGGATCGGCAGCGGAAGGCGTAGCGAAGCTCATCGCACTGGCGAGAAGAAGCGTCCGGAGCATTTAGTTCCCCCTGATGTGTCGGGAGAAGTGTCGCTTGGGGTGGGCGGGCTGTCAAACGCCCGCCCCTTTTTCAGTTCGCCGGGACCAGCTCGATCACGTCGAGCTTGGACTCGAAGCCGGGATAGGGGAGCACCAGGCGCCAGCGCTGCGTGTCGATGCGCTCGACATAGCCGACCATGTCGCGCTTGCGGTCCACGCCGTAGCGCAGCGGCGCAGTCTCGTCGCCGAAGACCATGACGCCGACGAACATCGGCCGGGCATCGGTGTTGGGATAGATCAGCCCGTCCGGGCGCTGTTCGCTGTCGGTCTTGGCGAAGTGCAGCGCGTCGCCGCGCGGCGCGATCTCGCAGGTGCCGGCGGGATAGGCGGTGAAATAGCGGGTGATCGGCTGCTGCGAGCCGAGCTTGAAGGTGCGGCAGCGATATTTGCCCGCGGGCGGCATCGCCGAGCCGAGCGCGACATCGGGATCGAAGAGCTTGGGGTCCGCCGCGATCGCCGCCGGCGCTTCCGCTTTGGCCGGGGCGAGCGCGTCGTCCCATGCCTTGCGCCACTGGCGCATGCGGTTGGCGTCGGTCTCGGTGGCGACCTTGCGCCACCCCCAGCCGGCGGGCGGCTCGGTGGTGGTCGCCTCGCGATAGACGCTGCAGCCGGTGAGGCTCAGCGCGAGCAGCGCGACGGCGGAAATCCCCTTCATGCCCTTTTCCTTCTTCAGGCCGCCGTCCAGCCGCCGTCGATCGAGTAATTGGCACCGGTAATCTGTGCCGCCTCGTCCCGGCAAAGGAAAAGCACCAGCGCGGCGACCTGTTCCGACGTGACGAACTGCTTGGTCGGCTGCGCATCGAGCAGCACGTCGTTGATCACCTGCTCGCGGGTGAGGCCGCGCGCCTTCATCGTGTCGGGAATCTGGTTCTCGACCAGCGGCGTCCAGACATAGCCGGGCGAGACGCAGTTGACGGTGACGCCGTAGGTGGCGACTTCGAGCGCGATCGTCTTGGTGAGGCCGGCGATGGCGTGCTTGGCCATCACATAGGCCGACTTGTTCGGGCTGGCGACGAGGCTGTGCGCCGAGGCGGTGGAGAGGATCCGGCCCCATTTCTGCGCCTTCATGAACGGCACCGCGGCGCGCATCATGTGCCAGGCCGAGGACTGGTTGATCGCGATGATCGCGTCGTACTTCTCGGGCGGGAAATCCTCGATCGGCGCGACGTGCTGGATGCCGGCATTGTTGATGATGATGTGCGGGCCGCCGAGCTCGTCATGGCAGCGCTGGACCATCGCCGCGATCTGATCGGGCTTGGTCATGTCGGCGGCGTCGTAGAGCGCCTTCGCGCCGCTGGTCGCCTCGAGCGCGGCGCGCTCGGTCTCGATCGCGGCGGCATCGCCGAAGCCGTTGATCATCACGCTCGCACCCTCGGCGGCGAGCGCCTTGGCATAGGCCAGGCCGATGCCCGAGGTGGAGCCGGTGATGATGGCGGACTTGCCCTTGAGGAACATGGGGGACTCCTTTTTCGTGTCTGTCGTCATCCCCGCGAAAGCGGGGACCCATCTCCCGGACGAGCCGCGGTCACGACGGACCTATTCGCGGATGTCGTAGGAGATGGGCCCCCGCTTTCGCGGGGGTGACGGCTGAAGGGGATGGACCCGGCGCGCGTCATTTCTGCGTCAGGTCAAACGCGGCGGTGTTGCCGTCGAGGATGTTGCGGGCGACGAGCTGGGCATTGGCCATCGTCTCGGCCACCGCCATGCGGCCGGCCTGCCAATGCTCGTGCATCGAGCGCGCCGAAAATTCGAAGTCGCGCGAGCCGCCTTCCCAGGCATTGGCGCGGTAGATCAGCTGGACGAGGCTGACCGGATATTCGGAGACCCTGGCACGAACCGCCTGGACCTCGGGATCGTCCATCAGCTCGGGCGGCAGCTTGTCGAGCAGCCGGCAGACCATCTGGCGCTCCTGGCGCAGGCGCATGCGCTCGTCGGAGACGGTGCGCGTGCGGCTGGAGAAGCGGATCTCCTTCTCGCGCGCGATTACGTCGGTCATCGTGCGGGGCAGCTTGTCGGCGGCGGGGAACAGGTCGATCTGGAAGATCAGCGTGTCCGAATCCTGCCGGTCGAGGATGTGCGTCAGCGGCGTGTTGGAGACGAGGCCGCCATCCCAATACCAGCAGCCGTCGATCTCGACCGGGGGCAGGCCCGGCGGCAGCGCGCCCGAGGCCATGATGTGGCGGGCGTCGAGCTTCTCGTCGCGCGTGTCGAAATAGCGGAAATTGCCGCTCTGGATATCGACCGCGCCGACCGAGAGGCGGATCGGGCCGTTGTTGAGCAGGTCCCAGTCGACCAGCCGGTCGAGCGTCTCCTTCAGCGGGGACGTGTCGTAGAAGCTCAGCGCCTCGGGCGTGCCGGGCAGCGCGAAGGCGGGCGGCAGAAGGCGCGGCCGGAAGAAGCCGGGGACGCCGCCGAGCATGACCATGCCGGCCGCCCATTCATGGCTGAGCTCGCGCGCGGCATCGTGCATCGGCAGCGAGAAATCGGGGAGCGCGGCGGTGGCGCCTTCCCAGAAGGCCTTGATCGCGGCGAGGCGCTTCTCGGGCGGGTTGCCGGCGAACAGCGCGGCGTTGACCGCGCCGATCGAGATGCCGGCGACCCAGTCGACTTCGATGCCGGCGGTGTGGAGTTCCTCGATGACGCCGGCCTGATAGGCACCCAGCGCACCACCGCCCTGCAGCACCAGCGCCACCGTATCCGGAAGCGGCAGGCCCGGGGCGTGTCGGCGGGTACGTGACTCGGCGTCGGCCATGGGCCTGCCTTGGCCGAAACGACCGAACGAGGGAAGTGTATCTTTCGTAAGGTTCGCTGCGTGCAACGCATCGTGGCTTGGGGCATTGTTGCGAACAGCGAACGAAGAGGACTCCATCGCATGCGGCTCGACGACATTGACCCCACCGACAATGCCCGCGACCTGGGAAGCGGCGGAGGCGGTGGTGGCGGCTTCGGATTGCTGGGCCTGCTGCCTTTGCTGCTCGGCCGGCGCATGGGCTGCGGCAGCTTCGTGGTGATCGGCCTGATCGCGATCGCCTATTTCGCGATGAGCGGCGGTGGCGGCGGATTGCTGGGCGGCGCAGGCGGCGGCGCGGGCCAGTCGCCGACGGCGGGGCAGAGCGGGCGGCAGGTGTGCGAGCAGTCGCCGCTGCGGCTCGAGGCCTGCAAGGTGATGCGCTCAGCCGACGATACCTGGGCGTCGATCTTCCAGAGCGAAGGCAAGCGCTACCAGCCGGCGACGATCAATTTCTATGCGGGCAATGTGCAGTCGGGCTGCGGCGCGGCGAGCTCGGCGGTGGGGCCGTTCTACTGCCCGGGCGACCAGGGCGTGTATCTCGACACCAGCTTCTTCCAGGAGCTGGAGAAGCGCTTCGGCGCCAAGGGCGACTTCGCCCGCGACTATGTGATCGCGCACGAGATGGGCCACCATATCCAGGATCTGCTCGGCGTCTCGACCGAAGTCTCGCGGCGCCAGGCGCGGGCGAGCCAGGCCGAGGGCAATGCGCTGTCGGTGCGGCTGGAGCTGCAGGCGGACTGCTATGCCGGGGTCTGGGCGGCGCGCAACAAGAGTCGGATCGAGCCGGGCGACATCGAGGAAGGCATGACCGCGGCGAATGCGATCGGCGACGACACGTTGCAGAAGCAGGCGCAGGGCACGGTGGTGCCGGAGAGTTTCACCCACGGCACCTCGGCGCAGCGCATGGCGTGGCTGCGCAAGGGGCTGGAGAGCGGCGATCCCGGGGTTTGCGATACGTTTTCGGGCGGAATTTGAACCCAGCCCGTCATCCCGGCGAAAGCCGGGATCTCAGGCGATGGCGGGGATAGAGCCGCCCGAGACCCCGGCTTTCGCCGGGGTGACGAAATGGCTATCCCCGCCGCCATGACCGAAGAAATCCTGACTCCCGAACCGCCCGCCCGCCCCAAGCTCGCCTATAACCACACCCCGGGCCGTGGCCCGACGATCCTGTTCCTGTGCGGCTATGCATCGGACATGCAGGGCAGCAAGGCGCTGCACCTCGAGGCCTGGGCGAAGGCGAACGGGCGCGCGTTCCTGCGCTTCGACTATGCCGGCTGCGGCGAGAGCGAAGGCAATTTCGAGGACGAGACGCTGGCGACCTGGCGCGACGATGCGCTGCGGATGATCGACGACGTGGTGAAAGGGCCGGTGGTGCTGGTCGGCTCGTCGATGGGCGGCTGGATCATGGCGCTGATCGCCAAGGCGCGGCCCGAGGTGGTCGCCGGGATGGTCGGCATCGCGGCGGCGCCCGACTTCACCGACTGGGGCTTCACGATGGAGCAGAAGCTCGCGCTGCTCCAGCACGGGCGGCTTGAGCAGCCCAATGACTATGGCGATACGCCGACGGTGACGACGCGTGCCTTCTGGGCCTCGGGCGAGGCGAACCGGGTGCTGGTCCAGCCGATCGCCTGGGGCGGTCCGGTGCGGCTGCTCCAGGGACAGAAGGACAAGGAAGTGCCGTGGGAGCACGCGCCGCGGCTGGCGGCGGCGATCCGTTCAGACATGGTGCAGACTCTGCTGGTCAAGGACGCGGAACACCGATTTTCGCGCGAGCAGGACCTGGCCCTGATCGTGCGCGCGCTTGAGGAAGTCCTGGCCATATGCTCCCCCTCCTGATCCTTGCCCTGCAGACTGCCCCCGCGCCCGCCGCGACGCAGGACAAGGAGCCGCCGCGCTATACCCAGTGCATGGACCTGGCGACCGGCGACCCGGTGAAGGGCCAGGCCGACGCGATCCAGTGGCGCACCGAGGGCGGCGGCGTGCTGGCGCGGCAGTGCCTGGGCGTCGCCTATGCCAATCAGGGGAAGTGGGCGGCGGCGGCCGGCACCTTCGAGGATGCCGCGCGCGAGGCGGAGACCGGCAAGGATCCGCGCGCGCCGCAATATTGGGCTTCGGCCGGCAATGCCTGGATCGCGGCGAAGGAGCCGGCCAAGGCACGCGCGGCGATCGACGCGGCGCTGGCGACCGGGACGCTCGCCGGGCTCGACCTGGGCGAGGCGCATCTCGACCGGGCCCGCGCGATGGTGGCGCTCGGCGACAGTGAAGCGGCGCGCAGCGACCTCGACAAGGCGCTGACCTATGCCGACAAGGACCCGCTCGCCTGGCTGCTTTCCGCAACGCTGGCGCGGCGCGCGGGCGACCTGCCGCGCGCCGCGAACGACATCACCGAGGCGCTGCACCGCTCGGGCGACGATCCCTCGGTCCAGCTCGAGGCCGGCAACATCGCCGCAGCGAGCGGCAACGAGGCCGATGCCCGCACCGCCTGGAACCGGGTGATTGAGCTGGCCCCGGGCACTGCGCTCGCGGGCGCGGCGCGCAAGGCGCTGGAGCAGTTCTCGGCGACCGAGAAGTGATCTTCTAGCTGTCTCCCTCGGGGGAGGGCTTCAGTGGGGCTGGCGCTTCATCGGGGGCGCCCCTATCTCCCGCCGCATGCGCTATCTCCACACGATGATCCGCGTGACGGATCCCGATGCCACCATCGCCTTTTTCGAGCTGCTCGGCCTCAAGCAGGTCCGCCGGATGGACAGCGAGGCGGGGCGGTTCTCGCTGATCTTCCTGGCCGCCGACGAGGACAGCAAGGGCGAGGGCAAGCGCGCCGATGCCGAGGTCGAGCTGACCTATAACTGGCCGGCCGAGGACGGCACGCCGCCCGAGGAATATACCGGCGGGCGCAATTTCGGGCACCTCGCCTACCGCGTCGACAATATCTACGAGACCTGCCAGCGGCTGCTCGACGGCGGCGTGACGATCAACCGCCCGCCGCGCGACGGCAACATGGCGTTCGTCCGCACCCCCGACAATATCTCGATCGAGCTGCTCCAGGCGGGCGATCCGCTGCCGCCGGCCGAGCCCTGGGCCTCGATGCCCAATACGGGCGCTTGGTAGGCTTTCTCGAAAGGATCGGGGCGCGGGCCCCGATCGTCCAGGCACCGATGGCCGGCGCCGGTGGGCCCGCACTGGCGATCGCGGCGATGCGCGGCGGGGCGGTGGGGTCGCTGCCCTGCGCGATGCTGACGCCCGCGCAACTCGCCGCGCAGGTCGCCGAGGTGCGGGCGGGCGCGCGCGGGCCGCTCAACCTCAATTTCTTCTGCCACACGCTGCCCGAGCCGGCACCCGACGAGACCGCCTGGCGGGCATTGCTCGCCCCCTATTATGCCGAGGAAGGTGTGACGCCGGGCACGCCGCCGCCGCTGCGCCGGCCGTTCGATGCGGCGCTGTGCGACGCGGTGGAGACGGCGCGGCCCGAGATCGTCAGCTTCCATTTCGGGCTGCCCGGGGATGCGCTGCTCGCGCGGGTGCGCGGGACCGGGGCGCTGGTGTTCGGCAATGCGACGACGATCGAGGAGATGCGCTGGCTCGCCGTGCGCGGCGTCGATGCGGTGATCGCGCAAGGCGCCGAGGCCGGCGGGCATTCGGGCTGGTTCCTGGGCGATGCGCATCGCCCGGTGCCGCTCGCCGAGCTGCTGGAGGAGAAGCTCGCAGTGCCGGTGATCGCTGCCGGCGGGATCGTCACCGGCGCGGACATCGCCGGTGCGCTGGCGGCGGGAGCGAGCGCGGTGCAGATCGGCACCGCCTTCCTCGCCGCGGCGGAGAGCAGCATCGCGGCGCCGTTCCGCGCGCTGCTCGGTACCGAGGTCGCGACGGCGTTCACCAACCTGTTCTCGGGGCGGGAAGCGCAGGGGATCGTCAACCGGCTGATGCGCGAGCTCGGCCCGATCCGCGGCGAGGCGCCGGCCTTTCCCTATGGCTCCAACGCGCTGGCGCCGCTGCGGGCCTGGGCCGAGGCGGACGGGCGGGGCGATTATTCGCCGCTCTGGGCCGGCACCGGCGTCGCGCGGGTGCGGGTGATGGATGCGGAAGCGCTGGTCGGCCGGCTCGCCGAGGAACTTGCGCAGACGCAGGCCTGACTGTATTGCTCAGATAATACAGTTACGGGGTTGTGCAGATGCGCCTGGGGGCCTTGGTTTTGGTGCTGGCGTTGGCGGGATGCCAGCGCGTGCAATATGTCGGCGTCGACGTGGCGTTCGACATCGATCCCCAGGGCCGCACCACCAGCGCCAAGTGCATCGCCTCGAGCGGCGGCACCTGCCAGATCGACTTTCGCGGCCCCGCGCCGATCCGCGCGGCGCTGGAGCCGGGCGAGATGCGGCGCTTCCAGGGAATCGTGCCGGGCGCGTCGGTATGCATCGAGCCCGAGGCCGCGGCGCTGGCGAAGTGCGAGCCGGTGACGCTCGCTGCCGGCTATGCACGCATCCGCCGGGGGCGCTACAACCGGGTGTCCTGAGCCTGTCGCGCCCCTAAATGGACCGGAAATGGTGCGAATTCTGGTTAAGGCGCTAAAAGGCCTAGCGGGGGGCAAGAGGTAGGAAATGACACTCGAGATCGTCCGCATTCCCGCGCTGAGCGACAATTACATCTGGCTCGTCCACGACGCGAAGGCGAAGAAGACCGCCGTGGTCGATCCGGGCGTGGCGGCACCGGTGATGGACGAGATCAATCGCCGCGGCTGGAAGCTCAACGCGATCCTCAACACGCACTGGCACCCCGATCACACCGGCGGCAATGCCGAGCTGAAGGCCGAAACCGGCGCCGTGATCATCGCGCCGTCGGGCGAGGGCACGCGCATTCCCGGCGCCGACTGGCTCGCCGGCGGCAACAACAGGATCAAGGTGGGCCAGCACGTCGCCCAGATCCTCGAGGTGCCGGGGCATACTGCCGGGCACATCGCCTTCCACTTCGCGGACGACCGGATCGTGTTCGTCGGCGACACGCTGTTCGCAATGGGCTGCGGCCGGCTGTTCGAGGGGACGGCGGAGCAGATGTTCCGCAACATGCAGCTCCTCGCCACGCTGCCGCCCGAGACCCAGGTCTATTGCGCGCACGAATATACCCAGTCGAACGGGCGTTTCGCGCTGACGGTTGAGCCGGACAATGCGGCGCTGCAGGCGCGGATGGCCGAAGTGGATGCGCTGCGCGCGGCGGGCGAGCCGACCGTGCCGACCACGATCGGCGCGGAGCTGGCGACCAACCCCTTCATGCGCGCCGAGAGCGCCGAAATGCTGGCAGAACGCCGCGCGGCAAAGGATGCTTTTTGATCGGCGAAGCGTTATAACCCTGCCATTGTCGGGGGCGACAGGAGACAGACCATGATCCGCTTCGCCGCGCCCCTTTTGATCCTGGGCGCATGCGCCGCCAACACCGCGCTGCCCCAGGCGACCTCCAGCCGCGACCAGGCAAGGATCGCCAAGACGCTGGCCGGGATGACCGCAGGCAAGCCGCAGGACTGCATCGACCGCGACCGGATGGGCGAGACCCAGGGCTATCCCGACACGATCCTCTACATCGAGGGCCGCAACAAGGTGTGGCGCAACGACACGATCGGCAGCTGCTCCGGCCTGGCCAGCGACGACCTGATGGTGGTGAAGAGCGTGTCGAGCCGGCTGTGCCGCGGCGACACGGTGACCACCCGCTCGCGGCTGGGCGGCATGCAGACCAGCAGCTGCGCGCTCGGCCAGTTCACGCCCTACAGCAAGTGAGGAGAGGCGGCATGCGCATCGCCATGATCGGCCTGCTCGCGCTGGCGGGCTGCGCCGCGACTGCCGAGATGCAGGCGTCCGAAAAGGCGGAAGCGGCGAAGGAGCTTGCGGGCGCGCTGGGCGACCGCACGCCGGGCACGCCCCGCGACTGCATCTCGACCAGCGATTCCGATTCCCCGCAGATCATCGACGACCATACAGTGCTCTACAAACCGGTGGGGCGCACGCTGTGGCGCAATGACCTGGCAAGCAGCTGCCCGGGGCTGCGGCCGTACACGACGATGATCGTCGAGGTGCACGGATCGCAGCTCTGCCGCAACGACCGCTTCCGCGTGATCGAGCCGGGGACGACGATCCCGAGCGCCTATTGCGTGTTCGGGCAGTTCACGCCGTACGAGAAGGCGAAGTAGCGACGATATCGTCATCCCGGCTTTCGCCGGGATGACGGATCGATCAGAGCACGTACCTGCTCAGGTCGGTGTTGCGCGCCACCGCGGCGAGCTGGCCATCGACATAGGCGCCGTCGATCACCAGCGTCTCGCCCTTGCGATCCTCGGCGCCGAAGCTGATGTCCTCGAGCAGCTTCTCCATCACCGTCTGCAGGCGGCGGGCGCCGATATTCTCGACCTCGGCATTCACTTCGGCGGCGATGCGCGCGACCGCGCGGATGCCGCTTTCGGTAAAGTCGATCTGCACGCCCTCGGTGCCGAGCAGCGCCGCATATTGCTGCACCAGGCTCGCCTTGGTGTCCGAAAGGATCGCGACGAAGTCCTCCTCGGTCAGGCCCTTCAGCTCGACGCGGATCGGCAGGCGGCCCTGGAGCTCGGGGAGCAGGTCGCTCGGCTTGGCGACATGGAAGGCGCCCGAGGCGATGAAGAGGATGTGATCGGTCTTCATCGGGCCGTACTTCGTGGCCACCGTGGTGCCCTCGATCAGCGGCAGCAGGTCGCGCTGGACGCCTTCGCGGCTGACCGAACCGCCACGCACGTCGCTGACCGCGATCTTGTCGATCTCGTCGAGGAAGACGATGCCGTTGGCTTCCGCATCGGCGAGCGCGACGCGGCTGACCTCGTCCTGGTCGAGGCGCTTGTCGGCCTCTTCCTCGACGAGCTTTTCCCAGGCGGCGCGGACGCTCATCTTGCGGCGCTTGAGCGGCGAGCCCGACAGGCCCTTCATCATCTCGCCCAGATTGATCATCTGCGGGCCGGCGCCCGGGATGTCGAAGGGCATCGACGAAGCCTGCTCGACTTCGATCTCGATCTCGCTGCTGTCGAGCGAGCCTTCGTGGAAGCGCTGGCGGAAGGCTTCGCGCGTGGCGGTGGACGAGTCCTTGCCGGTGAGCGCGTCGAGCAGACGCTGCATCGCCGATTCCTCGGCCTTGTCCTTCACCGCGGCGCGGCGGCGTTCCTTTTCGAGCCGGATCGCTTCCTCGACCAGGTCGCGGGCGATCTGCTCGACGTCGCGGCCGACATAGCCGACCTCGGTGAACTTGGTCGCCTCGACCTTGACGAAGGGGGCGTCGGCGAGCTTGGCGAGGCGGCGGCTGATCTCGGTCTTGCCGCAGCCCGTGGGCCCGATCATCAGGATGTTCTTCGGCGTGACCTCGTCGCGCAGGTCCGCGGAAAGCTGCTGGCGGCGCCAGCGGTTGCGCAGCGCCACCGATACCGCGCGCTTGGCGTCCTTCTGGCCGATGATATGTGCGTCGAGGGCAGCGACGATCGTCTTGGGGGTGAGATTCTCGTTCATTTGGGGAAATGGGTCTCTGGCATTGTTTCGACCCCGGATGTTGGGGGCCGGGGCCGCCGCTTCAAGCGGTGCAGCGGAAGCCGGCGAAGAAGGCCTGCTGCTTCTGGAGGATCCGGGCGATCCGCTCGGGCTGGGGCGTGGCATCCCAGACGCCATGCTCGAAGCTGCCGCCACAGACGATGCCGTCGGCGCGGGGGAACATGTAGCCCATCTGCCCGGCATAGGCATATTGCACTTCGCTCTGCGGGAGCAGCACGGCGAGCTGGCCGCGCACCGGCTCGATGCCGGGATCGCCGAACAATTTGCCGGCGCCGAGGCCGGTGCAGTTGAAGACCAGCGTCTCGGGCAGCGCGGCGACATCGGCCGGGGTGGCGAAGTCGCGGATCACGAACCGGCCGCCGGCGATCTGCACGTCGCGCATCAGCTGGCGCAGCAGATGGCCGGTCTCGGCATACATGGTCGAGAAGCGGCGGACGCGCTTGACCGGGAAGGGATGCTCGCCGGGGCCGAGGACGATGCGGTCGGTCTCATAGGCGTTGGAGAGATCGGGCTCCTCGCGGTCGTCGGCGGGATCGTCGCGCATCTGGAGATAGGTCGGTACCCAGCGGATGCCGTATTCCTCGCCGACCATGATCTGGAAGCGCCGCCAGCTATAGTCCATCGCCGCCCTGAACTGGGCGATCCATTCGGGGGTGACCTGATCGGGTTCGTAGAGGCTGGCGGGATGCCACTGGCCGCCGGCGATGTTCGAGGTGGTGTGGGGCGGCAGCGCGGCGGCGTAGAGCGTCACCTGGCGGCCGGCTTCCTGGAGCAGCCGCGCGGTGGTGAGGCCGACGATGCCCGAGCCGAGCACCGCGACCGGGCCGGTGTGGCCGGGCAGGCCGAGGTCGACGGCGAGACGCGACGTGCCCCAGCTCAGCGTGATGCCGGCGCCGCCATGGCCGTAATTATGGACGAGGCGCTTGGCGCCCAGCGCCTCGGCGCGGACAACGAAGCCCTGGGCGCGATAGGGGCGCAGGCCGGCGATCGTGCGGATGACGCGGCCGGGGGCGACATTGACCATCGGCAGGCATTTGGGGCCGCGGGTAGAGCTGCCCGGCGCCAGCTGCGGACGCGGGGTTGCCGTGCAGGCGGGAAGGGCGAGCGCGGCGGAAGCGAGCAGCGGACGGCGGGCGATCTGCATGCGCTGCAGGGTAGGGCGCGCGAGGGCGGGCTCAACCCTGAATTGGGTTGGGGGAGGTATGAGCTCAGCTCATGGCAATCCACGCCATTCCGGCGTTCGCCGGGAGACGGATATTGGAAAGGGGAGGGGCTTCTACCGCGCCTCCCCCAGCCAGGCCTCCGCTTCCTCGACGGTCATGAAGATCCGCATCCGGGGATGGGTCTGGGTGCGCTCGGCCTGGAGCTTGTTGAGCGCGCTGCCGACGACCGAGGCTGCGCGGCCCGAGGTGAGCGTCAGCCCCGCCTCGGCGATGCTGGGCAGCAGGTCGGCGACTTCGTTGGTCTGGACCGGGAAGTCGCGCGAATCGATCAGCACGTCATAGTCGGCGCGGGTCGCGCGGATCTGCTGCGCGAAGGCGCCCGACGCCGCCGCGAACTCGCGCACCGTATCGACGGTCCACAAGCCGCGGATCTCGACCAGGATGCGGTTGCTGGCGGGGTCGTATGCGAGCCCGAACCTGGCCTCAGTTGGCACTGTCGAGCATTTCCACCGTGAGGCGATCATTGGTGTAGACGCAGAGCTCGCCTGCGATCTTCATCGCTGCCCGTGCGATCTTCTCGGGGTCGGTCTCGTAATCGACCAGCGCGCGGGCCGCGGCGAGGGCGAAATTGCCGCCCGAGCCGATCGCCGCGACGCCGCCCTCGGGCTCGAGCACGTCGCCATTGCCGGTGACGACCAGAGTCACTTCCTTGTCGGCGACGATCAGCATCGCCTCGAGGTTGCGGAGATATTTGTCGGTCCGCCAGTCCTTGGCGAGCTCGACCGCGGCGCGCAGCAGCTGGCCGTTGTGGCGCTCGAGCTTGGCCTCGAGCCGCTCGAACAGGGTGAAGGCGTCGGCGGTGGCGCCGGCGAAACCCGCGATCACCTTGCCGTCGCCCAGCGGACGGACCTTGCGGGCGTTGGGCTTCATCACGGTGTTGCCGGCCGAGACCTGGCCGTCGCCTGCAATCACTACCTTGCCGGATTTGCGCACGGAGAGAATGGTCGTGCCGTGCCACGCATTTGTTTCGCTCATGGCGCGGATATGGGGAGAGGGCGTCGCGGCGCGCAAGGGGCGTGGACCTGTAAACGGTTACGATGATAGCAGGGGCGCGAATGGGAGAGCGAGAAATGGCGAACAACGCGCCGATCAGGAAGATCACCATCGTCGGCGGCGGCACCGCCGGCTGGATGACCGCGGCGATGCTCTCCAAGCTGTTCGTGCGCGGCTATGAGATAAGGCTGATCGAGAGCGACGAGATCGGCATTGTCGGCGTCGGTGAGGCGACGATCCCGGCGATCCGCGAGTTCAACCAGCTCGCCGGAGTCGACTATGTCGAGATGGTCAAGGCGACCCAGGCGACCTTCAAGCTCGGCATCGAGTTCCGCAACTGGCGCGATGTCGGCAGCAGCTACATCCATGGCTTCGGCAAGATCGGGCAGGACGTGTGGTGGCTGCACGCGCACCAGCTCTGGCTGAAGATGCAGGCGCTCGGGAAGGCGAAGCATTTCGACCATTATGCGCTGAACTGCGTGGCGGCGCGCGAGAACAAGTTCTGCTTTCCCGATCCGCGCAACCCAGGCTCGCCGATCGCCGGGCTCGACTATGCCTTCCATTTCGACGCCTCGCTCTATGGCAGGTTCCTGCGCGGCCAGGCCGAGGCGCGCGGGGTTACCCGGATCGAGGGGCGGATCGTCGAAGCCAAGCAGCGCGCGGACGGGTTCGTCGATCATGTCGTGCTGGCGGACGGGCGGACGGTGGACGGCGACCTGTTCGTCGACTGCTCGGGCATGCGCGGGCTGCTGATCGGGCAGGCGCTGGGCGTCGGCTATGCGGACTGGAGCAAGTGGCTGCTCAACGACCGTGCGCTGGCGGTGCCGTGCGAGAGCGTCGAGGCGCTGACTCCCTATACGCGCTGCACCGCGCATGGCAGCGGCTGGCAATGGCGGATCCCGCTCCAGCACCGCACCGGCAACGGCCATGTCTATTCGAGCGCGCATATCTCCGATGACGAAGCGGCTTCGGTGCTGCTGGCGAATCTCGACGGCAAGCCGCTGGCCGATCCGCGGCCGGTGCGCTTTGCGCCGGGCAAGCGCGACCGCGCCTGGGAGAAGAACGTCGTCGCGATCGGGCTGTCGAGCGGGTTCCTCGAGCCGCTCGAATCGACCAGCATCCACCTGATCCAGACGGGCATATTGCGGCTGGTCGCGCTGTTCCCCGGCCAGGGCTTCGATGCGGCGGACATCGCCGAATATAACCGCCAGCACGATTTCGAGTTCGGCGACGTGCGCGACTTCATCATCGCGCACTACAAGGTCACCGACCGCGAGGACTCGGAATATTGGCGCTACCTCAAGCACATGGAGGTGCCGGACAGCCTGGCTGAGCGGCTGGCGCTGTTCGAGAGCTCGGCGCGCTTCTTCCAGCACGGCAAGGCCGAGCTGTTCCGCGAGGAAAGCTGGGTGCAGGTGCTGATCGGGCAGGGCATGCAGATGCGCTATGACCCGATGGTCGACATGATCGACGCGGGCGAGCTGGCGCGCTTCATGGACGACATGGTCGAGGTGATCGCCGACGTCGCCAGGGCGATGCCGACGCAGCAGGTCTTTATCGACCGCAACTGCAAGGCGCCGCCGCTGGCCTGACGCCCCCCGGGGCGCAGGCCGATGTGTCCGGCTTGCGACTGTTGCCGGATGATCACAGCGGCGCAAAAGCCGCGCAACTTCCCGACAGCGCTGACAGAAGCGGCTTGACTCCGTTCCTGAAACCGGTTTCACAGCGCGTTACAGAACATAACAAAACATGTCTAAATCTGTAACCGGTTACAGCCTGACTGGGTTGGGGAGGAATGAAGTGAAGAAATTCAACGCGAATCGCGTGGTCTTGGCACGTGGCATCTCGGCAGCGGCACTCGCCGCAGCGCTGACGGTCGCAGCGCCGGCAATGGCGCAGACCACCTCGTCGCTGCGCGGCCATGTCGATGGTGCCGCAGCCGGCACGACGATCACGCTTACCGACAACAACACCGGCCAGAAGGTGACGGCGACGACCGACGCCAGCGGCAATTATTTCGTGCCGGGCCTGCGCCCGGGCACCTACAATGTCGAGGCGCCGGGCGCCGACGCGGCGACCGTGGTGGTCCCGGTCGGCCAGACGGTGGTCTATGACGTGGCTGCCCCGGTCGATGCCGGCAACAAGATCGTGGTGACGGGCGCCCGTGCGCGCAACGAAGTCCGCACTGCGACGATCACCACCAACGTCAGCCAGGCGCAGATCGAGAATCTGCCGCAGAGCGACCGCAACTTCCTCAACTTCGCAGCGCTCGCCCCCGGCGTCAGCGTCTCGGCCCCGGGCAGCAACCGCCAGGTCCAGGCCGGCGCAGTGAGCTCGGACAACACCAACACCTTCATCGACGGGTTCAGCCTGAAGAACCCGATCAACCATGGCGGTCTGGCCGGGCAGAACTTCTCGGCGGGCAACCCCTTCCCGCAGCTGGCGGTGCAGGAGTTCGCGGTCAGCACGCAGAACTTCAAGGCCGAGTACGAGCAGGCCGGTTCGGCGATCATCACCGCGGTGACCAAAACCGGCGGCCAGGCATTCCACGGCGACGTGTTCGCGGAATGGCAGCCCAAGTCGTTCATCGGCCAGCCCTATTTCGATCGTCCGGGCAACAACCCGAACAACCTCGCCGGCGTGAAGAAGCCCGACTACAACCGCTGGCAGTATGGCGGCGATCTCGGCGGCCCGATCATCAAGGACGTGCTGCACTTCTACGGCGCCTTCGAAGCGACCGACCAGAAGAAGCCCTCGGCCTCGGTGACCTTCGGCGCCGGCGCGCCGGGCAGCCTGGGCGCGGGCACCTATCCGCAGGAATTCAAGCAGCGCCTGTACTTCGGCAAGCTCACCTTCTTCGCGACCGCGAACGACACGGTGAACCTGTCGGGCTTCGTGCGTAACGAGAAGAACCTGGCCGACTTCGGCGGCAACGCGCTGCCGAGCCATGGCCACTATCTCAACAACAGCGTGAAGAACTTCATCGCCGACTGGAACCACCGCGGCGAGAACTGGCTGAACGAGATGCAGGTCTCGTACAGCCGCGTCGACAACGGTACGCCTCGCGTCACCGACGGCCCGGAGATCGCGCTGTCGAACGGCAATAGCGGCTTCGGCATCGTCGCCGCGCTCGGCGCCAACAGCTTCGAGCAGAACGACCACCAGGAATCGATCACCGTCAAGAACAACACCACCTTCTACGGCGGTGACCACGTCGTGAAGCTGGGCGGCAAGGTGTCGTTCAACCGCTACGAGCGCACCGAGGACTCGTACGGCAACGGCGGCTATTTCTTCGACGGCAACACCTATACCGGCTTCGACGCGAGCACCCCGTATGGCGCGCGCATCTCGGTGATTCCGTTCCAGCCCGCCAGCGCCAACAACACCCAGATCGGCCTGTTCGCGCAGGACGACTGGACGCCGGACGAGCACTGGACCTTCAACCTCGGCCTGCGCTGGGACTTCGAGACCAACGCCAAGAACGAGAAGTTCGTCACCCCGCAGAACATCCGCACCGCGCTGATGGCCTATCAGGGCTGGAAGGCCGCGGGCATCGATCCGGGCGACTACATCTCGACCGGCGACAATCGTAAGCCCTTCTGGGGTGCGATCCAGCCGCGCCTGGGCATCAGCTACGACGTGAACGGCGATCGCGACCTGGTGTTCTTCGCCGGCGCCGGCCGCTATTTCGACCGTCCGCTGTTCATCACCGCGGGCATCGAGACGGTGAAGAGCTATTATCAGCGCGTCGTCACCGTCAGCTTCTGCGGTGGCCCGGGCCAGCTGACCTGCGCCGCTGCCGCGGCCGCCAATGGCGGCACGCTGCCGGCCGGCACCATCCCCTATTCGGCCAACTACAAGAATGTCGACGCGCTGCGCGCGGCGGCGACGGCCACGGGGCTGGGTGGCGATGTCTGGCTGCTCAACAACGACACCAAGCTGCCCTATTCGGATCAGTTCAACATCGGTGTCCGCAAGCGGTTCGGCGCGATCCAGACCTCGGTCACCTTCTCGCACATCCGCAGCCACAACATCTTCCGCTATGTGCGCGGCAACCGCCTGCCCAACGGCACCTATACCAGCCAGGGCGACCAGTGGATCGAGGACAACTTCCCGGCCGCCGGCCAGCTCCCGGGCTTCTCGGGCAAGCTGAACATCGGCGATAACAGCGGCAAGGCGGTCTACAACGCGATCTACATCACCGCGGAGAAGCCGTTCACTGCCAACAGCACCTGGGGCTTCACCTCGGCGCTGACGCTGCAGCGCGCGCGCACCAACGTGGCCCAGGAACTCGCCAACAACGACGAGTTCTACAACGGCCCGCGCGTCGATGCGTATGGCTGGAACTATGTCCAGGGCGTCGAGAAGTTCCGCTTCGTCGGCACCGGCATCGTCCGTGGTCCGTTCAACACGGTGCTTTCGGGCACGCTGACGCTCAGCTCGGGCCCGGCCTTCGGCAACATCATCTTCAAGCCGAACGCGCCGGAAAACGCCTGCTGCTACGCGAACATGGGCGGCGTCTTCTTCCCGAAGGACACCTTCGCCTACAAGAACCTCGACCTGCGCATCGCGAAGAAGTTCAAGATGCCGTTCGCCGACAGCCACGAGCTGGAAGTGAGCTTCGCAGCGTTCAACGTGTTCGACAGCGTGAACCGCAGCTACTCGGCATGGGGCGCCGGCAGCGGCGAGAACCCGACGTTCGAGGAGAACGGCACGGTCGGCCAGGCCCGCAGCTTCCAGGTGGGCGCCAAGTACAAGTTCTGAGCCGGAAACGGCTTGGCGAAATCGGGGGAGGGGAGCCAAGGTTCCCTTCCCCTTTTTTCTTCTCCCTCTCTCCGCTCGCGGGGAGAGGGTAGGGGAGAGGGGCATATTGATAGATGCTCGCACTCCCCCTCTCCCCGGCCCTCTCCCCTGAAGGGGAGAGGGAGAAAGGTGTCATGAAACCCGCCCGCACCTATGTCGGCACCAGCAACAGCCCGGTGGTGACGATCGACGGTTTCGCCGATCCGGCGCCGTGGATCGGGCTCGCCGCGGAGATGGCGCCGTTTCCGCCGAGCGCGGGGACCTATTATCCCGGGCTGCGGCGGGTGATCGCGCCGGGCGACGTGGCGGCATGGCAAAGCGTGGCGCAACTGCTCGAGGATGCGGCGCCGTTCATCGGCGGCGGTTTCGACTTCGAAGGCTTCGAGCTGCTCGAGGCGAGCTTCTCGATGGTCACGTCGCAACCCGCGGCGCTCGATCCGGCACAGCGTGCGCCGCATTTCGATTCGACCGATCCCGCCTATCTCGCGCTGCTGCTCTACCTCGCGGAGACGCCGGGCACTGCCTTCTACCGCCAGCGCGCGACGGGAATCGAGACGGTGAGCGCGGAGAATCTGCCGGTGTTCGTCGCCGCGGCGAAGCGCGAGAGCGCGGCGATGCGCGGCTATATCGCCGGTTCCGATGCGCATTTCGAGCAGATCGGCGCGGTCGCCGGCCATGCCGGGCGGCTGGCCATCTACCAGGGACGGCTGCTCCATTCGGGGATCATCCCCGCGACCCACGACTTCAGCAGCGACCCGCGTTCGGGCCGGCTGACACTCAACCTCTTCGTTCGGGGAAAAAGATGATGCGTATCAAGCTTCTCGCCGCCGCCGGCCTGCTCGCGACGGGCGCCGCCCATGCCCAGGGCGCGCGCCAGACCTACGCCAACCCGATCGACCTCGATTACCGCTACAATTTCGAGCAGATCAATGAAGGCGTCTCGTACCGCACCGGCGCGGACCCGGCGATCGTTACCTTCAAGGGCAAATACTACCTCTTCCAGACGCTGGCGGACGGCTATTGGTGGTCAAGCGACCTCGCCCACTGGACCTTCGTCACGCCGAGCCGCTGGCCGATGCATTCGATCGTCGCGCCGGCGGTATGGGCCGATGCCGAGCGGATCCTCATCCTCCCCTCGATGACGCGGGCGGAATCGATCCTGTCGTCGAGCGATCCCGACAGCGGCAAGCTCGACTTCTTCGTGCGGCGGATGCCCGAGCTGGTCGACTCGGTCGGCGAGGGGCATGTCCCGAAGGAAGGCGAGGACAAGGTGCCGCCCGGCCCCTGGGACCCGGCATTGTTCAAGGACGAGGACGGCAACTGGTACATGTACTGGGGCTCGTCGAACGTCTTCCCGCTCTACGGGATCGAGATCGCGTTCCAGGACGGCAAGCTGATCTACAAGGGCAAGCCCAAGCCGATGCTGGCGCTGCACCCGGACGAGCATGGCTGGGAGCGCTTCGGCCAGGACCATTCGGGCGGCCTGCCCAACGGCACCCCGATCAAGCCCTTCATGGAGGGCGCCTGGATGACCAAGGTCAATGGGCGCTACTATCTCCAGTACGGCGCGCCGGGCACCGAATATAACGCCTATTCGAACGGGACTTACGTGTCCGACAAGCCGCTGGGGCCGTTCGAATATGCGCCCTACAACCCCGTCGCCTACAAGCCCGGCGGCTTCGTGCAGGGCGCGGGGCATGGCTCGACCTTCCAGGATGTCAACGGCAACTGGTGGAACACCGGCACGCCGTGGATCGGCAACAACTGGACCTTCGAGCGGCGGATCGGGATGTGGCCGGCAAAGTTCTGGGCGGACGGGCAGATGGCTGTCTCGACCCGCTTCGGCGACTTCCCGCATTATGCCCCGACTGCGAAGGTCGAGGATCCGGAAAGCCTGTTCACCGGCTGGATGCTGCTTTCGTACAGGAAGGCGGCGGTGGCTTCGTCGACGCAGGGCGCGTTCGCGGCGGACCGGGTCACCGACGAGAATCCGCGCAGCTTCTGGGTGGCGGGCGAGAACAAGCCGGGCGAGACGCTTACGGTGGACCTGGGCGGGCCCCGGACGCTGCGCGCGGTGCAGGTGAACTTCGCCGACTACAAGGCCGGGCGGTTCGGCGATGCGCCGGACATCTATACCGAGTTCGAACTGCAATCCTCGCTCGACGGCAAGAGCTGGACTCCGCTGGCGAAGACCGAAGCGCCGCGGCGCGACCGGCCGAACGCCTATTTCCAGCTGCCGGCGCCGGTGCGGGCGCGGTTCGTGCGCTATGTGCATGGCCATGTCGGTGGGGCGAACCTGGCGATCAGCGACCTGCGCGTGTTCGGTACGGCGGGCGGCAAGGCGCCTGCAATGCCGGGCGCGGTGACGGCGAAGCGCGACAGCGACGCCCGCAACGCGCACGTCACCTGGAAGCCGGTGCCGGGTGCTGTGGGCTACAATGTGCTGTGGGGCGTGCGGCCCGACCGGCTGACGCTGACCTATCAGCGCTGGGCCGACCAGGGCGCGGCGATGGACATCCGCGCGCTCAATGTCGGCCAGGGCTATTGGGTCGCGGTCGAGGCGTTCGACGAGAACGGGGTTTCGAAGCGGTCGAAGGCGGTGCGGATCCGGTGATCCCTGAAAAGCCCTCTCCCTTTGGGAGAGGGTTGGGTGAGGGCAGCGCTTCTGCGGGCGATGGACTCTGGAGGCCCGCCTGCCCTCATCCTTCCCACCGCCTGCGGCGGCGGGCCCCTTCCTTCTCCCAAAGGGAGAAGGAGTTTGGGGTCAGCCCAGCCAGCCGCCCTTGAACCCCGCCAGCTGCAGCCCCTTCCGGATCGGCGCGCAGCCGCGCATGCGCTTCCAGACGAAGTCGCTGCGATAGTTGGCGGCCTGGAGCAGGATCGGGCCCTGGTCGATGCCGATATAGTCGGTGTCGTACCAGCCCTTGGCAGGATCGACGCGGCCCTTTTCCAGATTCTCTCCCTGCCAGCGGAAGCTGGGGTTGAACGCATCGTAGAAGCCGTACTTCCCGTAGAGCAGGTCGCCATGGTCGCGGATCAGCGCTTCGGCCGTGGGAATGACGATCTCGGGCGCGAAGGGGAGCGAACCGAGCGCGGCGCTGGGAGTGATCGTGCCGTCGTCGCGGCCGTCGGGCTCGTCGATCGGGCCGCGCGCGGAATAGCCGAAAAATTCGCGGTCCTTGCCCTTGAGCCGCTTGTTGAAATTGCCCGGCCCGTCGCACGCGGCGAGCCCCCAGATCCGGGCGCCATAGCCGTCCCACCCCATCGGATTGGCGACGCAATAGGCGTGGTTGGCGATCGTCTGGCGGCGAGCATTTTCGAAATAGTCGAGCCCGGCGGAGCGCATCGCGGCGTCGCGGATGCCGCGGAAGTCGATCCAGATATGGCTGTAGAGGCCCGGGAACAACGGCGCGAAGGCGAGGCGGCGGGTCGGCCCCTCGCCGCGCCAGAAGGCGGGATAGGGCGCCATCCAGGCCTCCCAGCTGTCCGCCGGGAGCGGATGCTCCGGCGCCCCCAGGCCGAGGATGTAGACGAACATCCCCTCGTTATAGCCGTCCCAGTTGCGCTCGATCAGGCCGCGGCCAGGGTGCCAGCCCATCGACACCGCCTTGCGGCCGTCCGAACGGAAGAAGTTCCAGTCGGCGCGGGCATAGAGCTTGTGCGCGAGGTCGCGGATCTCGCGCTCCTTCGCGTCCGCCCGGTCATAATATTGGCCGGCGAACAGCACGCCCATCAGCAGCAGCGTGGTATCGACGCTGGACAGCTCGACGTCGCGGAAGCGCTCGCCGGTGATCATGTCGATGAAGTGGTAGAAGAAGCCCTTGTGGCCGATCTTGCCCTCGGGCTCCGGGCCCTGGGGCGCTTCCCAGAAGAAGCGCAGCGTGGTGAGGGTGAGGTCGCGCGCCTCGGCCCGGGTGATCCAGCCGCGCTCGACTCCGACCGGATAGGCGGTGAGCGCGAAGCCGACCGAGGCAATCGAGCAGAAGCTGGGCGAGGGATAGCGATCCGGCACGAGGCCGTTGTCGCGCCGCGCGGTTTCCCAGAACCAGCGGAAGGTGCGGTACTCGATGTCCTGGTAGAACGCCGGCAGCGTGCGCGCAGCCGCTGCGGCAGGCTTGCGCGACTGGGCCGCGGCGGCGCCGGGCAGGGCGGAGCCGGCCAACAGGAGCGAAGACCGCGAAAGGAGCGCGCGCCGGTCGATCATGATCTGAGCCTCATACACGAAAGCGGGGAGCAGCGCCGCCCCGGATCCCCGGAATCGGATCCGAAAAATTGGGGGCAGCGCATGGGGCGCCGCCCCCCAGGGGGGGTGTGGGCTGCGGGGGGCTATGTCTGAAACCGGTTACAGTTTCAGGACAAAAAGAAACGGAGCCGCGCTCACGCATGCGCGGCTCCGCCGGGGGAAGCGGTGCGCGGCGCCGTCGTGGCGCGCATCACCAGCTCAGGGATCTGGGTTTCGCTGGCGCGGACCTGGTCCTTGCCTTCGAGCATGTCGATCAGCCGGGCGACGGCGCGGGCGCCCATCTCGGCGATGTTCACCCGCACGGTGCTGAGCGCGAGATAGCGGGCGAGGGGAACGTCGTCGAAGCCGGCCACCGCGATATCCTCGGGCACGCGCTTGCCGGAGGTGCGCAGGATGTGGAGGCAGCCGATCGCCATGCTGTCGTTCGCGGCGAACACGGCGTCGGTGAGCGTCGAGCTCTCCAGGATCTCGCGTGCGGCGGCCTCGCCGGCTTCCTCGTTGAAGTCGCCGGCGATGATGCGCGGCGGCAGGCCGAGCCGGGCGCAGGCGGCGCGGTAGCCATCGGCACGCTCGGCCGCGTCGACATTGCCCTCGGGCCCGGCGATGTGGACGATGTGGCGATAGCCATTGGCGTGGAGATGCTCGACCATCGCCTCGGCGCCCGAGCGATTGTCGAAGCGCAGCGCCGGGCGGCCGGCGAGATCGGCATGGCTGTTGATCATCACCGAGGGAAGCGCATGCGGGATCGCGCGCTCGAGCGTTTCGGGCGATATGTGCGGCGCCATGATCAGCAGCCCGTCGACCCGGCCGCGCATCGCGCGCAGCGCCACCGCCGCCTGGTCGCCGTCATTGTGCATGTTGGAGAGCAGCAGCAGATAGCCGCGGCGGCTCGCCTCGCGGTCCATGCCGCGCACGCATTCGGAGAAGAACTCGCCGTGCAGGTCGGGCAGGACGACGCCGATCGCATGGGCGCGGGCGAGGCTGAGGCTGCGCGCGCCGGCATGCGGGACATAGCCGAGCTCGGCCGCCGCCTTGATCACCCGCTCGCGCGTTTCGGCACGGACATTGTCGAGGCCGTTGAGGGCGCGCGACACCGATGCGACCGAAACTTCGGCGCGTCGTGCGACATCGCGAATGGTGGCATCGCCCATTTCAGTTCCTTCTCGCCGGCTCACGCATGTTTCCTGCGTTTCAGACCGCTTCGGCGATTGCAATACAAGCCGTCTCCGAGTTATGTAACCGGTTACGGTTCGCGGCGACAAGCAAAAAAGTTTCGCGCCCGACATCATGAAGACAAATCCCGCGCCTGGGTGGTGGCGCGTGCTCAGGAGAGGAAACACGATGTTCGACACCAGGATTTCGCGACGCGCGGCGCTGATGGGAGCCGGAGCGGTTGCGGCCTGGGCCGCGAGCCCGGCACGCGCGATGCTGCAGGCGGCTGTCGCCCTGCCGGTGCCCGCCTTCATCGACGCGCTGATCGCGAAGATGACGGTGGAGGAGAAGGCCGGCCAGCTCACCCTGCTGCCCGCGGCCTGGGGCGGCGGCGTCGCCACCGCGCTCAACCCGCCGACCAACGGCCCGAGCTTCGAGGAGCAGCTCGCCGATGTCGAGAAGGGCCGCCTGACCGGCGTGTTCAACGGCAATGGCGCCGAGATGGCGCGCCGGATGCAGACCGTCGCGATGACCAAGTCGCGCCTCAAGATCCCGCTGCTCTTCGCCGCCGACGTAATCCACGGACACCGCACGATCTTCCCGGTGCCGGTGGGCGAGGCTGCCGCGTTCGAGCCCGACCTTGCCGAGCGCACCGCGCGCATGGCGTCCTACGAAGGCGCTGCGGCGGGCATCGACTGGACCTTCGCGCCGATGGTCGACATCGCGCGCGACCAGCGCTGGGGCCGCACCATGGAAGGCGCGGGCGAGGACACGCTGCTCGGCGAACTGATCGCCGCGGCGCGTGTGCGGGGCTTCCAGGGCAAGGACCTGAAGGCCAATGACGCGATGCTCGCCTGCTTCAAGCATTTCGCCGCCTATGGCGCGGCCGAGGCCGGGCTCGACTATAACAGCGTCGACGTCTCCGAGCGGACGCTGCGCGAAGTCTATCTGCCGCCGTTCAAGGCGACGCTCGACGCCGGCGCGCTTTCGGGCATGGCCTCGTTCAACGAGATCTCGGGCGTGCCTTCGACGGGCAATGCCTGGCTGATGCGCAAGCTGCTGCGCGACGAATGGGGCTTCGAGGGTTTCGTGGTGTCGGATTACACCGGCGACATGGAGATGATCGACCATGGCTTCGCCGCCGATGCGCGCGAGGCCACCAAGATCGCCTTCCTGGCCGGCGTCGACATGAGCATGACCAGCGGCTTCTACCGCGATCACCTGCCTGACCTGGTCGCCAAGGGCGAAGTGCCGATGGCGGTGCTCGACGAGTCGGTGCGCAAGGTGCTGGCGATGAAGGCCAAGCTCGGCCTGTTCGAGGATCCGTTCCGCCGCATCGACCTGAAGCGCGAGAAGGCGCGCTCGCGCACCAAGCCGGCGATCGCGCTGTCGCGCGAGGCCGGGCGCAAGTCGATCGTGATGCTGAAGAATGACGGCGACCTGCTGCCGCTGCCGAAGAGCGGCAAGAAGATCGCGATCATCGGCCCGTTCGCCGAAGGCAAGCACGACATCAACGGGCCCTGGGTGGTCTATGGCGACAACGCCCAGGCGATCGACCTGGCGGCCGGCGTGCGCGCCGCGGTGGCCGACAAGGCTTCGGTGAGCGTGACGCTCGGCTCGGGCGTCGAGGCGCCGCTGGCCGGCGGTGTCGCGGCGGCGGTGGCTGCCGCCAATGCGGCGGACATCGTGGTCCTCGCGATCGGCGAGAGCGAGAACATGTCGGGCGAGGCGCAGTCGCGCACCGAGATCGTGATCCCGGCGCCGCAGATGGAGCTGGCCGAGGCAGTCGCCAAGACCGGCAAGCCGATCGTGGTGGTGCTCAAGAACGGCCGCGCGCTGGCGCTGGAAGGTGCGGTACTCGATGCGCGTGCGATCCTGGTCACCTGGTTCCTGGGCTCGGAGGGCGGCAATGCCACCGCCGACGTGCTGTTCGGCGACTATAGCCCGGCCGGCCGCCTGCCGTGCAGCTTCCCGCGCTCGCCGGGCCAGCAGCCCTATTACTACAACCACAAGCCGACCGGCCGCCCGAACGGCGACGGGCCGCTCCAGCCCTACAAGGCGCATTACCGCGGCATCCCGAACTCGGCGCTGTTCCCGTTCGGGCACGGCCTGACCTATGGCAAGGTCGCCTATTCGGACCTGTCGGTGCCGGCGAACCTCGCCTGGGACGGCGAGATCACCGTCTCGGCGAAGATCACCAATTCGGGCAGCCGCGCGATCGAGGAAGTGGTGCAGCTCTACATCCGCGACCGGGTGGCAAGCGTGACCCGCCCGGTGCGCGAGCTGAAGGCGTTCCGCAAGCTGGCGCTGGCGCCGGGCGCGAGCGAGACGGTGACCTTCAAGCTCAGCCGCGCGCAGCTGCTGTTCATCGGCCGCGAGAACAAGCCGACGGTGGAGCCGGGGCTGTTCGACGTGTGGATCGCCCCGTCGGCGGAAGCCGAGGGCGTGAAGGCGCAGTTCACGCTTACCGCATGATCCTTCAGAAAGGCCGGGCTCGAAACCCGGCCTTTTCTTCATCAGGCGCCGCGTTCCTCGAGATCCTTGACGATCTTGGCGTGCGCGCCCTTGCCGAGCGGGTTGAGCAGCATCAGCACGCAGGACAGGGCCAGGAAGGCGAGCGGCACCAGCGCGATCGTGCCGCGCATCGCGGCGAGCGTGGCCTCGCTCTGCCGGACATTGGCGACATAGCCTGCCGCATCGAACCCCTGGGCGAGCAATGCGGTGGCGAGGCCGATCGCGATGCGCTGGAGCAGCGCCGCCATGCCGAACACCGCGCCTTCGACACGCAGGCCGGTGGCGCGCTCGCCATATTCCACCGTGTTGGGCAGCATCGCCCAATAGGCGAAGTGCAGCCCGACGATCAGCGCCTGCATCGCGACGAGGAAGAGCTGCATCGGTCCGGCCTTGTCGATGTGCACGCCGACGAACAGCAGCAGCCCGGCCATGCAGGCGCAGGCGGCGAGGAACCACAGCCCGCGCGTGCCGAGCAGGCGCTGGAGCAGCATCCAGGCGGGCACCGCCGCGGCGCCGACCACGCCCATCCAGGCGAGCGCGCTCTGCCCGGCAACGTCGTCGCCGACGAAATATTTGAAGTAATAGAGCACCGACTTGTTGAGGATCGTCACCGCGACGATCATCGCCATCATCGCGAGGTTGAGGGTGACGAAGGCGCGGTTGGCGGCGAGGCTCCTGAGACTAGCGACGATCGAGGGCGGCACGCTGCGCGTCGGCACGACCTGCTCGCGGTAGCCGGCGCCGACCAGCATCAGGATCGCGGTGCCGAGGATCGCGAACAGCACCGCGGCGCCGAGATAGGCCTGGGCGGGAATCGCGCTGCCGCTCAGCCAGGCGCCGAGGGGAAGCGTGCCGCGTGCGACCAGCACCGCCGCCATCGTGCCGAACAGCATGCGCATGCCGGCCAGGAAGGCGCGGTCGCGGCTGTCGCTGCTCACCCGCGCGCTCATCGCCAGATAGGGCACGTTGACCGCGGCATAGGCGGTGCGGAACAGCAGGTGGCCGGTGAAGATGCTGGCGATGCCCCACCAGCCGGTGGCGAGCGGCGGCGCATAGGTGAGGGTGAAGGCAAGGCCGAGCGGGATCGCGCCCAGCATCAGGAAGCGGCCATAGCCGCGCCCAGGTTCGCGCCGGTCGGCCACGGCGCCGGCGATGAAGTTGGCGAGCCCGTCCCAGATCGAGGCCACGGTATAGATCGCCGCGGCGGTCTTCACCGGTAGTCCCAGCGCTTCGGTGTAGTAGAAGAGCAGGAAGAGCATGATGCTCTGCCAGTAGAGATTGAAGGCGAAGTCCCCGAAGGCGAAGAGTAGCAGGCGCGCCCGGGCCGGCGCGGCGCGGAGACGGGCGATCACCATATCGGGCCATATGCCCGGCTGTCGCTCCGCATCGCGTTGTCCATCGGCGCTGCCTAGCGCGGATCGCGAGGGGCCGGAATGGCGATTCTCTGTTGGGAAGGCCCCGCGGGGCGAATCAGGCGCTCGCCGCGGAAGAGATTTAAATGGTCGGGGCGACAGGATTCGAACCTGCGACCCCCACACCCCCAGTGTGATGCGCTACCAGGCTGCGCTACGCCCCGACCGAGGTTGGGGCCTCTAGGCCGGTCGGACGCGCGATGCAAGCCATTGGCGACAATAGTTGCGCGTGCAGGGCGCGCATGTTAGCGCGCCGCGCTTGAACGGAGCGGATTCCGCGCCGCCCCTACCAGCAACTTCCGGGATCCCATGTTCATCACCCCAGCATATGCACAGGCCGCAGGCGCAGCACAGGCCAGCCCGTTGAGCGCCATCAGCACCGTGGCCCCGATGATTCTCATCTTCGTGGCCTTTTATTTCCTGATGATCCGTCCGCAGCAGAAGCGGATGAAGGAACTTCAGAACTCGATCAATGCGGTGAAGAAGGGTGACCAGGTTGTCACCGGCGGTGGTCTGATCGGCAAGGTGACCAAGGTCGACGAGACCGAGGTCGAGCTCGAGCTCGGCCCGAACGTGAAGGTCCGCGCGCTCAAGGCCACGCTCACCAGCGTGAAGCCGTCCGGCAGCGCCAAGCCCGCGAACGACTGATGCTCGACTTTCCCCGCTGGAAGATCGTCACGATCCTCACCGGCATCGCGATCATGATCGCGCTGTCGGTGCCGAGCTTCTTCCCCAAGAGCGCCCGCGAGCACTGGCCGAGCTGGGTTCCCAAGCCCGCGATCAACCTGGGCCTCGACCTTGCCGGCGGCAGCTTCCTGCTGTTCGAGGCGAACACGGATGACGTGCGCCAGGCCAAGCTGACGCAGATGCAGGACCAGGTCCGCGCCGAAATGCGCAAGGATCCGAAGGTCGACATCGGCGACATCTCGATCCAAGGCGGCAAGGTCAGCTTCATGCTGCGCGACCCGTCCAAGGTGGACGCGGCACGCGAGAAGCTGCTCGCGATCACCGGCACCGGCGTAGGCACCACCGGCCAGCGCCAGTGGGACGTCGCCGTGGTCAATTCGTCGCAGTTCGTGCTGACGCCGACCGACGCGGGGATCAACGAAGCCATCGACACCGCGATGAACGATGCGCGGGAAATCATCGAAACGCGCATCAACGCGCTCGGCACTGTCGAGCCGACCGTGATCCGTGAAGGCAGCAACCGCATCGTCGTGCAGGTCCCCGGCCTGCAGGACCCGACCGCGCTCAAGGCGCTGGTCGGCCGTACCGCGAAGCTCGAATTCCGCCTGGTCGACGCCAATGCCGACCAGACCGCCGTGCAGGCCGGCCAGGCCCCGCCCGACGACGTGATCATGCCGTTCGCGCAGGGCGGCAACGTGGCGGTGCAGCGCCAGGTGATGATCACCGGCGACATGCTGGTGAACGCCTATCAGAGCTATGACCAGCAGACTAACCAGCCGGGCGTCACGCTCGAGCTGAACGGCGCCGGCACCAAGCGCTTCGCCAAGGTGACGCGCGAGAACACCGGCAAGCCGTTCGCGATCATCGTCGACGGCATCGTCATCTCGGCACCGAACATCAACGAGCCGATCCAGGGCGGCAGCGCCGTGATCAACGGCGGCTTCACCGTGGAGAGCGCCAACCAGCTCGCGATCGCGCTGCGATCGGGCAAGCTGCCGGTCGAGCTGAAGGTCGTGCAGGAATCGACGGTGAGCCCCGAGCTCGGCGCCGACTCGATCCGCGCCGGCATCACTGCCTCGATCATCGCGGTCGTGGCCGTGATCGCCTTCATGATCCTGACTTATGGCCGCTTCGGAATCTACGCCACGCTGGCGGTGACCATCAACGTGCTGATCATCCTCGCGGTGATGGGCCTGATGAACGCCACGCTGACGCTGCCGGGCATCGCCGGTTTCGTGCTGACGATCGGTACCGCGGTGGACGCCAACGTGCTGATCAACGAGCGTATCCGCGAAGAGCGGCGACGCGGGCGCAGCGTGATGCAGGCGGTCGAGCTGGGCTACAAGGAGGCCAGCCGCACCATCTTCGAAGCGAACGTGACGCACGCGATCGCCGGCCTGATCATGGTGATCCTCGGCTCCGGCCCGATCCGCGGCTTCGCGGTGGTGCTGCTGATCGGCATCGCGACTTCGGTGTTCACCGCCGTCGTGTTCACCCGCATGATGGTCACGATCTGGTTGCGCCGTAACCGGCCGACCGAAATCAACATTTAAGGAAGCGACGCGCATGCGGCTCCTCAAGATCATTCCGGACAACACGAACATCGGGTTCGTGCGCGTCCGCCACATCGCCTTTGCGATCACCATGGCGCTCACCATCGCGGCAGTCGCGCTGGTGGGTATCCACGGGCTCAACATGGGTGTCGACTTCGTAGGCGGCGTCTCCATCGAGGAGAAGTTCCCCGGCGAGCCGAAGCTCGACGAGATCCGCTCGACGGTGAACCATCTCGGCTATGGCGAAGCGGCGCTCCAGCAGCTCGGCAACCAGAACACGGTGACCGTCCGCCTGCCGGTGCCCGAATCCAACTCGCCCGACGCCGTCAACGCGATGGTCGAGAAGGTGAAGGCGGAGCTGAAGGCCAAGTTCAACGCCGATTTCACCACCTATTCCACCGTCTCGGGCAAGGTCTCGGGCGAGCTGGTGAACAAGGGCATCCTCGCGGTGGTCCTGGCCATTGTCGGCATCGCGATCTTCTCGTGGTTCCGCTACGAATGGCAGTTCGGCGTCTCCACCGCGGTGGCGATCATCCACGACGTGCTGATGGCGCTGGGCTTCTTCGCGGTGACCGGGCTGGTGTTCGACCTGAACATCGTCGCGGCGATCCTCACGATCATCGGCTACTCGATCAACGACAAGATGGTGATCGACGACCGTATCCGCGAGAACATGCGCAAGTACCGCAAGATGGGGATGAGCGAGCTCATCGACCTTTCGGTGAACGAGACGCTGCCCCGCACGGTGATGACCTCGCTGACGATCATGCTGGCGCTCGCGTCGCTGCTGATCTTCGGCGGCGAGGTGCTGCGCGGCTTCACCGCGGCAATGATGCTGGGCATCGTCGTCGGTACCTATTCTTCGATCTACGTCTCGTCTTCGCTGCTGATCACGCTGGGCCTGAAGCCGGGCGTGCGCGAGGAGAAGCCGTCGGCGGCGAGCGGCGCGGAGCGCGTGGGGCCGCGCGAAGGCCTGTGAGCATCGAGGTGAAGCGCGCCAGCGCGGAGGGGCCGGTCATCTCCGGCTTCTCCGGGCGCGGCTTCCGCGTCGACGAGGGCGTATATGAGGGGCTGTTGATCACCCCGGAGCGCGCCGAGGGCTGGACCCCGCCGCCGATCGCCGAGCTCACCGAAGCCGATCTCGCGCCGCTGCTGGCGCTCGATCCGCGCGCCGAATTCCTGCTGCTCGGCACCGGCGCGACGCTGGTGCGCCCGCCGCGTGCGCTGACCCAGGCGCTGGGCGCCCGGGGCATCGGCGTGGAGGCGATGGACAGCCGTGCCGCCGCCCGGGCCTGGGGCGTGCTGCGCGCCGAGCTGCGCTGGATCGCCGGCGCGCTCTACCCGCTGGACTGATCCCGGGGGCGGGCTAAGCTCCTCTCCAAAGGGAGAGGCAGCATGATGATTCTCGCGCTCGCGCTGGCCGGGGCCGCGCAACAGACGCCGGACTATCGCAACGAGGCCAATTGGCTCTGCCGCCCGGGCCGGGCCGATGCCTGCAGCATGGACCTGTCGACCACCGTCGTCGCCGCTGACGGCAAGCGCAGCGCCGAGCCGTTCAAGGCCGCCAGCGATCCCAAGTTCGACTGCTTCTACGTCTATCCCACCATCTCGCTCGACACGACGCCGAACAGCGACATGATCCCCGGCGACGAGGAAAAGCGCGTCGCCCAGTTCCAGGTCGCGCGCTTCGCCAGGAACTGCCGGGTGTTCGCACCGGTCTATCGCCAGGTGACGCTCAGCGCGCTGCGCAGCGTGATCGGGGGCGGCAACCCGACGATCGACCGCGAGATGGCGTTCAACGACGTGAAGGCGGCGTGGGACGACTATATGGCCCATGACAACAAGGGCCGCGGCGTCGTGCTGATCGGGCACAGCCAGGGATCGCTGATCCTGACCCGGCTGGTCGCCACCGCGATCGACGGCAAGCCGGCGCAGAAGCAGCTGGTTTCGGCGATGCTGATCGGCAGCTCGGTGCCGGTGCCGATCGGCAAGGATGTCGGCGGCGTATTCCCGACGGTGCCGTTATGCCGCAAGGCCGACCAGGCCGGCTGCGTCGTAACCTATGCGAGCTTCCGCGCGGACTCCCCGCCGCCGCCGAACACGCGCTTCGGCAAGGGCGACCGGCCGGGTGTGGAGGCGGGCTGCACCAACCCCGCGGCGCTGGCCGGCGGCAAGGCGGTGATGCACGCCTATCTCAATGCCGGCGGCAACATGCTGGTGTCCGGGCCGGCCGATGCCTGGAGCAAGGACGGCGCGCCGGTGACGACGCCCTTCGTCAGCGTGCCCGGGCTGCTCTCCGCCGAATGCGTCAAGCAGGACGGGTTCAACTATCTGGCGGTGACGGTGAATGCGGATCCCGCCGACCCGCGGACCGACACGATCGCGGGCGACGTCAAGGTCGGTACCGCGATCCTGAAGGACTGGGGCCTGCACCTGATCGACATGAACCTGGCGCAGGGCGACCTGGTCGACCTGTCCGCGCGGCAATATCGGGCCTGGGCCGGGAAGCGCTAGGCGCGGTTCAGCGCGCCGGCGCGATACGGGCGAGGAGCAGGCGCCAGAGCGGGATGGTGATCAGCATCGCCTGGCCGAGCGGCGGGAAATACAGACTCACAGCGAAGGCGGTGACCGAGCCGAGCAGCGCCGACAGGCCGCGCTGGCGGATCGCCCTGCGATGCTCCTCGGTCACCTGCTCACCCACCACTGGCGGGGCGGTGAGCAGGCGCTGGACCAGGATGTTGCAGATCGAGATCACGACCATCCAGCCGCAATAAAAGGCGGTCGGCACGCGATAGCCGAAATGCTCGGCCGAGAAGGCTGTGAAGAAGGGCATCGCCGCGATCGCGCAGAGCAGCAGCAGGTTGGGCAGGAACAGCTTCGGGCTCCAGTGGCGCGCGCAGTCGAACGCGCGGTGGTGCCCGGTCCAGAACAGGCCGATCGCGAAGAACGAGATCAGGAAGCCGATGAAGTGCGGGATGCGCTCGTTGAGCGCCTCGAGGAACGCCGCATCGGTAAAGGGCGGCCTGACTTCGGGCACGTGAATCTCGATCACGAGCAAGGTGATCGCGATCGCGAACACCGCGTCGGAAAAGAACGCCATGCGTTCCAGTCCGTGCGCCGGTGTGTCGGCGTGCGTCTGTTTCGGCTTCATTGAACGTACCCCCTCTGGTTCGGCGCGCTGCCTAGCAAAGGATCAGCGCGTCGTCTTGGGGGGTGTTGCCTTGGTGCGGCGCGTGGTGGCGCGGGGAGCGGCGGCGGGCGCCTTCGCCGCGGCCGGCTTGCGCGGCTTGGCGGCGGGCTTGGCTGCCGCAGCTTCGGTCGCGGCCGGCTTGGGCGCGGCAGCAGCCTTGGGCTTGGCGGGGACCTTTGCCGCCGGCTTCGCTGCGGCAGGCTTGGCCGCCGCGGGCGCCTTTGCCGCAGCGGCCTTGGCAGGGGCCTTCGCCGGAGCCTTGGCGGCGGGCTTTGCGGCCGGCTTCGGCTCCGCCTTGGCAGCGGGCTTGGCCGCAGCGGGTGCGGGCGTCTTGCGGGCACGCTTCACCACCGGCTTGGCGGCCGCAGCGGCGGGTGCGGGAGTCGGCGCGGGCGCCGGAGCAGCCTCCTTGGCTTCCTCGGCCTTGTCGCTGGGCTTGAGCTTGGCGGCGAGCGCAACCAGCCCGGCGGCGAGCAGATCGTTCACCACCGGGTGCTTGGCGAGCGCGTCGAGCTGCTTGCGCAGCTCTTTGGGCAGCTTCATCCCGGCGATGCTCTTGGGGAGAAAACCCTTCTTCTCCGCCTTGGGTTCGCCGGCCTTCTTGTCCTTCTTGCCCGCCATCACTCAGTCTCCACCGCCAGTAACTTCACTGTCACGAATGTCAGGGAGGCGCGCGGGCTAGTCAACGCGGAAATGGATCATTCGGAATCCTCGTCCGAATCGGGCTCGAACTCGAATTCGATCTCCAGGTCGCCGGGGCCGATCGGCGGCTCTTCCTGGGGCAGGATGTAATAGACGAGCGGCGCCACATCGGCGGCCGGCTCAGGCAAGTTGCGAAACGGATCCATCGTCTGTCTCCATACACATTCCGGACACGAACGGTGGGAGCGCGATGGGGTTCCCTCAGGCCGGGTGGCGGCGATCGGCCAGGCGCTGGAGGAAGCCGCGATAGCGCGCGCTGTTCGCGGCCCAGGTGAACGGCGCGGCAATCGCGCGGGTGTCCGCCGCCGCGGGCGGGTTGGCGATCAGCTCGGCGAGGGCGGCGGCAAAGGCGGCGGCGTTGCGCGGCACGACGCGCCCGGCGGCGGGGCCGGTCACCACCTGCCGTGCGCCGCCGACATCGGGGATCACAACGGGCGTGCCGCTGGCGATCGCCTCAAGCCAGGCATTGGCGAGGCCCTCGCGTTCCGAGGCAAGCGCCATGGCATCGGCGGCGGCGAGCGCGGCGGCGACGCGATCGGGCGGAACCGAGCCGAGCAGCTTGACCCGGTCGCCCAGGCCGAGGCGCTCGATCTGCGCTTCCAGCCGCTTGCGGTCGCCGCCTTCGCCGGCAATCCACAGCGTGACGCCGGGGAGGGTGCTGACTGCGTCGATGACGATGTCATGGCCCTTGAGCGGGATCAGCGCGCCGACCGAGAGGACCAGCGGGCCGGCAATGCCGAGCTCGGCCTTGGCCTGGTCGCGGTCGCGCGGCGCGAAGCGGGCGAGGTCGACGCCGGTGGCGATCGTCTCGATCTTGTCGCCGGGAATGCCCATCGCGATCATGTCGTGGCGCATTGCCTCGCTGACCGCGAGCACGCCGTCTGCCGCCTGGCCGGCGGCGATCACCTGCGGGCCGATGTCCTTGCGGCGGCCCCAGTCATGGATGTCCGAGCCGCGCGCCTTGATCGAGACGGGAACGCCGAAGCGCTTGCCGAGCAGCACCGCGGCGGGGCCATCGGGAAAGAAGAACTCGGCGGAGATCACGTCGAAGGGGAAGTCCTTGCGGATCTCGGCGAGCAGCGGCGCGAGCGCTGCGGCAATGGCGCGGGCATGAAAGCGGCCGTCGGTGTCGGGCAGGTTGAGGAAGCGCGGGCGGTGGACGGTCAGGCCCTTCCATTGTTCTCGTGCGGGCAGCGCCGCGAGCGGGGCGTAGCGGGAAAGCAGTGAGAGCGGGAAGGGGGGCAGCCCGCGAGGGGCGACGACGCGGACCTCGACATCGTCGCGCTCGGCGAGCGACAGCGTCTGGCGCTCGACGAAGATGCCGAAATTGGGGCGCGAGGCGTCGGGGAAGAGCGTCGACAGGATGAGCACGCGGAGCATGGCCGCACTCTATAGCGCCGAAGGGTTAACTCTCCGCGCCCGGACGCAAAGCGGCCCGCCCGGCAGCATCTGCCAGGCGGGCCGTCCTTGCTGGGCTAGGCCTTAGCGGCAGCCCTTCTTGCCGCTGCGCTCGATCTCGCGGCCAGCGACGGCGCCGGCAGCGGCACCGAGCAGGGTGCCGACAGTGCGGTCACCGCGAGTGTCGATCGTGCGGCCGACCAGCGCGCCGGCGACGCCGCCGACCACCAGGCCCGTCGTGCCGTCGGGCTTGCGGCAATAGCGGCGGCCGTCACGGCCCTGCCACTCGCGATAGGCGTAGCGCTTGCGATAGCGCTGCTGCGGGGCGAAGTCGCTGCCGATGCCGGCCTTGGCATAGGGAGCGGCGTTGGCCGCGACGGGAACGACGCTCGTCGCAGGAACCGCAACGGCGAGGGCGCCAAGCGCCAGGATAAGCTTCCGCATGTCTCACTCCTCGAAACTGTTATCAGGCAAACCGGGAACGTAACGTTCCTGATCTGGATCAGGTTTCATGAACCTAAAACTACGTTGCGTTCAGCGGAGGTAAGGCAGTGGACGAAGCACGGGAAATCATCGCGCGGCTGGGCCTGGCGCCGCATCCGGAGGGCGGCTGGTACCGCGAGACCTGGCGGGCCGCGCCGGGTACCGATGGTCGGGCGCTGGGCACGGCGATCTACTTCCTCCTTGAAGCCGGGCAGCGCTCGCATTGGCACCGGGTGGATGCCGATGAATGGTGGCTGTGGCACGCCGGCAGCCCGCTCGAGGTGCAGATCGCCGACACGGCGGACAGCGATCCGGTCATCACCCGGCTTGGCGGTGACGTGACCGGCGGCTATGCGCCCCAGTGCCTGGTCCCGGCGAATCGCTGGCAGGCGACCGAAGCGCCGCACGGATGGGCGCTGGTGAGCTGCCTGGTCGTCCCGGGCTTCGATTTCGCCGGGTTCGAATTGGCCCCTCCCAACTGGGCGCCGCGCAAGAATCTTACCTAGTTCTCCACGTTATCCACAGTCTTCACAGGTTTGCAGGCGCATTTCGCCCTTTGCACGACTCGGGTTCGATGACACCTTCATAACTGTAAGCGGAACGGTCCGGCGGCGGGAAACCAAAGCAAGATCAGAGGTTTACACGGGCCGGAAACGGTGTTGGTGCCTTCGGGAAACCACATTCGGGAACGGTTCGGGGATGCGAAAGTCCCGGTAGTTGCGAAACGGAAGCGCCGCCCACGCGCTGCGGAAGTTTCGGGAAACGCCAGGGCACGGATCGACCGGAAGCGGAGCGCGGTGCGCAAGCATCGGGCGAAGCAGAAGTGGAGTGCGGCGCGCAAGCGGCGGACGAAACGAAAGCGGAAGGCGGCACGCAAGTGCGGCTCGAAGCAGAAGGAAGAGCCGGAAAGGGTGCGGAACCCTGGTTCGAGGAAACGGCGCGCAAGTGCTCGGGACCGGGAACGAAGGAACGGACCGCCGCAGAGACCGAAGGGCTGGAAGCGAAGCGCAAGCCGAGCGGAGAGTCCGGAAGGGATCGAACGGAGAAAATCGCGTCAAGCAAGGCTTCCGAGTTCCGGCCCCCGGCCGGGAGGACGAAGCGGGCCGCCGAGGCTGGTAACCGCAGCTCTCCTTCGGGATGAGCGGACAACGGCCAGCCTCGACGACCGACCCAAGGTTCGCATGCCCTTGCCGGCGCGGACTGCGGAGCCGCCGAAACCACGCCGACGATCCGTCCGGGTCCACGGCAGAAGTCCGGCGACACGGGGCCTGGCAGCAATGCCGGGCCCCTTTTGCGTTTGGGGGATAATGCTGCGTGCAGGCGTGCAGGCGTGCAGGCTTGGAGCGTGGTGATCTTCGGTTCTCCGGCGAAAGCTGGAGCCCAGGATAACAAGCGAACCGGCAGAGAAACCCTGGGCCCCGGCTTTCGCCGGAGAACAGATAAGCTGCAGGGGTATTTGCTCCGCCATGCCACCGGCACAGCAGGCAAAATCCTACAGTTTCAGACCAGTGTCGCGTCGAGATTGCTCTCCGCCTTGAGCAGCTTCGAGACCGGACAATTGGCATGCGCGCCGGCGGCCAGTGCCTCGAACTGCTCCTGGGCCAGCCCGGGCACGCTCGCCTTCAGGGTGAGGTCCGAGCGGGTGATGGTGAAGCCGTCGCCATCCTGCTCGAGCTTCACCGCGGCCTTGGTCTCGATCTCGCCGTCGCTGAACCCGGCGCGGGCCAAAGCGAAGCTGAGTGCCATGGTGAAGCAGCCGGCATGGGCGGCGGCGATCAGTTCCTCGGGATTGGTGCCGGGCTCGTTCTCGAAGCGGGTGTTGAAGCCGTAGAACTGGTCGGTCATCACCCCGGACTGGGTGGTGATGTGGCCCTTGCCTTCCTTGCCGAAGCCTTCGTAGCGGGCGGTCGCGGTACGGGTCGTCATGGTGCTGTTCTCCCTCTTTGCCGGGCTCTCAATCTAGGGCGTCGGGAGCCCGGCTTGAAGGCTACCCTTTCGGGTTAGCGGCAGCGGGACTCGCTGCTGTTCTTGTCGACCGACGAGCCGACCGCCGCACCGGCTGCCGCGCCGAGCACGGTGCCGAGCAGCTCCGAGCCGCCGGGGGCGATGATATTGCCAAGGATGCCGCCGGCCACGCCGCCGACGACCAGGCCGGTGGTGCCGTCCGAGCGACGGCAATAATAGCGGCCGTCCTGGCCGCGATAGACGCGGTCGTTGCGGCTCAGGCGACGCTCGCGATAGTTCGCGCCCTCGCGGTAATAGCGGTCGGCATAATAGCCGCCATAGGACGGATCCGGGCGGTTATAGTCATAGTCGCGGTAGCCGGAATAGCCGGTGCGGGGGCCGTTGCCATAGTCGGTGCAGCCCGCCAGCGTCGCTGCGGCCGTCAGGCCAAGGATCAGGATACGCATGGTTTTTCTCCCGTGAACCCACTCTGCTGAGCGCAATGCGCAGCGAGCCGCAAAGGTTTCGCAGCCATCACAAAGAGCGTTCGGCGACGGCCAGCGCCGGGCGGAACTGGTCGCGCTCCGAGGCCGGAACCTCGGCGGTGGGATCGGGACGGAAGGCGGGAATGGCGCGCTCCGAGCCGTCGGGATGCTCGTCGCCCATCAGGTCGGTCGGCTCGATGCCTTCGCTCGGGCGGCGCAGCAGGCGCCAGGCACCGAAGGCCACTGCACCCAGCGTGGCGACGACGAGCGTGCCGATGGTGGCCATCCCCGCCGAATGGGCGGTGCGGGCCTGGGGCTGGGACGCGGTCTTCAGCTTGCGGGCCGCGGGCTTGCGGGCCGCCTTCGCCGCCGAAGTGGCTGCCGCCGGCTTGCGGGCGGCAGGGGTGCGCTTCGCCGCAGAAGCGGTGCGCTTGGGAGCAGCGGGGGTCTTGCGGGTGGTGGCCATTGAAATTCCTCTTGATCCAAGGGTTTCGGCCAGAACGGGCAGGCGGGGCGTGCGTTCCCACACCCCGCCGAACCCCATGGCCTAGCTGGTTTCCTTGCCCGTGCACGCACCCGCGCGCTTGGCATCGACCACCGCCGACATCTTGCCGGCTGCGCCGCCATCCGATCTCACCTCGGTATGATAGGCATCGGCCGAATAGGTGCCCTTGATCGTCATGTTGCGCTTCTGGCCGGCCTGCTCGCAACTCAGCTTCGCGTCGATCTTGCCGCCGGACATCTCGAAATGGTCGTAGCGGCAGCTCTTGTCGCCGCCGAACATGCCGGCCTTGGGCGACTTCACATCGGCTTCGGTGACGCAGGAGCCGAACTCCGTGCCCTTCATCATCGCCGCCTTCATCTTCTTCACCGCCTCGGGCGGCATCTTCTCCATGCCCGGGGCGCTGATGTCGGTGATGGTGACCTTGCCGTCCCAATGGCCCGGCGAGATGAACGAGCCGCTGGCCTGGGCGGCGGCAACCTTGTTCGAGACTTCCTCGACCGAGGCATTCTCGGCCTTCACCGTCGGCCCCGAGTTGCAGGCGGCGGCGACCAGCGTCAGCGGCAGCGGCAAGAGCATCACGACACGCTTCATGGACTTCCCCTCTTGAAGTGGAACACGCCCCGGACGGGGCTGACCATGAACGCCGGAAACGCACGAACGGACCCGCCGCTCCGCTCGACTGAGCGCGCTGGCAGACCGGACCGACGGATGCGGAATGAAAGGGGTAGGGCCGGGGCCAGGCCGCATGCCGGCCCCGGACGCGCCCGGCTCTTTAGCCGAGCACCTCGATCGCCGCGGCGCGGGCAATGGCGCGCTGTCGCTGGCGGGTGTCGAGGGGGAAGAGGCGGCGGTGCTGGGGCACGAAGGCCGCGAACGGGCGGCTGGCGCCGCGGGTAATCTGAGTTTCGTGTATACGATTGAAAAAGTTCATGTAGTTTCCTGTATTGGGATTTTCACGGCCGGACTGGCCGCTTCCCGTGCAATGCGCGAGCGGGCGACCTGTTCCTGGCGGTCGGCCATTTCGAGCCAGGCCGCCTCTGCCCGCAGCCGCTGGTCGCGGACATTGTCGAGTGTGGCTTCATCGGCCTCGGCACGGCATTTCGCCGCCTGGGCCCGGTAATCAACATGGTTTGCCACGTGTCTGTTCTCCGAAGGAGCAGGGGTGGCGGCGCCCCCGCAGGGGGACTTTGGGGACGCCGCCGGACGGCCGAAGCCGCCTGTCGGTGTCGGGTCAGTCCGCCGCGGTAAGGTTGGCTGCCGAGGGGCGGCCGCGCTTGTCGTTCTCCAGCTCGTAGTTCACGCGCTGGTTCTGGCTGAGCGTGCCCATGCCCGAACGCTCGACGGCGCTGATGTGGACGAAATGGTCCTGCGAACCGCCGTCGGGCGAGATGAAACCAAAGCCCTTGGTCTCGTCGAAAAACTTGACGGTGCCGGTGATGCTCATGAAAATATTCCTTCAGTTGGTGCCACGTCCGAAAGTGGACGGACCTCGCGCTGCAAGGGGCAGAAAGAAGGAATAGGGCGTCGCAAAGCGCCGAAAACCGTCGAAATGCGACTGTAGCATTTGGAAGATGGGAAGCCGGTTCCGCAATTACAAGGGCAATTCTTTTGGGGATCCATCGGGCGTGCTTCCGGCCGCCCCGGAACCTTCCCCTGCAGGCGCCCCGGCGGACGACCCGGCAGGCAGCGCGGCAGCGGCGGCGAACCAGCGATCGCGCGCCGCGGTGTCGGCAACGCGGCGCCGCTCGACTTCGGCGCGGAAGGGCGCCTCGACCACTTCCTCCTCCTCGACGGTGAGCGTGCGTTCATAGCCTTCCTCGCCATAGTCGCCGTCCTCCCGGCCGAGGAACCCCGGGGGCGGCGGGAAATGGGTGCGCCAGCCCTCTTCCTCCTCGTCCCACCACACCGGCTCCCCGGCCGGCGCGCCGTCGCCGAAATGTTGAATCGCTTGAGTCTCCTGCATCGGTTCGGGCGCGGGCGGCGGCGGGGCGAGCGCGACCAGCCCGGCGCTCTCGGCGCGCAGCCAGTCCGCGGCGCTCCAGCCCGCGCGGTCGGCGGGATCGAGATCGGCGATCGGCGCCGCGAGATCGGTATGGGTGCGCAGCCAGCTGTCGGCGCGGGCGAGCGCGCGGACGGGCGCGAGATCATCCTCGCCGGCCGGCTCGATCCGCCGCGCGAGGAACAGCCCGGCGCGCGCCGGGCCGGCATCGGCGCCGACCAGATCGATATAGGCCTCGAGATCCTGCGCGACGAGGCGCGCGGCGGCATGGGTGGCTTCCTTCGCCGCCTTGTCGGCCTGGCGATCGAGCCGGTTGAGCAGCGCCATGCCGAGCCGGTTGTCGAAGCGGTGGCGCTCGACCTCGCTGCCATCGGGGCGGGTGACCGTATCGATATTGCCGTGGAGCGCGCGCTCCATCAGCGCATCGGCGAGGATGCAGCGGGCATGGAGCGCGGCGGCTTCCCAGCCGAGCCGGAACTGCGCGCCGCGCGTGGAGAGGCGGAAGGCATAGGCGGATTGCTGGCTGAGCCCGACCAGCCGGCACGCCTGGCCGACCGTGGCCCCCTCGGCGATCGCGCGCAGGAAGGTCGCCTGGCTGGCGCCCGACCAGCCGGCGATCCGCTGCGAGGGGGACCGTGCGTATTCTTCCACGGACAGGCGGATCACGTCGGGATCGCCATAGGGCGGCAGGAATTCTTGCGGTGCTGACATGGGGTCTGGTCCTCTCGGGTGGTTGAGGACCGTTCAGATATGCTGGGATGGGGGCTGTAGGACAGCGATTTGTTTATGGTTTGTTCTTAATTGTCGGAGTCGATCCAGAATGGCCCAATCCTATGATTGCCTTGTTGCAACCCAACAGGCAGCCCTGCTCCGAGGGTTGGGAGGGCTACTTGTCACTTCAGAGCATTCATCTTCGTAAGCTATTGAAGATCATGTACCTTGAGGGTGGGGCCAGGATTACGGCCCTTCGTCAGGATATCCGTGACGATATCGCCCGGGAGCAGGGCGGCGAGGCTGGCGGAGGCGACTTCTATGGTCCCTTCTGGCGTGATGCCAAGGATCATGTGTTTGGCATCACGGATTTGCGGGATCAGACCCGGATCCGGATTGAAGCAAATCCGGGCCGAGCGAATTTGTACCCGAGGTTGCGAGATGGCTTTCTGCTTTGGTGGGATCGCCGCCGGAGGTGGACGAACCGGCCCTTCGTGCCAGCTGAAGGCATCAAGAATACGACCCGTCTTCACGGGATCGACGCAGCTGTAAAATTCGAAAATATTCTGTCAGTTCGCGACGGAAACGATGAAGATCATTTTGTTTATCCGTATTGGTTTCCAGACCCGGAAGTGTCGGAAGAGATGGGACGGTTAGTCCTTTGGTCTCTTTGCCAGGCCTTTCCCGCTGTCGATCCAAGGGAGTTGCGCGCTCTGGATGTAATCCGCGGACAGACCTTCTCTCTAGATCGTAATCCGTTACGGGGAGATGAGGCGGAAGTTTTTGCCCGCCGTTTCGACCTTGCATTGCGTCAATGGAACGCATTGCGCGCACAGTACGGTGGTTGATTTTTGCGTCACTGGTGTCTGTCGATGATCGCCTGCATCTCCGCCATCACCTGCTCATGCGGAATGCCGGGCTCTTTCGACTGCATCGCCTTCTCGACCTTGGCGCGGAACCACGCGTCATAGGCTTCCTCCTCCTCCTCCGTAGAGGCGAATTCCGAGACGATGGGCGAGAGCTTTGCCATGCGGGGAATATATCGGTTCGGAGGTGGTGGGGGAAGGCGGGGGTGGCGGGTTGTGTCGGGAGTGGAAAAGGTCAGGTTTGGGCGACGCTCGACTGATCAGCGAGAGATGTCTTGTTTATATATTATTCTGAATTGCTTAAAATAAAGCTCTAACATAGTTCTCTTATCGCAACCCCTAAATTATTTAGTGCATTGGCGGCCTCTCTATAATCGGAGTCGGCTGCGTTAACGATCTCCGAAGGCGATGCTGCGCGGGCGAGTGCAACATATATCATGTCGTCGATATCGAAGCCGCTGGTGGTAAAGTCGAGAGGAAGGCCGAAAGTTGGAGCTGCGCTTAGCTTGACTCGGCGCACTGTTCTGCCCCCATATGCAGCCTGATAGAGTTCTCGAAGGAAAAGGTCTCCGGTTCCGGGTTGGCCGGACATTGATGCTTTGCGACGATAATATTTAAAGACAATGTCGCCGTCGTCGAGCAGAACCACGCCCCCTCGGATAGCGCTAATCAAGAACTGCGCGCAGGCGAGCCTGCAAGCATCTCCCACCTGCGGGCAAATCGGTGCATCTCCACGATCTACGCGTGCAATGTCGTTGGCAACTGCCAGCACATTTTCGTCGATAGCCCAGTTCAATTTTTTTCGAGCCTGCGCTTAATTGCTGCTTGTTCGCGAGCAAAGACCTCACCCATTTGATCGCCGAAGAAGTCTTTCGGCCAATTCTCGATGGCTCCATAGAGATTGACGCGCAACTCCTCAAGAGATGAAGTGCCTTGTCGATTGTGGCAGAAGTACGCGGCTATATGGTCGTGTTGTATATTGCCATAAGGCGTGTCGCCTTCTGCTACTCGGCGCATCAATCTTGTCAGTAAATGTTCACTATGGCTCTCGACAATAAGTTGAATTCTTCTGGTTTGAGAAACGGATATAAATAAGTCTGCGAGGCCCGCTTGCACTGCAGGATGTAGATGAATCTCGGGCTGCTCAATAAGAACCGTTGACCCTGGGGGTGCATAATATAGGAGCGCTATAACGGGTAAGATTTGCGATACACCAAATCCAACATCAGTAATTAACGTCTCGGCAGATTTCGGAGTCTTTTTTACAAACACCCTATATAAGCTTGATCCCTCTGAAACCTCGCGGACTTCAAAGGAATTTATGAGGCCGATTTCTTTAAGCCACCATGCTACAATTTCCTGAAATGACTTTAGGTGGGATTTTTTCTTGACGTTACGCCACTCGTCCCTCGCTTGTGCCGCAAGAATAGCTTCAATTGCGCGCTCGCCTTTCGGGCCAACATCTGAGGGGTTCGAGCCTGACCAAGTGTATTGGCGTCGCGGATTCTCGCGGAGTGGTCCTAAATAGAAAAGTTTATCCAGTTGCTCGACATAGCTTGTCTCAAAAATTCTTAAGAACTGAGCGTTCTTGAAGTATGTCTGCGCTTGGTCGGGAAAAGAGTATCCTCGCGTAGGTGGGGGTAGGTCCCACGCTCTTCCGAGCGATCTTACAAATCTAAAACCATTATCATCGAGGGCTTCAAGCTGATATTTTGGTTTGCCAGCCTTCTTGTAGATATAAAATGACGATCCCCCAAAGTCGTACGATAGGCTTGTCATGCTCACTTGACGGGATCGTATGGCAAGTTCAACTTCTACTTGAATCTCGTCATCTCTGGCTAGGTTTGTCTTTGGTTTTGCGGGGTCAGGAATGGTAACCTCTTCATTGAGGGACCATCGCAAAGACCAATTTATTGAGCGCTTCTCTTCGTGGGCATAAATCGCATCTCGATATGATCCAAGATCAACCAATGGCCCAGCGAAATCAACTGCAACATGATTGTCATTAGAATCTTTTGTTTGCTTTAGCATCAGCAAAAATTGCAAAATGCTGCTTTTTCCGGAGCTATTCGCCCCGTAAAGCAAAGTAATAGGACGGAATTCGATATTGAATTCTCGCCATGACTTGAAGTTGCGAACCCAGAGTTCCCGAAGCATTCAATAAGCCCCCAATGAGCGTTGAGCGTAACGCGGTTGCGCTTATTGCACAATCATTCCGCCGCCACGCTCTCCCCAGCCCCACGCTTCGTCAGCAACGGCGCCAGACACTTCCCAATGAAAATCTCGGCGGTTCCTTCCCCACCTCTTCCGGCGCGCCCCGGGGCGAGGATCTCGCCGCCCTTGACGCGGCCTTCGAGGCCGAGGTTGAGGAGGAAGTCCGCGGTCTTGATGCCGCCGAGAGCGCGGGCAGCCGCTGCTCTAAACCCCGCTCACCCAAAGCAGCACCCACAACACCCCCAGCGACCCCGCGATCACCAGCCCGGCCGCCAGCCGCACCCTGGGTCCTTCGTACAGCGTCCCGTCCGGGGTGCGGAAGCGTTGGCGCCACCAGATCGTGCCGGCATAGACCAGGATCGGGAAGTCGAGCAGCAGCAGTACCAGCAGCGCCCAGCTGTCGCCGAGCAGCTTGCCCGCCGCCGGGCCGAACAGGCTGGCGAGCAGCGGGGTCGTGGCGAGCAGGGCGGCGAATAGCGGCAGTGCGGCGTAGCGCGCGACCTTGAGGCGCAGGCGCTGGTCCTCGCGCTCGTAGATCGCGGCGTAACGGGCTTCGATCTCGGCGATGCGGGCGGCCTCGCCGGGGTCTTGGCTGGTGTCGGTCATGCGTGTGACTGCCCCTCTTCCCGACCCCTTGCGGGGTGCCAATGCCCGGCGCTGGCCGGATTCTGCCGGAGGCGGGGCCGGCCCGCAACTCCCTGTTCCGCACGGTTTCGACTTGTGCGGGAGGACGGGCCCGGGTGTCGGCATGTCCTTGTCAGGTTCGGGCAGGGGTTCGCCACGGGCTCAGCAAGTGCCCGTATAGTATTGAGCGATCCGTAAATTCTTGACTTGCCTAACCGGCCTGTCATTTTTGCCGAAGCGACCCCGGGGGGACTGGGGCGCATAGGGGGGATTGCCATGAAGTTGATGGGTTGCGCCATGATCGGCGCATTATGTGTACTCGCGCCGGCTGCCCATGGGCAGGAAGCGGCGAAGACGGCGTCGGTCGTCGCGCCGGTGCCGGGGATCACTGCCGAGACCTCGGTGCTTCGGGTCGGTACGCCGGTGCCGCTCCGGCTGACCGAAGAGCTGACCACCAAGGGGAAGAAGCTGCGCGTCGGCCATCGCTTCCATCTCGAAACCTCCGAGCCGGTGATGCTCAACGGCGTCGTCGTGATCCCGGCGGGGAGCCCGGCGGTGGGCGAAGTCACCGACGTGCGCAACAAGGGCATGTGGGGCAAGTCCGGCCACCTCAGCGCCCATATCCTCTATGTGACGGTCAATGGCCGCCAGATCCGGCTTTCGGGCACGTTCGACGACAAGGGCGTTGCCGGCGGGGTCGGCGCCGCGGCGGTTTCGGCGGTGGTGTTCCTGCCGGCCGGCTTCTTCATGACCGGGACGAGCGCCCGCGTGCCGGTCGGCGCGCAGGTCAAGGCGTTCACCGACGAGGACGTGCCGCTTTCGATCAACGTCGCGCAGGCGCCGCTGGTGGTCACCACCGCGGCGGCGCCAGCGGCCGCCACGCCGGCCACCGCCGGGGCTGCGGTGGTTACGCCGGCCGTGGCCGAAAAGCCGGTGACGGGCGCCGCGCCGAACTGAGCTTCGACGTCGTCGGAGAGGGGTGTGCTTGCCGCATGCCCCTCTCCCCGGCCCTCTCCCCTGAAGGGGAGAGGGAGATTTGGCTTACTCCGCCGCCACCGGCTCCTTCGCTTTCGCCTTCTGCTTGAGCAGCGGCGCGAGATACTTGCCGGTGAAGCTGCGCGGTTCCTTGACCACTTCCTCGGGCGTGCCCTGGGCGACGATCTCGCCGCCCTTGACGCCGCCTTCGGGGCCGAGGTCGAGGATGAAGTCGGCGGTCTTGATGACGTCGAGATTGTGCTCGATCACCACCACGGTGTTGCCCTGCTCGACCAGCGCGTGGAGCACTTCGAGCAGCTTGCGGACGTCCTCGAAATGCAGGCCGGTGGTCGGCTCGTCGAGGATGTAGAGCGTGTTGCCGGTGGCGCGGCGGGCGAGTTCCTTGGCGAGCTTGACGCGCTGCGCCTCGCCGCCGGACAGGGTGGTCGCCTGCTGGCCGACCTTGACATAACCCAGGCCGACTTCGGCGAGCATCGCCATCTTGTCGCGGATCGGCGGGACCGCCTTGAAGAACTCGACCGCGTCCTCGACCGTCATGTCGAGCACGTCGGCGATGCTCTTGCCCTTGAACTTCACTTCGAGCGTTTCGCGATTGTAGCGGGCGCCGTGGCAGACGTCGCAGGTGACATAGACGTCGGGCAGGAAGTGCATCTCG
>Ga0164294_10000098_pt1 | contig 79545 bp, 74 predicted proteins | sample GEODES005metaG_FD_111479 | JGI IMG/M metagenome (GOLD analysis project Ga0164294, IMG submission 111479) | Oligotrophic lake water microbial communities from Sparkling Lake, Wisconsin, USA - GEODES005 metaG | ecosystem: Environmental > Aquatic > Freshwater > Lake | place: USA: Sparkling Lake... | reverse complement strand
CGTCGCCTATTTCTGCCACGAGGATTGGGTGATCGACGCGGAGCGCCGTCCGCCCGCCAATCTGTGGACGCCCCAGGTCGCCACCGATGCCGGCCTCGCCGCGACCGCCGCCTGGTATCGCGAGCAGGGGCTGCTCTAATCCGCTGAGGCGGCATTCCTTCTACAATGAAGGATGCTGAAGCTCATCATCTGGGATCTCGACGACACGCTCTGGTCGGGTACGCTCGCCGATGGCGACGCCGTGCGGCTGCACCGCCACCGCGCCGAACTGGTCCGCGCCTTCAATGCGCGCGGCGTGGTCTCGTCGATCTGCTCGAAGAACGACTTCGCCACCGCCAGGGCCCAGCTCGCCAAGTTCGGCCTGTGGGACGAGTTCGTCTTTCCGCACATCGCCTTCACGCCCAAGCATGAGGCGATCCGCGCGATCATCGAAGACATGCAGCTCCGTCCGGCCGATGTGCTGTTCGTCGACGACAATCCCGCGAACCTGCGCGAAGTCGCGCATGCGATCCCGGAGATCCAGCTGCTCGAAATCACCCTGTCCGATGCCGATGATCACCTCGCCGGCCTGCTGGCGATCACCCCGCCGGGCAAGAGCCGCGTCGAGCGCTACCGGATGCTCGAACGCCGCAAGGCTGATCGCGCCGCCGCGCCCGCGCTCTCGAACATCGAGTTCCTCCGGACCTGTGGCATCCGCGCCAGCGCGCCGTTCCTGATGGACAATCTCGATTTCGCCCCGCGCATCGCCGACCTGATCAACCGCTCCAACCAGCTCAACTATACGGGCTCGCGTGTCGAGCAGGCCGCGCTGGAAGCGGCGATCATCGATGTCGTCGCCTATGACAGCTGGTCGATCTTTGCCTGGGACGATTATGGCCGCCACGGGCTGGTCGGCTTCGTCATGGTCGATCGTGCGGCGGAGGCGCTGGTTCACTTCACTTTCTCGTGCCGGATCATGCACATGGGCCTGGAAGCTTATGCGCTCTCCAAGGTGCGCGAGAAGTGGCCGGAGATCGATACCAGCGCCTGGGACGGCCGCTTCGACGGGACCGAGCCGGACTGGATCGCCGATGCCGACTTCCACGATCCCGAGGTGCGCGGTGCGATCCTCGCCGAGCAGATGCCGCAGGTGATGCCCGAGCCGGCGGTGCGCATCATGTTCGATTGCCAGTCGGGCGGCATCGCGCATTACAGCCGTTTCCGTCCGGCGATCGAGTTCGATCATTTCCCCCGCGTCTTCGCGATGCGGATGATGGACGACGGCACCGGGGCGGAGCAGAACTTCCCGCCTTTTCTCGTCTATGGCGCCGCCGTCGACTATCTCGACAATCGCTGGGGCGAGCGCTGGCCGCTGGTCGATATCGGCCTGTACGAGATCTGCGTCGTCCGCACGCTCATCCTGCTGCTCGAACGCAACCTGCGCATGCTCGTCGTCCTTCCGCCCGAGGACGCACCGGCCGACAAATATCGCGAGGGGCTGAACCTCACGCCCGAGCGCTGCCGCCGCCTCAATGCGATCTGGCGCAAGGCCGCGCGCGAGAATCCGGACAATCTCTGGGTGCTCGACGTCGCCGATATCGGCGAGGCGGACGAAATGGCCGACGTCACCCATCTCCACGCCGGGCTGCTCCAGAAGATCGCCGGACAGGTCGACTGCTGGATCGAGGCAGTGGCGCTGGGCGATGGTGAGGAAGCGCGGGACGCTGCTTAATTTACCGTCATCCCCGCGAAGGCGGGGATGACGAATAAGGGGGCTCACGGAATGATGATGCTCGTATCGGCCTTCACCCGGTCGAGCGCGATCAGCGAGCGATAGCTGGCGATGAACTCGCGCTCGGCGAACAGCCGCTTGGTCAGCGCCGAATAGGCGCGCATGTCGGAGGTCACGATCACCAGCATGAAGCTTACGCCGCCTGTGACGTAATAGCATTGCTGGACCTCGGGCGTGTCGAGGAACATCCGCCGCGCCAGCTCCACCGTCGGGGCATGCTCGTTGATCAGCTGCACCTCGACGATCGAGGTGATGGTGAGCGGCACCGTGTCGGGATCGACGATCGCGACGTTGCGCGCGATCACGCCCGCGGCCTCCATCGCCGCGATCCGCCGCTGCACCGCCGCCGCCGACAGGTTCACCGCCTCGCCGATCCGGCGCTGCGGCATCTTGTTGTCTGCCTGGACGAGTCGAAGGATCGCCCGGTCGAAGCTGTCGAGCGCCCGCGCGCTTTTGTCCTGTTCGCCTGCCATGAAGCGGGTTTTTGTTGCATCCGAAGGCCAAATCAAGAGCGCTCGGCCCGCCGGCATGATGATATTCCCCACGTCGAAGGGAAGTCACATGCCAGGTGAACGCGGATCGATGGTGCTGGGCGTGCTCTGCGGAGCTGCCGCCGGCGCGTTGTGGGGGCTGGTGTTCCTCGCCCCCGAGCTGGCCCGCGCCTTTGGCCCGCTCGAGCTGACCATCGGCCGCTATCTGGCCTATGGCCTGCTCTCTGCCGCGCTCATCGCGCCGCGCTGGCGGCAAATCTCCGCAAGCATCGGCAGGGCGGAGTGGCGCGCGCTCGCCTGGCTCGCGCTCTCCGGCAACACGCTCTATTATGTCCTGCTCGCCAGCTCGGTGCAGCTCGGCGGCGCCGCGATCACCGCGCTGGTGATCGGCTTCCTGCCGGTGCTGGTGACGATCGCCGGCAGCCGCGCCCGCGACGCGGTCCCGCTCGCCCGGCTCGCCCCCTCGCTGCTGCTTTGCGTGGCCGGTGCGCTCTGCATCGGCGGCCAGGCGCTGTTCCTGCCTTCGAACCGCCCGGTTGCCGTGCAACTCGCCGGCCTGCTCTGCGCGATCGGCGCGCTGCTCTCCTGGGGCGCCTATGCGGTCTTCAACAACCATATGCTCGCCCGGGTGAAGGCGGTGTCCTCGCACGACTGGAGCCTGCTGATCGGCATCGCCACCGGCGCGCAGAGCCTGGTGCTGATCCCGCTCGCGCTGCTGCTCGGCGGAAAGAGCCATGGGGCGGGGGACTGGGCGCTGTTCGTCGCGGTGTCGATCGGCGTCGCGATCTTCGCCTCGATCGTCGGCAACGCGCTATGGAACCGGATGAGCCGGCTGCTGCCGCTCACGCTGGCGGGGCAGATGATCACCTTCGAGACGCTGTTCGCGCTGCTTTACGCCTTCGCCTGGGAAGGCCGCGGGCCGACCGTGCTGGAAGCGGCGGCGTTCGTGCTGGTGGTGGCCAGCGTGGTGACCTGCCTGGCGGCGCATCGGAAACCGGGTTCTCGAAACACCTCTCCCGCTTTCGCGGGAGAGGGAGGGGCCCGCTCGGCATAGCCGAGTGGGAGGGTGAGGGCACTTCTCGCGCCCTTGGCGCTCGCCTCCCGTTCATTCCCTCACCCGGCCTGCGCTTCGCGCGGCCACCCTCTCCCGCAAAAGCGGGAGAGGGTTACTGGCCCATCATGCTCTTCGCCACGGCCTCGGCCGTCTTGATCCCGTCAATCGCCGCCGAGAGAATGCCGCCCGCATAGCCGGCGCCTTCCCCGGCGGGGAACAGCTGCGCGACATTGAGGCTCTGGTGGTCCTTGCCGCGGGTGATCCGCACCGGCGAGGAGGTGCGCGTCTCCACGCCCGTCATGATCGCATCGGGATGGTCGTAATTGGCGATCTGGCGGCCGAACACCGGCAGCGCCTCGCGGAACGCCTCGATTACGAAGCCCGGCAGACACTCGGCCAGGTCGGTCATCTTCACCCCCGGCTTGTACGAGGGGATGACTTCGCCCAGCGCGGTCGAGGCACGGCCGGCGAGCAGGTCGCCCACGCGCTGCCCCGGTGCGTGATAGTTGGAGCCGCCGGCGATGTAGGCCATGTCCTCCCAGTGCCGCTGCAGTTCGATGCCCGCGAGCGGCCCGCCCGGATAGTCGCGCTCGGGATCGATCGCCACCACCAGCCCGGAGTTCGCATTGAACTCGGCGCGCGAGTACTGGCTCATGCCGTTGGTGACGACGCGGCCCTCCTCGGAAGTCGCCGCCACCACGCGCCCGCCCGGGCACATGCAGAAGCTGTAGACTGTCCGCCCGTTCTCGCAGTGATGCGCCAGGCTGTAGGCGGCCGCGCCGAGGTCCGGATGCCCCGCGCACTTGCCGAAGCGCGCGCGGTCGATCCAGCTCTGCGGATGCTCGATCCGCACGCCGATCGAGAAGGGCTTGGCCTCCATATGGACGCCGCGCCGATGGAGCATCTCGAAGGTCGGCCGGGCGCTGTGCCCCACCGCCAGCACGACATGATCGGCCTCCAGGAAGCTGCCGTCCTGCAAATGCAGCCCGCGCATCCGCTGGTTGCCGTCGGGCGTGCGCTCCAGCTCGATATCGTCGACCCGCGTCTCCCAGCGATATTCGCCACCGAGCGCCTCGATCGTGCGGCGCATGCTCTCGACCATGGTGACGAGGCGGAAGGTGCCGATATGCGGATGTGCTTCCCACAATATGTCGTCGGGCGCGCCGGCCTTGACGAATTCTTCGAGCACCTTGCGGCCGAGGAAGCGCGGGTCCTTCACCCGGCAATAGAGCTTGCCGTCGGAGAAGGTGCCGGCACCGCCCTCGCCGAATTGCACGTTCGAATCCGGGTTGAGCTCGGAGCGGCGCCACAGCCCCCAGGTGTCCTTGGTCCGCTGGCGCACCACCTTGCCGCGATCGAGGATGATCGGCCGGAAGCCCATCTGGGCGAGGATCAGTCCCGCGAACAGCCCGCACGGCCCCGCGCCGATCACGACTGGGCGCAGGCCGCTCCAGCCCGCCGGCGCCATCACCGGGAAGTTGTAGGCCATATCCGGCGTCGGGCGCAGGTCCTTGTCGTTCGGGAAGCGCGCCAGCACCGCGGCTTCGTCGGCCAGCTCGACATCGACGGTGTAGACCAGCTGGATCGCGTTGCGCCGGCGCGCGTCGTTGCCGCGGCGATAGACCGAATGGCGCTTCAATTCGCCGGGTTCGATGCCCAGCCGTTTCGCAATCGCCTCGGGCAGGGCCTCGGGCGTGTGGTCGAGCGGCAGATAGAGTCCGGAGAGACGAAGCATCGCGAGCCTCTAGCCGGGAATGCGCCCGGCCTCAAATCCTCCGCCGTTCCGGTTCGGATGGAGGGTGCATCCGTCACATTCCCCGGCTAGCAGGCGCGGCAAGGGGGACGGCAATGCACAAGGGACTGGGCGCGGCGGCAGCATGGGCGACCTGGAAGCCGGTGATGCCCGTCATCGCCGTGACGCTGAAGCCGGACAAGGGCAGGGCGCCGGGCCTCATGCTGATCTATGACGAGCGAGGGGGCGACCCCCTGCAGCGGGTGCATGACCCGCGTCTGGCTTCCTGCTCGACCGTCGATCTGCACTGCGAAAGCGCGCACGCCCGCTACGAATTCCGTACCGAGCCGGCGCGCCGCCAGAGTATCCAGATCCGCCGCTTCCAGAGTGATGGCAACCCGATCCTGGGTGGCGTCAGCTGGAACGGCCCTTCCTATCCCCGCAAGGTCGAGCTGAGCTGCGACCTGGCGAGCCGGGACGCGCGCCGGGCCTGCGTGATCACCCGGATCACGCCCTGACCTCAGCCCGCACGGCCGAAGAGAGGTTCTGCCGTTCCGCCCTCCTTGCCCCGTCGCTGGCCCGTTTCCGCCGCAATCGCTTGGCACTGGGTAACGATACCACTAGAGGGACCCCATGACCGACCGCGCTTCCGTCTTCGAGACCGTCACCGCCCAGATCGAACCCTTCAACAAGAAGGGCGTCGCGCTGACCGACAGCACCACCTTTGCTGGCGACCTGGAGTGGGACAGCCTGACCGTGATGGACTTCGTCGCGGCGATCGAGGACGAGTTCGACATCATCATCACGATGAACATGCAGGCCGAGATCGAGAATATCGGCCAGCTGGTCGACGCGGTGCAGAAGCTCAAGGGCTAAGCGACGTGACCGACAGCCTGAACACCGCCGACGCACTTCCCCAGAACCCGGCCGAGGTCGCCCCCGAGCGCGACCTGATGTCGAAGTTCGACGGCCTGATCGCCGAGCGCAAGGCGCTGCTCGACAGCGGCGTCACCGATCCCTTCGCCATCGTGATGGAGCAGGTGAAGTCGCCCACCGAGGCGGTGATCAAGGGCAAGGACACGATCCTGCTCGGCACCTACAACTATATGGGCATGACCTTCGACCCGGACGTGATCCAGGCCGGCAAGGATGCGCTCGACAAGTTCGGTTCGGGCACCAATGGCAGCCGCATGCTCAACGGCACCTTCCAGGATCACATGGAAGTCGAGCAGGCGCTGCGCGAATTCTACGGCGTCTCGGGCGCGATCGTCTTCTCGACCGGCTACATGGCCAATCTCGGCATGATCTCCACGTTGGTGGGGAAGGGCGAGTATGTCATCCTCGATGCGGACAGCCACGCCTCGATCTATGACGGCTGCAAGCAGGGCTATGCCGAGATCGTCCGCTTCCGTCACAACGACGTCGAGGACCTCGACAAGCGCCTCGGCCGCCTGCCCAAGGAAGCCGGTAAGCTGGTGGTGCTCGAGGGCGTCTATTCGATGCTCGGCGATATCGCCCCGCTGAAGGAAATGGTCGCCGTCGCCAAGAAGCACGGCGCGATGGTCCTGTCGGACGAAGCGCATTCGATGGGCTTTTTCGGCCCGAACGGCCGCGGCGTCTATGAAGACCAGGGGCTTGAGGGTCAGGTCGATTTCGTCGTCGGCACCTTCTCCAAGTCGGTCGGCACCGTCGGCGGCTTCTGCATCTCGGACCACCCGAAGTTCGAGGCGATCCGCCTGGCCTGCCGCCCGTATATCTTCACCGCCTCGCTGCCGCCTTCGGTGGTCGCCACCGCGGCGATGTCGATCCGCAAGCTGATGCACGCCCACAACAAGCGCGCGCATCTCTGGGAGAATGCCCGCACGCTGCACGGCGGCCTCAAGGAAATGGGCTTCAAGCTCGGCACCGAGACCCCCGATTCGGCGATCATCGCGGTGATCCTCGAGGATCAGGAGCAGGCAGTGATGATGTGGCAGGCGCTGCTCGACGGCGGCCTCTACGTCAACATGGCGCGCCCACCGGCGACTCCGGCAGGCACCTTCCTGCTGCGCTGTTCGCTTTGTGCCGAGCACACCTCCGAACAGATCCAGCGCGTGCTGGGCATGTTCCAGGCAGCCGGCAAGGCCGTGGGCGTTATCGCCTAAGGGTGCTTTCCTACGCGGAACGGCTAGCATAAACCGGTGCCGTAATGAGTGAGAGTAACCCCGCTCTGGAGCGTGCCGTCCGGGCGACCAACTGGCGGTTCATGCTGCTGGGCGGTCTGGCGCTGCTCGGGATCGTCGTGCTTGCCGCGGTCGCGCTGCTCCAGGCGCGCACCGATGCCGAGCGCGACCGGGCGATCGCGCGCCAGCAGCACACGTTCGAAGTGATCATGCGGGTCAGCCAGCTCTCCGGCGCGATCGCCGGGGCGGAGGCTGCGCTTGGCCGCTATGTCGTCAGCGCCGACAAGAATCTCGGCCGGCAATATAGCGAGCAATGGGATCGCGCCGCCGAGCAGCTCGACCGGTTGCGGCAGATTACCGGAGACAATCGCGACCAGCAGGCCCGGATGATCCGGCTCAAGCGGGCCTTCGACGCGCGCGGCAAGGAGCTCGGGGCGACCGCACTCTATTCCGCGTACAAGCGCCACAGCGATGCCTGGGGCAGCTATTATCAGGTCCGCCAGAGCCCGGCGCGCAGCGAGCTTGAGGAAGTGCTGGCCCAGGTCGTCGATAGCGAGCGGGTGACGCTCCATGCCCGCAGCAAGGCCGCCGCGGACCTGCTCGCCAATTCCGGCCTGGCCTCGCGCGTCCTCACCGGCTTCGGCATCCTGATCGTGCTGGGCGCGGTGCTGCTCGGCTGGATGGCGATCGAGGCGCAGGGCGAGCGTGCGGTGGCCGACGCCAATGCCGAGACCGAGCGCGAGCGCGCCGAGGAATTGCAGGAAGCGGTGGCCGAGGCGACCGAGCAGTTGCGCACCGAGGCGATCGAGCGCGAGGCGGCACAGGAGCAGCTCCGCCAGGCGCAGAAGATGGAAGCTGTGGGCCAGCTTACCGGCGGCATCGCGCATGATTTCAACAACATGCTGGCCGTGGTTCTGGGTGGGCTCGAACTCGCCAAGCGCCATCTCCATCGCGGCGGCGCCGATGCCCAGAAGCATATCGAGAATGCGATGGAGGGCGCCAATCGCGCCGCCGCGCTGACCCGGCGCCTGCTCGCTTTCTCCCGCGCAGAGCCGCTGCTTCCCGAAGCGGTCGAGGCCGGCGTGCTGATCGACGGCATGGCCGAACTGCTCGACCGTACGCTGGGTGACGGCATCGCGGTCGAGACGCGCGACGCCGGCAAGCACTGGCGGATCTGGGTGGATCGCCACCAGCTCGAGAATGCGCTGCTCAACCTGGCGGTGAATGCCCGGGACGCGATGGAGGGGCAGGGGACGCTCAGCATCGCCACCGGCGGCGCGACGCTCGCCGAGAACCAGGTCGGCGAATGCACGGCCGGTGACTATGTGACCATCGAAGTGGGCGACACCGGCGAAGGCATGACGCCCGAAGTGCTGGAGCGCGTGTTCGAGCCGTTCTTCACCACCAAGCCGGTGGGCAAGGGTACCGGCCTCGGGCTCAGCCAGATCTTCGGTTTCGTCCGTCAGTCGGGTGGCGAGATCGGCATCGACACCGCGCCCGGCAAGGGCACCCGCGTGACGCTCTACATGCCCCGCCATCTTGGCGAGGCGGCGCCCGAGGCGGTGTCCGAAGCCGACGAAGAGGCAACGGTCGGCGATCGTGCGTTCGAGATACTGGTGGTGGAGGACGATCCGCGCGTCCTCGCCGCGACTCTCGGGGCGCTGGAGGAGCTCGGCCACCACGCCACCGGTTGCGACGATCCGCTCGCCGCGCCGGCGCGGATCGCGGCAATGCCTTCGCTCGACCTGATCGTGTCGGACGTGCTGATGCCCGGCCAGACCGGGCCGGAGATGATCGCGGCGCTGGGCGAACGGATCGACGGCGTCGCCGTGCTGTTCGTCACCGGCTTTGCCGGCGAGGCCGATGCGGCGATGTTCGGGGGGCGTACCGTACTGCGCAAGCCCTTCACCATCGCCGGTCTGGCAGCAGCGGTGAACGAAGTCATGGCGCAGGAAACCCGCCGCGGCGGCAGGGCGGCGGCCGAGTAGTTACTGCGACTTGGGAGGGTTCGCCAGCGGCGGAGCCGGCTTGTAGCTTACCACGCACCAGTCCGGCGTGCAGTTGGCGGCGGCCTCGATGATCGCGGCATAGCGCTCGACCACGGCGCAATCGGGTTCGGCGGCGTAGAGGATGATTGGCCGGTGCGGCGTGTCGCGCCCGGCACCGCTGGCGAAATCCTCCAGCGCGGTGTCGCTGGCCGGGATGAAGCCCCAGAGCGCGGTGCCGCCCTGGTCGCGCACCTCATAGGCGCTGGCGGTTTTCTTGGGGACCTTGGTGCCCCATTGCGCCGAGAGGTTGCAGCTCTTGTCGGCGGCGGGCAGCGCGAGCAGTGCCAGCGAAAACAGGATCATGCGTGGGTCCCTCCGTCGCCGTGCTGATGCTCGCCCATGGTGCGCGAAAGCTGGGCGGCGGCGATGTCGCGTGCCTTGTCGCGGGGCAGGCCGAGAGCGCGGGCCATCGGCGCGCCGAGCAGCGCGTCGCCCACTGCCATCAGCACCAGCTGCAGCGTCTCTTCGTGCAGCGAGTGCGACTTGTCGTCATGTCCTTCGGCCAGTTCGTCCATCAGCCGGTGGATCGCCTCGAGAATGGGATCGAGTGCGTCCTGGTTGCCGGTCAGGATCATCCAGCTCGCCAGCGCCCCGGCGCCGCCCTTGTCGAAGGCGTCGAACGTCATGTCGACCACTTCGCGGTCGTCATGGTCCGCACCCGCGCGGGCGCGCTGCACGGCGGCACTGATCTTGTCGGTCACGCCATTGGCGATGTTGGCGGCCAGCGCCTTTTGCAGCCCGGCGGCGGAGCCGAAATGGTGGAGCAGATTGGCGTGGGTGCGCCCGATCTTCGCCGCAACCGCCTTGAGGGTCACTGCCTGCGGGCCAGCCTCGAGCAGCAGCTCGCGTGCCGCTTCGAGCGCGGCGTCGCGGGATTCTTCGGGTGAAAGGCGCTTGCGTGGTGCGGCGGTCATCTTGTGCGGTGTTGCCCCTGTAAACCCATGGCTTAGGCCATGATTTCCGCAGGGGAAAGCGCAGAGATCATACAATTCCTCCCCCGGTCAGGCCGGGGGAGGAATCCGCGGCATCACGCCGCCATTCGGTCATCCGCGTCATTGCCGCCATGATCGCCCTCCGAGAGGTCGATCACATAGCGTGCCGTCGCCGCCTCGCAGCCGCGCCCGCGCGAATACATGGTGACGAGCTGGCCGGTGGAGCGGAAGCCGAGCTTGCGCAGCACCCGGCCCGAGGCGGGATTGTCGATGAAGTGGCCTGCGGTCACCCGGCGGATGCCGCGCGCGCGCGCCGCATGCAGCACGCCGCGCCCGGCTTCGGTCGCGAAGCCGCGGCCCCAGGCGTCCGGGGTGAACCAGTAGCCGAGCTCGTTGGGCTCGTCCTTCCACTCGCTGAGGCCCATGCCGCCGATCAGGCGGGTCGCGCCTGCCTGGTGCTCGAACACCAGGAACTTGGGATCCACGGGATCGCCGAAGCTGGCGAGAAAGGTCTCGGCCGCTTCCGCGGGATAGGGCCAGGGCGCGCGCGACAGATTGCGCACCACGCTTTCATGGCCGATTGCCTGCGCCAGGGCAGGGGCGTCCTCGGGCCAGCCGGGCCGCAATGTCAGTCTTTGCGTTCGCACGAACATGACCATCTCCTTGGTCCTGCGACGCCCCACGCCACGCTAGTGTGACGTGCTTGTTGCGCCGTGGTGTCAGGGAGGAAATAAAAAAGGGAGCCGGGGTGACCCGTCTCCCTTTTCAGCTGGTTCGTTCGCCGAACCCGGATCACCCTGGTGGGCAACCCGGCCGGTTACCCGATGTTATTCGGCAGCTTCCGCAATCATCTCTACCGAGCAGAACTTGCGGCCGAGCTTGCCTTCCTTGAACGCCACGCGGCCGTCCACGAGCGCGAAAAGGGTATGGTCCTTGCCCATGCCCACGTTCACGCCCGGATAAATCTTGGTGCCGCGCTGACGCACGATGATGTTGCCGGCGACGACTGCTTCGCTGCCGAACTTCTTGACGCCGAGGCGACGGCCTGCCGAATCGCGACCGTTACGCGAAGAGCCGCCTGCTTTCTTATGTGCCATTTGCTATACTCCTCGTATCTTGCGCTTAGGCTTCGGCAGCCGGAGCTTCCGCGGTCGCGGGAGCAGCATCAGCCTTCTTCGCCTTCGGCGCGGCCTTCTTCTTCTCTTCCTGGGCACCGATGGCGGTGATCTTCAGGATGGTGTGGTTCTGGCGGTGGCCGTTCTTGCGGCGATAGTTGTGGCGACGGCGCTTCTTGAAGACGATGACCTTCTCGCCCTTCGCCTGCGCAATGATCTCGGCCGAGACGGTCAGGCCGTCGGTCGACTTCAGTTCGCTGCCTTCGCCGGCGAGCAGAACGTCGCCGAGCGTGACCGTCGAACCGGCCTCGCCGTCGAGCTTCTCGACAACGATCTTGTCTCCTGCGGCAACGCGATACTGCTTGCCGCCCGTGCGCACGATAGCGAACATCGGATCTCTTCTCTGGTTCAAATGCTTGTGCCCGCCAAGGTTACACCCCGGCAGGAGGAAGGGCGCAGCTAAGGGAGAGAGTCGCCGAAGTCAACCGGTAACTACCCATAAAGGGCAGTTTAGTGACGGTGCGTGCGCTTCAGCGTGTAGCGCCCGGCGGCATAGCCGTCGAAAAGCCCGTTGATCGCCGGATGGTCGACCGGCTCCTCGCTATCGTCGGCCACCAGATTCTGCTGGCTGACATAGGCGACGTAGCTCGATTCGTCGTTCTCGGCGAGCAGATGGTAGAAGGGCTGGTCCTTGCGGGGACGCACGTCCTCGGGAATCGCCTCATACCATTCGTCGCTGTTGGCGAAGACGGGGTCGACATCGAAGATCACGCCGCGGAACTCGAACTGGCGGTGGCGCACCACGTCGCCGATGGCGAAGCGGGCGCTGGCAACCGCGGGCATCGGAACTCCGGGCTCATAGGGGGGAGGGGAAGCGCCGGGCGTCTGAGTCATGCTCTTAATTTAATATCTCTTCGTTTAGGTACAAGGACGTGCTTGCAGTATCCGAAACGCTGCGCTAGTGGCCCGCCCTCACAGCGACCAACGCGGACTTGTTCCGCGCAAGAATCGCCTCGCGGAGAGGTGGCAGAGTGGTCGAATGCGCCGCACTCGAAATGCGGTTTACGGGTAACCGTAACGTGGGTTCGAATCCCACCCTCTCCGCCACTTACTTCCAGCTTTCAGTGCTATCCCCCACCAGATCTGGGGTAAAAAGCGCGCAGTTATGCGCCATTCCGGCATGCGCTCCGTCCTGCCGAGGCCATGGTCGGATACGCAAGGCACGCATTCTCGTATTCCTCAATCCGAGCATTTCATCTCCTCAAGATAAAGCTTTTCAAGCTCGCTCGCGGTAATATCGGCAGAATCGATCATTGTCCGAAGACGCCCGCTACGCATCAGGCCGATGCGTGTGCCGACCTCTCGCGCACGGAACAGGTCGTGGGTGACCATCAGGATCGCCGCACCCGCATCGCGCTGGCGGACGATCAGCTCGTGGAACTCGGCCGAGGCCTGGGGATCGAGGCCCGAGGTCGGCTCGTCGAGCAACAGCGCACGCGATTGCTTGGCGATAGCAAGCGCAAGCCCGACCTTCTGGCGCATGCCCTTCGAATAGCCCGCTGCGCGGCGATCCATCGCGTCTCGGGCAAGGCCCGCATGTCCCAGGCACAGTCGCAGCCGAGCCGGACCGCGGTCCTCGACGCCGGATAGCGCGGCAAAATATTCGAGGTTCTCCAAACCGGTCAGCTCACCGAACAGTGAGATCTGCTCGGGGATGTAGAGCAGCTTGCGTTTGGTGCCGACCGGATCGGCACGGACGTCGATGCCGTCAACCCGCGCTTCGCCGGAACTCGGCTCCAGAAAGCCGAGGAACAGGTTGATCGTCGTCGTCTTGCCCGCACCGTTGGCGCCGAGCAGGCAGAGAATCTCGCCGGGCTCAACCCGCAGGTCGAGGCCGTCGAGGGCGCGGTGTGTGCCGAAATCCTTGGTGAGCGAAATCGCTTCTAGCATGACTATTTTCCTCAGAGGAGCTTTGCGGCGCCCTGGCGCAGCCGCAGGGCGGCAAGCGCGAGCACCAGTATGAAAAGCAGGCCCAGCGCGCCGAGATCGGCGGCGAGTGCGATGCCGCGCCGTGGCTCGGCAAAGGCGAAACGCGGCAGGCCATGGTCGTAGTCGGCCAGGGTCAGCAGCCGGTCCTGGTCCATCCAGTCAAAGGCGAGCCGGCGCGTTTGTCCCGCAAAGCTTCGCGCCTGATCCTGGAAGGCAAGCGCGCGGGCGGCGTCGGTGCCGGCCAGGCGATCGAGCGCGTCCTGCGCCAGCACGGCGGGCGACAGGAAGCGCAGGCGGTCCGCCCAGCTGCGGCCGCGCGCTGCGCCTTCGGCATAAGCATGGTGGAGCGGCAGCAGCCGCGCATCGCGCTCGCCGATCTCGCGGCGGCTGGCCCAGAGCGTGGCGGGATAGGCGCGGCCGGATTCGGCGGTCGCGGCGGCCTTGATCGCCTTCGCATTCGCGGCGCGGACCTCCAGCCCCGCCGCGCGGACGCCGTTGGCATAGGCCATGGGCGACGGCGCGGGCGCGGCAAGCTCGGTCGCGGCTGCGAGCGCGGCGGGCAGCAGGACGACCAGGCCGAGCCAGGCGGTGCCGCAGGCCAGCGCCGCCGTGGTCGAGCTCCGTACGAACAGGTTGATCAGCGCGGCAAGCGCGATCCAGAAGCTGCCATAGGCGAGTATGGTCAGCGCGAGCAGGGCCAGGCCCGCCAGGTCGCCGGGCGCTGCCAATGCCAGCAGCAGCACGGTGATTGCCGTTGCCGGCACCAGCAGCGCCGCCCCGCGCACCGCGGCGCGCGTCAGGATCAGCACCGCCGGCCGCACCGGCTGGGCAAGCTGGATCCGCGCGCTCCCGCTCTCCACCTCGCGGGACCAGAAATCATAGGTCGCGGCGATCAGCAGCAGCGGCAGCAGGAAGACGATCACAAAGGCGAGATCGAAGCGCCCGGCACCGAGTATGGCGGGGTTCTCCAGCCCCGAGCGATGCGCATCGAAGATCGCATAGGGATCGAGGAACGGCGCGATCGATGCCGCCGCCGGGTAACCTTCGGCCTGTCCGGCGGAGAGCGCCGCGAGCGGAGCGTTGGGCAGGCCGGCGCGGAAGGGCAGGGCCGTTGCGTAGATCAGCCCGAAATTGGGCTTCTCGCCCTTGGCGGTCATCTTGACGAAGGTCTCGCGGCGGAGCGCCATCGTCTCATCGGCCTCGGCGAGCACCTGCTCGACCGCATGCGCACGGGCAGCGGCCCAGCGCGCGCCGGAGAAGACGGCGTATCCCGCGAGCAGGGCGAAGACGAGGAGCAGCAGCGGCATGGCGCGGTCGCGCAGGACGCGCCGGCGCTCGAGGCGGGCAATTGCAGGGATCAGGCTCATGCGTCCCTCCGGTTCAGGCAGCCGCTCAGCGCGAAGGCGAGCGCAGTGGCGAAAGCGGCCCAGCCCGCGAGGATCGCGAGGTCGATCCAGTGGCGCGCCAGGGTGGTGCCAAGCGCGGGCGGTTGCGGCGTGAAGGTCTCGTCTCGCGTGATCGCGGCGACATCGGCGAGATAGGGGCCGGGCGCTGCGGACGGCTTGTGCTGGAAGATGATGTTGCGGTTGAGCCGCTGGACCAGGGCGTAGCGATAGGCATCGGCCTGGACGAGGAACACGCGGTGCGCATGCTGGTCGCTCTGCGCGAGCGCCGCCGACCAGGGCCGCACCGCCTGGAAGGGCGAGAGCAAGGCGAAGCTGCGTTGGATTGCTGCCTGGCGGTCATAGCTGTCGTAAAGCCCGTCGAAATAGCGGCGATAGATCGTCGTCGAGAGCAACTCGCCATTGAACAGCGCGACGCCATTGAAGTCGATCGGCAGGTCCTCGAGCTTCGACACCCCGTAGCGTTGCATTGTTGCCTTGCGCAGCCGTTCGAGCCGGGCGTCCTGCGGGTCGTGCCCGCTTGGCCCCTTGCGGACTTCGTTGGTGACTGCAGCCTCGAGCGCCGGGCCCGACAGCGTCGGCGCCAGCACATCAGCCACCGCCGGCGCGACGCGTGGCACGAACAGGGTTGCCGTTGCCCAGAAGGCGAGCAGCACGACCAGTGCGCTGCGCGCCTCGGCAAAGGCGGCGGATGCGGCGAGCGTCAGCGCGGCAAAGGCGTAGAGATAGAGGCCATAGCCGAGCAGCATCCACAGCAGGCTCGGCAACGCATCGGCTCCCGCCCCTGAAACCAGCAATGCCGCCCCCGCCGCGATGCCGGCCACCGCCAGCACCACCGCGACCGTGCCCGCGAGTCCGGCCAGCCGCCCGGCCATCAGCACCGCCGGCGAAGCGCCTGCCGCTAGCTCCTGGCGGAGCTGCCCGCAGGCGCGTGGGCCGGCAAAGGTCGCGAAACCGGCGAGGATGATGAGCAGCGGCGCGAGCAGCTGGAGCATCGTCGCCGGGCTCACCCCGGCGAAGCGGGTCAGCGCGGTGCCGCCGTCGATCGCGCGGTTCTGCGCCGGGTTGGAGCTGTGCGCCTCGAGCTTGAGCGACGCGCCGAGCTGCGGCAGCAGGCCGGGATCGACGATCGCCAGCGGCACGGCGGGCTTGAACACATAGCGGCCGAAATGGGCCGCGCCGTGCGGGTTGGCGGCGCCCTGCAGGCTCCAGACCCGCCCTTCCTCGGCCTGTGCCGCGATACGTTCGGCCTCCCGGGCCTTCTGCATCGCGGCTGCGCTGACCGCGGTGGTGAACAGCACCAGCAGCAGCGCGACGGCGAGAACGGCGAGCCGGCGATCGCGCACCAGCAAGCGCCATTGCTGGCCCGCGATCACGGGCAGGAGCGCCCTGGCCATCAGTAGCTCGCCCGCAGCGTCAGCAGGAAGCTGCGCGGCTCGCCATAGAAGTTGTACGTGTTGATCGAGCCGACGCGCTGGTAATAGACTTTGTCGAACAGGTTGTTGGCGCTGACGAAAGCGCGCAGGTTCGAGCTGAAGCGCCAGCCGAGCTGCGCGCCGGCCACCGCGAAGGGCGCCTGCTCGCGCACATTCGCCACGCCGCCGGCGATCACGCCGCTCTGCCCGTTGACGCTGACCGAGGCGAAGGCGCCGCCCAGGGCTTCCGGCTCGTAGCGAGCGTAGAATTTATACTGCTGGCGTGGCGTGTTGAGATCGAACACCGCGCCGGTCTGCGCCGCGGTACCGAGCTCATACTCGGTCTTCACATTGGTGTAGCTCGCGACGAGGTCCAGCCCCTTGAGCGGGCTGCCCGAGACTTCGAACTCGAACCCCTCGATCTTCACCAGACCTGCCTGGACGAAGAAGCCAGTGCCGTCGGAGAGCGCCCGGTTCTTGTCCTTGCTGCGGAACACCGCCGCACTGGCGTTGAGTGCGCCGTTCAGGAAGCGGCCCTTCAGGCCCGCCTCATATTGCTCGCCGATGCGCGGATCGAGCACGGTGCCGTCGCTGCGCTGCTGGGTCTGCGGATTGAAGATGTCCGAATAGCTGCCGTACAGCGTGACATTGTCGGTCAGGTACAGCACCGCGCCGACGCTCGGGGTGAAATGCCCGCGCGTGCGCGCGCCGGCCTGCAAGGCGGTGACCGGCGACGGCGCGATGCCCCGGCTCTTGTTGGTATAGTCGCTCACCCGCCCGCCGGCGACGAGAGTGAAACCCTTGAACGGCCGCAGTCGCAACTGCGCATGGACGCCGCTCTGCCGCAGATCGGTTTCGCTGCCCGAGGTGAAGATCGCCGGGGCAATCGGAATCGCATCGGCGTTGAAGATCGAATAGCGGCCCACCGGCGTCTGGGTGCGGGCCAGGAACGACGTCGTCCGCTTGTCCCAGCTATAGCCGATCGCCAGTTCATGCTCCTGCCCGAACAGCGTGAATGGCCCGGTGGCATAGGCATCGACCGAGGTCTTGCCGTTCACCCCCTGGCTGCGGCGATTGACATATTCTGCCGTGAGCGTGACCGGATCGACACCGGTGCCCGGGCGGATGAACGCGTCCTGCCAGGCGCGCGGAATGTCGCGGTGCAAGCCGCGCACCACCACCGACCAGTCACCGATCTGCTGTTTGATCTCACCGGCATATTCGGTGGTGGTTTCGGTGAAGAGATTCCAGCTCGGCAGATGCTGGAAGCTGCGCGGCAGGTTAAGGAAATGGTCGGTCAGCGGGTGCCGGGCGCCGCTGGTCAGCAAGCCATAGGCCGGCTGGCCGTTCATCGGGGTATCGGCTCGCGTATCCTGATAGCTCAGCGACGCGCCGATCGTCGTGCTGGGCGTCAGGTCATAGTCGATCGCTGCATAGCTGGTGAGCTTGCGCGTGTGCGACTTGTCCTGGAAGAAATCGCGGTCATGCAGCGCGGCCACGGCACGCAACCGCAACCGGCCGGCAGCATCCACTGGGCCGCCAATATCGAACTCGCCGCGATAATTGTTCCACGATCCGCCCGAGAGCGCGGCGGACGCGGCAAACTTGTCGAGCCCACGCTTGCGGATCAGGTTGATCGTGCCGCCGGGCGAGCCCGAGCCGCGGAACAGGCCGGTCGGCCCGCGCTGCACTTCGAGCCGCTCATAGATGACCAGATCGAACTCGGGCACGCCCGAGGAGAAAGTCGAGGGAATGCCGTCATAGGCATAATCCAGCACGAAGCCGCGCGCGCGGTAATCGGGATTGGTGCCGTCGAACGGCATCACTGTCACGCCCGCCACCGTCTGCACCGCCTCGCCGATCGTGAAGAGGTTGCGGTCCTCGATCTGCTCGCGGGTAACGACGCTCACCGATTGCGGGATTTCGATCAGCGGCGCCGGGCTCTTGCCCGCCACGGCGGCGTCTTTGGGTGCATAGCTGTCATCGGCGCGGACACCGGTGACGACGATGTCGGAGCGCGAATGCTGCTCGGAATGGGTGTCCTGTGCGTGGGCCGGCATGGCGAGTGCAGGCAGGCCGAGCAGAAGCGCGGCTCGAAGCGGCGAGCTTGTATTCATGATTTCCCCTTGAGTGGATTCTTGCGGTTTTATGGTGGGTTGCGGCGGACCATCGGCGAATGGCGCGTGCTTGATGCACGCGCGGTTGCGCGCTGAAGATCGATGGTTCCGCGCGTTAAGAAGCGTGCCTGGCACGCTCCTCAGGCGACTGGGCGCGCCTTAGGCCTGAAGCGGTGGTGCTCGGCTTTGCCAGCGGCGGGCTGGCTTCTGCGGTGGATAGGCCGCGATCCGAGTTTCCGTCGGGAAAACGGCGATGCGCGGCGGAGATGCGAGAACGACCGATGCGGAAAGCAGTGCCGGCGTGACGTGCGCGAGCTCCGCGCAGATGCGGCAATGGGATTTCTGGCCCGATGGCGTTTCATCGCCGGCTTTCGGCGCGGCGATTACCTTCGACGCTACGTCGCTCTGCATCGACACGGGATGCCCGTGGGTCTGCGCGAGGAAACTCTGCCAGCTGAGCGCGAAAAGCATTAGCGCAAGGACGGCAAGCCAGCCGCGCGATATGCGCGGCAGCATTCCACCCTTGTTACCGCGGCTTCTCAATGTCCCTGGGCCCCCGATGGGCTCCACGTCATGCAAGCCCAGTCAGATCGTGATATGTTGTAACGTCTTATTGATCAATAGGCTTTGTCCGCGGGGTTGAGCGAAAAAGGTTGCGCGTTCGAACCAGAAGATCGCGCATGACTCAGGAGCCCCGGGCATTGAGATCGCACTGCGGGGTTGGGCCGCTGCTCTTCGGTTGAGCCAGGCTGCTTCTCCCACGGTAGCGGACAATGTTGTATTACCATATAAAGATATCTTTATATCATGATTGACAGAAGGGCCGCGATGGTGTTGAAACGGCCCGTCGAGGTTCCCCGCCTCAGGCATGACGGCGGGGCTAAGACGGGAAGCCGGTGGTGTCCTTTCAGGGCAGAGTCCGGCGCTGCCCCCGCAACTGTAAGCGGCGAGTGGTGGTTCCAATTCGTGTCACTGAGCTTCCGCAAGAGGCTCGGGAAGGCCGGAACCGCCGCGATGACCCGCAAGCCAGGAGACCTGCCTTCGGCGCCATAACGTTCCTCGGACGGGGGTTCCTCCGGTGGATCGCGCTTGAAGCAGGGCGCGCGGTCTCCAGCGACGTCCCGGCTGCCTATCTTGCGCGCTCTTCCTTCGGTCCCGTCCCGCAACAGCAGGTGGTCGGTCATGAGTAAGAGCGAATTCACATTCTCGATAAAGAGCATCGCGTTCGACGAGGATTATCATCCCGCCGACAACACGCGCATCACCACGAACTTCGCCAATCTGGCACGGGGAGAAAGCCGCCAGGAGAATTTGCGCAATACGCTGCGGATGATCGACAACCGATTCAATTCGCTAGCGCATTGGGACAATCCCAAGGGCGATCGCTACTCGGTCGAGTTGAAGATCATCACCGCCGAAATGCGCATCGGCTCGGAAGGAAATGACGAGGTTTTCCCTCTGATCGAAATCCTTCAGACGACCATCGTCGACAAGAAGACCGGCGAGCGGATCGACGGAATGGTCGGAAACAACTTCTCCTCCTACGTCCGCGATTACGACTTCAGCGTCGTGCTGCCCGAACACATGAAGGCGCACCCCAGCTCACGCGTTCCGCAGGATTTCGGCGACCTGCATGGCAATCTGTTCAAGCACTTCCTGAATTCGAGCGCCTACCGGGATAATTTCGGCAAGTCGCCGGTCATCTGCCTGAGCGTGTCGAGCAAAGAGGTCTACCATCGGACCGCGAACGAGCACCCCATCCTGGGGATCGAGTATCGGAACGACAAGTTCTCCGCGACCGACGAGTATTTCGCGAAGATGGGCATGAAGGTCCGCTATTTCATGCCGCCGAACAGCGTTGCGCCTTATGCCTTCTATCATATCGGCGACCTGCTCGGCGACTATACCAGCCTCGAGCTGATCAGCACGATCAGCGTGATGGAAACCTTCCAGAAGATCTATCGGCCTGAGATCTACAACGCCAATTCGGCGGCAGCCGAGCACTATCAGCCCAGCCTGAAGTACCAGGACTATTCGCTGACCCGCATCGTCTACGATCGCGAGGAGCGCAGCAGGCTGGCGGTCGAACAGGGCAGGTTCGCCGAGGAGCGCTTCATCAAGCCGTATCAGGCCGTGCTCGAGCAATGGTCGGCCAGCTTCGCCGCCTGATCCGTCAAATTCACAAGGTCATCAAATCCATGAAAACATTGTTGCCCACCTCGACTGCCGGCAGCCTGCCCAAGCCCTCTTGGCTCGCGCAGCCCGAAACGCTCTGGTCGCCGTGGAAACTCGAGGGTGAAGAACTGATCGAAGGCAAGCAGGATGCCCTGCGTCTGGCGGTTGAAGATCAGCGCCAGGCCGGCATCACCATCGTCGGCGACGGCGAGCAGACCCGCCAGCATTTCGTCACGACGTTCATCGAGCACCTCAGCGGCGTCGACTTCGAGAAGCGCGAGACCGTCCGCATCCGCAATCGCTATGATGCGAGCGTGCCGACGGTCGTCGGCGCCGTCTCCCGCCCGAAGCCGGTCTTCGTCGAGGACGCGAAGTTCCTGCGGGCGCAAACCGATCAGCCGATCAAGTGGACGCTGCCGGGCCCGATGACGATGATCGATACGCTCTACGACGCGCACTATCGGAGCCGGGAGAAGCTGGCCTGGGAATTCGCCAGGATCCTCAACGAAGAGGCCAGGGAGCTGGAAGCTGCCGGCGTCGATATCGTCCAGTTCGACGAGCCGGCGTTCAATGTCTTCTTCGACGAGGCGAACGACTGGGGCATCGCCACTCTGGAGAAGGCGGCCGAAGGACTGACGTGCGAGACCGCCGTGCACATCTGCTACGGCTATGGCATCAAGGCCAATACCGACTGGAAGAAGACCCTGGGAGCCGAGTGGCGGCAATATGAGGAAACCTTCCCCAATCTCCAGAAGTCCAGGATCGATATCGTCTCGCTGGAATGCCATCATTCGCATGTGCCGATGGACCTGATCGAGCTCATCCGGGGCAAGAAGGTGATGATCGGCGCCATCGACGTCGCTACCGACACGGTCGAGACACCGGAGGAAGTGGCCGATACGCTGCGCAAGGCACTGCAGTTCGTGGATGCCGACAAGCTCTATCCATCGACGAACTGCGGCATGGCGCCGCTTGCGCGTCGCGTCGCGCGGGGCAAGCTGAATGCCCTGGCTGCGGGCGCGGCAATCGTTCGGAAGGAGCTGTCGGCCTGACGGGTCGCCGGAGACGTCGCGCGCATTCGATGACAAACCCGAGCGCGCGACTTCCGGGCCTGGTCGCCTGCCCAATTTCTGGAGCCCTTGATGAATGCTCTTCTGCGCCGGCTGCGGCTGGATCCCTACATCCTCGCGATCATGGCCATGGTTGCAGTGGCGGCCGTCCTTCCCGCGAAGGGGGTGGGGAAGGACGTGCTCGATCAGGTCGTCCACGCTGCCATCGCCATCCTGTTCTTCCTCTATGGCGCCCGGATTTCACCCCAGGCGATCTGGACCGGCATCACGCACTGGCGACTGCAAGGGCTGGTGTTTGCCACGACATTCGTCGTCTTTCCGTTGGTTGGCTTCGGCATCGTGAAGCTCGCCGGAGGCTATCTGGATAGCGGCCTGGCCACCGGATTGATGTTCCTGTGCCTGCTGCCCTCGACGGTGCAGTCGTCGATCGCCTTCACCTCGATCGCGCGCGGCAATGTTCCGGCCGCGCTTTGCAGCGCGTCGGTGTCGAACCTCGCGGGTGTGGTGATCACGCCGCTGCTGGCGACGATGGTGTTGAGCGCCAATACCGGCGGCATGTCGCTGGACGCTGTGCGCGACATCGCCGTGCAGATCCTTCTGCCGTTCGTCGTCGGCCAGTGCGCGCGGCCGTTCATCGGAAGCTGGTTGAGCCGGCAGAAGACGCTGACCATGTTGTTCGATCGCGGATCGATCCTGCTGGTCGTCTACTCGGCGTTCAGCGCCGGCGTCGTCGCGGGGATCTGGAGCACGGTGACTCCACAAAGCCTCGCGCTGGTCATCGCGCTGGATCTCGTGATCCTGGGCATAGTGCTGGTCTTCACGACCGCGGTCAGTCGCCTCCTGCGCTTCCCGGTCGAGGACGAGATCGCGATCGTGTTCTGCGGCTCGAAGAAGAGCATGGCGAGCGGTTTGCCGATGGCGAACATCATCTTCTCGGCAAGCACGGTGGGTCTGATCGTTCTCCCGCTCATGCTGTTTCACCAGATGCAGCTGATGGTCTGCGCAGCGCTCGCCCGGCGATACGCCCAGCGGCCGGAGGAAGTAGCCCCCATAGTGACAGCTCCGGCGTGACATCCACGCGGCAGGCCAGGATTCAAAAACATGCATGCTTTGAGCAACATCAGCGAAGACGCTGAGCTGCGTCGTCTCTTCGGCCGGTTCCCGACCGGTGTCACCGCCCTGTGCGCCATGGATCAGGACAAGCCCCTGGGCATGACCGCGAGCGCCTTTGTGGCAATCTCGCTCAATCCTCCGCTGGTGTCGGTGTGCATCAAGCACGGTTCCGGAACCTGGCGGCAGTTGCGGACGCGCGAGCGCGTCGGCATCTCCTTCCTCGGCAATGGCCATGCCGCAACGGCGCGCCAGCTGGCCCAGAGGAGCGACGATCGTTTCCAGGGATTGGAGTATGAGGTGACATCCGAAGGCGCCGCCTTCCTGGCGAACGCCACGGCCTGGCTCGAATGCTCGGTCGAGAAGGAAATCGCCGCGGGCGATCACGATATCGTCCTCTTCCGCCTCCATCGATCGGCAGTCGCCGACGGGATCATGCCGCTGGTCTTCCACTCCAGCGATTTCCACACCCTGGCGCCCATCGGCTAGCGATGGCGCTCGCGCTGCTGCCAATGCCCCGGAGACACTGAATGTCCCACTCCTACACGCTCGTCATCAATTGCCCCGACCGTCCAGGCATCGTCTACAACGTCAGCGGGATCATCTTCGAGCATGGCGGCAATATCCTGGAGTCGCGGCAGTTCGAGGATCGCGAGACCGGGCGTTTCTTCCTTCGCATCGTTTTCGAGAGCGCTTGCGAACGATCCGTCATGGCGGACGCGCTGGCGACGCTTGGCGATGCGTTCGAGATGGACTGGAAACTGGTCCGGACGGACCAGCCGGTCAAAGTCCTGATCCTGGTTTCCAGGTTCGATCATTGCCTCGCCTATCTGCTCTACAAGGCCCGGATGGGGGATATGCCGATCGAGATCGTCGGCATCGCCTCCAACCACCCGGCCTCCGCGCTCACTGCCAGCGATATCCGGGACATTCCCTTTCATCATCTGCCGGTAACGCCCGACACCAGGACGCAGCAGGAATCCCGCATCAAGGCGCTGGTCGAGGAAAGCGGTGCGGAGCTCGTGGTCCTGGCCCGCTACATGCAGATCCTGTCGGATGATCTGGCGGCCTATCTGTCCGGCCGCTGCATCAACATCCACCATAGTTTCCTGCCCAGCTTCAAGGGCGCGAAGCCCTATCATCAAGCGCACGCGCACGGTGTGAAGATGATCGGCGCTACGGCGCATTATGTCACCGCTGAACTGGATGAGGGGCCGATCATCCATCAGGCGGTCGAGGGGGTAACCCATGAGGACTCGCCGGACGACCTGGTCCGCAAGGGCCGGGAGATCGAGAACCAGGTACTTGGCCATGCGGTGGGCTGGCATGTGGCGCACCGGGTCGTGATGAACGGCAAGAAGACGGTCGTATTCAGGAGCTGAGCGGGTAATGCGGCAGATCCAGCGGGCATCGATCAGCTCTGGCGGCGACGGTGACAAAGTAGATTTCCACCAACCGATGCGGTCACGCTCGAAATCCTGGAACCGGCGGCCGCTGCGCCTGACCGCCATGTGATGGCTCTGGCCCGACGGTCCTCGCCTTTGTCGATGCGGCGCCCCGTGTCCGCGGCCTCGCGCAACTACGCTGGCTGCGTGCAGTGTCCGATCCGGGAGGCGCTTCCCGTTTAGCCTCGGGAATGCCGGGTTTTCCCCCGGCTCGCGGAGGCGAACCCATGCTCCTGACGCTCTCGATCATTCTGCCGCTGGTGGTGCTCTATGCCTGGTACGCGGCCATCGTGCAGCGCAAGAATCAGGTGGGGGAGGCGCTGGCCGGAGTCGATGTGCAACTGGCGCAACGGCACGACCTGATTCCTAACCTGCTCGCTGTCGCCAAGCGGTTCATGGCGCATGAGAAGGAACTGCTCGAAGAGATCACGCGGCTGCGGAGCCAGGCCGCGGGTGCGATCGGAGCGAGCGGGGCGGCGGCGATGGCGGACAAGTTCGCCGCCGAGGAAAAGCTCGGGACGGATTTGCGGCGCCTTTTCGCGGTGGCCGAGAACTATCCCGAGTTGAAGGCGCAGGCGCCGATGGTCGAGGCGCAGCGCGGCCTGATGGAAGTCGAGACCAACATCGCCGCCGCCCGCCGCTTCTACAACAGCGCGGTCAGCCAGTTGCGCAACGCCACGCAAGTATTTCCCGGGACGCTGCTCGCAGGGTTGGCGGGTGCGGGCACCCCGCCGCCCTTCTTCGAAGCAGCCGCCGCCCAGCGCGAAGCGATCGATGCCGCCGCGCTTCTCTGATCTCCTGCCGAGCGGTGACGCGCGGCGCGCGCCCGTGCTGATCGCCGGGCTGAGCGTGCTCATCTTCCTCGCCGCGGCGCTAGGCGGGCACTGGTTCAATGCCGTGGTCGGCGCGGGAGGCTTCTACCTGTTCGGCTATCGGCTGGTCGCCTGGCTCATCGCCTCGAAGACGGGCGCGGGCGAGGATGACACCCCCGATCCTGGCATCGACGCGGAACTCGGTGCGGTGCTGGCGCAGCTTGAGGTGGCGCGCGTGGAAATGGCCGCTGAGATCGAGCAGCGGATGCGGACGCGCCTGCCGCTCGGGCTGGCCGCCGGCGTCGCCGTCTGGGCGCGGCTGCAGCACCAATATGCGCCGCCAGGCCTGCTCGAACTCGCCGCGTTCAGCGCCACTGGCGCGGGTATCGGCTGGGCCTGGGCTTCCGCCGCGCTCGCCCAGCGCTATCGCCGGATGTACAAGGATCAGGTGCTGCCGCGCCTGGCGGCGAGCTTCGGGTCGCTCACTTTCCGCGCCGCCCGCGACATCGATGTCGGGGCGCTCCGCAAGCAGGGGCTGTTCGGCGCGTTCGATCACAGCAGCGTCGAGGACGAGATCACCGGCACCTATCACGGCGTGCCGATCAGTATCGTCGAGCTCCGGCTGGAGCGCGACCAGGACAGATCGCGCACTACCGTGTTCGACGGCCTGCTCGCGAGCGTAACCTTGCCGCGAAGCCTGAGCGGTACCACCGCGATTGTCGCCGATGGCGGGGCGTTCGGTGCCCTGCGCGACCTGTTTCGCAAGCAGGGCGCGCGCGTCCGGCTCGAAGACGCCTTGTTCGAGCGGCGCTACCAGGTGTTCGGCACCGATCAGGTTTGCGCGCGCGCCTTGCTCACGCCGGCCTTCATGGAGCGCTTCCTTCGCCTGGGCGAGCGCACCGGCTTCCTCGCGCCGGTGGCGCTGGCCGAGGACAACCGGCTGACGATCGCGCTGCCCAGGGCGGACGGCGCCGATCTGTTCGGGCCGCCGTCCTATGGACGCCCCGCCGCGAGCCGCGCCGCGCTCGCCCGGCTGCACGCCGACATCGCGGCGGTGCTCGCCGTGGCGGAGGCGGTGCTCGATCTCGACCAGTCCGCGCGCCTGCGGGCGCAGAATTCATAAGCGAGGGAGAAGACGATGCGTAGCAAGTTGATGTTGAGCGCCGCGATGGCGGCCGCGGGCCTTGCGCTGGCCGGCTGCGGGGGCGGGGGCGCCGGGAACGGCGCAGCCACCACCGGAGGCGGTACGGAAACCGCGGAGGCCGAGACCGCGAAGTTCGATGCGTGCAGCGTGCTCACCACGACCGAGGTGGAGGCGATCACCACCGACAAGGTGACCAAGGTGAAGGACTATGACGGGACCTGCTTCTACAGCAGCAACCCGAGCGAGGACCTGCGCGTCACGATCAAGAAGACGGGCGGTACCAAGGCGATGGAGATCGTCCACCGCACCGCCGGTGTGCTGAGCGGCATGGGCGCCTCGGTCAAGGACAAGGGCGGCGCCGGCGCCGATGCCGCCGAGCTGCTCAAGAAGGACCAGACCGCCGCGCCCAAGCTTGGTGACGAAGCCGTCTGGGGCATGAACACCACGCTTTCGATCCGCAAGGGCGACATGTTCGTCGAAGTCACGCCGCCGATGATGCACGACCCGGCGAACCATGAGGGCTATCCGCTCATCAAGACCGAGGAGAAGCGCGCGATCGCCCAGAAGATCGCCGAGAAAGTGCTTTCCAAGCTCAATTGAACCGGACCTGCAGCCCAAAGGAAAGGGCTCTCCTCCGGGGTGGAGGAGAGCCCTTTTTCTTGGCCGGTGCCGGTCCGGCTATTTGGCGAGCGGGGTTCCGGTCACCGTGACCGAGCCATCGGGGTCCAGCGCGATGTCGGTCAGTGTCGCGATGTTCCACAGCTTGAGGTTCTGCTGGATCATGGCGTCGATATTGTCGCTGGCGACGCCCAGTATCGCGGACGAGCCGGTCATCTTGTCGATCTGGCGGTGCAGCTCGTCATTGGCGCTGTCGCGGATATAGCCGCACACCAGCGAGGCGATACCGCCACAGCTGAAGTCGAGCGTGCCGTCCGACGGCCCCAGCCGCGCCTTGACGTGCCCGTTCTCGACGAACAGGTCGATCGACACATAGCCGTTCTTGAGCGCGATATTGTTGATGTCCGGCGCCGAATTGTCATAGCCGACGATCTTGCAATAGAGCTTGAAGCAGAAGCCTTTCATCCGCGGACCATGCCCATCCAGGCTGCCCGTGATGCTGAGCGGAATCCGGATGCGCGCGGGGCTCTGGAGCACCAGCGTATCGGTGCGGATCAGGACGCCCTGCAGATAATAGCTGAACCCGGCATTGTTGAAGGTCGGGATATTGAAGATCTGGGGCTTCTTGAAGTCGGGGGCCGGATAGAGCAGCGACCCGTTGTCGAGATGCGCACCGGTACCCGACCAGCCAGGATTATAGCTGTTGAGCAGCACGCCGCTCGGCCGCGAGGCCTGGATGATCGGCATGGCGACCAGCCCGCCGAACTTGAACGACATCAGCCCCTTGGAATCGGCGAGCGAAGTCTTGCCCAGGCCCTCGGGCGTCACCGACGCGGTGTCGGCCACCGCGATGGTCAGCACCTGCGAGGTGTTGACCAGGTTGGTCTGCGATGCGTCGAGCGTGATTGCGCAACTGGCGGTGCCGTCCTTGGCGCCGACCGCCTTGCAGCTGGTGCCGGCATAGCTGAGCGTCGCGATCGCGCCCGACAGCGCGACGTTGCTGGTCGCGTGGCGGATGCGCACCGCGAAGGTCGTCGGCGTACCGAGCTTGGCGAGCTTGGGTTGGTTCACCACCGTCGCGATCACGGCCGGGGCTGCCGGATTGGCGGCGACCGAGATGCTCGAATCGAGCAGATTCGCGTCGTTCTGGACGAGCGCGGTCAGCGTCGCCTTACCCGGCTTGGTGAAGAGGTAGGTGCCGGAGAAGCTGCCGCCCGCCTTGGTGGTGAGCGTGACCGGCGGGCCGTTGGGAGAGGTGAGCGTGACCTGCGCGCCGCTGGCGGCGTTGCACGGGGCGGTGACGGTGCCGCTCACCGTCTGCGGCACGCCGCTTTCGAAGCTTGCCGGGTTGAGCGCGATCTTGCTCGGATATTCGCCGATGATCGTCTTGTCCTGCGCGTTCAGCGGTGCGCGATCGGAGAACTCGACCGAGATCGTGAACGGATATTCGTTCGGTGCGATTTCGCAGGGCTTGAGCGGGATGGTGACCCGCCGGCAATTGCCGATGATCTCGGCCTTCTTGCCGGCAGGGCTGTTGAGGCCCGGCTTCTGCCCGGGCTGGACGTACATCGTCATCTCGCCCTTGCGGTGCCCGCCCGGCAAATCGATGTCGTAGCGCATCTCCTTGATGTCGCCGGTATTGCCATATTCGTCGGCTGCACAGGCGGCGATCGACAGGCTGCGGGCGCCGTTGAGATCTGCCTCGGCATAGCCGCGGTCGATGATGTTGAGCGCCATCTTGCCCATGGGCTTCACCTGGAGCGGGTGCACCACCGGCGGATTGTTGGCGAGCGGCGCGGTCTGCACCGGCTGGCGGACTCGCGGCGCGGTCGTCGTCACCAGCGGGGCCGGCGTTGGTGTCGGCGTGGGGGCAGGAGCGGTCTGGCGGATGGGGACGGCACGCAGCGCCGGCGTGGCTTCGCGCGTCGGAGTAGGAGCGGGCGTCGGTGCCGGCGCCGGCGCTGTTTGCCGAATGGGCAGGGCGCGCAAAATCGGCGTGGGGCTGGGCGTTGGCGTCGCGGTCGGGGTCGGTTCGGGGGCCGGCAGGCGGAAGCGCTGCTGGGCATGCGCCGCCGATGTCGTGAAGGCGCAAAGCATGGTCGCGCAAAGCAGGGTAGCACGCATCATCGTCTCCTTGGACTGGGGTATGTTCGGCTAGGTCAGCGCTTCACGAGCTCGACGCGGCGGTTCTTGGCGCGCCCGTCCTCGCTGCCATTGTCGGCGATCGGCTTTTCCTGGCCATAGCCTTTGGCCTGGATCCGGTCGGCGGCGATGCCTTGTGCGCGGAGCGCGGCGACCACCGCGGCGGCGCGGCCTTCGGACAGCGCCTGGTTGTGCGCGGGCGTTCCGGCATTGTCGGTATGCCCCTCGACCGTCAGCTTCAGCGTCGGATCGGCCTGCATCAGCTTGACGATCTCGGCGATCACCGGCTGGGCCTCGCCGCGCAGCGCGGTCTTGTCGGTGTCGAAGTTCAGGTAGAGCGCGACATGGCCGCTGGCATCCAGCCCGCGCTTCAGCTCCTCGGCCGGGATGAGCTTGACCTTCACCTCCAGCGCCTTCTTCTCGACGATGGTCAGCCAGTAGTTCTTCGAATTGTCTTCCCAGGGATGATAGACCTCTACCCAGATCTGGCTGGTCGGCGTGCGGACCATGTACACGCCCATCTGATCTTCCTCGTAGACGTAGTTGGCGCGGAAGCGCTTGTCCTGGAACATCAGCTTGCCGTCCTTGAGCGGCTTGCCCGAACCTTCATAGACGGTGACGCCGCCCAGATCGTGGACCAGCTTCTCATAGGTCTTCATGACCTGGAAGAACGAGGCGGTGCTGCCCTTGCCGCCGGTGATCGTGGTGCGCCCCTCGACCGGGATCAGCTTGGTGCCGTCGAAGAACTCCCAGCGGTCATAGGGTACGTCCTCGAGGAACTTGGCGCCGTCGGAAGTCGGCATGATCTCGGGCTTGAACTTCTCATAGCCGTCCATGACCCCGAAATAGGGCCACGCGCCGAGCTTGGGCTCGGCGATCGGCGCCTTTTCCGGATCGAAGCCGGCGACTGTGACCGTGGCATTGTCGCCCGGCGCGGAGGCGGCTTCGGCTGCGGGCGCCGTGGCGTTTGCCGGAGCGGCTGCGCTGCTTTCGTTGCCGGCGGCCGGTATGTTGTTCGACGAGCATGCCGCCAGCGAGATGGCGAGCAGGCTCGCGCCGAGAATATGGATGTTCATGTCGATTTCCCCTCGTTCGGGTCAGGAGACCATGCAGGTTTCGCCGGCGTAGAGGCCGGTCACGCGGGCATTCGGCTTCATGCTGTCGAGGAACCCGGAGGGGCCGTCCTCCCGCGTGAACATCACGCCCAGCGATCCGTCATCGATGTCGATATCGGGATAGGCCTTGCGCAGCGCGACACGGGTCGAGCCGATCGTGATGCCGGCGGCCGTCTTCAGCGCGGGATCGGCGGGCGTGTCGAGCGACCAGCCCGAGAACTTGCCCTTCAGGAACTGGATGGTGAGCCCGCCTTTGTACGCGACCAGGGTCATCGGATCGCCCTGGCCGCAATCGGGCACGGTACGGGTCGAGCGCGGCTTGCCCATCACGGCAGTGACGGCGGTGAGGGCGGCCTGCCTGGCGGTGCCGAAGCGCAGGGTTTGCGGCTTGCCTGCGACGATGCGGCTCAGCCCGTCGCCGCGCAGCGTCCAGGGAGCGGCGGGCGGCGCCGCAGCGATCAGCGCCAGCGCGGCCAGCCCGATCGCACCCAATGTCGAAGCCCTCGCCACATGTCCCTCCCGTCGTCGCGCAAACCAATGCGCTTCCTGGAAGGGACAACGGAAACGCCCGGGCAGATCGGACATCGCAACGGGCCGTAAAATGCCCCGATGGGAACTACGCACTGGATCGCGCTGGAAATGGCGGGTTTATGCGCGTATCTCAAAAGCAGGGATCGGGGGGCGAGCGTGACGGCCAGTTCACACGAACAGGAAGGCGGCGAGGTCACGCTGGCGTTCGATACGCTGACCCAGCTCCTGTATGACGAGCTCCACCAGATCGCCGAGCGCGAATATCGCCGCGCCGGGTCGCCCGCGACCCTGCAGCCGACGGCGCTGGTCTCCGAGGCTTACATCAAGCTCCAGCGCCATGGCGGCTGGAAGGACCACAGTCATTTCCTTGCCAGCGCGGTCACTGCGATGCGCCACATCCTGATCGACGCGGCGCGCGCGCGGATGACCGCCAAGCGGAAGATGGAGCGAGGCAGCTTCACCCAGGCACTCGACGTGGTCGCGCATGACAGTGACGATGCCGAGCTGGTGCGGCTGAACGATGCGCTGGTCGCGCTCGCCACGGTCGATCCGCGGCTGGCCAAGGTAGTCGAGTGCCGCTTCTTCGCCGGCCTCAGCGAGCGCGAGACGGCCGGCGTGCTCGGCGTGAGCGAGCGTACCGCGCTGCGCTGGTGGACCCAGGCCCGCGCCTGGATCCATGCCGAGCTGGCGGAATAGTCAGGCGCCGGCCTGATCGATCCGCTTGCGAATCGGCGCCAATCCCTTGACGAACGCGGCGCCCGCCGGGCCCATCTTGGTCATGATCGCCTCGGCCTTGTCGAGCGCGGCGCGGGCATCGGCCGGACGATGCTGGTTGAGCCGCAGGATCGCCTCGGCCCGGGCCAGTGTCGCGATCGGCAGCGGCGGCAGCGGCAGTGCCGCGATCCGGGGCGCGACCTGATCGAACTGCGTGGCGGCGCGCTGCACCTGGCCGTCCTCCGCATTCGCCTCGACCATCTGGATCTGGAGCAGCAGCGTCGGGATCGCGTCGGGCCCGAGGGTCGATTGCGCGATCGGCAATGCCTCGTCCATCACGGTGCGGGCTTCGGTAAACTTGCGTTGGGCAACCAGCACGCGCGAGAGCTGGAACAGGTCGGTCGCAAGGCCCGCGCTGCCCGGATAGAGCTGGCGGCGCTTGTTGCTGATCTCGCGGAAGAGCTGCTCGGCGGTCGCCACCTCGCCCTTGCGGACGCGCCATGCCGCCTCGGTCAGGCGGATGCCCAGGCCCTGGATGCTGTCCTGCTGGCCGGTGCGCGCCAGCGCGGCATCGACACGGGGGATAAGCTTGCCGAACGCATCGAGCTCGTTGGCCTCGATCAGGTAGACGAGAAGGTTGTTGTAGCGGGTGAACAGCTCGCGCTCGTGGCCGGCATAAGCGCGCTCGGCGTCAGGAAGGTTGTCGCGCAGCAGTGCGATTGCGCGCGTATAGTCACCGGCCTTGCGCGCGAGCTGGGCGCGGACGCCGACGGCCTCGACGCGGTCGATCGCCTGACGCTCGTCCTTGCCGGCGAAGACGGGCTCGGCGGCATCGATCAGGGCCTGGGCCTCCGCATCATTGCCCATCGACGCGGATATCGTCGCAAGGCGCATCTTCATCTCGGCGACGCCCACCGGATCTTCCTTGCCGATCCCATGCGCGAGCGCGGTCTTGAGGAAGTCGTACAGGCCCTTGGGATCCTGGCGGTTGATGTAGAGATCGGCCATCGCCACCACGAGCGCCGCCGAACGCGCGCTGCCGTCAGCGGTCGAGAGCAGGCGCTTCGCCGCACCGTCGAGCATCGTCTTGACCGACATGTCCGCCTGGCCGCTGCTGTCGGCGGTCATCAGCGTCATCATCTGGACGACCGCATCGGCGCGTTCGGCCTCGTCGCGGGCGACGTCGCGCTCGATCGCGGCGCGGTGTGCCTGAACGGCGATTCCGACAATGCCGGCAATAAGGCTCGCAGCCACGGCGGCGCTGGCGATCAGGCCCCATCGATAGCGCCGCGCGAAGCGGCCAAGGCGGTAGCGGCGCGTGCCGGTGCGGGCATGCACCGGCTCGAGCCCCAGATGGCGGCGGATATCCTCCGCCAGCTCGGAGGCGCTGGCATAGCGCTCGCCGGGCTCGCGGCGCATTGCCTTGAGCACGATCGCGTCCAGGTCCCCGCGGATTGCGCCGGCGGGGACGGGGCCGCCGGGGCGAGCCGCGCGGCTGGGCAGGGTGGGGTCGCCGGCCAGGATGCGCCGGATCGTCGCGGGCATCGCGCTGCCTTGCTCGGTCCAGGGGCCATGCCCGACGAGAAGTGCGTAGAGGACTCCGCCCATCGCATAGATGTCCGTGGCGACCGAGACGGTGCCGCCTTCGAACTGCTCGGGCGCGGCGAAGTCGGGTGTCATCAGCGCCAGCGTGGTTTCCGCGCCGCCTTCCGGGGCGACATCGTCGAGCAGCCTGGCGATGCCGAAATCGACCAGCCGGGTGCGCCCGTCCTTGTCGACCAGGATGTTGGAGGGCTTGAGGTCGCGGTGCACGATAAGCTGGGCATGCGCGAAGGCCAGGGTGTTGCAGACCTCGAGGAACAGCTTGAGCCGCGCCTCGAGATCGGCGCCCTTGGCCACGATCCAAAGGTCGATCGGCTGGCCATCGACGAACTCCATTGCCAGATAGGGCCGCCCGTCCGTGGCGATGCCGCCGTCGATCAGCCGCGCGATCCCGGGATGTTCGAGCTTGGCGAGCAGCTGGCGTTCGCGCGTGAATGCCGCGCGATTGTCCGAGGCGTTGACCCGCAGCAGCTTGAGTGCCGCACGCTGGCGAAAGCCGTCACCCGCGCGGTGCGCTTCGAATACTTCACCCATGCCGCCGCTGCCGATCGCACGATCGATGACGAAATCGCCGACCATGGTGCCGGGGGCCAGACTCTCGGGCTCGGGAATGGGGGCGCCGGCCAGTATCGGCGGCTGCTTGTCGAGCGGCCCCTGCCGATGTGCTGCCTCGAGCAGGGTGCGCACGCGGCCGAGCGTCGGCTCGGGAACCTGCTTTGCCGCCAGTGCCGCCTTCCACTGTGCCTCGGGAAGGTCGACCAGTTCGTCGAACAGCTTCCGCACCGTCGGCCAGTTCTCGCCCGCGTCCGTCATTTCCCACCCCCGATTCCCGCAGTTCCGCGAGCCTAGCCGCCAACCCAATGCCCGCAAGTTCGATCTGCAAGTCGTTGCAGGCATTGGGTGATAATCGCGCGCGTTACTATTTCTTGATGACGCTGGTCCGCGTGACGGTGACCGCGACGGTAGTGCTCACGCCCCGGGCCGTGCGCACACGCAGATAATAGGTCTGGGGATGGCCGGATGTGGCGGTCATTCCGAGCGGCGCACCGCCGACGATGAGCTGGATGTGACCCTTGGTGTTGGGGGTGTACGGCGCGGTGCCGAGGATCTTGTCGAAGCTGGGCGTGGTGCTCGTATCAACCCACACCGGGCGCGTGCCCGGCTGGGGCGCACCGGGCTGGCCGACATATTTGCCGGGCTCGCCGTTGAAATAGGCGAGCCAGATCGCGTTGCCGAGCTGGACGTTGACGCTGGTGCCGGCTGGATTGCCGGCCATATATTCATAGCCGGGCGCGACGCGCAGCTGCGGCGGTCCCACCGTGTCGGGATCGGTGAGCTTGTTCTTCTCGAGCTGGGCGTGGGCGGGACTGGCGGCCGATATCGCCGCGATGCCAAGTGCCAGGCTGGCGAGGACATGACGCATGAGGAAGTCTCCCTTGATCGCGGCCGAGCCAAGATTGCGGCAGGCACGGCCTGCGGGCCCATCGCCCACAGGAGCAGTAACGGCGCGTTGAAGTGAAATCGGACAGGCTTGTTCGGGATAGCGGGCCGGTCGCGGTTTCGTGACCGGCCCCGGGGCGGACCTAGTTGGTCTTCTCGGCAAGGACGATCGTCGTATACCAGGCCTTGCCGGCAGCGATCTGGCCTTCGTACTTGGTGAGTTCGGCCGCGGTGGGCGCGCGCTTCTTCGCCTGTTGGAAGGCGCGGACTATGACCTGGTCCCAGCTCGCCTTGCCTGCCGCCAGCAGTTCGCCGCGCAGGAAGGTCGCGGCCTGGGAGAATTGGAGCGATCGCGCGCCGATATCCTCGATATAGGGCGATCCATCCCGGCGCAGATGGAACATGTAGATATCGTACATCGGCGTCATGCCGGCGCCGAATACGATGATCGAAGCGGAATCGAGCGCGGGCGTGGCGGCGTCCCGCAGCGCCTTGTCCTGGGCGTCCGTGCCGGGATCGAGGTCGCAGCGCAGCGTCCCGTCATCGTTACGGATCGTGCCCGTGAAGCAGCGATGGTAGGCGATCGAGGTCTTCACCCAGCTGCCCGATTTCTTCCGGCACATCGCCGAAATCGCCACCATCTCGGCATGGTAGGTCTGCGAATTGCAGGAGGTCTTGTAGGAGCCGTCAGGCTTGTCGTAGCCGCCATAATTGGGGTTCTGATTGCCGGCACTGGCCCCTGACGGCGCCGCCATCAGAAGCGCCGCCGCCAGGCTCCAGGTCGTGATCTCGCGAATATTCGGCATGGTTCCTCCTCCAGGCGGTCCTCCACCGCACAACAGGGATGACGGGAACCCGGCTCGAAAACGGACATCGAGGCGCGCGCGCCGGCAAAGCACCCTTTCACGACGCGTGCCGGCGGGATGCGTGTCTGATCCCGCTGCCCGATGCCGTTCTACCGGGCGGGACAACCCGCCGCGGGACTGGTCCCGCCACGCATATGGGAGATGCCTTCGTGACCTATCTCAGCAAAATGGCGCGCTCCGTGCCGTACATCGTCGCGGTTGCACTGGCAGGGGCGACGGCTCCCGCACCTGCGCAGGAGAACACTCCCGCACCGGCACCCGTCGCCAAGCCGTCCGCTTCTTCGCCCGGCGTGTCGGGGCAGCAGCCGATGACTCGCCCGATTTCCGGCACTGGCGCCGGCAATGCCAAGGGCGCCGTGATCGCGACCGGGGTTCAGCAGACCCCGGCGTTCGTGCCGCAGCGCCTGACCGTGCGCTATCTCGTCGACGCCGCCTTCCCGGTGACGCTGATGGCGGACGGGATGACGTTCGACTGCGCCGCCGAGAAGAACAGCCCGACGCCGGTCATGGCCTGCACCGCGCAGGCCAATGGTCGTTATGTCGACTTGCGCGCATTCTACGGCAAGACCTCGCCGATCGCACCGATTGCCCCGCGAGTTTCCGGCAAGCAGTGGAACGGCGCATGTGCGGGTACCAGCGGCGATACGTGCCGCATCGCCATGATCGGGCCGCAGACCGTGGGCATCGATTTCTACGCCAAGCCCTGACGCACGACGGGCCGGGTGACTGTACGGTGAGGTCGAATGGGCGTGGTCAGGCGAGCGTCTCGAAAACCATCGTCTCCGCCGTCAAGCCCGGCCCGAAGGCCATGGCCACCCCGCGCTCCGGCCCGCTTGCGCGTTCGATCGCGTCCTGCAGCGCGAACATGATCGCTGCCGAGGACATGTTGCCGTAGCGCCGCAGGACTTCACGCGAACCGGCCAGCGCGCTGCGATCGAGTTCGAGGGCTTCCTCGGCGGCGTCCAGGATCGTGCGTCCGCCCGGATGCACCGCCCATAGGCGGAACTCGTCGCCGAAGCGCTGCCGGACATTTGCCATGACCCCGGGCAACCCGCGTCCGATCGAACCCGGCACCGCGCCGGACAGGCGAATGTCGAAGCCGTTCTGCCCGACCTGCCACAGAATCTGCTCCTCGCTTTGCGGGAGGATGCCGGAATGAAATCCCTCGATCCGCCCACCGGCCGGCTCGGCGCTGATCAGGCTCGCGGCGCACCCGTCGGCGAACACCATGAAGGAGAGGAGCGCCTCGAGATCGTCGATATGCTGGAGGTGCAGCGTGCAGGTCTCCAGGTTGAGCATCAGGACGCGGGCAGTCGGGTCCGAGCGGACGACGTGGTGGGCGAGCTTGAGGCCGTTGATCGCCGCATAGCATCCCATGAACCCGATGACCGTGCGCTCGACCGCGGTGTCGAGGTTCAGCCTGCGGACGATGTCGATATCGAGCCCCGGCGCATATTGGCCGGTGCAGGTCGTGACGACGACATGGGTCGGCATCTCGCTTGCCGTGAGGGCGAGCCGTCCGATCGCCTGCATCGCGAGGTCCGGTGCATGCCGCTGGAAGATCGCCATGCGCGTGGCAGTATCGGCGAAACCGCCCAGGCCGAACTGCTCGCCGACATACATCTGATCGGGATCGGCATGGGGCGCCAGCACCGAGTAGCGATGATCGATCTGGGCACGTTCGCCCATGCGCTGCAGCAGGCGCCGGCGGCGTTCGTCGGACAGCATCCGCGGTACGAAATCCATGAACTTGGCATGGACGTCATGTTGCGGGACCGCAGTCGCGATGCGGTTGAGATAGGCGTGGCGCGTCATGCCGTGCCTCGTGCCGCGGCGGGCAGGAGCATGCCTTGTTCATAGGCCAGGGTCATGTTGCGCCGCTGCAGCTTGCCGCTGCTGGTGCGCTGGATCTGGCCCCGCTTGACGAAGACGATCTGGCTCGGCGCCAGGCTGATGCCGGTGCGTTCCAGTACCGTCCGGGCGACCGTTCCGCGGCTTTCCTCCGCATGGGTGAGCACCGATGCGTCGAACACCTCGATGATCAGCACCAGCCTGCCGCCGGGCTGGATCGCCGCCACGCGGCCCTGGCGGACAAAGGCGACACGCTCGGCTGCCTGCTCGAAGTCGCCGGCGAACAGGCTCTGCCCGTTGATCTTGATGCGGTCGCTGAGGCGGCCGGTGACGAAGAGCTGGCCATCCTGCACAAAGCCGAGATCGCCGGTGATGTAGAACCCGGCATCGTCCCTGAGCGTGCGGGAATCCTCGAAATAGCTGTCCGCCACGCTGCCGCCGCGCAGCTCGATCTGGCCGAGCTCGCCTTCCCGACAGAGGGTGCCATTCTCCGCGCGCAGCCGCATCTCGAAACCGGGGAGCGGCGCGCCCACCGAGATGGCCTGCTGGCCCGACGGCCCCTCGACGATGTGCGGTGGCGTGTCGCGCTCGACGCAGGTGACCATCAGCACGGTCTCCGCCATGCCATAGCAGGGGAGGAAGACCCCGCGATGCAGCCCGGCCGGAGCCATCAGGTCGAGAAAGGCCTGGAGGTTGGGGATATTGATCGGTTCGCTGCCCAGATAGATGCTGCGTACCGAACGCAGGTCGAGTGCTGCGATTGCGGTGGGATCCGCCTCTTCGAGCTGCTTCAGCGCATAGTCGATCGCGAAGTTGGGAATGACCGAGCCGGTCAGCTGCAGTTCGGACATGTGCTCGAACCAGCCGATCGCATCCATCAGGAAGGTGCGGGGGTCGGCAAGGTGCAGGTCGTGGCCGACCGAAAAGCAGCTCAGCATGCCGCCGATCAGGCCCATGTCGTGATAGAGCGGGAGCCAGCTGGTGACGCGGTCGGCGAGCGTTCGCCCGTCATGGCCCGTGATCGCCTGGAGATTGGCGACGAGCTTGCCATGGGTGATCGGCACCCCCTTGGGAAAGGAGGTCGAGCCCGAGGAGAACTGGACGAATGCGAGGGATTCGGGTGCGGGCGTACGCAGCCGGACGCCGGGGAGGATGGCATCGGCATCGCCCGGCGGCAGCAGATCCAGGCCGGACTCGAGGCCGGCAATGCCCGGGGTCGCGATGATCTTGTGCGTGCGGTAGCGCCGGGCAATTTCCTGGAGGAAGTCGCAATAGGCGGCCTTGTGCGTGCTCATCGCCAGCGGCTTCACCGAGAGCGGCAGCGCACCGATCTCCATCAGCGCTAGAAACCCGAAAATCGCCTCCAGCGATGTCTCGAACGGGAAGATCACCCGGTCTCCCGCCACCACCCCCTGGGCACGATAATGCGCGGCATGACCGGCGACCCGCGCCGGAAATTCCGAATAGGGTATCGTCCGGGGCGGGCGGGCATAGCTGCTGTAGAGATGCAGGGCATGGCCGGGCGCCGATGCCTCCAGCGCCTGAATGAGCGGTAGCATGGAAGCCGTCCTCAGGCTTGCACGAGCTGGCTGGACGCCAGGAAGTCCTGGAGCGACGTCAGCGAGCGGCTCGTGGCATCGATGAACGCGACATCGACCTGCGCCATGATCGCGGTCTCGCTGCGGTCCTTGGTCAGGATCTCCTGGAAGAACTGTACCTTGTAGACGCTGCCCTCGAGCCCGCTGCCCTCGTCGAGCTCAAGCCGGGTGCGGACCGTCACGCGCTGCGGGCGGATCTCGCGCCGATACTGGGCCTCGATGCGGGTGACCACGGGGACGACGGTGGCGCTGCGCCGCAGGCCGTGCTGATCCATCCAGCCCCACCGGCCGGCTTCGAGATATTCGAGTGCTACGGCGTTGTTGACATGCCCGAGGCTGTCCAGGTCGTTCGGACGCACGTCGAGATCGAGCAGGGAAGGTTCGAAGGTCATGGCGATACTCAGTTGAGGGTGATTGCGACCACTGCGGAGGCGAAGCCGCCGCTATGGGAGAGCGTCAGTGCAGCCAGGGCACGGCGCTCGTTCATGTGTGCGGCGAGCGCACCGTGAAACCGGAAGCGGGGAGCGTTGCGGGCATCGCGCACGACTTCCGCATCGGTCCAGAACCATCCATCGACGGCCGGCAGCGCCTTGAAGAGCGCTTCCTTCGCGCAGAACAGGGCCGCAGCGCTTTCCTGGCGGTTCGCTGCGCCGGCGATCCGCGCGAGCTCGGCTTCGGTGAAGAACAGGCCAGGCTCGAACAGCGCGCTGGCCGCCCGGATTTCGTCGATGGACTGGAGGTCGTGCCCGAGTCCGATCAGCACCCCACCAGGTCCATCCAGGTATCCTCGACCGCCTCGGGCGACGACACCTTGATCCCGGTGATCTTCTCCAGCGCGTGGTAGACCAGCATCTGCTTCTTCTCGATCGCCTCGGGCGAGAACAGGCCGGAGCGATGCTCGAGATGGTCCCACCAGTTTACATGGGTGTCGCGGGTCTCGACCTGCTCGCGCCGGCTGCCATAGAGTTCGCCGCCTTCGCGCATGAAGAGATGCGCGACCGAGAAGGCTTCCTTCGCGGGATAGGCGCCGCTGTCGACCAGCGCCTTCGCGAAGGCGATGAAGTAGTTCATGTGCTGGATTTCATCGGCGCCGACCTGCTTGAACAGCGCCTTGAGGCCGGGATCGGCAATCACCCGCGAGCAATTGGCGTAGTTCACCGCGGCGACGATCTCCGAGATCGCGAGCAGGGTGAGGGTCCGGAGCATGTCGTCGTCCGGAAACACCTGCCGGAACTCGATGAAGGTCTCGTCGCTGATCGCTTCGAGGCCGAGCAGAGTCGACAGGCGGTTGAACGCCGTCTCGTGGTGCGCTTCTTCCTCGTTCCAGTATCGGCTCCACGTCCCGCATGCCTGCATGATCGCGGCGACACGATCGTCCTTGCCAAGCCAGCGGCGGCATTCCGCGTCCGCCTGGCGCTCGAGCCGATCGGCGCCGGGCTTGGTGGTGAGCTCCGCGCGGCCCGCGTTCCAGACGAGGTTGCGGTCGGAATCGCTGACGGCGTCGATGTCGATGCCCGAGAGCATTTCGACCACGCTCCAGCGGCGCGCCTCGTGCAGGCGCTGCTGCTCCCAGGTCAGGTCCACCAGCGAGCAACCCTGTCCGGCAATGGCGCCGTAGAGATCGGTCACGATCAGAGGCTCCGCGCCGAAGGGCGCGAGAAGCGGCTGCACCGGCGCCGATGCTTCGAGCGTGTCGGACATCATGCCGCTGCCTGCTGGGTCTCGACTTCCGACAGGAAGATGGCGAGGACGTCGAGGATCGGCGTGTCGAGCGAAAGCGCCGGCAGTCGCACGCGGATGCCATGTTCCTTGCGCAGCCCGTTGGCGGTGCGCGCAAAGGCCTCCATCAGATCGACGCTGTTGGCCATCCGCGCCGATCGGGCAATGACCTCCGCAAGCGTAAGGTTTTCCCCATACAGGGTCTCGGCGGGCAGACCGGCATGCTCGGCAAAGGCGGCTCGGATATAGGTGTCGATCTGTTCGGCCATAACGCAACTGATCCTCGTGACGCGCGGCATCCTCCCGGGAGGGACGAATGCGCTGCTGCATAAAGATGGTGCAGCCGGCTTTTCGGGCCGGTCCGCACCGGTTCCGTGATCGGCGCGGGGCCGCGAACTAACCCTTTTGCTGCGAAGCCGGACCTGGCGTCGACAAGGCTTGCCTTGGCCGCTTGCCGGATCTCGCCGGCACGTTTCAATGCGTGCGCAGGAAGCTCCCGTCGCGGGAGCGCCGCCCTGGCCCCCTTTGCTCGGATGGGAATTGATGACGATCGCAGCTTCTCCGTTGTGCGCGGTTTCGCCGCAGCGCGCCCCGGCGCGGGCGCTGCCATGCTGACCCACGCCTGTGATGCCGCGGCGGCCGCGCGATCGGCGCGCCGGAGGGTATTGGTCATCATTGCCGTGGCGGCGGCGCTGCCCGCGCTGGCCTGGCTCGGCTGGCATCTGCTGCTGCGGGGCGGGCGGGTATCGACCAGCAATGCCTATGTGATGGTGGACTCTGCCCAAGTGACGCCACTGGTTGCCGGCGCGGTCCGCGAGGTCAGGGTGGTCAACAGCCAGGCCGTCCGGCGCGGGGATATCCTCGTCGTTCTCGACGATGCCGATCAGCGGCTGGCGCTGGAGGCCGCGAAGGCCGGGCTCGCCATGGCCGAGCAGCGCTATCGCCAGGCCCGGGCGAATGCCGAAGGCGCGCGCGGGCGGCTGGCCGGGCGCAGCTCCGAGACCGACCAGGCGCGGGCCCGGCTCGCCGAGACGGATGCCAGCCTGGAGCGCGCACGCGCCGATCTCGACCGCCGCGAGGCGCTGGCGGTCAAGGGCTTCGTCTCCGGCGAACAGCTGACCAATGCCCGAACCGCCTTCCGGATGGCCCAGGCGGCCCGCGACGCGGCCGCCGCCGCGGTTCGCAGCGCACGCGGCGGTGTCGCTTCGGCCACCGGCGATCTCGCAGCGAGCGCGGCGCTGGTGGACGGGGTGTCGCCGAGCACCGCGCCGGAGCTGGTGGCTGCCAGGGCCCGGCTCGCCCAGGCGCGGCTCGATCTCGATCGGACCGTGATCCGCGCGGCGGTGGACGGCGTGGTCGCCAGCCGCCAGGTCCAGGTCGGGCAACGCATCGCCGCGGGTACGCCGATGATGACGCTGGTGCCGATTGCCGATGCCTATGTCGAAGCCAATTTCAAGGAAACCCAGCTGAAGGGCGTCCGGGCCGGTCATCCCGTCCTGCTCACCTCGGACTTCTATGGCGACCGGGTGGTCTATCATGGCCGGGTCACCGGCTTCGCCAGCGGGACCGGGGCCGCCTTCTCGCTGATCCCGCCCCAGAATGCGACGGGCAACTGGATCAAGGTCGTCCAGCGCCTGCCGGTACGCGTCGCGCTTGATCCCAAGGAGCTCGCGGCGAACCCGCTTCGCGCGGGCCTGTCGATGGAAGCGACCATCGATACCCGGCAATGACACTGGCGGGGGACCCGCTTCCGGCGCCCCTGCGGGGTATGCGTCTGGCCGTGGGTGCGCTGTGCCTGGCGATGGCGAATTTCATCGTGGTGCTCGACATGTCGATCGCCAATGTGTCGGTGCCGCATATCGCCGGCGGGCTGGCGGTCTCGCCGTCCCAGGGAACCTGGGTGATCACCTCCTATGCCGTGGCCGACGCGATCACCGTGCCGCTGACGGGGTGGCTGGCGGCGCGCTATGGGAGCGTGCGGTGGTTCCTCCTGTCGCTGGTCGCGTTCGGCTTCGCCTCGATGCTCTGCGGCATGGCGACCAGCCTGCCGATGCTGGTGGCGTTCCGCGTCGTGCAGGGGCTGGCGGGCGGGCCGCTGATGCCGCTGTCCCAGACCCTGTTGCTGCGGATCTTTCCGAAGGAGCGGGCGGGGGCGGGCTTCGCGATCTGGGCGATGACGACCACCGCCGCTCCGATCTTCGGCCCGCTGCTCGGCGGCATGATCAGCGACAACTGGTCCTGGCCCTGGATCTTCTTCCTCAACCTGCCCGTGGTGGGGCTGTGCGCCTTTGGTGCCCTGCGGTTGCTTCGGCCCTTCGAGACACGGCGGAGCAGGGGGGCGATCGACGGCGTCGGCCTGTGCCTGCTGGTCGTGTGGGTCGGCGCATTCCAGGTGATGCTCGATACCGGGCGCGAGCATGACTGGTTCGAATCGGACTGGATCCTGTTCCTCGGCGTGGTGGCGGCGATCGGCTTCGTCGCCTTTCTGGTCTGGGAGGCGACACGCGAGAATCCGATCGTCGATATCCGCATCTTCCGTCACCGCGGCTTTGCCCTGGCCTCGCTCGCCATCTGGCTGTGTTTCGGGGCGTTCTTCGCGCAGGTCGTGCTGACCCCGCTGTGGCTGCAACAGGTGCTGGGGTTCACTGCCAGCGATGCCGCGCATGTCGTCGCCTGGGTCGGGCTGCTTGCGATCCTCTGCTCGCCGCTGGCCGCGAAGCTGGTCGACAAGGTCGATCTCAGGATCCTCATCAGCCTGGCGGTCCTCTGGTTCTGCGCGATGTCGCTGATGCGGGCGCAATGGACCCCGGATGCGGACTATTGGACCCTGGCGATGCCTCATCTCCTTCAAGGGGCGGCGATGCCCTTCGTCTTCATCGGCCTGACCACCCTCGCGCTGCGTTCGGTCACGCAGCAGGAACTGGTCTCCGCGGCCGGGATCATGAGTTTCGTGCGCACCCTGAGCACGGCGTTCGGCGCCGCCTTTGCGACCTCGGCCTGGGGGGACGCGTCGACCCGGGCGCGGGCGGACATCGCTGCCACCCTCAATCCCGGGCAGGGCTGAGGCGGGGCGCTCAGTTCGTCAGGCCTTTCGCAGGCGCAGATGCGGTTGCAGCTCGACCGGATGGTGGAGGTCCAGGCGGCAACGATCGGCGTGCTGCAGATCTACACCTTGTCGGCGATCGTCTTCGCCACCTGCGCCGCGCTCATTTGGTTCAGCGGGCCGTCCAGGCGGGGTTCAGCGATATCCGCCACGCCGGACTGATCCATCTGGCATCCATGCGTCCGGCCACACGGCGCGCTACAGGTTCCAGCCCTGTAGAAAATCCTGCCGGATCATCCGGATATCGTGCTGCCCCTTCCAGGACATGCCGATATCCCGGGCAACCGCGCCGGGGCCGTGCGAGCCAGTTTCCGTGAACCGCGAATCCTGGGGGCGGAATATGTCCGTCATCGTGCCGACGCGCGATGTGCCGTGCATCGAGGTCCAGTGATCGGGATGGATGTGGCGGTCCATGAAACAGTCGATGAAGGTCACCTGTCCGACTGCTCGCGGGTCGGCGTAGCGGCCATCCGCGAAAGTGGTGGTGGGATGCCAGGGACGCGCCAGCGCCACGGCCCCGTCGGGGACACCGTCCTCGCGAGTGAGCCTTGAGCGATAGAACACGATCCCGTGCTCCTGCGAGGCCTGGGTCGACGGCGCCGCAATGAACGACTGGAACTCGCCGGCCTGGTAGGGCGCGCTGCGCCGGCGGGACTGGATTTCGCTGTCCTCGATCAGCAGCTGGCCGTTGCCGAAGATGAAGTCGACATTCCCCGCGATCAGGCTGGCGCGGATTAGCGCGCGTCCGCCATTGGCGAACAGCGTATCCTGATAGCCGAGCAGGTCGACATGCTCGAGCAGCACCCGGTCGCTATGGATATCGAGCAGCAGCGCGACGGCCTGCGGGTTGCCGATCTTTGCCGGGTCGCCGTCCGCCAGCGCATCATTGGCGAGATAGTCGTAGCGGTTCTCCACCGACAGGCCGGTGACGACGACATCCTTGGCGTCGATGGTCAGCGTGGCCGAACCGGGGGTGCCCCAGCCTGCACGGTGATATGCCTTCGCGGTCTGCGCCACTGCATCGAAGTGGAGGTGGGTCTTGCCGGCGCCGCTGCCGATCAGCCGGATACGGTCGCGCGTGACGACGGGCTTTTCCCGGTAGTCGCCGGGCGCGATGCGGATCGTGATCCAGCGGCCGGTCCGGTCCTGCTCCGCGGCCGCGAGGGCTGCGGCAATGGAGGTGTGGCAGGCAGCGGACGCCTTGCTGCAATGCGCCCTGACGAAGAAGGTGTCCGGCGCCCGGGCTGAGGCGGGGGCGGGCAGGAGCATTGCGGCGGCCAGGGGCAGTCCGGCAATCAGACGCTGGATCATTTCGCGTGCCTCTTGTCCGCAAGGCTGCCGAGGAAGGTGTCGATTTCCGCCGCGGCGCGCGGTAGCCAGGGCTCGAACAACCAGAAGTCGTGCGGCGCCTTCTCGAAGGCGAAGAACCGATGGCGGACATGATATCGATCCAGCGTCGCGAGGACCTGGTCCTTGCCCATGGTGAACCGTGCGATGCCGCTGCTGATCACCAGGGTCGGGACGGCATCCGGACCGACATGGCTGGCGGCGCTCGCTTCCCGCCATGTCGCCGGCGCGCGTTCATAGGAGCCGCCCAGCCAGCGCGCGGCGGGCGAGTTCTCCCCGGCGGCGTTCTCGAAGCGCAGCGCCTCGGGGTGGGTGAAGTCGAGCACGCCGTCCAGGTCGACCAGCGCATTTGCGCGCCGATCCTTCCCGTCCCCGAAAAGGCCGGAGGGGCCGGCATAAGCGAGCAGCGAGGCCATCTGCCCGCCGGAAGACGCGCCGCCGATTGCGATGCGGTCGGCATGCAGCCCGAATTCCGTGGCGTGGGCGCGGGCCCAGGCAAGCGCATCGCCGATGTCCTGCATGCCCGCGGGATAGGGAGCTTCGGGCGAGAGGCGGAACTCGGGCAGGAATATCGTGTATCCGCGCTGCGCCAGCAGGTTCGCCAGCGCATAGAAATGGTTCTTGTTGCCCGCGCTCCACCCGCCGCCATGCGCCAGGACGAGGCCCTGCCGTTTCGGCGGGCCGCCCGGGGCCGGCTTGAAGATGTCGATATGGAGGTCCCGGACGCCGGTGTTCTTGTAGGGCCGGTCGAAAAGCACCGACTGTCCCTGCCGCCAGGTGACCGGGGACCAGGCGATGCCGGGATATTGATGCCTATATTGTTCGAAGCGCTGGCCGATCGTGTAGCTGTCATCGACATCGCGCGTGCCCGGCACGCCGCCGAACATCGCCGTTGCCAGCAAGGCCAGTGAAATCAGGCTCGAATTGGGCATCGCATCATCCCGGTAAGCAAAAAAGAGGGCCGTCGGCGGGAGGCGTTCGACGGCCCTGAAAGGGTCAGAACTGGTAGCGCGCTCCCACGAACCACTGCGCGCCGGTCTTCGAGAATTCGCGGACCAGATACTGGCTGCCGTCGCCGGTGCCGTAGATCCGCTCCTTCTCGTTGGTGATGTTGATCCCCTGCACGTTGAGGCTCAGCCGCTTGGTGAGGTTGAGATAGGCGGAGAGATCGACCTGGGTCGGCCCGTACTTGCGCTCCTGCACATGGCCGTTGCCGCCAGGCGCGCTGAGCAGATAGTCGTCGCGCTTGTTGACCGAGACGCGCAGGCCCATCTTGCCGGTGTCGTAATAGCCGGTGAAGTTATATGAGTTCGGCGAGAGCCCGGTGGAATCCCGGGCGGACACATGCGTGTAGTTCGACGCGAACCCCAGATAAGACAGCTGCCCCGGAAGGAACGTGAAGGGCAGGTTCAGTGTCGCCTCGAACCCGGTCACGCTGTTGCCGCCCGGCGTGTTGACGGTCTTGTAGAAGGTGTACTGGGCCGTCTTCGGATCCGCCTGATAGGAGACGTCGTAGCGCGGGTCCGCATAGATCGCCGCCCAGTATTCGCTGGGCACCATCTGCTGGACGACGGAGGTCGTCAGCGAGCTGACGATATTCTTCTTGAAGCCTCCGATTGCGATCAGGCCGCCCTTGCCGAAATACCATTCGAGCCCGATGTCGAAATCGTTCGACAGATAGGGCTTGAGGTTCGGGTCGCCGAGGTTGCTGACCGTGCGCGTCGTATATTCGAAGACCGGTGCGGCAATGTTGAGCGCGGCGAGGCCCGGGCGGGTCATCGAGCGCGCATAGGCGAAGCGGGCGACGATCTCGGGCGTGATGTTGAGCGCCGCGTTGAAGGACGGCAGGAAATTGTCGTAGTGGCGTTCCACAGTGACCGGGGATGCGGCGATCACGGCGCTCGATCCGACATCGGTGCGCACATAGCGGACACCGCCATCCAGGCGCAGGTTCATCGCGCCAATCGGGATTTCGCCGCTGACCTCGCCAAAGCCGCCCGTCGTCTTCTCGACGACTTCCCAGCCCGCCGCCACATTGGTGGTGTAGCTTGAGGAGATCAGGCCCGAGGCATCGATCGCATCGAAGTCGATGACGGCGAAGGTCGGCAGGCCGCCGGAGACGACGCCATCGCCGAAATGCGCGATCGGAAAGCTGGTGAGATAGTTCTTGGGCGCGAAGCCTGGCAGGTTGCCCTGGCCTTCGGAATAGCGCACCAGCCTGCGGTTGTGCGCCACGCCCAGCTGGGCAGTGAACGATCCCTTCTCGAAGGTCAGGTTGGCCTTGGCCGTGAAATTGTCCTTCACGACATTGTTCACCCGGTTGGCGGGGGTGATCGCGTCGATGAAGTTGTTGACGTTGTTCGGGTCATAGCTGCCGTAGCTGACCTTCGCGACATCGACGCTGCCGCTATAGTCATAGGCATAATAATGCGGGACCGAGCGGGCGTAGAAGCGCAGCTCGGTGCGATCGGCCGCGTCGCGCGCCTTGCCGACCATCGCATCGAACTTCAGCGTGCTGGACAGCTGATAGTCGCCCGACAGCACATATTGCTGGAACTTCGAGGTCGAAGTCTGGTGCCGGCTCTCGTACCAGGAGGTGATGTCGTTGAAGGCCGCCGCGACGAGTTCCTTGCCGTCCGGCCCCACGGTGAAGGAGACCGGGGTCTGCCCGACAAAGTTGCCGGCCGGACCATGGGTCAGCAGCCACTCCATCGAGTTGTAGTTGTACCGGTCATTGTCGAGCTGCGAATAGAGGACGTCGAAGCTGATCTTCATGCCCTCGACCGGCTTGACCTGGAACGAGCCGGTCAGGCCCAGCCGCTTCTGGTCGTTCCCGAAGAAGTCGGCGCGCGGCAGCCGCGGCGCCCACAGGCAATCGAGGCGATCGGCCGCGCCGCAATTGGTCGGCGTGCCGGTGACGCTGGGGTTGGTATCGGCCCAGCTGTCGCCGTTGACGTAGGGCGAGGTCCAGCGGACGCTGGCAAAGCCTTCCTGGTACACGGTGCGCTTGGAATAGGCCGCCGAAAGCAGGATGCCGATCGTGTCGTCGGCGAAGGTGTCCGAGATCATCAGCGTGGCGCGCGGATCGATCTTCCGCGTCATCCCGTTATAGCCGCCCTGGGCGGAGCCGACGATGTGGAAGCCTTTGAAGTCGAAGGGCTTTGCCGAGTAGAGATCGACGGTGCCGGCGATGCCGCCTTCCTCGATCGAGGCGCGCTGGGTCTTCTGGACGTCGATCCGGTTGAACAGTTCCGAGGCGAAGACGTGGAAGTCGAACGCGCGGCCGGCGTTGATCGTGAAGCCGCCGGAATCGAGGCCGTCGCTGCTGGCGGGCACTTCCATCCCGTTGAGGGTGGTGCGGGTGAAGTCGGGTGCGAAGCCGCGCAGGGTGATGTTGCGGCCTTCGCCGCCCTCGCGGGAAATCGCGACACCCGGCAGGCGCTGGATCGATTCCGACAGGTTGAGATCGGGCATCTTCGCCATGTCTTCGGCGAGGATGCTCTCGGTGACGTTGATCGCGCGGCGCTTCAGGTCCTGTGCCTTGGCGAGGCTGCCGCGAAAGCCGGTGACGACGATTTCGCCGTCGGTGGTGGTCGCTTCCTGCTCGCTGGTTTCAGGATCGGCGGCGGCGGTCTGGGCGGTCTGTGCGCGCTGGGGCGCCGCCACGCTCTGGTAGGTCGGAGACGCGGCAGTGGTGGAAGGGGGCCGGCTGGCTGGTCCCGTCGGGGCGCCGGGCCGCGAGACGATCGCGTAGGAGAGGGGGCCTGTCCGCTTGGCCATGAGGCCGGTGCCGGAGAGCAGGCGGGCCAGCGCTTCGTCCACGCTCATCTCGCCGCGCACCATGTTGGTGCGGACCGAACGGGTCAGGCGGCGCGCGGCAACGATCTGGATGTCGCCCTGGCGGCCGAGCTGGCTGATGGCGGTTTCGGCGGACTGCGCCTCGATGGAGAATTGGCGGGTCTGCGCTTCTGCCCGGACCGGCGAAGCCGCGATGCAGACGATGGCAGAAGACGCGAACAAGGCTCCACGCAAAGTGGAAATATTCATTTTTTCCTCCCCGTTTTCGGCGCTTTTCCAGCGCGCTAATTCTTAGATACCGGTGTCAGAAAAATCCTTCCGCCGGCATCGAAAATAGTCGGTCATTTTATCCGGATGACATCGGCGTCGCTGCTGTCCACGGAAACGCCCAGGCTGGTCTTCACCGCTTCGGCGAAGCCTGCCGGATCGTTGATCCGGAACAGGCCATCGAGCTCTTCCTGTGCGATGCGCGGGTCCGCGATGATGATCTGGCGCGCATTGTAGCGGTTGAATTCCTCGGCGGCATTGGCAAGCGAGCGCCCGTTCAGGTCGATCATCCCGCTGCGCCAGGCCAGCGATCGGTCGACCGAGGACGAGATGTCGGTTTCATAGTCGATCACGGCATGGGCGCTGATCATTACGCGGTCGCCCGCCGCCAGTCGCATGCGCAGGCTGCGATCCCCGTCCGACCATGTCTCGACCACGCCTTCGGTCACCTGCACTTCGACACCCGTCTCGCGGCGGCGCACGGAGAAGGCCGTACCGACTGCGCGCACCCGCACTTTGCCGGCCGCCACCACGAAAGGCCGGCGGGTATCCTTGGCGACTTCGAACCACGCCTCGCCTTGGGTCAGCTCGACCTGCCGCGACTGCTGCGCCATCGCGACGGTCAGGTTGCTGCCCGAATTGATCGTCATCACCGAGCCGTCCGACAGCGGCAGCCGCCGGATCTCGCCGACCCTGGTCGCGTAGGCGGCAGGTCCTTCGCTCCACCGCACGGCACCGAATACACCGACCACCGAGGCGGCCAGTCCGGCAAGCGCCGCGCGGCGGCCCCAACCGGACGACGCGCCGGACTCCGCCGCATCATCTTCGTCTTCAAGCGGAAGCTCTTCTTCGGCAGTGGCCGGCGCGAGGGCGATCCAGTGCGCCTGCATCCGGAGCAGCAGGCCTTGCCGCAGCGGGTCTTCGGCAAGCCAGGCCTGAAGTTCGGCCTCATCCGTCGCGCTCCAGTCGCCCGCGTCCATGCGCGCGATAAATATTGCGGCCGCGTCGCGCGCCGTGTCAGCCGACGTGCTTACCACGACCGTGCCTCCTTGCGCTCGCTGCCCAGCAGCAGGTCTTCGCCGCGCGTCTCCGCCTGCGTCCAGGCCTCGCGGATGGCGCGCACGCCGGTCCACACCTGCTTCTCGACGGCCTTCTCGGTAATCCCCAGATGCGCGGCGATTTCCTTCTGCGACCAGCCCTCGATCTTACGCAGCTCGACGACTTTGCGGCAGCGCTCGGGCAACTGGTCTATGATCGCCATCACGCGCTCATAGCTGATGCGGCTCGCCGCCTGGGCCTCGGGGGACGGGGTTGCCTCGTCCTGCCAGGTGTCGATCACGCTGAGCGCTTCCAGCGCGACGACCTGCTGCCGCTTCAGGCGGCGCAGCAACAGATTGCGGGCAGTGGCGAACATATAGGCAAGCGGCTGGTCGATATGGTCGACCGAGGGCAGCATGGCGATGCGGCAATAGGCTTCCTGCATGACTTCGTCGATGTCCTCGGGCGAAAGGCGTGAGCGCGCCAGCCACCGGCGGACCCGCGCCTCATGCGGCACGATCTCCCTGGCGACCCAGGTCGCGATCCGGCGCCTGCGCGCCAGTATCTCCGCCTCTGCTGACGTCTTCCCCTCCCGCATCGAGAATCCAGTCTCGCTTTGTCACCTATGAGACCTGAGCACGAGCAATCCTTCCGGCCTTCGGAAATTTTTCGGCTGGCCTGTCTGGGAGGAGAGTGCGCATGCCGCCATGCTGCGCCGGTAATAGCGGAACTTTGGCAGCCAGTTCGCCGCGCTTGTCTTCCGTAACCCGAGTGCGAACCTCAGAGCCAGGTGTCGCGCCACAGCGGTGCATGCGCTGCGGCGTTCGCGTCCCACAGATGGTGCTGATGAACATGCGCCCGGGCGAGACTTCCGATCTCGGCGGCCGGAAAGCCCGGGCTGGCGAACTGCAGGACCTTGTCGATCATCTCGCTGACGTCCAGGCCGAGATGGAGCGCGCCGCCATGGTCGAGCGTGCCGGCCGCGGCTGCGGAGGCGATCACCGGGCGCCCCATCGCCATCGCCTCCAGGATCGGCAGTGACGAACCGCCGGCATGGAGCCAGGGTGCCACCAGCAGAGTCGAGGCAGCGAGCCAGGGACGCTGGTCGCCCCGCGCGATCTTCACGCCTGGATAGCGCCGCTCCAGATCGGCAAGCCCGGCGGTGCCGGTGCCGGGAAGCAGGACGACCCGGGCATCGCCATGGACCGCGCGGACATGCGGAAGGACCGCTTCCATGAACCAGGCCGCGGAGGCGCGGTCCGCAGCATCATGCTGCTGCCCGATCACCCCGATCAGGATGCCGGGCGTCTCGAGCCGGCGGGTTACTGCCTCGGGCGCGAAATGGTGGGTATCGACGCGGTTGCCCACGACCCTTGCCTTGTCGCCGAAGCGCTCGGGCCGGTCCGAGCTGGCGAGGAGCAGCAGGTCGGATCGGGCTGCGGCGATATCCTCCTGTGCAGCGAGGCGCCGGGCAAGCCGCCGCCAGCCGAGCTTTGCGCCGATGCCGGCCGTGCGGGCAAAGGCGTCCGCACGCACCGACGGGGGCTCCATCAGGTCGACAACGAGACGCTGGGGCAGGCGCTCGGGTACCAGAAGCGCCATGCGCAGCGACTGAGCGAACACCGTGTCGACACGCCGTGCCGCGAGCGCCTTGCGGATCGCCGCGCGCATCTGCCCGTCCTCCGGGCTGATCATGCTGGACGGGGTGCCGCCCAGGTCGGCGGCCAGTCGTTGCGGCAGTCCCGGTGCCGAGCGCCACAGGATCGAACGCGTCGCGCACAGCCTGGCCAGGGCGTCCTTGCGCCGGACATCGTCGCGGTCGTCGGCGAAGGCGAGGAGATGGACGCGCCGCTGGCGCGCGACCTGGACGAGGAAGTGATAGCCGCGCACCCGGTCGCTGCGGCCCTGTGGGCATGGGACGGCGTCTGCAAGGAAGAGGATGTCGCCCATCGCCTCGTCAGGCCCGGCGCCGGAAGGGGGAGCGCCGCGGCGCCTCGCTGCTCATGGCGCAGTTGATATGCAAGGCAGTGCCCGCGCAAAAGCGCCCACCGCCCCGACGTTACAAGAGTTTACATGCCGGGCGGTTGGCAGGGCCCCGCACGGGGGCTAGCCGGATGACCATGTTCGGCATTAACCTTCTTCGTCGCGGACGACCTGGCCGCGGCTTTGGCCAGGATCAGGCAAGCGCGCGCGACGCCGAGCCGGGAGTGGAAGTGCGCGAGGGTATCGATCTCAGCTTCTCCTTCCGTACCGTCGATCGGCGAGCTTGGCGGGTCCAGGTTCTCTGGGAGGCGCTTGAGCTCCTGGCAGTCCGCGTGCCGCTGAGAGACGGCGATGCCGAGCACCTGCTTGCCAGCCGCCGCACCGAGCTCGAAATGGCGTCGCTTCGGATCATCTCGCGCGGGGCCGCGATCGACCGCAGCATAGTCGTCCGCGCGGCCGACGTGCGGATCTGAGCGCGGGAAGGGGCGGGGCAGGATGCGGATCGCGGTAGTGGATGACGACGAGAGCGTGCTCGACTTCGTCTGCAAGGCGCTGCGCGAGCGCGGCCATGGCTGCACCGGCTACGCGAGCGGCGCGGCATTCCTAGCCGCGCTGCGGCGCGAGACCTTCGACCTGATCCTGCTCGACTGGAACCTGCTCGACACTTCCGGAATGGACCTTCTGCGCACCGTGCGGGCGACGATCTCGGGTACGGTCGGGATCATCATGCTGACCAGCCGTTCGGACAAGGACGACATTGCAGGGGCGCTGCTGGCAGGCGCCGATGATTATGTCGTGAAGCCCGAAAGCGCACTGGTGATCGCTGCCCGGGTCGATGCGGTTCTGCGGCGCGCGGTGCCTGCGGCATCGCCCGAGCGGCTGACGCGTTTCGACGACTATGCCTTTGACCGGCTGACCGAGAGCGTCCGGATCGGCGACGAGGAAGTCTCGCTCAGCGCCAAGGAATTCCAGCTGGCGCTGCTGTTCTTCGAGAACCTGCACCGCGCCATGTCCCGCAGCTACCTGCTAGAGACGTTGTGGCAGAGCGTCGCGGATCTTCCGACCCGTACGCTCGACATGCACGTCTCGCGCATCCGCGCCAAATTGCGGCTCGTTCCGGAGAACGGCTTCCGCATTCTCGCGATTTCCGGATATGGCTATCGCATGGAACGGTTCGGGGGGAAGGACGCCGAATGATAGTGGTGGCGGCGCAGCTCGGAACTGCGCTCCTGGCGCAGACTGCGGCCCCGGCGCCCGAGGACGTGATTTCCTATCGGATTCGGAAGGGAGACACGCTGGACGCGCTGAGCCGCGCCTATCTGGTTTCCGAGCGCGACTGGCGCCAGCTCCAGCGCCTGGTCAAGGTTCGCGATCCCCGCCGTCTTCCCGCCGATCGCAGCCTCGCCATTCCGCGAAGCTGGTTGCGCTACCGGATCGAGCCGGCCCGGCTCGCCAGCTATCGGGGTATTGTGCGGATCGCTGCGGACGGGCGCAGCCTCCCGCTGGCTGCGGGCACCGAGATCGGCGAGGGAGCCGAGATCGCGACGGGCGCGAACAGCTTCGTGACCCTGATGCTGGCCGACCGCTCCAAGGTGGTGATCCCGTCGCAAAGCCGGGTCCGGGTCCGCGAGCTTCGTCGGATCCTGCTCACCGGCGCGATCGAGTATCGGATCGAGGTCCAGGCCGGGCGGCTGGAGACCAAGGTAACGCCGGTGGGCGATCCCTCCGGGCGCTACCGGATCAACACGCCGATCAGCATGACCGCGGTGCGTGGCACCGAATTCCGCATCGCCTATCCCGAAGGGAGTGCCGCCGCCGCGACCGAAGTGCTCGACGGCAAGGTCGCGGTGTCGGCCGCGCAGGGGAACGCCGAAACCCTGGTCGATCGCGGGTTCGGTGCCACCACGAGCGCGGCGGGCGAGAGCCGCATCGCGGCGTTGCTGGCGGCACCCGAACTCGCCGACCCCGGCCAGCTCCAGACGCGGGACGAGGTGTTGTTCAAGGCCGTGCCGCTGGCGGCTGCGGCGCGCTACCGGCTGGTCGTCGCAGCGGATGCCGGGTTCGTCGAGAACCTTGCCGAGCAATCCTCCGACACCGGTGTGTTCTCGTTCGCCGATATTCCCAATGGCACGCTGTTCGCGCGCATCTCGGCGATCGGCGCGGACGGCCTGGAAGGTCTCGCCCAGACCTATAGCTTCCGCCGCCAGCTCGCCTCGATCCATGCCGAGGTCGGGCAGAGCGCGGATGGCTTCCGCTTCCGCTGGTTTGGCGCGGGTGAGGGGCAACGGCGCTACCGTTTCCAGCTCTATCGCGGGCCGGGCGAGGGCAGGCCGCTGATCGACGAGGTCGGGCTGACCGAGGACAGCCTCACGCTGCAGAGCCTGCCGCCGGGCGTCTATAGCTGGCGCGTCGGGCTCGCGCAGAATGCGGACGGCGAGGAAATCGAAAGCTGGACCGATTTCGAGAAGCTGACCGTCTCGGCGCCCGCGCGGCCGCGAAAGCGCTGATCCTTGCTTCGCCGGCGCCTGCTTCTCGAATGGTGCGCCATCACCGTCTTCACACTGATCGTCGTGGCGGTGCTGTCGCTGACGCGCGCAACGGCGCGCGTCGACAATGCCTATTATGACGCGGTGATCGGCTACCGCGCGCCGCCGCCTTCGGACCGGATCCTGATTGTCGCGATCGATGACAGCAGCATCGCGTCGCTTGGCCGCTGGCCCTGGCCGCGCGGGCTGCACGCCGAAGCCGTGCGCAGGATCGCGGCGGCCCGGCCCGCGGCCCTCTCCTATGACGTGCTCTTCACCGAACCCGGCGCACAGACTGGCGAGGACGTGGCATTGGGGGCTGCCTTACACCAGGCACCCTCGGTGCTTCCCGCGCTCGCCGCGATGCCGGGGCGCGAAGGGCGCGAGATCGAGATGGTGCCGCCGATCGCCCCGGTCGCCGCGGGAGCCCGCGCGATCGGCCATGTCGCGCTTCCCCATGAGGAAGACAGCGCGGGCAGGGCAGCCCTGCTCGTGCTCGAGGATGGCCAGCGCACCTGGCTGCACGCCATGGAATGGACCTATCGCCTGGCGTTCGGGCACCCGTCGCCCGCCTTCGCTCGGGGCGAGGTCGCCGGGCGGGTACCCTTCCAGCCGCGTGCCGGCGCCTTTCGGACGGTGCCGTTCGAGGCCATTGTCCAGGGCTCGCTCCCGGCGGAGTTCCTGCGCGGCAAGATCGTCCTCGTCGGGTTGACGGCCGGCGGCCTTGGCGACCGGCACAGTGTGCCGATGCGTGAGGGTGGCACGCTCGCCGGTGTCGAGGTCCAGGCCAATCTGCTGAACGCCCTGATGACCGACCGGCTCGTGCACGAGGCGTCGCCGCTTGTCGGGCTGCTCGCGGCTTTGCTCCCGAGCCTCCTGCTGCTTCTGGGCTTCTGGCTGCTTCGTCCGACCCGCGCGCTGATCGCGGCATTCGCGATGATCCTGGCGATGCTGTTGCTGCCGGCGATCCTGCTCGTTTGGGGCGGGGTCTGGCTCGCCCCCGTGCCCGCGCTGGCCGGACTGCTGCTTGCCTATCCGCTATGGGGATGGCGACGGCTGCAGGCGCTGGACGCGTCGGTGGCGGCGGAGCTGCGCATCTTCGCGACCGAGGCGCTGGTGGTCCGCGAGCCGGCGGGCAGGCTGCTCGGCGATCCGATCGCCTGGCAGACCGCCCAGCTCAGCGCGTCGATCGCCCGGCTGCGCGACCTTCGCCGCATCATCGGCGATGCAGTGGAGGGCGTGGCCGATCCACTTTTCGTGACCGATATGGCCGATCGCGTGATCCTGGCCAATGGCTCGGCGCGGCTGCTGCTCGGCGTGGAGCCGGTCGGCCGGACGCTGGCGGCATGCCTGGGTGCAGTGCGCGAGGACCAGGAGCATGCGCTTGCCGGGCGGGTCTTCTCGCCGCGCCGCACGCCGCTATCCGATCGCGACGGCACGCAGCGGGGCTGGATCCTGCTGCTGGCCGAGATCACTGCCATCCGCGAAGCCGAACAGGCGCGCGAGGCCGCGCTCGAGTTCCTCAGCCATGATATGCGCTCGCCGCAGGTGTCGATCGTCACGCTGCTCGAGGGGGAGGGCGCCGGCACTATCGGTGCGGACCTGTCGCAGCGGATCGAGGCGAATGCCCGCCGGACGCTGGAGCTGGCCGATGATTTCGTCCAGCTGGCGCGGCTGGGACACCGGCGGTTCGCGCCGGAGGAGACCGATATCGGCGATTCCCTTGCCGAGGCGATGGACGCGCTCTGGCCACAGGCTCGCGCCAGGGGCGTCCGGATCGTCGCCAGCGGCCTCGACCAGCCGCATTGCGTCCTCGGCGAGCGCGATGCGCTCACCCGGCTCTTCGTCAATCTGCTCGGCAATGCCGTCCGGTTCAGCCCGGCGGGCGGCGAGGTCCGGTGCGGCGTCGGCACGAGCGAGGACGGTGCCTGGCACCTGGCCTATGTCGAGGATGACGGGCCGGGTATCGATCCGGTTCGGGCCGAGAGCCTGTTCGAGCGCTTCGCGGGGACCGAAGGGCGCGGGGTCAGTGCCGGGCTTGGCCTCGCCTATGTCCGCGCCGCGGCAGAACGGCATGGCGGCACTGTCGAGCATGTCGCGCTGCTCCCGCACGGCGCTCGGCTGCAGGTGCGCCTTCCCGCTCTCCCGTCCGGCTAGCGCGCCAGCGCCGCTTCGGCGAGCCCGTCGACCAGGGCGGGCGTGGGCGTGCCGCAGCGCCGGGTTTCGGCGTCCCGCCGGTACAGGACTTTCCCGGTCCGTCGCTCGATCATGGCCACGGACAGGGCATAGCGCCGGCGCTTGCACAGGCTGAGCATGTCGCGCCGGGGGGCTGCGCCGGCCAGCGCGATATCGGTCTCGCTCGACGCCAGGGCGACATCGACCCGATAGGCCGCATCCGTCGCCTGGCGAAAGCCGCGCGCCTCCAGCAGCCGGGCGACTGCCGCATCGGCGCCCAGCGCATGGCTGCGATCCTCGCTGACCAGCAGGAAGCTCTTCGGACCGCCGACAGGCAGGGTTCCGGCCACCGCGCCGCGGGTCTCGTATCGCGGCGCACATCCGCCGATCGACAGGGCGATCAACGATAACGCCAGGATCTGCGGTCGCCGGTGGCGGCGCGAGGGGTCAGGACGACGGTTCGGATGTGGTGGCGGCAAGCGCATGCACCTGTCTCTCAAAGGAGGCGGCGAGGCGCAAGCGCCGCTCGCGCGCTTCGGTGGTGACCGCACGCGATGCGGCGGCGCATTCCTGGGCGTGGCGCAGCGCCAGGAAGCGCTGGTGGCGGGACTGTTCCGGGGTCACGAGGAAAGATCTTCCGGGCGGAGCAGGATCACGCCTTCGTGCAGGTCACCCCGCTCGAGCGCTCCGCGTGCCGCCCGCTCGAGCGCCGGCAGCCGGTCGCGGACGAGCAAGGTCGCATCCTCGCACGTGCGGACCCGTGCTTCGCGCGGGCCTGCCAGGGCCTCGACGCTGACATGGACCGGAAGCTCCTGGCCATTCTCGGTCCGCAACATGAATTCCGCCGTTTCCAGGTCCTCCGACACGAGGATGACGGCGGGCGCCGGCGCGGCGGTCGTCGCTTCGATAAGCCGCCATAGGCGGCGAAATGCGCCCCGCGCCATCTCAGGACCTGCTCGGCTCGGGGGCGGGCAGCTGGATTTCGCACCGCGCTGGGGCCATGCTGGTGACAGGATCTGGCTTGCCCATCCGATATGCTCCTATGCGATAGACCCGGAGCTCGATTTATCGTGAGGAAGTTTGTGCAACCAGCGGAATTAGCAGGGATTTTGTAAAATCACGTAACGGGCTAGGCTTGGTGCGCCATGGCGAGGTACTTCAGGGGCACGCGCCGGGATTGGCTGTTGCGCTCTTCTTGAGCGGGATTTTGAGCGCATATAGCAACGTAATTGGGTGATCTTCGTCAGATTTGACGAAATTGCCTGCAATATGTTGCTATCCCGGCAACGCGCGATAGGCTCGTCTCGATAAGCAATAACTGCTGGAGGGATCGGATGCGCGTCGTGGAAGCCACTAGCCGGCGAGCGGTGCTCGGGATGGGGGCGCTGCTGACCGGATCGGTCGCTGTCGCCGCGCAGGCGCAGACTGCGCCCTCCAATGGCCTGCTGGCCTTTGCCCAGGATGCGCGCGAGCCCGATCTCGTCCTGCCGCTCTGGCCGGAGGGCAAGATGCCCGGCGGCCCCATTCCCAACATCACCGAGCGCATCGACGATCAGACCGACAATGCCGGCCTGCGCTACCGCGTGGCGGAGCATGTCACCCGGCCGACGCTGTCCTATTTCGCCGCGACCAACTCGACCGGCGCCTCGGTGCTGATCCTGCCCGGGGGCGGCTATTCGCGCGTCGGCATCGATCGCGAGGGCTATGAGACGGCGCGCTGGTTCAATGCCCAGGGCATTGCTGCCTTCGTGCTGCGCTACCGGCTTCCCGCAGACCGTTGGGGTGGTGGCGCACTGGTCGCGCTGCAGGACGCGCAGCGCGCGATGCGGCTGATCCGCGCGGGCGGCAAGTGGAGCGTCGATCCAAAGCGCGTCACCGTCTGGGGCGGGTCCGCCGGCGGCCATCTCGCGATCAGCCTGTGCGTGAAAGTCTATGATCGCACCTATCCGGTGATCGACGCGATCGACCGGCTGCTCACCCGGCCCGACGGCGCGATCCTGCTCTATCCGGTCGTGTCGATGGGGGCAGGGGCGCATACCGGCTCGAAGCTGGCGCTGCTCGGCGCCGATGCCTCGGCTGCCGATGCCGCCGCCTGGTCGTTCGACCAGCGCGTGCCGGGGATCACTCCGCCGATCTTCCTCGCCCATGCGGTGCACGACCGGGTGGTGCCGGTCGATCACGCGCTCGCGTTGTTCGGCGCGGTGCGCGGATCGGGCGGGTCGATCGACATGCATCTGTTCGAGGATGGCGCGCACGGCCTGGGCCTGCGCGGCGATCCGGTCTGGCCGATGTCCGACTGGCCCAACCTTGCGCGGCGCTGGCAGGTACGGAACGGGCTGGCCTGATACGTCACTCCGGGCAAGCCCGGGGTGAAGAAGCTAAGCGGGCCGTAGCTCCGACTTCGGCTGGCTGCGCAGTGCACCCCAGGCGATCAGCATCGCCAGCGGATGCAGGCACCCCATCAACAGGAAGATCTGCCCGTAATTGCCCGACTGGGCGAGGTGCCCTACGATCTGCGTCGAGAAGATTCCGCCCAGGCCGCTGCCCGCCGCAACGATGCCGAACACCGTGGCCACCACGCGGGTCGGGTAGAGATCGACCACCAGGGTGCTGAGGTTGATCTGGAAGACGAGGTGCGCGAACGCCACCAGGGCCGCGAGCGCATAGGTCGCTTCGATCCCCGGGCTGGTCGAGATCAGCATGCCTGCCGGTGCCAGCACCGCGGCGACCGCAAGGCCGGTGAGGCGGCTGTTCGGCGGAGTCATGCCGCGCTGGATCAGCCTGCCCGAGAAGATGCCGCCGCCGATGCTGCCGATGTCGGCTGCGAGGTAGACGATCCACGCCGTCGCCGCGATCGTCATCAGGCTGAGCTCGCGCTGGTCGGCGAGATATTTGGGGAACCAGAACAGGTAGAAATACCACACCGGATCGGCGAGCATCCGCGAGAGGGCAAAGCCCCACAATGGTCGCTCCCGCAGGATCGCGCGCCACGGCGTCGGCTCGGCCGGGCCCGCCGCCTTTTCCTTGCGGCGTGGATAAATGGCGAGCCAGGCGACTAGCCAGACGAACCCCATCGCGCCGGTCACCACGAATGCCGCGCGCCAGCCATAGCTCAGCGCCAGCCAGCCGATCAGCGGTGGCGCGATCGTCGCGCCCACCATCGCGCCGGCAGTGTAGGTGCCGAAGGCGAAGCCGCGTTCGCGCGGCGGGAAATGCTCGGAGACTGCCTTGGGCCCGGCGGTGTAGTTGCCCGCTTCGCCCAGCCCGAGCATCGCGCGGGCACCGCCCAGCGCTCCGGCGCTGCGGACAAAGCCCGTTGCCATGTTGGCCAGCGACCACCAGCCGACGAACAGTGCCAGCGCCGTCCGGGTGCCGAGCTTGTCGGTCAGCCAGCCGGCGACGAGATAGGCGATCGTATAGGCGATCAGGAACAGCTGGACGACATGCGCATAGCCGATGTCGTCCATGCCCAGGTCGCGCTGCACCATCGGCGCGAGGATCGAAAGCGTCTGCCGGTCGACATAGTTGAGCACGGTCGAGGCGAAGAGCAGCGCGAGGATCGCCCAGCGCAAAGGGTTCGGCGATCGGGTCTCGCCGATGGGCACAGCCGGGTCGGACATCTAGCCTCCTATTTCGGGCGCGGCCTCGCGCAGCGCTGCGACGAGCGGCTCGGTCGCCGCTTCTGGAATCCATCCGGAAAGCGCGATGCCGGCGTGCGCCGGATCGCCGGTCGACACCGCGACGACGTGGTGGTCGCGTTCGTCGGCGACATGGACACGCGCATAGCCCAGCCGCCGGACCTCGGCGAGCTTGGCCAGCAGCTGCTCGATGCCCTCGGGGAACATCGGGATGTCCTTGTCGCGATAGGTGTCGCGCACCTCGTCGTCGTCGAGCTCGGAGAGCAGGACCATGCCGATGCCGCTGGTCGTGGCGGGGAGCAGGCCGATACGGCCCAGCCCGCGCGAGGCCTCGATCCCGGGCGGGGCGTGGAACAGGTAGCTGACGCTGTCGCCCCACAGCACGCCGAGTGCCACCGTGTGGCCGAAGCGGCGCAAGCCCTCGAGCACCGGCAGCGCGCGGTTGATCAGGCCCGATGCGAACAGGCTCTGCGCGGCGAGCACGTGCATGCCCGCGCCGGCGGTGTACTTCCGGTTCGCGGTCTGGCGGGCGATGCCGAGATAGGCGAGCGTCTTGAGCAGCCGGTTGATCTTGGTCGGGTCGGCATCGAGCCGTCGGGCCAGCTCGCGGCAGCCGACCGGCTCGGGCGAAGTTGCGAGTGCCTGGAGCGTGGCGATGCCGTCGATCAGGCTCTGGTTCGGCTGGGCGTTGGGTTTAGCGCGCATGGTTGCATCCTATGCACCCGAGCGTGCGCGCCGCATAGCTCACGCCACCAGCTCCGCATGATCCCAGAAGCGCGCATTGGGCTCTACGCCGAGGCCTGGCGCGGAGGGCAGGGCATAGCCGCCCTTGCCATGCGCCATATCGGTATCGAGCAGCGCCAAATTCCGCTCGAACACCGAATGCTGCCACTCATGCTTCCACAGGCCGGGGATCGTCGCCGAGGCCTGGAGACCGGCGGCGAGGAAGATGCCGGTGCCCACCGTCGCGTGCGGCGCCACCGCGACGCGCTTGGCGGCGGCGATGCGCGCGATGCGGACGAACTGGGTGATGCCGGTATGGCCCATCTCGGGCTGGATATAGGCGAGTGGCCCGGCGGCAAGCCGGTTGGTCGCCTCATATTCGGTATACCATTCCTCGCCCGCGGCGACCGGCACGGTGCTGGTTGCGGCTAGATGGGCGAGGCCGGCAATGTCCTCGGGCTTGACCGGCGCCTCGACGAAGCCGGGGCGATACGGTGCCAGATTCTCGATCAGCTCGGCGGCCTCGGCGGGCGAGAATTTCCAGTGCAGGTCGATCAGGATCTCGGCCTTGTCGCCCAGCGCGTTGCGGAGCGCCGCCATCTCGGCGACGATTCCCTCATGGCTGACCACCGCGGCGAACTTGAACGCATCGATCCCGCGCGCCTGCCATTCCTTCGCCAGCACCACGCGATCTTCGAGCGTTGCGGCAGGAAGGCCCGAGAGATAGCTCGGGATGGTGGCATGCACCGTCTCGCCGATCAGGTCGCGGACCGGCTTGCCCTCGGCCTTGCCCTTCAGGTCCCACAGCGCGATGTCGATCGCCGCGATCGCATCGACATGGAAGCCGCCCCAGGCGCCGCGCACGCGCATCAGCCCGTAAAGCAGGTCCCAGGTCGCGCCGATATCGGTCACGTCCTCGCCGATCAGCGCCGGCGCAAGCAGGTCGTTGACGATCTCGCAGGTCGCCTTGGGCGCGCAGATCCCATAGGTCTCGCCCCAGCCCACGCTGCCGTCCTCGGCGGTGACGCGCACCACGATCGAGCGGTCGACCGTCGGGTAGATCGTGCCATTGCCCTTGCGCACGATATAGCCGCGCGCGTTCACGCGCTCGCCCTCCGCGAGCGGCCCGAGATAGGGCGTATCGCGGGGGACGGTGACGACGAACGTGTCGATCGCGGCGATGCGCATGATCAGGCCAGGGCTCCCTGCGGTGCTTCCATCGGCAGCAAGTCTGCCAGCCGGTCGAGCAGCGCGTCCAGTTCCGCGCGATCATAGCGGTCGAGTTCGGGTCCCGGCGCACGCACATAGGTGCTTTCGATCAGCCCGCGGCGCTGGAGCACGGCCTTGGTCAGCCGCCAGCGGAAGATCGCCTGCATGTTGAGCAGGGGCAGCGTGCGCTCGAACAGGTCGCGTGCCTTGTCCTCTTCGCCTGCCGCATAATCGGCGAGCATGCGGACGTGCAGCTCGGTGATCTCGCAGGCCGGCATCGTGCCGCGTGCGCCGCGGGCCAGCTCGTCGATCACATAGCGCGCGCCGGCGCCGCCGAACACGGCCTCGAGCGAGTCGCCGGCCAGCTCGGTGAGGCGGGTGATGCGCTGGCCCGAGGGCGGCGCTTCTTCCTTGACATACTTGATGCCCGGTACCTGGTGCGCCAGCTCGGCGACCTGCTCCAGCGGCATGCCGATGCCCATCGGGGCAGGGGCGTTCTGCAGCATGATCGCGATGCCCGATCCCTGGTGCGCGGCCTGGAAGAAGTCGGCCATCGCGGCAAGGTCGCCGGCAAAGGTCTTGGGGGTCAGGATCATTGCTGCCGAGGCGCCGGCCTTCGCGCCGGCCTCAGCATAGGCGATCGCCTCGTTGGTATCACCGGTGCTGCCGCCGACCACGAACGGCACGCGTCCGTCCAGCCATTCGCCGATCCGCGCGGTGAGGTGGAGGCGCTCCTCGACGCTCAGCATGTCGTACTCGCTGGCGAGGCCCGGGAAGACCACGCCCTGTGCGCCGGCGGCGACAATATAGTCGAGCACGCGGCGCATGCCGGTTTCGTCCACCGCGCCCGAATCAGTGAAGATCGTCGGCAGAATCGGCAGCACGCCTTGTAGCTGGGTCACGTCCCCTCCGGAGTATTTTGTTGCTATATTTGTCATATGAGCCCGCTTTTCACCCCTTGTCAATCGCAGTGTTGCGCTGGTGTCACGCTTTTCGGCTCTCAGAACGAGAGTGTTGCGCGATCCCTATTGTTGCTTTAGTAGATACGTCAAGCGGAAGCCAAAGGCATAAAGTCTGGGCCCGCCAACCGCCGGGTTGATAAGGGGAGAGGATATGAAGAATCGCATCGTCCAGCGTCTGCTGGTGACCACCGTTCTGGCATCGGCCGCCGCGTTCGCGGTGCCGGCTGCGGCGCAGACCGACTCGGCCGCGCCGGCTGCCCAGGCTGCCGATCCTGCCGAGGCGCAGGATGACGGCGCCATCGTCGTCAACGGCATCCGCCAGAGCCTTGGCGCCGCCCGCGACATCAAGCGCGACGCGATCCAGTTCGTCGACGCCATCGTCTCCGACGACATCGGCAAGCTGCCCGATCGCAACGTCGCCGAATCGCTCGCCCGCGTCTCGGGCATCCAGGTCGATCGCGGCATCGCCGAGGGCACCAACGTCTCGGTCCGCGGCCTTCGCCAGAACGTCTATCTGTTCAACGGCCGCGAGATCGTCGACGCCACCGGTCGTGGCGGCGTCGGCCTCGATCAGCTCGGCAGCTCGACCTATGGCATCCTCTCGCTGGTCCCGTCGGAGCTGATCTCGCGCCTCGAAGTCACCAAGCTCGCCGGCGCCGACGACATTGCCGGCGCGCTCGGCGGCATCATCGACATCAACACGCGCAAGCCGCTCGACGGCCCCAACAGCGTCGCCCTGCGCGCCGGCGCCAGCTACGACACGCTGACCGAGAAGCCGAGCTACGAGCTGTTCGGCCTGGTCTCGCAGAAGTTTGCCGGCGACACGCTGGGTGTGCTGGTCTCGGCCTCCTACGGCCGCCGGCGTCTGTCGCAGCAGGGTCTCGATACCTTCTCAGGCTATACGCAGTACACGTCGGGTGGCGTCACCCGTTTCGGCCATTCGGACGTGCGTCCGGAGGAAATCGACGAGAAGCGTACCAAGTTCGGCCTCGACGGCGTGATCCAGTGGAAGCCGGGCCCGGGCGTCGAGATCACCCTCGACAGCTTCTATTCCAAGCTGATCTCGGACCGCGAGCGCTACTGGATTTCGTTCAACCCGCAGACCGGCCTGACCAACGCGACCTATTCGCCGAACAACGTGCTGATTTCCGGCACCTCGAGCGCGCCGGTGCTCACCAACAGCGAGTTCGCCTATACCAAGGCGGACACCTGGTCCTCGGCGCTGAACGGCAAGTTCGATGTGGCGAGCTGGCTTAAGGCGAGCGCGGAAGTGTCGTACAACCGCTCGACCTCGAGCTACGACCAGAATTATCTGCGTCTCCAGCCGCTCACCACGATCACGCCGAGCACGACCTTCGACTTCTCGAAGGGGGATCTGGGCGCCTATTCGATCAGCGGGATCAACCTGAGCGATCCGGCGCAGCTGCGCTTCACCATCCTGTTCGACAATCTCTATCGGGCGAAGACCGAGGCGACCGCCGCGCGCACCGACTGGAGCGCAGATCTGGGTGGCGGCTTCCTCGACAAGCTCAATGTCGGCCTGCGCTATCAGAAGCTCGATACGCGGGTGAATCCGTCGCTTGCCGATATCCGCCCGACCGGCGGCATCGTCGCGACTTCGCTCTCGCAGTACCTGACCCTGCGCTCCAATCCGAAGTTCGCCGAGGGTGACTTTGCCGGGCTGACGCGCACCTTCCTGGCGGGCAACGACACCATTGCCGGAGGCTGCGGCGCCTGGACCACGGTGACCGCGGTGTCGCAGGCGGCTGCCTGCCTCAACCCGACGGGCACCGCCACCGCGCTCGCCGGCACCTATCGGATCAAGGAGAACTTCACCGAGGGCTATGCCAAGCTCGACTTCCGCGTCGAAGGTGGCTTCGATCTCGCCGGTAACATCGGTGTGCGCTACCTGCACCGCGACATGACTTCGGTCGGCAACCTGATCGGCGCCACCGGCGGCGTCACGCCCGCCACCTTCGAGCGCACCGATGACGAATGGCTGCCCTCGGCCACCGTCCGCCTGACCGTCGCTGACGGCATGATCGTGCGCCTGGGTGCTGCCAAGGTCGTCGCCTTCCCGAACACCGCCGATCTCAACAACGGCGTCACGCTCAACAATACCGCGATCTTCGTCGGCGGCGTGCAGACCACCCCGGGCACCGGCAGCGGCGGCGCGCCGAACCTCAATCCGTTCAAGGCCAACCAGTTCGACGCCTCGTTCGAATATTATTTCGGCCGCCAGGCGCTGTTCTCGGTCGGTGCCTTCTACAAGGACGTCTCGACCTTCATCGTCGCCAAGCAGAGCCCGGAGACGTTCAACAACGTCAACTATCTGATCAACCGCAAGATCAACGGCGACGGCGCCAAGGTGAAGGGCGTCGAAGCGCTGCTCCAGCTGCCCTTCTACTTCCTGCCGGGCGCGCTCGACGGCTTCGGTATCGTCGCGACCTATTCGTACATCGACTCCTCGACGCCGATCCGCGACGCGGTGGGCCGCGTGCTCGCCTTCCCGGGCCTGTCTAAGAACAACGCCAATCTGGTCGGCTATTACGAGAAGGGCCCGGTCAGCATGCGCGTCGCCTATAACTGGCGCGACGATTATCTGGTCGGCCTCTCGGGCGCCAACACCGGCATCTACAACGACTCCTACACCGATCTCTCGGCCACCTTCCGGTACGACATCTCGAAGAACTTCTCGCTGAACCTGGAGGCGAACAACCTCCTCAACGAGCACCAGCGCACCTATGACGGCTCCTCGGAGGCGCTGCGGACGAACCTGTTCTTCGGGCGCATGTACAAGGCCAGCATCAGCGCGAAGTTCTGACGCTGGCCGGAGGGAGATCGAGCGTGAGCGATTTGGAGCTGGGTGGACGCACGGCACTGGTTACCGGTGCCGCGAGCGGGATCGGCGCGGCGATTGCGCGGCGGTTCCGGGCCGCCGGGGCCAAGGTCGCCGGGCTCGATCTCCAGCCCGCGGCCGATGCGGACGAGGCGGTGGTCGCCGATCTCCGCTCGGATGCGGGTGTTGCCGAAGCGATGGCGCGGCTGGGGGAGGTCGACATCCTCGTCCACGCCGCCGCCATCTCTGTTCATGGCGGCACGATCGACACCGATCCCTCCGCCTGGGCCGACATCTATGACGTGAACGTGGTCGGTGCGGTGCGGCTGATGCGCCATGCGGTGCCGGCGATGCGGGCGCGGGGCGGGGGATCGATCCTGCTGCTCTCCTCGGTCAACGCCGGGTTCGCGACGCCGACCCTGGCTGCCTATGCGGCGTCCAAGGCGGCGATCGAGAGCCTGACGCGCACCGCCGCGCTCGAATTCGCGCCCGACGCGATCCGGGTCAACGCGATCGCGCCTGCCTCGGTCGATACGCCGCTGCTGCAGGATTCGTTCGATCGTGCCGAGAACGCGCAAGCGGCGCGCGCAGCAAATGTGCTGCGCCATCCGCTCGGCCGCCTCGGCACGCCCGGGGACGTCGCCGAACTGGCGCTGTTCCTCGCCTCGGACCGGTCGAGCTGGATCACCGGGGCCATTCATCCAATTGACGGGGGTGCAAGTGTCACACGCCGCTGATGCCGAGATTGTCGGCGTCAACTGGGGAAGCTCGAACTTCCGCGCCTGGCGCATTGCTGGTGACGGCAGCGTGCTCGACGAGATCGTCGCCGCCAAGGGTGTCGCCGGGCTGAGCCGGGAGGGCATGGCCGAGGCGATGGCGGCGCTCGCCGCGCGCTGGCCCGACCATGGCCCGATCTACGCCTCAGGCATGATCGGATCGAATATCGGCTGGGCCGAGGCGCCCTATGCGATCGCGCCCGCCGGCATGGCCGATCTCGCCCGCGCCGCTATCCCCGCGCAGATCGGCGACAGCCCGGTGCGGATCGTGCCCGGTATCGCCTGCCGCCGCGCGTTCGACGGCGCCCCGGACATCCTGCGCGGCGAGGAAACCGAGCTGCTCGGGCTGATGGAGCTGGCGCCGGGTGACGGTATCGCGGCGTTGCCCGGCACGCACACCAAATGGGTCCGCCGCGAAGGCGGGCGGGTCGGCGACTTCCTCACTGCGATGTCCGGCGAGATCTTTGACCGGCTGACCGCCCAGGGCCTGCTCGCCTCGATCGTCGAGGGCGAGGCGGCGGATGGGCCGGCGTTTCTCGAAGGCGTCGCGCGGGGCCGTGCGGGCGGACTCGGCCTGTCGAGCTTGCTCTTCGGTGCCCGTGCCCGGGTGATCCGCGGTGAACTCCAGCGCAGCGATGCGGCCTCCTATATCCGCGGCCTGCTCATCGGCGCGGAGATTGCCGACGCGCTCGCGGCCTTCCCCGAGATGGGGGAGGGCGTGGTGCCGTTGATCGGCAACGGCCCGCTGTCGCGCCTCTATGCCTCGGCACTGGCCTCGGTCGGGATCGAGACCGAGCTGGTCGAATCCCGCCGGGCCTGCCTGCTCGGCTTCCGGGCGATCCACCGGGCCACGATCGGGTGAGTCCGGGCGACCGGCTCGATGCGGCGCTGGCCGAGCTGCCGATCGTCGCGATCCTGCGCGGCCTGCGCACCGAGGAAGCGGTCGCAGTGGTCGGCGCGCTGTACGATGCCGGCATCCGCGTGGCGGAAGTGCCGCTCAACTCGCCCGATCCCTTCGAGACGATCGCCTTGCTCTGCCACGCGTTCGGCGACCGCATGGCGATCGGGGCCGGGACGGTCACCGACCCGGAGCAGGTCCGCCGCCTCGCCGAATGCGGTGCGACGCTCTGCGTCTCGCCCAACACCAATCCGGACGTGATCGCCGAGGCGATCCGGCTGGGCCTTGTCCCGCTGCCCGGTTGCGCCACCCCGAGCGAAGCCTTCGCCGCGCTCTCCGCGGGGGCGACGCACCTCAAGTATTTCTCCGCTGCAGGGCATGAAAGCGACATCGCCGCGCTGCGCACCGTGCTGCCCAAGGGCGTGACGCTGCTGGCGGTCGGTGGCGTCGGCCCGGCGAATATCGCCACACTGCGCGAAGCGGGCTGCGCCGGCTTCGGCATCGGTTCGGACCTCTACAAGCCGGGCCGCTCGGCGGAGGAAGTGGGCGCCCGCGCCCGCGCGCTGATCCACGCGATCCGTCATGCCCCGCGCCCACGGTTGCTTGCCAACCCCGGCGCGATCATCGGCGAATCCCCGGTGGTTCAGGACGGCGCGATCATCTGGACCGACCCGGTTCGCCGCCGGATCTATCGCTTCGCCGAGGGTGAGGTGACCGAGCAGCCGACCGACCAGCAGCTCTTCGGCCTAGCCCACCTTCCCGATAGCCGCATCGCCGGCACGCTCGAGAGCGCCTTCTGCACCCTCGACGGCATCACCGGCCCCGCCGCCGATATCGGTGCCGGCTGCCGCTTCAATGACCTGACCGCCGACCCCAAGGGCGGCCTGTGGGGTGGAGTGATGCACAAGGCCATCCTCAGCGGCCGCGGCGCGCTATTCCATGCCGCCGGCCCCGAGGCGGAACCGCGCTGCGTGGCGGACGGCCTCGGCGTGCCCAACGGCATGGCTTTCTCGGACGACGGCAAGACCCTGTTCGTCATCGACACGCTCTCGCGCACCCTGATCGCCTATCCCGCCGACATCGACGCCGGCACGCTCGGCGAGCCGGTGATCGTCAGCGATTTCATGAATGTCCCCGGCAAGCCCGACGGCATGACCCGTGGGCCCGACGGCCATTTCTGGGTAGCGATGTGGGGCGGTGGCTGCATCGCCGAGCTGGCGCCCGACGGCGCCCTGCTGCGCACCATCCCGGTGCCCGCGCCCAATCTCAGCAGCGCCGCGCTGGCTAGCGGCACGCTCTACGTCACCAGCTCGCGCATGCGGCTTTCGCCTGCCCAGCTCGAGGCTTTTCCCGCCAGTGGCGGGCTGTTCGCGATTGACCTGACGGGCGGCTGATCCGCCCGAAGCACCCGGTTCAAGGAGACGCGTACCGAGTAACCAAGTCCATAAAAACAGGAGAGAATGCCATGCGCTTGCGCTTGATTGCCAGCACAGCGTTGTTGTGCCCGCTTGCCCTTTTGACTCCCGCCACCGTGCACGCCCAGGTGTCGGTCGAGATGGTGCCGGCCGAGACCGACTCCTCTAATGCCGCCGCCTGGTGGCGGCCGATGGTGGTGAAGGGCAACACCACCTATGTCGCGTTCAACGCCCCCGGCGATACCGCCGGTACGCACAAGATCAAGATCGGCGTGAAGGTCGGCAGCGGCAACTGGACGATCGGCTATCTCAAGGACGAGAACGGCAACGTTTGGAGCCATGAGGACGATGTCGGGCACGACCAGCCGACGATTGCGGTGGACGGTGACGGCTATATCCATGTCTGGACCGATCACCATGTCGACGACTGGCGCTATTTCCGCTCGAGCGCGCCCAACGATCCCACCGGCATGCTCCGCCGCCTCGGCGAGATGCCCGGCACCGTCGGCGCAACCTATCCGATCGCCGAGCATGCGCCCAATGGCGATATCTACCTGATCATCCGCAACCACTATACCGGGGCGGGGCAGGGCGAGCTCTATCGCTGGAACAATGCCGCCAATAGCTGGTCGAAGATCGGCATCTTCGCCCGCGAGAACACCAATTTCGTTTATCCCGACGATCTCAAGATCGACGATGCCGGCAACGTCCATATCGCGTTCGAATGGGCCTATGGCCTGCCGCGCTCGCTGCGCCACTATGGCTCCTACCTGAAGTATGACGTCGCCGCCGGCGTGTTCCGCACCGCCAACGGCACCGCGCTCACCGGCCCGGCCACACGCGCCACGCCCAATCTGCTGTTCCAGGGCCTCGGCACCGGCGAGGTGTGGAACAACTCGAACGACGGCGTCGGCATCCAGGCGGCGGGGCTTACCGTCGACCAATATGCCCGGCCGAGCATCGCCTATCGCTACCGCACGGCCGGCGGCAGCAACGCGTCGAACTTCGACGTCTATCGCATCCGCTGGAACGGCGGCTGGGTCGACAAGGTGAAGATCTACACCGCGAACAACGACGTCCCCGCCGCGGTCGAGACGACGCATAACGGCACGCGGGCGCGGGTCTATTTCACCGTCGCGGGCACCGGCCTGATGGCGGCGGAAAGCCCGAGCTGGACGCCGCGCGTGATCGCGCCGTCGCAGAGCAAGGTGACGCGGATCTCGGGCATCCTCAAGACGACGACGGAGGACGTGATCTACGCCGCCGCGCCGACCGAGATCGATGCCAATCGCGGCCGCGTCTATGTCGTGAGCGTCGGCAACACGCTGCCCTGACCAGGGGAGCGCTTCGGCACATGCCCGCCGGAGCGCTCCCAACCGGGAGAACCGATATGCTGCGCAAGGCCCTGCTATGGCTGGTGCCGCTGACCGCGGTGGCGGCGCTGCTGCTGCTCCTGACCCGCACCGCCGATGCGCCGCCCGCCAGCGGCGCCGTGGTGGTCACGGCCACGCCGGAAGTCGCTGCTCCGCCAACGCCCATGCCCGAAGCGCCGCCGCCCGTGCTGAACCGGGTGGTGCTGGACGGCACGCACTCTACTGCGCGCTTTCGCCTGGCCGATGACAGCGAGCGGACCGTCGGGTTGAACACATTGCTGCAGCCCGGCTGGATGCTGACCGCGCTGGACTCGGGATCGGCCACCTTTGTCACGCCGAGCGGCGAGCAGCGTATCGCCTTGAGCGCGCCGCCGGTGGTCGAGGAAAAGCCCGTGGCCAGGACGGTGCTGGTGGCCAATGCCCCGGCAGTCGCCGCCGATGGCGAAGCGGTCAGCCGCTGCACCGATCCGGAGTGCTGACGCTCAGGAGGGGCGGCGGCTCAAATGGCGGTGCAGCGTGCTGCGGTGGATGCCCAGCCGCCGCGCCGCCTTGCTGATATTGCCGCCGGCCGCTGCCAGCGCGGAGTCGATCAGCTCGGCTTCCTGCTCCGCGAGTCCGCCGGGGGCGGGGCCGTCCGGCGTGAACGCGCGCACGGGGCGCTGCTCGACGCCGTGATCCCAGCGGCCGACCGCATTGGCGCCCGAGCGCAGGCGGAGCAGCACGTCGGTGCCATGCTGCGCGCGCTCCTCGAGCAGCTCCTCGGCTAGGCTTTCGTCGAGCGCGTCCCAATGGCAGCCGACCAGCGACAGGCCGCGGCGATTGCCGGCGACCAGCCGCTCCTCGCGGAACACCAATATGCCCTCGCGGCTGGTGCCGATCATCGCCGGATCGTCGTGGAAGCGCAGCACGCGACAGTCCTGGAAGCGCTGGCGGAACAGCCGGTGCTCGATCTGGTCCACTGCCATGCGGATCAGCCCCAGCGCATGGCTGTGCCCCACGCTCGAGGCACCCGAGATGTCGAGCGCGCCGATGATCGCGCCGCGCGGGTCCATGATCGGCGTCGCGGCGCAGCTCAGCACCCCGTGGCCGGCGAAGAAATGCTCCGATCCATGCACGGCGATCGGCCGGCGCTCGGCGATCGCGGTGCCGATCGCGTTGGTGCCGGTGCTTGCTTCCTTCCACGACACGCCCGGCCGCAGCGCCACCTGCGCCGCGCGCGAGGCGAAGCTGGTATCGCCCAGCGTGTCGAGGATCATGCCTTCGCCATCGGCGAGGATCACGACGCTGCCGGTGTCGCGCGCTTCGCTCGCCAGCGTCTCCAGCTCGGGACGGCACAGCCGGCGCAGCGCCTCATGCTTCTGGTGCAGTGCCCGCAGGTCGGTTTCGGAGAGCGGGGCGACCCGCGGCAGCGCGCGCTCGGCCAGCCCCAGATCGACGCAGCGGATCCAGCTCTGCAGCACGGGACGGCGCACATCGGCGACGGGGAGGGTGCCTTCGCCGAAAAAGGCGCGGCGGGCCAGATCGATCGATGCGCTATCCATGCGCTCATACCTCTCGCAGGACGCCTGGCGATTCTGGAAGCCGCGATTGCGTCGGATCAGGTGAGCCTACGCCAATTATGCCGTTAGGGAAGGGCCGACTCGACCGCGTCGTCCCGCATTGGCCCGCAACCGCCCGGGGCGCGAAAACCTGTCGCAGAGTGCGACACCAGGGCCCCGACCTGTTGCGCCTTGCGTCGCTCGCTCGGGATCCCGCCGCAAAATCCGCGCTGAAATGCACCGCTCGCTGCCGGCGCCGCTTGCCTGGCGCCGCCGGCAGGTTCCTGCTGGGCCCAACGAAAAGCCAGTAAGGAGAGGCAGGATGACCATCCACCAGCCGATTGCGGCGCGCGAAGCACCGTTCAAGGCACGCTACGGCAATTTCATCGGCGGCAACTGGGTCGAGCCCCTCGACGGCCGCTATTTCGACAACCATTCCCCGGTCGACGGCCGCCTGCTCTGCCAGGTCGCGCGCAGCCAGGCAGTCGATGTCGAGCGTGCGCTCGATGCTGCGCATGCAGCGAAGGACGCCTGGGGTCGCACCAGCCCGGCGGAGCGTGCGCTGATCCTTCATCGGATCGCCGATCGCATGGAAGAGGAACTCGCTGCGCTCGCCACTGCCGAGACTTGGGACAACGGCAAGCCGATCCGCGAGACGCTTGCGGCCGACATCCCGCTCGCGATCGACCATTTCCGCTATTTCGCCGGCTGCATCCGCGCCCAGGAAGGCGGCATCTCCGAGATCGACCACGACACGGTCGGCTATCATTTCCACGAGCCGCTGGGCGTGGTCGGCCAGATCATCCCGTGGAATTTCCCGCTACTGATGGCCTGCTGGAAGCTCGCGCCGGCGATCGCCGCGGGCAATTGCGTGGTGATCAAGCCCGCCGAGCAGACTCCGGCCTCGATCCTGGTCTGGGCCGAGCTGATCGGCGACCTGCTGCCGCCGGGCGTGCTCAACATCGTCAACGGCTTCGGCCTGGAAGCGGGCAAGCCGCTCGCCCAGAGCCCGCGCATCGCCAAGATCGCCTTCACCGGCGAGACGACCACTGGCCGGCTGATCATGCAATATGCCAGCGAGAATCTGATTCCGGTCACGCTCGAGCTGGGCGGCAAGAGTCCCAACATCTTCTTTTCCGACGTCGCGGCCGAGGACGACGACTTCCTCGACAAGGCGATCGAAGGCTTCGCGATGTTCGCGCTCAACCAGGGCGAGGTCTGCACCTGCCCGAGCCGCGCGCTGGTGCACGAGAGCATCTATGACCGCTTCATGGAGCGCGCGCTCAAGCGGGTGGAGGCGATGATCCAGGGCGATCCGCTCGACCCCCGCACCATGGTCGGTGCCCAGGCGTCGTCCGAGCAGCTCGAGAAGATCCTCTCCTATTTCGACATCGGCCGCGGCGAGGGCGCCGAAGTGCTCACCGGCGGTGCGCGCAACCGGATCGAGGGGCTCGACGGCTATTATGTGAAGCCGACCGTGCTCAAGGGGCACAACCGCATGCGGATCTTCCAGGAGGAGATTTTCGGCCCGGTCGTCTCGGTCACCACCTTCAAGGACGATGAAGAGGCGCTGCAGATCGCCAACGACACGCTCTACGGCCTCGGCGCCGGCGTGTGGACCCGCGACGGGACGCGCGCCTATCGCATGGGCCGGGCGATCCAGGCCGGGCGCGTCTGGACCAACTGCTACCACGCCTATCCCGCCCATGCCGCGTTCGGCGGCTACAAGCAGTCCGGCATCGGGCGCGAGACGCACAAGATGATGCTCGATCACTATCAGCAGACCAAGAACCTGCTGGTCAGCTACAGTCCGAAGAAGCTCGGCTTCTTCTGACTTCCCCCGGCGGCGCCATGATCACCCCCATGGCGCCGCCCCCTCCCGTTTCAGAACTGCAAGGAGAGAAGCCATGGCCAGGACCATGAAGGCCGCCGTCGTGCGCGAATTCGGCAAGCCGCTCACCATCGACGAAGTTCCGATCCCCGAAGTCAGCGACGGCATGATCCAGGTGGCGATCCAGGCATCGGGCGTCTGCCACACCGATCTCCACGCCGCCGAGGGCGACTGGCCGGTCAAGCCCAACCCGCCGTTCATCCCCGGTCATGAAGGCGTCGGCTTCGTCTCCGCGGTCGGCAAGGGCGTGAAGCACGTCAAGGAAGGCGACCGGGTTGGCGTGCCCTGGCTCTACAGCGCCTGCGGCTATTGCGTGCACTGCCTGGGCGGCTGGGAGACGCTGTGCGAGACGCAGCTCAACACCGGCTATTCGGTCAATGGCGGCTTCGCCGACTATGTCGTCGCCGATCCCAATTATGTCGGCCATCTGCCGGACTCGATCAGCTTCACCGAGATCGCACCGATCCTCTGTGCCGGCGTCACGGTCTACAAGGGACTGAAGATGACCGACACCCGCCCGGGCGACTGGGTGGTGATCTCGGGCATCGGCGGGCTCGGGCACATGGCGGTGCAATATGCCGTCGCCATGGGGCTTAACGTCGCCGCGGTCGACGTCGACGATGCCAAGCTCGACCTCGCCCGGCGGCTCGGCGCCACCGTCACGGTCAACGCCCGCCACGAGGGCGATCCCGCGGCGGCGATCAAGCGCGAGACCGGCGGCGGTGCGCAGGGCGCGCTGGTCACGGCGGTGAGCGAAAAGGCGTTCGAGCAGACGATCGGCATGATGGCGCGCGGCGGCACCGTCGCGCTCAACGGTCTGCCGCCGGGTGACTTCCCGCTCAACATCTTCGGGCTGGTCCTCAAAGGCATCACCGTGCGGGGCTCGATCGTCGGCACCCGGCTCGACCTGCAGGAGTCGATCGACTTCGCCGCGGCGGGAAAGGTCAGGGCGACCGTCTCCACCGCCCGGCTGGAGGACATCAACCAGGTGTTCGACCGGATGCACAAGGGGCAGATCGAGGGCCGCATCGTCCTCGACATGACCGCATGAGCGGCGCGGCCGGGGAGGGCTGGGTCGCCGCCACCCCGGCCGCGCTCGACCTGCTCGGCGAGATCGTCGCCGAGCATGGTCCGGTGCTCTTCCACCAGTCGGGCGGCTGCTGCGACGGCTCCTCGCCGATGTGCTATCCGCGGGACGGCTTCCGGATCGGCGACGCCGATGTCCTGCTCGGCACCGTGGCGGGCCAGCCCTTCTATATCGGCCGCCGCCAGTTCGATGCCTGGGGTGGCGCGGTGACGCTCACGCTCGATGCGGTGCCGGGGCGCGGCGGCATGTTCAGCCTCGACAATGGCCGCGAGCGCCGCTTCCTGATCCGCGCTGCCGCCTGCTTGCCGGGCTAGCCTTCACCGGGGAGCGGTGCTCTGCCCAGCGGCCCCGTGGTTGCGCAGCCGCGAGGTCTTGCCGATCCCCGGGTTGAACTGGTTGGCCGGGTCGAGTCCGCGATAGAAGTCCGCCAGCGGCGGCGCGGCGACATAGCTGTGGCCGACATTATGCTCGGCCGGATAGCGCGCGCCGCGTGCGTCCAGCCCCGCCAGCATCGCGTCCTTGAGCGCGTCGCAATCGGAGCCGGCGGCGACGACATAGTCCTGGTGCAGCACATGGCACAGGAAGTGGCCATAATAGATCCGGTGCAGGATCTGCCGGTCGATCTCGGGCGGCAGCGCCTCGAACCAGTCGCGGTCGTTGCGGCGCAGCGCGATGTCGAGCGAAAGCGTGCCCGCAACCTTTCCGGTATGGATGGCCTGGAAGCGCACCGCCGCGCCGGCGATCACGAAGCGGTGCAGGAACGCCTTCTTCGCCTCGCCATCGGTGCACTCGAAGAAATCGACGCCCGGATGCGCCGCGCGCCAGCTGGCGAGCATCGCCTGCGTCTCCTCCACATCGCCGCCCGACACCTTGAGCAGCAGATGGTGCGGGAAGCGCTTGCGCCATGTCCGCATCCGTTCGGGGAGATGATCGGGCAGCAGCCCGCCCATGGCGTGAAGCAGCCGGTCGATCGGGTTCGCCGGAAGCCACCTCTTCGCCAGCAGCGCATCGATCCGGCTCTTGAGCGCGAAGAAGCCCGGCAGCCGGTCGGTGCCCAGCTTCTCGATCAGCAGGAACTGGTCCTTGCCGTAGCGGTCCGCCAGGTCGAACGCTTCCTCGTGCAGATACTCGCCGGCGATCGGCAGGTTGCGCGCCTCGGTGAGGATCTGGCGGCGCAGCGTGGCGAGCGGCTCTGAGGTCGCGGCGCCGATATAGAAGGTGCGGGTCGCCGCCTCGATCGGGAAGGTGTCGAGCCGGACCGCGAAGACGGCGAGCTTGCCGGCCGAGCCCGAGGCCTCGAACAGGCAGCGCGGATCGGCATTGTGCCGCGCCGGGCTGTCGGCATCGACATCGCGGACACATTCGGCATAGCCGGGATCGCTGGCCGCGCGCCCGTCCGCCGGCACTGCCTCGCGCGGATAGTCGCCCGCATCCAGCCGGCCAAGGATTTCGAGCGGCGAACTGCCCAGCTCGATGCCGAGATGGTTGACCAGCTCCAGCCCGCCGTCCGCGGTCGAGCGGGCGAACAGCGCATATTGGGTGAAGGAAGGGCCACGCCGGACGAGCGATCCGCCCGAATTGTTGCAGACGCCGCCCACCACCGAGGCGCCGAAGCAGGAGGAGCCGATCACCGAATGCGGCTCGCGGCCGATCGGGCGCAGGCTCTGCTCCAGCGCATGCAGCGTCGCACCTGGCATGCACAGCACCTGGCTGCCGCCATTGATCGCGGTGATGCCCTTGATGCGCATCACGTTGATAAGCACCACCGGTCGGTCATAGCCTTCGCTGGCCGGAGTCGATCCGCCGGTCAGCCCGGTATTGGCCGCCTGGACGATGATCGCGAAGTCCGCTCGGGTGCAGCGCTCCAGCACTTGCCACAGCTCGACCAGCGAGCCCGGCAGGATGACGGCAAGCGCATCGCCGCCGCCGGACCGGAACGCCTTGCGGTAGACGCGGGTCGCGCTCGGCCTGGTCCGGACGAACCGGGTGCCGACCAGCGCGCGCAAGTCGGCGAGCGCGGCTTTTCCGGCGGGGAGAGGCTCGGCGTGAACAGCGGATTCCATGGAGGCGGGTCTCATATGAAACAGCGTTTGGCTAATGGAACGGCCCTGTACGTCGGCGGCATGCGCTTTGCCAAGTTTCGCGGTCGATCATCGTGCCGCCGGTCGATCAAGCTAAGCCGTGCATCGATCCATCGCGGCTTTGGTTTGGACGCGATCTCCGCAACCCAATAGCTAACGATCGAACCCGGCCCCCACCGAAGCGAGGGCCCGCGATTAGGAGAAGAGCGTGACGACCTGGAGCCCGGTTGAAATGGCGCGTAGCCTTGGCGGCGGCCTGTTGTCCTTCCCGGTCACGCATTTCGATGCCGATGGTGGCTTTGTCGAAGGCGCCTATCGCGAGCATTGCGCGTGGATGCTCTCGCATGAGCTGACCGGCCTGTTCGCGGCCGGCGGCACCGGCGAGTTCTTCTCGCTCACTCCGAACGAAGTGATCACCGTCGTCGCTGCGGCCGTTGCCGAGGCGAACGGCAAGCTGCCGGTGATCTCGGGCTGCGGCTATGGCACTGCCATCGCCACCGAGATCGCGCAGGGCGCCGAGAAGGCCGGCGCCGACGGCCTGCTGCTGCTGCCGCCCTATCTGGTCGGCTCGAGCCAGGAAGGCCTGGCCGCGCATGTCGAGAAGGTCTGTCGTTCCACCGGGCTCGGCGTGATCGTCTATAACCGCGACAACGCCGTGCTCAACGACGACACGCTCGCCCGGCTGTGCGACCGCAACCCCAATCTCGTCGGCTTCAAGGACGGCGTCGGCGACATCGAGCTGATGACCCGCATCTTTGCGCGGATGGGCGACCGGCTCACCTATATCGGCGGGCTTCCCACTGCCGAGACCTTCGCGACCCCGTACCTGACGATGGGCGTCACCACCTATTCCTCGGCGATCTTCAACTTCATGCCGGAATGGGCGCTCGACTTCTATCGCGCGGTCCGCGCCGGCAACCAGGCCGAAGTGATGGCCCAGCTCAAGGCGTTCGTGCTGCCCTATATCGCGCTGCGCAACCGCGGCCGCGGCTATGCGGTGTCGATCGTCAAGGCTGGCATGCGCGTCGTCGGGCGCGATGCCGGTCCGGTCCGCACCCCGCTCACCGACCTCACCGCCGCCGAGCATGACGAACTGCGCGCGCTGGTCGAGGGTGTCTCTGCCAAGTCGGTCGCGCACGCGGCGTGACACGGCGCCGGGAGGTGCGATAGGCTAGGGTCATGTTCGAGCTCAGCCAGCTCCGCTGCTTCGTCGCCGCGGCCGAAGAACTCCATTTCGGCCGCGCCGCGCAGCGGCTGAACATGACCCAGTCGCCGCTCAGCCGGCAGATCCAGCTGCTCGAGCGCATCCTTGGCGTCACCCTGCTCGAGCGGACCAGCCGCCAGGTCAGCCTCACGCCCGCGGGCCAGGTCTTCCTGATCGAGGCGCGGCGGATTGTCCGCCTCGCCGAAAGCGCCTCGCTCTCTGCCCGGCGGGTGGCGCAGGGCGATGCCGGTAAGGTTGCGATCGGCTTCACCGCCGTCTCCGGCTACGGCCTGGTTCCGCACATCGTCGCCAATGCTCGGGCGAGCCTGCCCAATATCGATCTCGACCTGCACGAGATGGTCAGCGGCGACCAGGTCGACGCGCTGCTCACCGGCCTGATCGACATCGGCTTCGTCCGCCCGCCGGTCGACCGCCACGAGTTCGACACGCTCTGCGTCCTGCGCGAGCCGCTGGTCGTCGCGCTGCCCCCGGGCGATCCGCGCCAGTCGCGCCCCAGCTTCGAGCTGTCCGACTTCGATGACGAGCCGCTGATCATGTATGCCCGTCAGGGCGCGGGCTATTTCCACAACATGCTGGTGCGGCTGTTCGACGATGCCGGCGTCTCGCCGCTCTATGTGCAGCACGTGACGCAGATCCACTCGATGCTCGGCCTCGTCCATGCCGGGCTTGCCGCGGCGCTGGTGCCGCAATCGGCATCGGGCCTCCACCTGATGGACGTCCAGTTCCGCGCGCTGCACACCGATCCGGAGAACCCGGTCGAGCTTCACATGGCCTGGCGTCGCGACAACGCCAATCCGGCGCTGCGGGCGATGCAGCAGCTCTGCGCGCAGACGGCGGGCGCGTGATCGACCGGCGCGGGCTGATCGGCGGCGCGTTGCTGCTCCCAGCCGGCGCGGCGCTTGCCAAAGCCCCGGCCGATCCGGTCGCCACCACGCGCTACGGCCGGGTGCGGGGACTGCACGAACAGGGCGTCCTCGTCTTCAAGGGCGTCCGCTACGGCGCCGACACGCGCACCCGTCGCTTCCGGCGGGCGCTGCCGCCGACCCCCTGGAAAGGCATCGCCGACGCCACGCGCTACGGCTTGGCCGCACCGCAGACCAAGGCCGACGAGCCGACCAGCGAGGACTGCCTGTTCCTCAACCTCTGGACCCCCGCGCTCGACGCGGGGAAGCGCCCGGTGATGGTCTATCTCCACGGCGGTGCGCATGCGCATGGCTCTGGATCGGACCCGCTCTATGACGGCAGCCACCTCGTCCGGCGCGGCGATGTGGTGGTGGTCACGCTCAATCACCGGCTGGCGGCATTGGGCTATGCCTATCTCGCCCAGCTCGGCGGGCCGGCGGAATCGGGCAATGTCGGCAATCTCGACATCGTCCTCGCGCTGCAATGGGTGCGCGACAATATCGCGGGCTTCGGCGGTGATCCCTCTCGCGTCATGATCTTCGGCCAGTCGGGTGGCGGCGCCAAGGTGGT